>Ga0213841_1001664_pt1 | contig 10154 bp, 7 predicted proteins | sample SWPATP23_FD_160125 | JGI IMG/M metagenome (GOLD analysis project Ga0213841, IMG submission 160125) | Coastal seawater microbial communities from Marineland, Florida, United States - SWPA TP2 #3 | ecosystem: Environmental > Aquatic > Marine > Coastal | place: USA: Florida | collected 2016-08-14 | reverse complement strand
GGGCGCGATCTTCCCGCTGGCCATGGCCACCCGCAAGATCGCGCCCGCCGTGGCCGCGGGCTGCACCATGGTGCTGAAGTCCGCGAACCTCACGCCGCTGACCTCGCAGCTGTTTGCCGCCGTTATGCAGGAGGCGGGCCTGCCCGCCGGTGTCCTGAATGTCATTCCCACGTCCACGGCAGGGGCCACCACCGGTCCGCTGATCAAGGATGCCCGGCTGCGCAAGCTCTCCTTCACCGGTTCCACAGAGGTGGGCCGCCGCCTGCTGTCCGACGCTTCGGAGACGGTCCTGCGGACCTCCATGGAGCTCGGCGGCAACGCCCCGTTCGTCGTCTTCGAAGACGCCGACCTGGACGCCGCCGTCGCCGGGGCCATGCTGGCGAAGCTGCGCAACATGGGCGAGGCCTGCACCGCGGCCAACCGGTTCATCGTGCACGAGTCCGTGGCCGCCGAATTCGTGGAGAAGTTTGCCGCGAAGATGAAGGAAATGAGCACCGCCCGCGGCACCGAACCCGAGTCCAAGGTCGGCCCGCTGATCGATGCCAAGAGCCGGGAAAAGGTCCACGAACTGGTGTCCGACGCCGTCTCCTCGGGCGCCAAAGCAGTGCTGGGCGGGAGGCCCGTGGAGGGCCCGGGTTACTTCTACCAGCCCACCATCCTCTCCGGCGTCAGCGAAGGAACCCGCATCCTGTCGGAAGAGATCTTCGGCCCGGTTGCCCCGATCATCACCTTCAGCAGCGAAGATGACGCGGTCCGGCTGGCCAACAACACCGAATACGGGCTGGTGGCCTACGTCTTCACCAAGGACCTCAACCGCGGCATCCGGATGGGCGAACGCCTTGAGACCGGCATGCTGGGGCTGAACGCCGGCGTCATCTCCAACGCCGCAGCACCATTCGGCGGAGTCAAGCAGTCCGGCCTGGGACGCGAAGGCGGCTTGGAAGGCATCGAGGAATACCTGTACACCCAGTACATCGGCATCGCCGACCCCCACAGCAGCTGACCGCTCGTGGGGCCCGCCCATATGGGCCTAATGACCGGTCAGGGTCCCGCTACCTCGCAACTGCGGGACCCTGACCTCTTTACGGGCTTCGGTATCCATAAAGCCGATAAACGAAGCAAAGGAGCAGACTCATGAGTGGAACCATCGTCGTAGGGGTCGACGGCAGCGCGACGGCCAGGAAAGCCGCATTCACCGCGAGGGACCTAGCAATAGCACTTGGCAGCATCCTTCACGTGGTGTCAGCCTTCGACGGTGATCGAGTCCAGTTAGTCGGAAGCGGAAACAACCGGCAAGTCGTCTCAGACGCTGACAGCGCGGAAAACGTCGCCAAAACGGTGGCAGCCACGTTGGCCGGGGGGGACTACCATCACATACTCCGCTGCCCAGGGCAGGCCCGCAGATGCTCTCATTGCGGAAGCGATTAGGGTAGAGGCTCGGATCATCGTGGTTGGAAACCGGAGGATGCAAGGCATCGGTCGCGTGCTTGGCAGTGTGGCCAACAGCGTGGCACACAATGCGCCCTGTGACGTCTACATCGCAAACACCTATGACGTCGAGTAGCAATAGGGAGAGCCGCCCCGCCAGCTGGCCCATGGCACACGTCATCGCCGGGTAATTCTGTCTGCTGGGCCAGCTGCCGGCCTTCTAGGGCCTTCAGGTGGGAAGGCAGTGTCTGGGGGACTGAACCGGGGTGATGCCCCCAGCTTGATGGCCCATTCCGCCAGACTTGGCAGGGACAAAGTCCTTCCTTCAGGCCAGCGAAACAGTTCTTGCTCAGGCGGGAGCCCGGCAACAAAAGGCCTCCCAGTTGCGAGAGCGGGCGGGCCTTTTGTTGGTCTTGGTGCAGGCATTCATGACCAGCGCAAAATAAGTGGATCCTTCCGCTTCGCCAGGTCGATCAGCTGTGCCTTCGTCTCGGGATGAAGTTCATGGATCGGATTACGAGTCTTATCGCTGCTGATAATGCGGCCTTCCTTCATCAGAACCTTGGTGGCACGTAGGCCACACTGCCGATTCTCAAAATGGATGAGAGGCAGGACGGCTTCCCATTCCTGGACCGCCTTATCACGCTCTCCGGCATGAAAGTTGCTCACAATCCGACCGAGCTGGTCGGGAATCATGCAACTGCTCATCGTCCCCTGAGCTCCCGCATCCAGGTCAGGGATCAAGGTAATTGCTTCCTCACCGTCAAATAGCCCCGGCAGCGTGGAACCAGTCGTTGCCGCGAGTGCTCGCAACTTATCTGCAGTGCCAGGCATTTCAATCTTCACGTAGTTCACTTGCGGGACTTCCTCAGCGAGGCGCGCGATGAGTCCAACGGAAAGAGCAGTAGGACTCATCGGAGCGTCCTGAATCATCACGTCGATCTCCAACCCATCGGTGACTCGCTTGAAGTACTCAACGATGCCGTCGTCGTCGACTTTCATCGTCGCGCCGAAAAAGGGTGGCATCATCATGACCATCCCTGCTCCAAGTTCCTGCGCCCGCAGGCTTCGTTCCCGAGCCACTCGGGAACTGAAGTGGCTGGTGGTGACGCAAACCGACAGTCGCCCCGCAGCATGATCCATCGTTGTGTGGAGTACCTGGTCACGCTCCTCATCTGTGAGAGAGAACTGCTCCGAGTAGTTGGCGAGAATGCACACTGCTTGGACACCGCCATCGACAAGGTAATCGACTACCCGCCGCTGACCTTCGAGGTCGAGTTCTTCGTTGTCAGCAAACACTGTTGGGGCTACTGGCATGACGCCTTTAATGAGGTCCAAGAGTTGATCCTTTCGGGAAATCGTGTATGGGTAAAGTCGCCGCGATGATGCCCCCATACAAGCGCCCTGATTCATTGCCGATCTTCGGTTGGCCCAGCAGCTGACATCTGTCCTTCGCCAGCCTTGGTGAGTAGGAGCTACCGGTGTGCCTGCTGAGGCTCAGCGGGTCTCCGCGGTTGTGTTAAGTGCGTCTGGTGTGCAAAGTACCTTTTCAGGCGTTACGCCCTCGATGCGAGCGGTATCACTTGCGAAGCACCATCGAACGAACCCCTCGCTGTCGTCGCCTGCCACCGCACCGTTCGGCGGCGTCAAGCAGTCCTTCCGCCGGCGAACGCAGCGAGGAATACCTCTACACCCAATACATCGGCATCGCCGACCCTCACAGCAGCTGACTGCCACGGTGGGCGCCGTGCACGACGGCCTTGCGACCGGCCAGGGCCTTCCAACCTCGCAACTGGGAGGCCCCTGGCCCTTCTCGACGGCGAGAGCCTTGGCGGCCTCCCTGGTCGTTGTCGCGTCGCGTTCTCGGATTGCTGAATCACCGCTTATCTGCCAGACGTAGCGTGCACCGGGTGTAATCCTTAGAAGCAGGCCGTGCTAAGTCTTGCTTTGCTTGTTGCCTCGTCAGTAGCGAGCGCCTACGGCCGGGACAAGGTTGTTGAGCTTCTCAAGCTCTTCAGGCTTAAGGCTCAGAGAAGCCGCCTGCGAATTCTGCTCCAAATAGCGCAAGGTCTTGGTTCCCGGAATCGGTATCACGTGGCCACCTTGGTGCAGTAGCCAACTAAGGGCAACCTGCGCGGGTGTGGCATCATGCCAGGCGGCGATGCCTCGAACAGCCTCAAGGATGCCGCCGTTAGCTTCAAGTGCCTGATCCGTGAAGCGTGGGTTATCCCGCCGCCAGTCGTCCTTTGGCAGGTCGTCCCGGCTAGCGATGTTGCCTGTCAGGAAGCCACGTCCAAGCGGCGCGTAAGCCAGGAAGGCTACGCTATGCCGAGCGCACCACTCAAGAACCCCATTATCCAAAGGATCTCGAGTCCATAGTGACATTTCTGACTGAATAGAGCTGATCCGGTGAATAGCGTTGGCCCGGGTCGCCTCCATGACGGAAACTTCGGACAATCCAATCGCCCGAACTTTCCCATCCGCCACGAGTTCAGCCATAGCCCCCACACTGTCCTCAATGGGTACGGCTGGATCAACTCGATGAAGCTGGTAAAGATCTATTTGGTCAACGCCAAGCCGCGCCAGGGATGCGTCACAGGCGGCGCGAATGTGCTCGGGACGTCCGTTTTGGTGGTACGCCAGAGCCCCATCTACCAGCAAGCCGACCTTGGTGGCGACGAAGGCTTGGTCGCGCCTGCCCGCGACTGCGGCTCCAATCAGCTTCTCGTTGGTGAAAGGACCGTATGCGTCAGCGGTGTCAAGTAGCGTCATGCCCAATTCGAGAGCCCGGTGTATCACGGCGATGGAGCTGCTTTGGTCGTGATGACCACGATCGTAGAGCCAGCTCATACTCATGCATCCGAGGCCCACGGGGCCGACATGTCCCTCGGGCCCTAGGCGCCGCAGCGGTAAGCGACTGCTTTCGGTTCCTGCCGTTTCTTTCGTTCTGAGTGCATGGGTCATACTTCCGTTCTGTGTCATCGAAGCGCTCCTTTGGGCATTGATGTGAGACGGGGCTTTGGTTACATCTCTAGGGGCTTTCCATTCAGTCACCTCTGAAGCTCGATTTAAGCGTTGAGGTTCCGGCAGGAAGTTGCCGAGCAACCTACTGCAATGTCACATAACAATAGCAATCACCATGACGGAGGCCAATGGGGGGCAAGAGACTCACACTCCAGTGAGAGACTGAGCCGACAACGCCCCACCAGCACGCACTTGTCCCGTCTCATCTAAGTTGGCCCACGAAAACCCCGGAATTTCGCGGTTGGGCCAACTGTAGTGAGACAAATTTTCCCGGTTTGTCTCACTACAGTTGGCCCAAAACAGGTGAATCCTGGGTGCGGGCCGTTTCCGGATCGTGACTGGCGGCGGCGGTGTCATGTGCGGCCAGTCTTCGGGCTGTTCTTTCCTCTGTTATCCAGTGCCGGAGCGGGTCGCCGCAGCCTTGGGGCATCCAGCCGTCGGTGATCTGTTGGCTGATTCTTTCCAAGAAGGGAGTCGGGTTCCGGGACAGGGCCAGGGCCTGCCAGTGTGGCGAGGCCAGGGCGGAAGTCAGCTCGACGATGGCGGGGTAGAGGGCTGCGGCGACGGCTGATTGGCGTGCTTGCTGTGGGCTGTTGCCCCGCGAGGCCAGCGCGGTGTAGCGCTGGTCGAAGGAGGCGAAGTGTCCGAACTGCTCATACCACCGCCAGTTGATCAGGCTGGAGGCTTCGAAAGCTTCCAGGACGGCTGGCCTGCCGAACTTGGCGATCAGATTCCGGTGGCGCCGGTGCGCGGCAAGGATCCCCGGACAGGTGTCCAGCGGCACTTGCATGCCAGCGCCGGTGTTTCCGTCACCGGTCCAGAGCCGATGGCGGGGGCAAAGGACGCGTTCGTGGGTTGTATGGACGACGACGTGATTGCCCGCGCCCCGGCTGAGGGTGCAGCGGGAACACGCGATTCGGGTAGCCCTGTATGCCGGGCGGTCTGCGGATTCCGGAAGAAGGGTTCCGGCGCTGAGCTGGGGCATGGCCAGGACCAGGGTCCGTATGGTGTTTCCTGACAGGATGGCCAGTGTTTCGGGCCAGGATCTGTTGGTGCGGTTGCGCAACTGACGGAGAGCGCCGTAGCCGGTGTGGTTCGCCATCTCGATCCTGTGGATGAATGACAGGGTTGTCTCGTCCGGGTATGGCCGGGTTTTCCGCGGCAGTGGACGCAGGGGCGGGATGTCCGGGAGGCCGGTCATCGGGTGGCCCGTTCAGGATTTTCGAGGCCGGGGGCTGACAGTTTCGGCGGCGTGGTCTATCGCTGTGGCGTCCAGCAGCGGCCGGTCGACGCGTTCGGATTTGAGCAGGATGGCGCTAATGGCGGCCTGGCGGATCAGGTGAGAGAGGCTGCTGATCCCACCCCCGGTGCGCTGGTGCAGGTATCTGCTCTCGGCGGTGAGCATGCCGGGAACGTGGTCGTGCAGCCGCAGGGCGTCCTCGAGGGTGGCGACCAGGGACTTCCATTCCTCGCCGTAGGGAAAGGGCCCGGTGGTCTTGAGGATGGAGCGGGCGGAGATCTGGCGTCCGCGCAGGCCAGTAAACAGGCCGGAGTTCTCGACATTGATGCCGACATAGACAAAGGTCGCCGGCATGTGTTCGGTGAAGTACTTCAGATGGTCTGACATGTCCTCGCCGGCGCTGGTGGCGAGGTTGAGGTTGTGGATTTCATCGACGATGACCAGATCGGTGCGCGCTGCGGTCAGGACGTGGCAGACGGCGTCGGCGATGTCCGAGACGTTCTGTCGCGGGCGTTGGGGCAGGCCCAGGAAGTTGGCGAACTCGCTGGCCAGTTTCCGGGGGGATCCTTTGGGCGGGGTGGTGATATAGACGACCGGGATGAGGTCTTCGTCAGGGTACTGGGACCGGACTTTCAGCTCGTGGGTTTTGCCCAGAAGCTTGATGGCCGTGGTCTTCCCTGAGGCCCACGGCCCGGAGACGACCAAGCCGCGCCGGGCACTGATTTCCCGCTGGTTCAGCAGCATCAGGAGCCGTCCCTGGTGGGTGATGTCCCGGACTGTGGAGGTTTGGACGGTGACGAGTTCGGAATGGTAACCGGTGCGGAAATCGTCATAGCGTTCGCGCTGGCCCGGGCTAAGTTGCCGCAGGTCCTCCTCCGGAAGCAGGTCCACGTGCATGGGGTCGGTGCCGACGAAACTGCGCCAGCCCTCAAGGGTTGTCGTGGGGGCCCGGCTGATGCCGGGAAAGGCCGACGGGGCCGGGGTTACCACCATCGCTTTGCCTCTTCCTTTGCGTCATAGACTTTCAGCGGGATGATCCTGGCGAGTTCTTCAGGGCCCTCGACGGGATTGTCCGGCGGCTCGATGCCGGTCTTCTCGTTCGACGCGGCTTCCTGCCGCGCAGGTTCGGGCCCGGCCGGTTTTCCGGCGGCTTTGGCGCGGGCGACGACGCGGCGGTCTTTCCTGGTGGTCCCGGATGTCTTGGGCGCGGCGGGCGAGGCCCGGGTGAGCAGATCGTCAACGGCCGCTTTGATGGTTTCCTCGGACGGGCTGCCGGTTCCGCGGCCGGCGACGATCTGCCGGCCATACTCCCAGATCGTGTCTCCGAAGGGTTGCGGGCCGGCCTGGAGCTGGCGCCAGAAGGCGGTGATCCAGCCGCCGTCGTGGTGGTTGCGGACCCAAACGCGGCTCACGTCGTAGGGGTCGTAGCGGATTTCCCAGTGCTGTTTAAGGGCTTTGATCCCGGATTCCTGGCGCCGATATGGGTTCAGGCCGGCGCTGTCGTAGATCCGGTGCCTGATCTTCACCCCGTAGGAATTAATGACACGGGTCACGGCCGGGAGCAGCTGGATATAGCTGTCCGCATCCAGGGGGACGAGAACGTAGCCGCTGACCGCGAGCAGGGCCGCGTATTTTTCATTCGGGCTCAGAACCCGGCCCGGCGTCAGCGGGTCACGCAGCCCGTCGTGGGGCCGGTTCTGCCAAGCGGTGATGATCCATTCATCGAGCAGGTCCTGCAGCTCGATCAGGGAGAACACAGCCCGCTGGTCCGCGTTCTTGCCCCGGCGTTCGACGGAGGAGCCGAGGTAGCCGGTGACGTATTGGGCGAAAAGGGTGCCGATGGAGCCCAAGGTGCGTTCGACGACCGGCTTGTCCGTCGGGGTGTCGGGATGGGCAGGCTGGAAGCTGATCCCCATGCTCCTGCAAGCGTTTTTGAACGTGTTGGAGATGTAAGCCTTGCCGTGGTCGCAGACAATGGTTTCGGGCATGATGACCGGTTTCGCTGCCGCGTTTTCCAGCCGTTCATCGACCGAACGCATGGCCTGGTAGGGGAGCGCGGAGGCAGCCATGGTCACCGCTTCCGGCCATCCGGGCCGCATCATTTCCGGGGTGACGCAGCGGGCCAGCAGCAGTGCGGCGTCAACCGCTTTTGTGGACGGTTTCAGGACGGCAGCAGGGATGCTGCGGGTGGCCGCATCGACCAGCGCGGTGAGCTCGACCCGTCCGGTGATTCCGTCCTCGAACTCGACAGCAATATCCAAGGGAGTCGAATCGATCTGCATCAGTTCACCGGGCCTGACCGGCTGGACTGCCCCGAACGGGCCGTCGGGCTGCTGGTCCAGAGTGCGCCGGGTGCGGGCCGATCCCGTGGCGTGGCGGCCTTCGGCCAGCTTCTTGACGAGCCGGTGGAACGTGGCCCGCGACGGCAGTTCCACGCCGTCGCCGTGCTCGGCCCGGACCCGTTGTGCTACCTCCCGCTGAATGCGGTCCATTGATCCGGAGGACTCGTGGATATTTTGGCGCAGAACGGCCAGCAACACGTCGATGACGCGCTGATCGACCTGTCCGGCGACAGGCGTGCGGCGGATGAGGCGCTGATCCACCAGGCCAATGATTCCTTGGGATTCATAGGCGCGGACCAGCCGTTTGAGCGTCGTCAGGCTCACCGGTTCGCCGGCCTCCCGGAGCTCGGCTTCCTTGGCCATGAGCCGCTGCCGCATTGACCGCGAGGTGACGTCATACTCGCGACGGGGCTTGGTCCAGGCCTCGTCTTCAATGGGGGAACCGTCGAGGATCTCGGTGATGTGGCCCTCGAGCCGGTATGCCCGCACTTTCACGGAATCGGGCAGGGCTTCGAAAATCTTGGACGCACCCAGGCCGCGACGCCGCCTGCCGTCCTCGGGCAACAGTTTGAACGTGGTGTCGGTGAGCAGCGCGGCCACCAGAATGCTCAGGGGCGCCCCCTGGCCTGCCCTGAGTTCGGCCACGCCGCCGTTCAGGGCGGTAAAAACGTAAGTGACACCATTGAATTCGACGCGGTCACCGAGACGCAGCGCGTTCGCCGCGCGCGCGGTCACGGGATCACCGTCAAAAACACTTCGGAATCCTGCCCCAGCGGCCGCGACCGCAGGTCAGCCGTCAGCGCCCCGGTCCAGAGCAGATGGAACAGCGTCGGCAGGACGGCAACCTGGTTTCCGACAGCCGCCGCGAGGCGGAAGAGACTCTCCGGGCCATCGTTCAGGCGGGCACGGATTTCCTGGCCATGGGCCGGGTTCAGGGATCGGGGATGTTTGTATCCTGCAAGCCAGCGCACATTGGAAATATAGGTCCGGGGGAGAACGCCTGCCCGCCTATAGGCCCAGCCGACCGAGGCGCAGGCGGATTCGGTGGCTGAAAAGACCTCCTGGTCGCGTCCGTTGATGCGGTTATCCGGGCGGACATCGATGACGACGCCGCTGCCGTCGCCCAACCGTACGAAATAGTCCGGAACATGCCAGCGGCGGCCTCCAGCGAGGTCAAAGTCCAGACGGAACGGCTGCGACGCGATACCCACGACGTCCGGGGCGAAATCCAGGCACATCAAATGATCCCGCTCCAGCCAGGACTCGTAGCCCACCAGCCGGGAGTTCGTCGCGCACCAGAGCAGACCGGTGAAATTGCGCTGGCCCTTATACGACGGAAAGGCCCGTACCGGGGAACAGTCCTGGAACGGCAACGTCCATGCGTCATCCAAGGGCTGGACGATCAGGAGATCAGAGTCGAATGCCCGCGAAGTTACCTGGCACACGCCGGGAACGTGGCCTGAATCCTGTCTGGCCGCTGACGATGAGCCCGCCATGGTCCAACTGTAGTGAGACAAAAACCGTCAATGGGCCAACTGAAGTGAGACACGCCGTGCGGATGGGCCAACTGTAGTGAGACGAAAACCGTCAATGGGCCAACTGAAGTGAGACACGCCGTGCGGATGGGCCAACTGTAGTGAGACGAAAACCGTCAATGGGCCAACTGTAATGAGACGGATCCGACTAATGGTCCAGGTGTAATGAGAATGGGCCACTTTAGGTGAGACAGGACAAAACGGGTCCGCCGCGAAGGGGGAGGCTCCGGAGGAGGTGATATGCGCATCAGATGCAATAATCACGGTTCTACTTGACATAATGTTGATTATCGGCAATACGTAATCAGCCGGAAGGGGCTGATTATCCGCCGGCTGCGTGGATGTGGCGCCGCCATTTTTGGACAGACAATCTGTCGCCCGACGCCGACGTCACAGCCGCCGCACTAGTCGTCCGATGCCGACAAACTCCTAGGCTCGCCAGGCGCAAGTTCAACTTCGTATCCGTGGTGTGCAGATGCGTCGTAATGAGGCGGATGGAAAATCCGACACCGAATTCCGTCGGAATCCGGAACCGGATCGATCAGGCCAGGCCGGGGAAAGTTACCGGAGCAGGTTGACATAACT
>Ga0213841_1001662_pt1 | contig 10170 bp, 7 predicted proteins | sample SWPATP23_FD_160125 | JGI IMG/M metagenome (GOLD analysis project Ga0213841, IMG submission 160125) | Coastal seawater microbial communities from Marineland, Florida, United States - SWPA TP2 #3 | ecosystem: Environmental > Aquatic > Marine > Coastal | place: USA: Florida | collected 2016-08-14 | reverse complement strand
CCCTCATCAACAAGCAGATCCACCACAAAGTATTCGTCAAAACGTTTGATGTTGCTGTACTTCATGGATGTCTGGAATAGGGTGTGCAGCATGTGGAAACCGGTTTTGTCGGCCGCGAACCAGGTGCGTTCAACTTTCATGCCGCCAAAACGGCGCACGTTGACTTCACCGTTTTCTTTGCGGCTCCACGGGCAACCCCACTGTTCCATTTGGATCATTTCGCGGGTCGCGTTTTCGACAAAGTATTCAACAACATCCTGTTCACACAGCCAGTCACCACCGCCAACGGTATCGTTGAAGTGGTTGTCCAGGCTGTCTTCATCCTTGATAACTGCTGCGGAGCCACCCTCGGCAGCGACCGTATGGGAACGCATAGGGTAAACTTTAGAAATCAATGCGATCTCTAAGTCCGGGTTTGCTTCAGCCGCTGCAATAGCAGTACGAAGACCGGCGCCGCCTGCGCCGATGACTGCGATATCTGTGGTGATAGTTTGCACAGTTATCCTCCAGTGTATGAATGCGGAAAATCCGCTTGTTATTGTGAGTGGGGATTTCCCCAAAAGTGGTAGGGTTAGTGTAGGAGAGGATGGTGTCAGAAAAATTGATGTATTTAGGTTTTTCCTCCGGAAATGCATACAAGGGCATAAAATTTACAGGTTATGTGATAGCTATCACGGCAGGGAGGTATCTGTTCGTAAGTTACCGTTATTTCTAGTGTTAATCATTTGTTGCCAGTGAAAATCGATGTCAATAAGTGGCAGGGAAATCGTATTGAGATTTGTTTGTAGTACGTAAAATGGTTGCCTCATGGTAGGGAAAAAGCCACTTGCATTGGCGGACAAAACTGCTAATTTGCCCGCCAGCGACGCATTATTGAGGACACAGTAAAATGCAACCCAATTGGCAACCGACCGCCACTGTTGAGCAGTTAAAACAACGTGCGCATTTGCTTAGAGACATCCGCCAATTTTTTCAGCAGCGCGACGTGCTGGAAGTGGACACCCCGGCCATGAGTCACGCCACGGTGACAGACATTCATCTGCATACATTTCAGACTGAGTTTGTTGGCCCGGGGTATGCGAATGGCCGCAAGCTGTATTTTATGACCAGCCCTGAATTTCACATGAAGCGTCTGCTGGCGGCTGGCAGTGGTTGTATTTACCAGATTGCGAAAGCGTTTCGTAACGAGGAAAGTGGTCGTTACCACAATCCGGAATTTACCATGCTGGAGTGGTACCGGGTGGGCTTCGATCATCATCAGTTGATGGACGAAATGGATCAACTGCTGCAATTGACGCTAAAGTGCCACGCTGCCCAGCGCATGACCTATCAGCAGGCGTTTTTGCAGGTGCTCAAGGTGTGTCCGCTGGAAGGCAGCATGGCGGATCTCAAAGTCGTAGCGGCCATGCTGGGGTTAAATGATATCGCTGAGCCAGAGCAGGATCGGGATACTCTGTTGCAACTGCTGTTCAGTATCGGGATTGAGCCAAAAATAGGCCAACAGGCACCGGTGTTTGTGTACGACTTTCCTGCCTCGCAGGCCGCGCTGGCCAGAGTCAGCCCGGCAGATCGCCGCGTCGCGGAGCGATTTGAAGTCTATTTCAAAGGGATTGAGCTGGCGAATGGCTTCCATGAGCTGGATAACCCTCAGGAGCAATTGCGCCGCTTTGAACAGGATAACGCCAAGCGTATCGAGTTGGGACTGTTGCCTCAGCCGATTGACCACCATCTGATCGCGGCACTGGAAGCCGGCTTACCGCCATGTGCGGGTGTGGCATTGGGGATCGATCGCTTGATTATGCTGGCTCTTAACTGTGACCATATTGATCAGGTTACCGCGTTTCCTTTCCCGCGCGCATAAAAAAGCCCCAATAATGGGGCTTTTTTCGATACGAAATACGCCGATTATAAGGTGGTATCCAGATATTTCAGGTAGGCGTTGCGCAGTCGCTGAGTGTTTTTCGCGTAATACAGTTTTCCGCTACGACCACGGTTATGATACTCACGGCTGATGTCGTGCTGGAAGGTGACGGCATTACCCAAACCGGTATTGAGATTGTTGTGCGAATCACCTACTCGGCTTTGCACCGCATAGGTGAACTGATCGATGCCGCGCAACTGGACATAATCTGGTGCCATCCCGCGCCAGAACGTCAGTGGGATGCCGATCGAGACCGTCACGAACTGTTCCCCTTCATTGCTGTGTTCTGCTTCAGAATACAGATAACTGGCATCGATACTGACGTCGCCTAGCCAGTGACGGGTGGTGATTTTCACCCCTTGATCGCCCTGCCAGAACTCTCCGGCTTGCCCCGTCAACTGCCAGTTCCACTCTGGTACTGACAAGGTATATGAGCCAAGCACGGTGTCGCGCTTAATGGTGGTGGCCCCCTTATCATTTTCAAAATGACTCAACTGCAGGGCGAACGTATGTCGGCCATCTGGTGAGGCGAGCTGGGTTTCATTGGCGATGCCGAGATAGTCTCTACGGATCATGCCGACTGACGTTTGGTTCATCAGGTTATATGGCAGGTTGAAGGTTTGATGAAACAGAGCCCGGTCGATTTCATTTTCAAACGCTTCGTCTCCCCAGATAGCGTCGTCGTCAAAATCATCGCTGTTGGCAATCGGGGCGTAGTGACGCACATCGATGGCCGCGCCTTGCCAGAGTGAGGTATACAGGTTGGTGGACAGCGCTAATGAGTAATCCAACACACCGTATTCCGTGGCATCGCGATGATAAAGAGCCGGAGAGAGGATCACCTGACTGCGGCCAAAGCTGCTGCGATCAGCCTGCGAATGAAACTGTGCCAACGCGTACTGACGTTGCACGGCGTGATCGGTGATCACCAGATCGTCACACGGGATACCACTTTGCAGGAATTGGCGATAACACGCGGCTGACGCGCGGGCTTGCGTCACCGGCACGTCGTTGACCAGCATAAACAGGTTGAATTGTCCCTGTTCTGGGTTCTTAAGTTTGAGATCGCGGAACAGGTGTTCACCGGCATGAGCGGCGATAATACCTATTGCTACGCCCAGTCCATCCGCTTGGTTGCGGTTATAGCGTCGGTTTTCCACAGATACGTTCAAAGTGTCGTCGTCCTGACTGAAACGGACATTGAGGAAGCCTTCGTTGATTAATGCCTGGCGCAATTGGGTTAAGCTGGCACTCTGGTGTTGATGCAGTGCGACTTCTACTTTGTCTTCCAGTGTCAGATCATGATTGAGACGGGTCAGCGTATTGCTGTCTGTGCCCATCAGTGGGATAGCGGCGGCCAGAGACCACATCTGATTATCGCTGTCCTGATTGGAGTATGCTTCGTATTGCAACGATAATTGCGCGTCCAGCGGCAGCCACTTTTCTGGGGTAAACAGCTTGATCCCGGCGTTGTAATTGGCTGAATCGTATTCGGCGATGATCTGGGCAAAGGACAGCGGTTGAACTTCGATGCTGGCAAACGGGCCATCGAGGATGCCGTCCACCAGATCCGACTGGCCAATACCTCCGCTAAAACGCACCGGATAGTCTTTGAGTTCATAATCGGCGACTGCGTAGTACACATTAAAGTTGTTGGCGGCACCGCCCAGATCCTGAACGCCAATGGCAACATTCAGCCCGGTCCAGTCGTAAACAAACGGCAGTTGGTATTTGGCCGACGCTGACAAGTCCCGGATACCACAATTAGACTCTATAAAGCCATTACACTGGTAGGTCTGCGTGACAATACGGCCACTGGCTTCAAAGCCGGGAAACAGACCCGTCCCAATCAGCAGTTCGTCGACGTCATCACGGGCTTGCCGATAAGGAATCCCCTGACCGTATTTGAATAAAATGTCACCGCTGTCCATCACCTGAGCATTGGGCACCAACAAAGCACCGGTATAAGACTGAGAGGAAGGCAGGTTATCCATGCCCGCAGAAACTGTGCCGCATACTGCGGACATAAGTGAAGCCAGAGAGCAGGCTCGGAAATCAGGAAATTCCATATATGCGACTTTAAAGAGAGCAAAGCTCAGGCTAGTTGGGTTAAGCCTGAGCCGATAAATGAGAAATAAAGAACTCCTGCAAGCAGGAGTTATTTATGCGAATGGCTGTGATGCGATTAATCGCCGGTACCGCCGCCGTTATCTTCACCGCCGGTTCCACCGGTACCACCGGTTGCTGGTGGTTCTGTGATATCGACTGGCTTGGATGGTTTGGCTTCCGGCAGTGTGATAACAATGTCTTTGCCCGGATTACTGACTACGTCATTGATCACGGTCGTGTCTGCGGTAAAATCGAGGTAGATTTCGTCCTCACCTGAGCCCGATTTCGGGTAGTTCGGATAGGTTTTAATCACTTCATTCGCGATTTTTTTCGCCGCTTGTGCGACGTTGTCTGCTGACGCGTTCGGGCTTACGACCAGCACGTCAGACAGAACGGCGGTGGTCGCTCTAACCTGCGCAACCAGAGATGCGTTGCTCAGTTGTGTCTCCAGAACATTTTCGGTGTTCAGCAGCAGTTGTTCTACGCTGATACCCGTGCTGTTGGTGACATCCAGACCCAGATCGCTGAGTACTTCAATCGCTGCAGATTCAGTGTATTCGGCATCGCCCAATTTGTTGGCAATCAGTGTAGTCAGTGGTGATGCGGTGACAATGCTGCCTGCTTTAGCCAGTCCGCGAGGAATTTTATAGCTGACTTTACTCATGTCTTTACCATTAGACATATCCACCGCACCAGTAGCACCAGCAAAAGTGAACGAACAGGTATCTGGTGTATTCACAACGGTTGTATTGGTAATTTTAACGATACCGTCATTGTCTGTGGTACCCGCAGAGCCGCTCGTACCGTTGTCACATGAATAGCTGGCATTCATGCCACGTACCGCTGGGTCATAAGCCATCACGCTGTGAGACGCATCTTCCGGGGTTACGCTGTTGTCGTTGTCACTGCCGCCACAGGCTGCCAGCATGGAGCATGCAACCGCAGCTGCTAAAATTTTCATTTTCATGTTTTCGTCTCTTTCCATTACCAAGAATAAGATAGAAGTAGGTTACCAACCCCGATATTCGTGCCACCAATATCGGCATACACCTGATACTCAAGACCTAAATCGAACTGTTGAGTCAGTGCGTATTGCGCACCAAACGCCAGAGTAGGGGACACATCGCTGTCATCGGATTCGACGCCCGAACCATTTGCCTGCCAGTCGTAAATGCTGATGCCGCCTTTCGCGTACAAAGAAAAAGCATCCGTGACGTTACCCGATACTTTCAGTAAGAGGTCAAAACTGCTGGCTTCGTAGCTGCCATTGACGTCTTTTAGATCAAATTCACCTAAATAGTTGTATCCAGCTTCTACGGCTAACGTCGGCAATAAACGATAACCGGCGTAAATACCGTAAGCAGTGTCGGTATCGTCAATACCGGTCCAGTTAGTGACCGCTCGATCCACACCATCTAAATGTGAAACCCCAGCCTTGAGACCTGCATAAAACTGATTATCTGCCAAAGCGGACGCAGAGAGCAGCAACGTACTTAACGTTGCGCTTGTTATTAACTTCATTGTTTTTCCTCTGTTGGGCGAACAAGAATAAATGCAGGGCTCAATATTAAGTCAGAGCACGCAATGACTGGTTGGGCTCAGTCAAAATAACATCGTTACCTGCTTAATTTTTAATCCAATAGTTAAGATGGATTTTTTACCATTTAACCTCAAGATTAATAGGATTCTATATGTATAAAATCTGTTCATCAACACAATGTATTTATTTTACAGATGATTAACTGATAATTTCAAAATTAAATCTGACTAAAAACGGAATGGATATTAAATCAATAGCATGAGTTTTTATATTAGTGTTTGCTTACTTCTTTGAGTATCCCTTTTGCCATCAGTGTTGGCTTGAACTGTATTGAGAAAATAAAAATGTTTAGAGGTATACAAGAGGTAATAATATCTTTAGAGTTTTTCAAGTTGTGAAAGCTTGAAAGTTAACACATCTGTCATTAATATCACGACCAAATGTGACGTTTGTCATTCTTGGTTTGTTGAGCTTGAAGTAATTTGTTGTGATAATTGCGGCGCTCAATTTTAAACGCATTGATCAAAATTGGTCAGACCTGAAGTTGTCCCGTCAAGAAAATGACGAAATCGCCTTTTGTTTGAGTGCAAATAAACTTATTCAATGGGTTTGGCTTAAAAATACATAAAAATCGCTTTGCTTTTACCAAATAACTTCTTTTTTATTTAGTTAGTTAGGTGGCAAGGTGTGTTTGAGAATAAAACATTTCCTGCTCAAAGGGATTGATAAAGATGTTGTGGGCGCCTGATGATTATCAGGCTGATTTATGACGGTGTCATTGTTGGCTAAAGAAAAAGAGTTTCAAGTTATGAGCTATGAGAAAGAAAAATGTATGTTCAGGGGTGTTTGCGGTGAGAAATAGAAATCTGACCTTAATTGTTGCTCTACTTATGTTGGGTGGCTGCACCGTTGTTCCAGGTTCTCATATCTCCACTATCAATAAAGATGTGGTGACTTCTGAGCCAGATGAAGACATTTCTTCCCAGGTTACCGTATACCCGCTTAATCCTGCACTGATCACCAGATTAAAAAATGAACAGTTCAATGTGACAACCCAAGGAAATGCGAACCTGGATAAAGAGGTCGCTGAGTATGAATATCATATTGGTTCTGGCGATGTATTAAATGTGACCATTTGGGATCACCCAGAATTAACCATCCCTGCCGGCTCTTACCGTAGTTCGGCAGAGGCTGGTAACTGGGTTCACTCTGACGGTACGATATTCTATCCTTACATTGGCAAAGTGAATGTTGCTGGCCAAACGGTCACCGAAGTTCGTAATACGCTTGCCAAGAAGCTCACTCGCTATATTGAATCTCCACAAGTTGATGTCAATGTGGCCGCGTTCCGTTCTCAAAAAGCGTATATTACAGGTGAAGTTAATTCTCCCGGCCAGCGGCCCATTTCCAATATTCCCCTGACATTACTTGACGCTGTGAATCAGGCTGGAGGCATCAGTAAAGATGCGGACTGGCGTAACGTGACTCTGACCCGCAACGGCATCGAGGAACAAATTTCATTATATGCACTGATCCAAAAAGGCGATCTGACGCAGAATCGTTTGTTGAAGAACGGCGATATTGTGCATGTTCCACGCAATGATGCACTGAAAGTGTTTGTGATGGGGGAAGTGAAGCAGCCGCAAATGTTAAAAATTGATCGCACGGGGATGAGTCTGACAGAAGCACTCAGCTCCGTCGGTGGTATCAATGAGCTGGAGGCGGACGCAACCGGAATATTTGTGATTCGCAGTCTGACCTCTGTGCGCAGTGCACAGTCCCGCATTGCGGATATTTATCAGCTCAACATCAAAGACGCTTCCGCGCTGGTGTTGGGGACAGAATTTGAGCTTAAACCTTACGATGTCGTGTATGTGACCACGACGCCGATCGGTCGCTGGAATCGACTGGTCAAACAGCTGTTGCCGACTATCTCTGGCTTTAACAATCTGGCCGATGGGGTAAACAATGTACGTTCCTGGTAAGTTGGTGCGCACACGTAGAGCAGTGATGAAATGTGGCATAGGGCGCTTCGATGTTTAATAACATTCTTGTGGTTTGTATGGGCAACATATGTCGTTCCCCCACCGCTGAACGCATTCTGCAGCATTTGCTCCCGGAGCGGCATATCACATCTGCCGGCCTGGCGGTTGAGCGAAGCCGGCTGAGTGGATCACCTGCGGATGCGACCGCTTGTCAGGTTGCGCAGGAGCACGGGATGACACTGGAGGGCCATCATGCTCAACAACTGACGGCTGAGCTTTGCCATCAATCTGATCTGATTCTGGTGATGGAGAAACGCCACATTAACTTGCTGAGCGAGATTGCCCCGGCTGCGCGGGGAAAGACCATGTTATTAGGGCAATGGGATGGTCTTCGTGAAATCCCGGATCCACACCGACAAAGCAAAGACGCGTTCCTGTACGTATTCGATGTTATCGAGCAGGCAGCGAACCTCTGGGCGAAAAAACTGTAATTTTAACGTTCATCAGCCCGAGTGGCTGGTGACCTCTTGTGAAAAAACTATGACATCTCACACTTCCAAACACGGTGCCGGACAATTTAACTCAGATGAAATCGATCTGAGTAAGTTAGTCGGCATTCTTTTTGATGCTAAATGGCTTATCGTCGGCGTCACTTTTTTGTTTGCGGTTTGTGGCGTTGCGGTGGCGCTGCTATCGACGCCGATTTACAAAGCGGATGCACTGATTCAGATTGAGCAAAAAAGCTCAGGCGGTCTTTCTTCTCTGGTTGGGGAGGTGGGGGAACTGTTTAATCAGGAATCGACGGCGGCGGCCGAAATCGAAATTATTCGCTCACGTATGATTCTGGGGGACACCGTTGAGAAGTTTCATCTGACAACGGTAGTGACTCCTCAATACTGGCCGCTAGTGGGCAAAGGTATCGCCCGTTTAGCCGGTGAATCGAATACGTTGGATGTAACGCGCTTTGAATTGCCGGCTGAGGCGATGTTGCAATCGCACACCATTCGGGTACTCGACTCGCAGCACTATCAATTGCTGGATCAAAACGACGATGTCATTTTGTCCGGTATGGTTGGCCAGTTAGCGGAACAACAAGGGTACCAACTGCTGGTGCGCGGTCTTCATATTGAGGAAAATGGCTTTGAGTTCAACATTGCGAAGCAAAGCAAACTGGACGCCATTAAGTGGCTGAAAGACAATTTGTCGGTGGCGGAAAAGGGCAACCAGACCGGAATTGTTGAACTGTCGTTTACAGGAGAAAATCCGGTTCTGATTCAACATATCCTGGATCACATCAGCCAGAGCTACTTTTTGCAGAACGTCAAGCGTAACTCCGCCGAAGCGGAAAAGAGCCTTGCCTTTTTGAAACAGCACCTGCCGCAAATCAAAGGCGAATTGGACAGTTCAGAAGACAAGCTGAACAACTTCCGCCAGGAAAACGAGTCGATCGATCTGAGCCTGGAAGCCAAAGCCACGTTGGATGTGATGGTGAAGCTGGAAGCTCAGCTGAACGAGTTGACGTTTAAAGAGAGCGAGGTCAGCCAACGCTTTACTCAGGATCACCCTGCGTACAAATCGCTGTTGGACAAACGTCAGACGCTGCTCAAAGAGAAACGTCGCCTCGACGCCCAGGTGCAAAAGTTGCCGCGTACTCAGCGTGAAATTTTACGTATGCGCCGGGATGTCGAAGTTAACCAGCAAATTTATATTCAACTGCTGAATAAAGTGCAGGAGTTGAGTGTTATCAAAGCGGGGACCGTTGGCAATGTACGTATACTGGACGACGCACAGACCTACGCCCAAGCGATCAAACCCAGAAAATCATTGATTGCGGTTCTGGCAACGTTACTCGGAGGCATGCTCAGCGTTGCGTTTGTGCTGATCAAAGCCGCGATGAACCGGGGCGTGGAAAGCCCGGAAGAAATTGAGGCGTTGGGGTTGTCGGTGTACGCCAGTATTCCGAAATCAGAACAGCAGGCCAGTCTGGCGGTCAGAGCCCGGCGCAAAAATAAACCTCAGGCACAAATGGCGTTATTAGCGGAAGAAAACCCGGCCGATCTCTCCATCGAAGCATTACGTGGGCTGAGAACCAGTTTGCATTTCGCCATGATGGAAGCCAAAAATAACGTCCTGATGATCTCAGGCCCTGCACCTGGTATTGGTAAGTCTTTTATCTCCACTAACTTTTCTGCGGTTGCGGCCAAGTCGGGACAAAAAGTGTTACTGATCGATGCCGATATGCGCAAAGGCTATCTACAACAGACATTTGGTTTACAGTCAGACAACGGTTTGTCGGATTATCTGAGTGGTCAGATGGAGCTAGGAACAGCCATCAAGTCGACCGGGGTTGATAATGTGGACCTCATTTCACGCGGGCGTATTCCGCCGAATCCATCAGAGCTACTGATGCACAAACGTTTCACGGAACTGCTGGAATGGGCGTCGGAGAATTATGAATTGGTGATAGTGGATACACCACCTGTTTTGGCCGTCACGGATCCGAGTATTGTCGGAGCGTTGGCCGGAACCACATTGATGGTGGCGCGGTTTGGTCAAAATACCACCAAAGAGATTGATATTGCCCGACAACGGTTTGAGCAATCCGGGATTGAGGT
>Ga0213841_1001660_pt1 | contig 10177 bp, 7 predicted proteins | sample SWPATP23_FD_160125 | JGI IMG/M metagenome (GOLD analysis project Ga0213841, IMG submission 160125) | Coastal seawater microbial communities from Marineland, Florida, United States - SWPA TP2 #3 | ecosystem: Environmental > Aquatic > Marine > Coastal | place: USA: Florida | collected 2016-08-14 | reverse complement strand
TGGACACCGCCCTTCGCCAGTCCATCGCCGAGCGCTTCAACGGCGACCCCGAAGCTGGCAAGGCCCCCGAGTTCGACGTCGTCATCGCCAACAGCATCGCCTACGAGGGCGTCGACCTCCAGGCCCGCACCTGCGCCATCCACCACATGGACCTGCCGTGGGAGCCCGCCACCATCGAGCAGCGCAACGGCCGCGGCGTCCGTCAGGGCAACACACTGGCCAACATCGGGATCTACTTCTACCTGGCCCGCAACAGCATGGACGGCGCCCGGTACTCGCTCATCCAGGGCAAGCACGGGTGGATGAAGTCGCTTCTCGACGCGCAGATCAAGGAGACCAGCAACCCGCTCGCGACCGCCGAGATGGGCCCCGAGGAGATGCTGTTGATGCTCTCGCGGGACCCCGAGGAGACCAAGAAGACCTTGGCCGCGGTTCGGGCCCGTGAAGAGCTGCGAGCTCGTCGTCAACGAATCCGCAAGCTGCTCCGGCAGACGTCGGCGATGGCGGCCCGCTTTGACCTGGCCCGCGAGTCGGGTGACCGAGACACCGAGCGTGCGGCCCGTCTTCGGTCGGAGGCCGAGGCCATGCTGCGGAAGCTCCACGAGACGGACCCGAGCGAGTGGCCGTGGGTGAAGGTCATCGAGGCCGCCCGCGACCGGAGCGTGGTGGTGCCGCCGTGGAAGACGCACGATGGAGCCATCGAGCGCACGCCGGTTCTCCCTTCGGGTTTCTGCGCGACGGTGCGGGACCCGGATGGGGACGATGATGGGTACGAGGTGCGCATTGGCATGGCCGACCCGGACAACCGCAAGCGGCACGGGATGCTGCTCGAGGGGAGCCTGGTGTGGCACTCCGTTCATGCCGGCGACGACCAGGCAGGCCAGCCGAGGTGGGACAAGGCGCCTGGCTCAAGGATGAAGCTCACGCACCTGTCGCCGCATCGGATGCGGGCGGTGTGTCCTGTGGTTGGGGAGCCGGCCGAGGCCGCGCTTCGCGAGTTCAAGACCGCCATCGGGCGGTCGTGGGCGCGGGCTGGCTGGTACTTGGCGGACGACGCCTGGCGGGAGGCTGTGTGGCCCACGGTGGTCGAAACGGTCCGTGAGCACCTCGGTCGGCAGGCCCGGTACACCTACGGCCGTGGCTCCGGCTCGCCGGCGATTGCAGTGCCGGTGGTCGAGGGTGGGAAGCTCCGGGTCGTTGGCTCGTCCTACGAGCTTCGGCAGTCGAGCGGCGACCTGATTCCGCCCACCAGGGCGGGCTGGCTGAGGTTCCAGCAGCTTCGCGGTGATGCCGACAGCGCGGAGCTGCGGCGGACAAGGCGCGCATGGTGGGGACAGGCTGCCAGGCGAGACGCTTGGCAAGGTAGGGGAACTACCCCGTAGAAGGGATACCATCCAACAGCCACGAGCGGGCACGCCTCGGACAGGCCAGCTAAGGCGCGGCGCACAATGCGCGGTCCACAAAACCGAACTCCTCGCTATTCACCTCAACAGCAACATTCGACACACCTCCGCTGGGCCCGTTCACGTCCGCTGTGAGTGTGAGCGAGTAGATGTCCAACGGCGTAGGCGGAAGCGACGGAGGAATAGGCGCGTCATCATATAAGATTGCGGGGCTGCTAACGAACTCATACAAGTCCTCGGTAGCTCTCGACTCGATGTAGGCGGCAAAGCTCCGTTCAAAGGTCGCAAGTCCGTCGGTAACAATCTCCAAAGATGCCCGCGAGCCGCACTCGGAGATGCACCAGTCTTCCGTCTGCCACTCAGCGCGCCTAAGGCAGGTCACTCCGGAGGGCTCCACGTCGAGAATCAAGGTGAAATCAGACTCACTCATTCCCCACCTGCAGGCCGAGTGCCTGCCAACGCGCTGCAGCACAGTGTCGAAAGACACCCGCCAGGAGGGCATCCTGTCCTCTTGGCCCAAAGTGACAGTATCGTCGACGCACTGGGGAGGCTCATCTTCGGCGGGTCTGCACCCCGCAGACAGGAGGGTCCCCAGCATCACCGCAGGTCGTAGCGAAGATGGCGGTCGCCAACAACGAACACGGTGGACTAGTCTCGCCCACATCTACGCGGACCTAGCGGTGCTCAACGCTGCCCTCGGTCACCATCTCACCGGAATCACTCCAGAGTGAGACTGTAGCGCTCAACATCTCGCCTGTGTCAAGCCTACCGACCACGTTGATGTGCAGCTCCGACACCCGAGACCGAGCCTGCGCATCACTCGGAAAATTGACGGGATGAATGTCTGACGCATCGATGTTGGCGAGATGGCAGAAAGTGTCGGGAGTCCCGCAGTTGCTTGGGACCAAGCTGGTCTCACCGCCAAAGACCTCACTCCACCCATGTTCCAGACCATACACTTCTATCGAGGCTTCAGAGTGCAGACGTGAGAAGCACGCCTTCGCTGATGGATTGAATCCGTGTTCGACCTCTACATCTTGTTCCAGTAGGCTGGTTCGAAACCTCAACTCGTCATCCTCACCGGACAACCGAACGATCGAGGACTCAGCGAACGAGCTGATAGTAGCCTCGATCGAGCTCCTCCACCCAAAAGGAACCTCCGATGGGGTCAGCAACTCAATCGCAGGACCACAGTCCGGTGCCAGGATGCCAGAATCGAGCTTATCGCCGTAACCTTGACAACCAGCGAACCCACACGTCAAAACTGACACTCGCCAAAGGAGCGCAGCGTGAGTCGCAGGAGGTCGCAGGAGAAAGCTCAATTGCTGCAGCTCGCAAGATCAGCGCTGTCTTCATAGTCTCCTTCAGGTGCAATGTCTAGGGTCGCTTGATCTGGCAGGTCCGAAATCCGAGCGCGGTAGTGCCACATCTGCTCAACGATGCACCTGTTGTTCGACTCGCCCGCAACGCCAACCTTGGACCCGCGATGGCGATCGCCAGGGTCAGAGCCGGAAAACACCCAGTCTCGGCTACAAGTTGTACAGTTACCAAAGTACGACATGATGGTCATCCAGTCGTCTGCGACACGCCGATACCCGCACCGGGGAAAGCCCGCCGGCGCACTTGAAGGGTAGGGCAGCGCACAGTCGGGATCCTCGTTCTTGTCGTGCTTCGCGCCCAAGATGTGCCCCAGTTCATGCACGAAGGCGTGCATCTGGACGAGATCGACTACCCCAAGCGCGCGCCTCCGGGGCTGGTCTCCTGAGCCGCTGAGCAGAGGCGTGCTGAACTGACCGATGCCAGTCCATGCGCGCCCTGCCCAGTTGGCATCAAAGCCCTCGCCGGCCACAAGCATCACTACATCTGCTCCGGCCTCCGCCTGCACTGTCTCCAGGTTGGTGGTGAGGTAGGCGTCCTCGATAGCAGCATCCATGTCGCTGCCGAGGTCTGCATCATAGGGATATGAGCCGCTCCCAGCCTCCCAGTCCCAACCAGGGTGGCCCATGACGATGTCGAAGTCGAGACCGGCCAGCCCGCTGTTGCTCAGAGTCTTGGCGAGGGTACGCTCGTATCGGTACAGCAGAAACGCAGCGATGGTCTCTTCCGGCGTGTCGTAGGACGATTGATGCTCCTGATACCAGTCAGAGAAGTCTGGCGCCACATCGTCCTGGTCTAGCGCACCATTCACTCCCTGCAACAACGCCGTGTAGGTGGGCATCACCAGAATGCACAGCTTGCTCGGATCTGGATCGCAGGTCCGAGGCAGGGAGCTTGGCCTCTTCTCGGTAGCACACGACAACAGCAGCAACGAGGCAGCGGCAGCACGCGCTGTGGAGGCTCCGATGTTCCACATCACTCCACCCCACAGGCAAGTGGGCTTGCGGGCCCAGGGACGTACCAAGCCACAGCCACGGACTCCGCAGAACCGGTCGCACTCATCTTGTGGCCTCCCACGAAGCCCTCTGCGGAGATCCGGTTGCCGGAGTACCAGACAAAGAACTGGCCGTCTTGCGACGCGCTGTTCAGTCTACCGGAGATGGAGTAGGTGGTCCCATTCGCGCTCTCTCGGATTCGATGCGACTCCGGAAGGACCTCCACCGTGCCAATCGTCGGTACGGAGAAGCTGAAGCCGACGGGGCTTGTCGCACCGCTGAGGGCTTCACCAACGGCGTTTGCATCGATGTCCCACTGGACCGAGTGTATCAGCTCACCCTCACCAACGACCTTGGAGACAAAAGCAGACTTTGTCTCCGCCATAGGCACAACCGGCGCGAGCTTGTCAGACCCAAGTGGAACCACGTCCCCCGATGCAGGATACTCGGCCAATGCGGCAAAACCCGTGAGCGCCGAAGCAGAAAGCGAGGGTGGGGGGGAGTATGGCAGCCCAAGCGGCGGCATAGCGATTCCGGCACTACCGCCCGTATCTCCAGCGGCGAGCGACAAAGCGCCCGTAGCTCCGACTGCGAGCACCCCAACACAACCCAGCGCGACGGCGATGTTGAAGCGGCGACGTGTATTCAGATGTAGTAGGTTCACAGAAGAGTCCTCCCAGCGGTGCTCGAGCTTCACACAGCTCCGACCCAAATGCAACCGTAGATTGATCAAGGATCCGACATGCTCTCGAAGCAGGATGGACGCTCCAGAGGGTCAGCCAATACCCCTGCCATGCTTAACGCACCGCCCTACAACGCTCCAGCACCGGACACAGCCAGACACCTTGAGGCCCTATCCGTCCAGCTCCCGCTTCCACCCAGCAGCAGTCAGGCGGTCCACGAGCTGTCGTCCACCAGCGGTGTACTGCAGCTCGCTGCCGATTGGCGCACCAAGGCCTGGCAGCCGCTCCCGGAGCAGATCCAAGGCATCAGCCCTCGCCGCCACATCAACGAGGTCGATGTCAATTCCGCACCAGGCCACAGCGCGCCCCTCCGAGCTCGTCTCCAGGGCAGTCCCACCACCGGTGACGGCGCCAAGCCCCCTCTGCTGGAGGAGGTCGTCGAGCGGATCCTCGTAGAGGTGACCGCGCTCGAACGGCCCGATCGACGCACAGATCTTCACGAACAAAAAGGCATCAGCAGACACGGGCCCACCTCGCACAGCCATCACCATCGCACACAGGACCTTGGAGTGGAACCTGCCCAAGCTCATCAGCCGGAGAGCGGCTGCCACGAAATACCAACTGCCGGCCCAGCACGCCATCGGGCAACGGCCGCTGGCGCTCGAAGGGGTGCCTACTCGTAGGAGGGCGCCAGGAAGCTGAGGTCCGCCGGCAGAGTGTGCCAGTCACCGTCGTGGGTCTCGAAGCTGCCTTCCGACACAAGGACCGATAGCCCATCGCTGCCGACGGTCACGCTGCCCGAGCCCGCAAACCGAGCCGCGTCCACCACAAAGGTGTAGTGAGACGGATCAGGGGATGGGGCGAGGGCCACGCCCACGGCGCGGTCCATCCCCTCAAGCTCGACAAAGAGGTGCTTGCTGCCATCGGCAGATCCGTCCACGATACGTGCGACGAAGCGTGCCGACAGCCCCGGGTCTAGGGTGAGCGCCAGAGCGGCCGTCGCTGTCTGGCCAAGCACAGCACTGGACACGTCCCCGAGGGTGAAGGCGTAGCCCGGACTGCGGACCACCTCAGGCGAGGTGGGCGGGCAGGTGTGGGCCACCTGCAGGGTCGGCCAGCCGTCGGACTCGAAGCTGACCCGCCCCACAGCCGCTTCACCCGGTGCGAATGCCGCCGATGAGGAGGAGGGGGTCAGCGTCGTGGTGCCGCCAGTGGGCAGTGTCATCCGGATAAATGTGGCGTCACCCCATTCCGTGACCGTGACCGTGTCGGTGAGCGCGCCGGCAAAGGGCGCACCGGACTGGAAGTAGAGGGTGCTCTCACTGGCGCCAACCCACGGGCCCAGCATGAACACGGTCGAGTCGCTGGCCCCCGAGCTGCAGCTCGCGGCGCCCTCGACTGTGCCGGCTATGTCCACGATCGTCGGAACAGGTGCGCTGGTGCGAGCGGGATCTGCGGCAGTGTAGAGCCACACCGGGATGGGGTATTCGGCGCAGCTCGAGACGTACCCGTCTGCCGAGCCTGCGGTGTCCCGGCGAAGGGCGGACATCCAGATCTCGTGCTGACCAGAGGGGTTGACCGGGGGATTTCCGCCGTGGGTGTCGAGCCCAAAGTCGTACCGCCAGTCGTCGTCATCGTGCTCGGTCACATCCACCGTGAGAGTGTAGGGTACGTCGTCCCACGGGATGGTGCCGGCGATGCCCCAAGGCATGTGGTCGCTGCTGGTGAGCTCTCCGGTGACCACCACCTCGGCCAGGTAGAAGCTCTCGCCTCCGGAGTCATACCAGAAGTCGCAGAAGCACTCGTCGCCTGGGATGCTGCCGCCGCCGTAGTACCCCTCACTTGGGAAATGGTCCTCGGAGATGGGGACTGGCGCCGAGACACAGCGCATTCCGACCGGGTCACCAGCCGGCAGCTCGCCAGTGTAGGGCGAGGACTCGGTCCCCTCGCCACCCATGTTCCCCGCGCCTGTGGAGCCGGCGCTCCCGTCGGGGCCAGGGTCGAGCGTCCCCTCACTGCCCCCTTCCTTGTCGCCCGTACAGCCCAACGCAAACAAAATCACAGCACAGCGAACATGCATCTCCGCCCCCTATGTGGTTTGAGGTCAACGCTATTGTGCAATGATCGCCGACGCCTGCTCTCGCCGAGCGGCCTGGTACTCGGACAACCATTCCACATGACCCCGGGTATCCGGATCCAACCATAGGTGCCACAACTCAGCGACACCCGACGCAAACCCGAACGCACCAGACCAGTCCGGGTCGCAGCCTGTTGGGGCTTGCACCGAGCCTGGCGGGCAGGGGATGTGCGTCTCGCCTGTGTACCCATGGGCCGCCTCGTGTATCAGCAGTGTCTCGAGCTCACCGATGGGCACGCGGAGGTTGGAGACCGACAGGGTACGGTCCGACAGGTCGAAGTGCCCGACCAGATCCCCTGGCGGCAGGTACTGGGTGCGGCGGGTGGTGCTGGTCATCCAGTTGTAGATGATCTGCCTGTTGTCGGTGCAGCCACTCTCAATTCCCACATCGTTCAGCATGTCGATGACCGGCTGCCGGATGTAGTCGTTGACCTCCAGCGACTCAAGGTCTCCGGCGTCGCGGGCGAAGACGATGAAGAGGGCGATGCCGAGCTCGTCGAGGGCCTCGGGTCCGTCGACTGGATTCGACTCCATGAACGAGGCGCGGTCGACAGACATGTCGTCGTAGAGTTGGTCGAGGCAGTCGGGCGGGATGATGTCGAGGGCGTCGGAGTAGCGGATCTCAGACACGAGCGCGGGGTCGCACCGTTGTCGCGCCGGGGTCCATTGATCGGTGATATCGCCAACAAGTTGTCCCGCCTCGTCCCTGGGCTGAGACACCCCGCGACACCCCGCCATCAAGACACACAGGCCTGCCCACTCTGGAAGGTCCATGCCTCTCCTAGCTGGTAGAAGGGTCAGTAGCCGCCGTCCAGCCACTTCGAACACGATCCACGATGATGGCGTCATTGACAATTTCACGAAGCGGCCACGACTTCTGTTCCTCGGTAAGCTCTCCGACCCTCCACTCGCGGTCTCCATCCCATAGCCACCAGTTGGTCACCTTCACCGTGCCAGGTCTCGGATTGCCACCCCGGAAAATCGGAAACTCCCGGAAACTAGTTCGTACAGGCCCATTCCCCAGGACGGCTGCAATCCCAAGATTCACCGCAGTTTGAAGAGGGAAGAAGGTCACGAACTGTGGTTCTGCAGAAATTACCTCCAGCAAGTCTTCGGGTTTGACCTGGAAGAACCCTCGAAAGATCTGGACGAGAATTCCGAGCTCGGGATTCTTGTGGATGAACTGACCAAGAACCAAGCCCTCTTCGCACTGCATGGAGAAAGCATCTCCGATCTTGACCCGCTTCACGAGTGCCTCCATGGCTACAGGCCGTCGTATCCTACATCGCGAAGGATGGCACGCCCCCGCTCCACTGCTGCCTTGTAGTAGGGCTTCGTTCTCCTGATGCTGTCGTTAATGTTGTCGAGGGTTCCTCCCCCTTTTATCACCCGGCCATGCAACTCGATCAGCGCCTGTTCGACCGCATGTGCGTCAGCACGCGTCAAGTTCTTCAGCCCAAAGATAGGCGTAATTCGGCGGCCGACCTTGGACATATGCGCTCTGGCTCTGGCGACCAGATCATCCGTAATACCGACATAGGTGACGTTCCCCGCTCCATCCACGGCTCGATAGATGGTTGTGTTTCCGACGGCTCGCTTCACTCGGCGAGCCATTCTCCGCACCACCTTCGGAGTTGCAAGCACCTTGCCTTTCTTCAGCTTCGCCATCACCTTGCCGATGCTGGCGTACCCACCACCTGGAGCCACTACCCCGGCCCCAGTCAGTCCCCAGGATGTGGCAACCTCCGCGGCCGTCGCGGCACCAGTCGCATAGCGCCATGTGGTGGCAATGGAGGTGCCAACGTCCATCAGGGTGAGACCACCCTCCACATATACCCACGCAGCTGCGGCCCCAGCGCCAACCACGACAATCGGATTCTCCCCGTTGAGGTCGACATGGCTCGACGGCGCCATCCGCCCGTAGCCGTAGCGGTTGAAGCTCTGCGGGTCCGCTGCATCACCCAGCACATCCCGATCCGGCGACAGGAACCGCGCAATCCGGTTGCTGTAGACCCGGGCGCCCTGGTCGATGAGGCCACCGGGGCTGAAGTTGCTGTGGTGCGCAAATCCCGCGCCCCAGGTCGGCGCCAGCGCAGTGGCAACGTGGCCGTCGATCTCTGGGATCAGCCACTCGGTCTTGGTGAATCGGGTGTCGTCCGGGATTCCGTAGGGAGTCCAGACCCTGCGCTCGACGAGGTTCTCCGCGTGGTCACTGACCGCGACCACAGAGCCTCGGACGTCTGAGTGGAGCCAGTGGTACTGTCCGCTCGCCACATCGAACACCGCGATGGGCATCTGTCCGAGATAGAACGTGACCGAGACGAGCTCCAGCGACGTGCCCGAGTCGTCGAGATCGACCAGCCGGGCGATGGGGCGCCCGAAGTCATCGAAGAGCGTGACCTCCACCAAGCACTCGGTCCCACTGCCCCCGGGGTCGGCCAGGTCGAGGTCGCGGCAGGCACGGGCAGCGACCCGGCGCCCCTCATGGTCGTAGGTGTAGGCGACGCCCGACCCACCGGTGGAGTCAAGAGAAGCCGCAGGCTTGCCGTTGGCGTGCCAGGTGTAGGTGGACTGGCTGTCATCTACGACCTCACCCGAGGCGTTGTAGGTCCAGTCGCTGGTCTGGTTGCCCGAGAACGTGGCCAGCGTGAGGTCCCCACCGTAGGGGCCGCCGAGTCGCTCGACGAGGTTTCCGAACGCGTCGTAGCCATACTCGATCTGCCCACCGGGCAGGAGCGCCGTGGTCAGGCGACCGATGTCGTCGTAGATGTAGAGGTGGGAGTGTCCGTCGATGGTCTCCTCGGTGAGCTGGTCTGCGGCATCCCAGGTGTAGGAAAGCCCAAAGCCAATGCCCGCACCGCTCCAGTCCATGCTGGTGGTGCGCCCGAGGTCGTCGGTCGTGGTCGTCGCACCAACGCCGTTGCCGAGGAGCATCGAGTCCGGTCGCCCACCTGACGTCCACCGGATGTGCTCCGCGAGCGTCTGGGTGGTCACCGTCGAGCCATTGTCGTGGGTGACGTCGAGCTGCGAGAGGCGACCGTTGTCCCAGGTGGCGTCGGACTGCCAGGACTCTACCAGGGAGCCGTCGTCGAGCTCGAGCGTCCAGCTCGCGAGGTTGCCCTCCGCGTCGTAGCTGTAGTCGAGGTCTGCGACAAGGCTGGGCCAGGCGTCGAACAGCTGCTGGCTGTTCTCGATCCGTCCCAGCGCGTCATAGCTGAACCTGCGCTCCCCGAGGGGGTCTTGAACGCGGGTGAGGGCTCCCTGACCATTGCTCGCCGTGAAGCTTGGGCTTGAGTAGCTGGTGCCGTCGTACTCGAAGGTCAGGTCAGGGGTCGCGCTCGCGAGGCAGTCTGTGTAGGCCGAGCCAGCCCCGTAGGTGACCGCCTCCACCTCGCCACGATCTGTGTACTCGTAGACAATGCAGCGTCCCGCGGAGTCGAACTCCGTGACCAGATCGCCCGCGGCGTCACGCACGAGCAGCCGCTCGCCCGACTGGTCGTCGTCAAGCAGCCACATCCGACCAGCGCCATCGAGGTGGCGGGCCTGGCCCTGCGTCGCCCCCGAGACCGGGTCAGTCAGGAT
>Ga0213841_1001653_pt1 | contig 10213 bp, 10 predicted proteins | sample SWPATP23_FD_160125 | JGI IMG/M metagenome (GOLD analysis project Ga0213841, IMG submission 160125) | Coastal seawater microbial communities from Marineland, Florida, United States - SWPA TP2 #3 | ecosystem: Environmental > Aquatic > Marine > Coastal | place: USA: Florida | collected 2016-08-14 | reverse complement strand
TGAGCGTGGCCGACGCCAAGGGGCCCCAGAGCGACTCCCTCGAGCTCACGATGGTGCCCGGCCGTGCAGCCAGCCTGGCCATCGCCGCCGAGCCGCCCACGCTCGGCACCAACACCAACAACTTCAAGCTGTACGTGAAGGCCAACGGCGGACCGTCCGGACTGTCGGGCCGCAGCCTGGTCATCGACTCGGCCGGTGCGGATGCTGCAGGCGCGCCACGCGACCTCGGTAGCGGCGACTACGAGGTCGCATTCACCACCACGGACAACACCAGCGTGGATGTCGCGGTGGGTGTGGCCAGCGAAGCCACCGGCAACCCGCTCTCGCGCGTGCTGGTGCTGCCACTGTCGGGTCAGGTGGCTGCCGACGGCCGGTCTCTTCAGCGCCTGGCCGTCATCACGGTCGACGCCTACGGCTACCCGGTGGCCAACGTTCCGGTGAACCTCCAGGTGGCATCGGGCGACGGCGCCATCCCCGGCTCGGTCACCACCGGCAACGACGGCATCGCCTTCGCCACGTACACCGCAGGCTCCGGGGCAGGGTTCGTCACCGTCCGCGCCTCTTCCAACGGCAAGGTGGGTGAGGGCGGCTTCGTCCAGGCCAACGGCACGGTCCAGACGGTCGACGCCCCGGTCTCGGGCACCGCCGCTGTGGCCGCCATGACCCGGGGCTGGCAGGGCTCCGTGGGGAGCATCGCCATCGCCCGCGCGGGTGGTGCGGTCGCTGCAGCCCCTGTGGTCACCCAAGGTCCGGCCGGTCCGCCAGCAGCCCTGTCGCTCACCGCCGAGCCCGCCAGCGCAGCTCCGGGTGGCGCCGTCACCCTCCGCATCGCAGTCGCCGATGCCAACGGCAAGCCCGCCGACGCCAACCCCGCCGACTTCGTGTTCCTCACGAGCACGGGCACGGTGAGCGCGGCACAGGCCACGGGTCCCGGTCAGTTCCAGGCCCTCCTGAGCCTGCCGGCCGATGCCGCCGGTGGCGTGAATGTGGCAGCCAGCATCAAGGGCACCACCGTCGGGGCTCCCATCCTGTCCATCCCCGTCACCGGGGCCGTGGCCAGCGCCTGGGGCACCGCACCGCCGGCCAACACCGAGCCCACCCAGCCCGAACAACCGGAGAAGCCCGAGAAGCCGGCCAAGCCCGAGAAGGTGAAGAAGGAACGCAAGCCCTCCGACACCGACCGCGCCTGGTTCCGCGCTGGCGGTGGCTACCTGGGCGGCTTCTACAGCTACCGCGAGATCTCGCAGCAGGCGGCCGGTCCCATCTACGACGAACCCATCACCGTGGGCTTCGGCGAAGGCAACGCCGCCGGCACCTTCGGCATGCAAGCCAACGCCAAGGCATGGCTGCCCTTCTTCGAGTACGTGGGCTTCGAAGCCGGCTTCCGCGGCAGCCGGTGGCAGATCCAGCTCGACGAAGGCGGCAGCGACCCCATCGGCGACGGCCTCGCCGCCATCAACGCCCGGGCACACGGCCGGTACCCCCTCGATGTGGGCGCCACCCGCCTGTCCTTCGGCGGCTTCCTCGGCTTCCACTCGAGCGACTTCCTGTACTTCACGCAGGAGTTCGACGAGACCGACCCCACCGCCGAGCCCACCATCGGGTACGACCAGCTCTGGACCGTCGGCAACTCCTACGGCATCGAGCTGGGCGCCGAGATCGGCCCCAAGTTCTTCGTGAACGGCCTCTACGAGATGGGCTTCACCGACTACTCGGCCATCTTCTCCGACACCGTCGAGCTCGAGGCTGGCTACACCGTCATCGACAACATGTACATCTTCGGCAACGCGGGCCGTGCGCACCGCGTCTCGAAGATCTACTACGGTGACAACAAGGACTACGTGGGCGACATCGAAGACCAGCAGTGGTTCTTCGGCCTGGGCCTCGGCTACGAGATGTAGTCGCTCCCCCAGAGCACGTCGGGCGCCCCTGTGATGGGGGCGCCCGCTTGGTTCTTGGGCTCAGAGGCGCGCGGCATCTCCACGCAGGATGCGGAGCCGCTTCAGCACCACGGGGGTCTTTGGCTTGTTGGCCGAGGCGGTGTCGACCGTGGCGATGGCCTCGACCACATCGAGGTCCTGGCACTTGCCGAAGATGGTGTGCTTGCCATCGAGGTGCCGGGGGGTGGAGCGGTCGGTGATGAAGAACTGGCTGCCGTTGGTGTTGGGGCCGGAGTTTGCCATCGCCAGGAGGCCGGCCTCGTTGAATTGGACGCCGGTGTCGGTTTCGTCCTCGAAGCGGTAGCCCGGCCCCCCTCTGCCCGACCCGAGGGGGTCGCCGCCCTGAATCATGAACTTGGGAATCACCCGGTGGAAGACCGTGCCGTTGTACAGCGGTGCGCGGGTGTCTTCGTTGGTGCGGGGGTCGGTCCAGGTCTTGGTGCCTTCGGCGAGCTGGACGAAGTTGGCCACGGTGATGGGGGCATCGGCCGGCATCAGGCTGCAGCGGATGGTGCCCATGGACGTCTCGAACACCGCGGCGAGGGGGTCGTTGTCGGCCACGCCGATGCGGGCGAGCGCCACTTCCTTCTTCGCAGACGACAGCTCGCGCTCGAGGGACCGAATCTTGGCGTGGGCGGTGTCGACTTCCTTCTCGAGCCGCTGCTGGGCGCCCTTGAGCTGGTCGACCTCGCCCTTGAGGGCATCCCGCTCGGCCACCAGCTCCGGGGGCGGACCACACGCCACCCCCCACACCAGGCTCAAGCCCACCACCGTGGGAATCGAAAATGTCGGCACCCGCATGCATTGCTCCGTCGCGATAGGCCCCCACTCCGGAGAAACTCCCGGGAGGCTCGAATGAAGTCCGTCACCATCTATCTGCGCGCTCCCCTGTTCGTGCCCGCCAACGGCAGCGTCTGCCCCAAGCACGCGATGGTGCTGGGTGGCGAGCTGGTCGAGAGTGCGCTGTCTGGCGGCCTCACCGTCCGCGTCACCCGCTGGGCCGACCAAAAGGGCCGTGCGCTCGACGGCGCGGCCACCACCCTCTTCCTGCCCATGGCGAAGATCGATCACGCTGTGGTGGAAGCCTGATGCAGCGCCTGCGAACCACCGCGGTGTGCGGACTGCTCGCAGGCTGCGGTCAGATGGTCATCGAAGGCGAAGTGGTCGACGCCCGCGGCAATGCCATCGTGGGCGCGAACATCACGTCAGCCGGCACGCTCTGCACCACGTACACCAAGTCGGGGGGCACGTTCCGCCTGGAGTGCGAGCCCGGCACCCACACCGTGGTGGTCTCGGCCGCCGGCTTCACGAGCGAAGAGTTCACGCAGGCCGCCCCCGAGACGCAAGACTACGACTCCGGCCGCCACATGCTGGTGCGGGTCCCCGAGGAACAGGGTCTCCACCTGTTTGTCGACAACACGTACGCCCAGATGAAGCCCGGTCGGCTCAACCGCACCATGGTGGAGCAAGGCCGCATCATGCATCGGTCGGTCTGCCTCGACCGCGAACACAGCGAGCCCAACACCATCAAGGCCGGGGCCCACACCCTGTTCGACTACGAACATCCGGGCTGGCGGCCGTTTCGGCTCGACGATGAAGGCTGTGCGTACCGCGACCGCAAAGACGCCAAGCACCGCTGGACCGAGGTGTACAAGGACAAGCCACCGTACGACGTCAAAGAGGTCAACGACGGCAAGTCCATCGCCCAGCTCCAGCTGTCTCCTGGCGAGTACTTCATCGCCGACTGGAAGGGCTTTTTCGTCGGCGCAGATGAACGCGAGGCCCGCCACAGCTACACCGGCTACTGGCTCCATGTGGAGTAGCCCGATACGGGCATACACCTATTGACAGCTGGCCGTCGTCGTGTACCATGACGGCGCTTTTTCTGCTCGGCCGGCGGTTCGGGGAGGCACGACGGCGCGATGAGGCGACGTCCATGGGTCTCCCGCAGCCGGTCCAGCCCTCGGAGTCGACGTAAATGCAGTTCAAGGTTGGCGACAAGGCCGTGTACCCCGGCCGCGGTGTCGGGGTCATCAAGACCATCGAGACGAAGGACATCGAAGGCGACACTCAGGACTACTACACGCTCAAGATCCTCGACAACGGCCTCACCATCTACGTTCCCGTCCAGAACGCCAGCGCCATCGGCATGCGTGACGTCATCTCGAAGGAACAGGTGGGCAAGGTCTACGAAGTCCTCAAGGACCGCGACGTCCCCGCAGACAAGCAGACCTGGAACCGTCGCTACCGCGCCTACACCAACAAGATCTCCACCGGCGACCCCATCGAGGTGGCCAAGGTGCTGCGCGACCTCGCCTTGCTCCGGAAGAACAAGAACCTGTCCTTCGGTGAGCGGAAGATGTACGACCACGCCAGCTCGCTGCTCATCCAGGAAATCTCGGTGGCCGAAGACGCCGACGAGAAGAAGGTGCGGACCAAGATCGAGAAGATCTTCAAGTCCTGAGCCCCGAGAACGCACACAGCCGGTGCCCCTCCCCGCAGGAAGGACGCACCGGCTGTTGGCGTCTTGGCCTGGCCCCGCCTCCACAGTCGGAGGCGGACCGGACCCACCGCAGGCTCACTTCACGAGCACTGCCGCACACGCCACCTTCTTCTGGGGTTCCTTGCCCGGGCACGAGGTGTTGACCACCGCGCTGACCACGTTGCCCAGGGCGTTGGGCGAGGGGTCGGAGAAGGTGTGGGCGTAGTGCCACTCGAGGCGCTTGCCACCCTTGCCGTCGTCGACCTGGGCGGGTGTCTGGTCTTTGGCGAGCGACTTGCCGTCGAGCCAGAGGTCGTACTTGTAGGTGCAGCCTTCGGTGGGCGCGATGGCGTCGCCGGCGAGGTACCAGAAGTGGACTTCCTTGCCCACGGCCTGCTGGGGCTCGGGACGAACATTGGCGGGGTCGTCGGGGAAGGTGCCCTTGGACAGCGGCAGGAAGTCGTTGCGGTTGTCGCAGTGCTCCCACAGCAGCTCACCCATCTCGTTCTTGACGAAGGGGTTGGTGCCGACCGGGTTGGAGTCCTCGACCTTCTTGCCGTTGTAGACGGTCATGTAGTTGTCGGTGAGGCGAATCTGGCAGCGCTTGGAGTCGAGCTTGGCGTACAGGATGCCCCGCAGCTTGTTGCCCAGGTTGTTGTTCTGGGCCTGGAATTGCTTCCACTCGGGCTTGTCTTTGTACTTGTTGACGACTTCCATGCCCTTCTTGATGCCTTCTTCGAGCTCTTTGTCGGTGGCATCGGGGAGGAAGGTCTTCAGCGTGGCGGTGTCGCACTTGGAGCCACCGGCCTCGAGGGCCTGGCAGAAGTCCTTCACGCGCGGCTTCTCGCGGCAGGTGACCTTGTCTTCTTTGGTCTTCTCGCAGCGGTACGTGTACATGTCGGCGACCGACTGGACGTTGTACTTGGCCTGGAGCTTGCCGTCTTCTTTGACGAACTTGAGGCGCGCGCTGTGGTCGGGGTTGGTCGACTTGTCGGGGTTGATCTTGAGGATGACCCACTCGCTGTCGGCGAGCCCATCCATGCTGAGCTCACAGCCGTCGTGGCCGGCGTCGCCCACCGTGAGGCCACCCTTCTTGTCGTCGTCGCAGCCACCGAGCACCAGGGCGGTGGACAGGCTGGCGAGCCAAAGGCCCCGCTGCAGCACGACTCGGGCCGTCGTGCCGGTTCCAACATTGGCAGTCGACATTGCACTCTCCTTGTCGGCCCCGACTGCGCCCCGATCAAGGGCACCGGGACACCGCTCGATGCATCCGGCGGACCCTACCACATGCGCACACCGCGCTCCCCACCCGCCCCACAGACCGGGTTAGCCGGCCTCCTCAACGTGTCCCACACACACTCGGGAAGTCCGTGATGAAGGTCGTGCTCGCCACTTGGAACACCCACAAGGTCGACGAGGTCCGGGCCATCATGGCCGCCGCCGGCGCCCCGTTCGAGGTCGTGTGCCTCGCCGACGTCGCCGCCATCCCCGAGTCTCCCGAAGACGGCGACACCTTCGTCGCAAATGCCCTCCAGAAGGCCCGATTCGTGGCCGAGCGCCTCGGCGGCATCGTGGTGGCCGACGACTCCGGTCTCGAGGTCGATGCCCTCGGAGGCGCGCCGGGTGTGCACTCGAAGCGCTTCACCCCGCAAGCCACGGCAGCCGCCAACAACGCCCACCTCATCGCACGTCTCGACGGCGTGACCGACCGCACGGCCCGCTTCCGGTGTGTGGTGGCCGTGGTCCATGCCGACCAGTTCGCCACCGCCGAAGGTGCCTGCGAGGGCCACATCCGCGCAGCCCCCAAGGGCGACGGCGGCTTCGGCTACGACCCCCTCTTCATCCCCGCAGGCTGGGGCGACCGCACCCTCGCCGAGGCCGCCCCCGAAGAGAAGAACGCCATCAGCCACCGCGGCCACGCATTCCGCCAGCTGCCCCGGCTCCTCCGCACTCTCGGCCTGCTCAACGGCTGATTCGTGCGGGAAATCCCGGTCCGGCGAAACCACCTCGGCGCGTCGTCATCGGGTCCGGCACGACTCGCCTGCCTGCCTGCCCACGAGGTCTTCATGTTCCTTCGCCTGTCCGCCCGCCCCGCCCTCTTCGCCATGCTCGCCACCACGGCCATCGCCTGCGGCAAGGGGGACGGCGACTCCGGCGGCGATGCTGGCTCCGACATCTCCGCCGACGACCTCGCACTGGCCGAAGCCACCTGGGCAGAGATCAACGGCTACGAGAGCTGGGGCCAGCTCGACCCCTGGGTGGGCATCCAAGCCTCCACCGACGTCCACGGCGACTACGTCCAGATCTGGGCCAACGGCGTGGCCGAGTCCACCGTCACCGCAGCAGCCGGCGGAGATATGCCCGACGGCGCCATCACCGTGAAGGAAGGCTACAGCGACGAGGCCGGCAGCTCCATCAACGCCATCACCGTGATGAAGAAGATGTCGGGCTACGACTCCGCCAACGGCGACTGGTTCTACGCCCGCTACACCGCCGACGGCACGGTCACGATGGCCGGCCAGTCGGCGGTCGACATGTGTGTGGGCTGCCACGCCGCAGGCCAGGACTCCGTTCGGGCCTGGACCTGGTAGCCACCGCCTCCTCCAAGAACGCAAGCACGCCCGGTGCCCCTCTCGTTTCGAGGCACCGGGCGTGTCGCTTTTTGTCCCGTGTTCGCGGTCGGACGCAGCCCTACCAGCGGTAGGCGGCGCGCAGTCGACCCGTGTAGATGACCCCCGGAGCCATGTAGAACTCGGTGGCGAGGTCGAGCTTCTTCACCTTCTTGATGTCGAGGCCGACCGACACCGTGGGTGCCTGGTAGGGGTCGGTGTTGTTCGTCACGACGGCGTCGTCGCCGATGTAGAAGAACGTGGAGGCATCGGTCATGCCGATGGCGAGGTACGGCTCGAGGCCGTCGAAGTCCTTGCCGATGATGAAGTCGAGGCCGAAGGTGGAGCCCATGTAGAAGTCGTCGTGGGCTTCTTCGCCTTCCTCGAAGGGCGTGGCGATCTCGGCGACGGTCTTCATGAGGGTGTGGTGGTAGCGGAAGCCGAGGGCCCAGTCGGTCTTGCCGAAGTGGCGACCGATGCCGGCCTCGCCGCTCACAATCACGTTCTGGGTGCCGAAGATCTTGACGGGCGGCGCGTACGCAAACCCGCCGTAGGGGGTCCACTTGCCGAGCTCGGGGAACGCGAAGATCATCCGCGGCCGCGGGACGAAGGGGGCCTTGTTGGTGTCTTCGGTCTTGGTGTAGTTGAGCACCAGCCGACGCTCACAGCCCAGCGGCGGGATGATGCCGATGTCGAGGCCCACCGAGCCATGGCCGCCCTTGTGGGGCACGGCGCCGTGTAGAGGCGACAGGGTGGTGGCCATGGCGAAGTAGTTCAGCAGGAAGTTCTGCTGGCCAGACTCGGAGTAGCCGGCAGGGGGGCCGGCATCGGCGATTTCCTGGCAGGCGGGGTCGACGTAGGCATGGGCAGTCGACAGCAAGCCCACGAGGGCGAGGGAGGCGGAGAGCATTCAAGACCTCGAAAGATGCAAAGGGTGCAGATTCAGGCAGGCGTGAGCAGCGCGCTCTCAGCCACCCCAGGTGGTGATGCTGTACTCGCCGACGGCATCGGCTTCGTCGGAGTCGGTGAGCTGTCCGGACATGCCGCCGCCCTCGGACCCATTGAGTGCGACGTCGGCCACTTCTGCGGCGTCCATTCCGTACACGGCGGTGGTCATGGCCGGGCCGAACCCACCCTCGCCACTCGCGCCGTGGCAGCCGGCGCACGATGCAGCGTAGATGGCCTCGCCGTCGGGCGAGCCTCCACCGTCGTCGCCCGAACCGCTGTCGTCGCCTCCGTCGCCGGAGCCTCCATCGTCGCCGGAGCCTCCCCCGTCACCGGTGCTGTCGCAGTCTGCGCCGGCATCGATCCAGTCGGCCACAATCTGGATGTTGCTGTCGTCCATGAGGCCAGCCGGAGGCATGGGACTGGGGTCGCCCTCGATGCGCTGCTGGAGAACACTGCCACCAGAGTCGTTGGGGATGACGAGCCGACCGTCGAGAACGGCGTCGCAGAAAGCATCCGAGGTGAGGCTGAGGTTGGCCGACGGACTGGAGTCGCCATGGCAGGAGACGCAGTTGCCCTCCATGATTTGCTTGACGGCATCGATCCCTTCGCCCTCGACCTTGGTGCCTTCCCCGGTGTTGAACTGGTGGTCGTCGCACGCGACGGATGAGGCGAGAGCAAGCACCAGGGCGGCGCGACGGATGTTCATGGATTGTCTCCTGCGGTGCGCGGACGATAGCAGATGCACACCCGGTGCGTGCTTACCCCGAGATTTTCCGAATGGTCACGGGGGGGGCGGCCGGTTGTCGCCAGGGAGCACGGACTCGATTAGGGTGGGCGGCGCCGGGGAGTAGCGCAGCCTGGTAGCGCATCTGCTTTGGGAGCAGAGGGTCGCAGGTTCGAATCCTGTCTCCCCGACTTTGTGACAACACGGACCTCGCCGTTACCTTCGTAGCGGCGAGGTTCTTCGTTTCGGGGCCCTTCGAGGTGGACCGTGACAGTCCATCGTGACAGTTGGCCGTCACACTCGGCGTCACACTGGTCGTCGCCGCGACATCTCCGAGGGCAGATTCCACCGCCGATGCAGCCGAAGCCGTCCGTGCCAAAGTCGCGGAGAGGTATCGCTGGGTGGTCCGAAGGTCGGTGTGCCCCAGCGCGGCTTGCGTCGCCGCGGCGTCGCCAGTGCCCTGTGCGGACCAGGTCGCGTGGCAGTGCCGGAGGTCACGCAGCGTGATGGTGTGGTCGTAGCCAATCGCCTTGCGGGCGTTGGTGAACCGCTTTCGGTAGTCACCAGTGAGCAAGGGCTCGGACCAGTCGTCCACCACCTGCCGCGCTTCGTTGAGCACCCGGAGCGCCGTGGGGGTCAAGCCGACCATGCGCTCTCGGCGCGTCTTCGCGGCCTCGGCGGGCACTCGGAGCATGGCTGGCACCCCAGCCCCGTCGGGAGCAGACTCAACCCACTCCCAGGTGAGGGCTCGGAGTTCCTCCGCACGGAGTCCCGTCCGAATGGCGACCTCCGCTTGTCGCCAGGCGGGAGGCGAATCGACCTGGAGCTGTGCGAGCCACTGGTGGACCACAGCCATGGGGTGCAGCTTGCCCCGCTTCTTCTTGTCGGGGGTGTCGCGACGAATCGTGGGCCACTCCTCGGGAAGCGCCTCGATGCTGCCGCGTCGTCGAGCAATCTTGAGGCCACGCTTGAGGGCCTGGACCTCCTTCGCAATGGATTGCCCGCGAGCGCCGGCCGCCCTTCGAGTGGCCACGTACTGAACCACCAGGTCGAAGGTCACCTTGGCCGGATCGGTGTCGGCACCGAGAAGGCGGCAGACATGATTCCAGCATCCCTGGACCGACGTCTGCTGACGGACACCCACACCGCGTGCGACAGCCTCGTTCAGGTCGAGGCCCGCGAGGAGGGCGAGGTCGTCGCCTTCCCGCCGTCCAGGCCGACCAGCGGCGGTGACGGCCTCGTTGTAGAAGCGCCATGCCGCTTCCTCAGCGTCTCGGCGAAGTCGCTTCCGCGTGTTGAGACGCTTCCGCTTCCCGTTGTAGGAGACGTCCGCCCACCAGTACGGCGAGTCGGACTTCTCGTAGATGGCGAGCCCACGGCGGACTGTGCAACGACAACTATTCGCACCCCTCGGCGACAACTATAGTTCCCCATCCGCAGGGTAGTTGTAGTCGGTGGCAGGCCAAGCCCAAGAGGCCATGGTCTCCGTCAGGCTCGTCGGTGGTTCAGG
>Ga0213841_1001644_pt1 | contig 10267 bp, 8 predicted proteins | sample SWPATP23_FD_160125 | JGI IMG/M metagenome (GOLD analysis project Ga0213841, IMG submission 160125) | Coastal seawater microbial communities from Marineland, Florida, United States - SWPA TP2 #3 | ecosystem: Environmental > Aquatic > Marine > Coastal | place: USA: Florida | collected 2016-08-14 | reverse complement strand
CGGCGCAACTGGTCAGCTTCGCCGCCGCTGAAGCCCGCTGCCACCATAGCCAGTTTGATCACCTGTTCCTGAAAAATCGGGACGCCCATGGTGCGTGACAACACGTCCCGCACTTCTTCTGATGGGTAGCTCTCTTTCTCTTCACCATGGCGGCGCTTCAGGAACGGATGCACCATGTCTCCCTGGATAGGACCCGGCCGGACAATGGCAATCTGGATCACCAGGTCGTAATAATTGGCCGGTCGCAGACGTGGCAGCATACTCATCTGGGCCCGGGATTCGATCTGAAATACCCCGATGGTGTCGGCGCGCTGAATCATGCCATAGACATTCGGATCGTCCTGACGCCGGGTGATGTCCGCCAGTGTGTATTGCTTCTGCTCACGCTGGGCGATGATGGCAAAACATTTGCGGATGGCGGTCAGCATCCCCAAAGCCAGCACATCGACTTTGAGCAGCCCCAGGCTTTCCAGGTCGTCCTTGTCCCACTGGATGACGGTGCGCTCAGTCATGGAGGCGTTTTCGACCGGAACCAGTTCATACAAAGGGCCGGAAGCAATAACAAAGCCGCCCACATGCTGAGATAGGTGACGCGGAAACCCCATGATGTCATTGACTAACTGGATAAACTGTTCACCCTTGAGTGAGTCGGGCTTCAGGCCGAGCTCAATAACCTGTGCCTGCCAGTCGAGGCCTCGATCGCGGCGATTGACGTTTTTTATGAAGTAGTCGAGTTGTGTTTCGTTGATGCCCAATGCTTTACCAACATCCCGCACCGCACTTTTAAACCGGTAAGAAATCACGGTCGCGGCCAGAGCAGCGCGCTCACGGCCGTATTTTCGGTAGATATACTGAATGACTTCTTCTCGTCGTTCATGTTCAAAATCGACGTCAATATCCGGCGGCTCATTGCGCTCTTTACTGATAAAACGTTCAAACAGCACCGAGATTTGGCGAGGATCGACCGAGGTAATTTCCAGGCAGTAACATACCACGGAGTTGGCCGCCGAACCGCGCCCCTGATAGAGGATCTGCTGTTGTTTGGCGAACATCACTATGTCGTGAATGGTCAGGAAATAAAACGGATAATTGAGCTCTTCGATCAGTGCCAGTTCTTTCTCAATAGTATGACTAATTGAGTTTGGGACGCCTTCGGGAAAGCGGGTCAGTTCACCCTGCTTAACCAACTGGCGCAGATAGCCCATCGGTGTCATACCATCCGGCACCAGCTCGCTGGGGTATTCGTAGCGTAGATCGCTGAGTTTGAATTCACAGCGCTTGGCGATAGCCAGACTCTCTTCCAGCCATTGCGACTGGAAGAGCCGGCTCAGCTTTTCTGTGCTGCGCAGGCAGCGCTCGGCATTGTGCAGCCGGTGGCTTCCGAGATTCTCGACCGTGTTGCCGTGTTGGATGGCGCTCAGTACCTGTTGGAGCGGCAAACGGGTGGCGGTATGCATCAGGACGCCACCGCAGGCAGTGATTGGCAACCCTAATTCCTGAGCCAGGTGCTGGCAATGGGCCAGATCGGTTTTATCGCTGGCACGCAGATGACGTTGCAGGCCAAGCCATAAGCGATGACGGTGGTGTTGTGCCAGCCATTGGCCCCAATAATGGTCGCTGGTCTGATTGATGGGCAGCCAGATGATCAGGCAGTGTCGTATTGACGTCAGGTCCCATTCGGATAAACGATACTCGCCTTTATCGGAGCGGCGCCGGGCATTGGTAATAATCCGGCACAGCTCTGCGTAAGCAAGCCGATTCGGGCAGAGTAGCACTACCTGACATTCCGGATTAAGCCAGAACATGCTGCCGACGATCAGCTTGAGTGCCAGGTCATGCTCTTTGATTGCGGTGTGCGCGCGTACCACACCGGCGACTGAGCATTCATCGGTGATCGCCAGTGCTGAGTAACGCAGGAAGTCGGCCTGCAACGCCAACTCTTCGGGGTGTGAAGCCCCGGTCAGAAATGAAAAATTGCTCTGACAAAACAGTTCTGCGTATGGCATGTGCTCTCCTAACTGAACTGTCCGTGAAGGAACCACTGCTGTTGCGGGGTACGAAACACCCACAACCAGCGCCCGTCATGACTGCGGGCGATAAAGTAATCTCGAATGACCTCTTCGCCATCCCACCAACCGCTGACAATGCGTTCTGGCCCTTCGTGCAGTGTGACTTTTTCATTCAGCGGCTCAGGTTCAGGGAGCAACAGACTGGGACGAAGGCGGGGGTGGGACGCCCTTTCCGGTACTTGCCGGGTTGGGTCACACAGACGTGACGCTTTTTCCGGGCGGGGATCGTCACAGAATGCCACTTTGTGGACCTGTTCTTTGCCCAATTTGGCTTGCAGCAGCGAGAGCAGTTCCAGTTCATTCAACTGACCTTTTTCGCCACCGAAAATGTCCTGAGTGGCTGCTTGTTGGGGAGCGCTGCGCTGGATAGCCAGACTGAGCCCTTGAACCGGAGCCGTCAGACTCAGTGATTCCATACTTAACTTGCACAGCTGTGCCCATTTATCGGCGAGGTAATCACCACTGGCAGAGGTCAGAGTTAAGGTGGTGTCCGGTTTATTCCGCTGATGCAGAGTCAGACTGAGCTCAAAGGCCACCTGGTTGCGCAGCGTGAGGAACAACTCCAGTTTACGCAGTTGTGTGTTGAGCGGCTTTTCCAGCCATTGCACATTCTCAATATCAAAGAGAAGCTCCAGAGAGTGATGAAACGCTTCCGGCGGATGATAAAAGGGTTGTGGGTGTTTGAACTGCCCGAGTAAACGTCCGACATAGTTGACCAGGTCGATATCAAAACGCCGGGCCAGCTCTTGCGTCGGCAGAGCCAGCAGTTCGTCCAGCGTATGAATGCCGATCCGGCTCAGTTTGCTAACCTGGGCCATACTGAGTTCTGTGGTGGTCAGCGGATGGCGGCGGAGCAGAGCGAGCAGGGCCTCTTTATCAGCTTCGATGTGGTTTTGTCCGGATTTGGCCAACAGGATGGCCGCATAAGGTGAAAACCCCGTGGCAAACTGATAGCACACACCTTGCTGATCAAGGTGGCGGGATACGGTTTGCCAGTAATTGTCTAGCCCCTGATACAGAGCCAGCATATCCGTGACCTTAAGTAACAGACCGTGCGACGGGTAAAGCACGATGTCGGATGTAACCAGATACAACCATTGGGCGATATCGTTCAGTGCCTGCTCTTCAACACTGGGATCATACGGATGAACCTGAAGATCGGTGCATAGCGCCGCAGCGCTGCCCAGCCCCATACCGTGCTTAATCCCTTGCTGGAGCGCGAGTGGATTGCATTGCATGACCTGATGGGACTGACTGTTCACTATCACCAGTGGTTGTTCCTGAGATGCATACAAACGGTCCAGTTGCAGTTGGGGAAAGTGCAGATAAAGCCAAAGTTGCATGCTGCCTCCTCAGCCCTGTTTTTGTAGCGGAAAGGGAATAATGACCGGATCTGGTTGGCTTAGTGTCAGACTGGGCCATAAATGACCCATGTCGAGAGTAAAACTGCCATGAGGCCAGCCACCTTTGCGTTTGGTGATGGTGACAGACAAACCGCGGCGGTGTGGCATCAGGGTCAAACTCAGGCTAACAGGCAGTGACAACAGATTCATCTGTTGCGGCTTGAACAGGAATTGCAGGCAATGACCCGTTTCGCTGGCAACCTGTAACCGGCGTGCCTGATGCACTTCCAAGCCCTGATGCCAGAGCAATACATTACTGCAAGCGCCGCTTTTCAGACATTGTTCTGCCGCCCATAGCGCCTGCTTGGGAGTGGATGGATAGAGGAGCAGTACTTTCTGGTTGTCGATGCCTTGAGACTGCAATTGCTCTGCGCACAACAGACCGGGTGGATTGACTAACACCGTTAAGCGGTGATAACTGGTGCGCTGAATGTGTGGCATCAACAGGCGCAATTCCCCGACGCCACCCGGTGACTGGATTTCGACCACTCCGTGTGACGGCAGACCACCATCCAGTTTCTGATCCAGTACGCTGAAGCCAGTTGGCAGCGTATCGCTTGTGGCGGTTACCTGAGAACCTTGCCAGATCAAATGCTTATGTTTTAGATGCTCAATTAGTTCATACATAATTATTTACCTGTATATATGTACAGTATAAATATTCCCGTTGGACCTGCAAGCAAAATGTGGTTCGGTAAAATGAAAAACGCCTTGCTGAAAACAGCAAGGCGTTGAGTGTACGAAAAATTCAGAGGATTATTTTTTTGGCTGAGCGTCCATGCACTGGCCGTTGACGTCTTTGCCTTCCGGAGCCATCAGGTACAAATACAGCGGCATGATGTCCTTCGGCGTTTTGAGTAACTGCGCGTCTTCCGCCGGGAAGGCTTTCGCGCGCATGCCGGTACGGGTTCCGCCCGGATTAATCGCATTGACCCGAATTGCGGTATCACTCAGTTCATCCGCCAGCACTTGCATCATGCCTTCTGTCGCAAACTTCGAGATGGCGTAAGTTCCCCAGAATGCACGGCCGACATGACCAACGGTGGAGCTGGTAAAGACGATGCGCGCATCTTGAGATTTATGCAACTGCGGCAGCAGAGCCTGAGTCATCATGAACTGCGCTTTGACATTGATCTGCATCACATCGTCGAAAGTGTCTTCACCAATTTGGTCAAAGGGGCTGATCACACCCAGAATACTGGCATTATGCAGTATGCCGTCCAGACGACCGAACTGTTGCTCGATGGTGTCTGCCATGTCGAGGTAGTGCTGCTTGCTTGCCCCTTTCATGTCCAGAGGAATAATGGCAGGCTGAGGGTAGCCCGCCGCTTCAATTTCGTCGTACGTCTCTTCGAGTTTTTTGACGGTACGACCCAGCAGAATCACGGTCGCACCGTGCTCTGCGTAACTGAGAGCGGCTTGTTTACCGATCCCGGCACCAGCGCCGGTAACCAGAATGACTTTATCTTTCAGGGCATCTGAGGAAACGGAATAATTCACGGGGAGCATCCTTATTGTATGTTCTACTTTAAGTCTTCGTGACAAGACGGTTACAATACACCAATTCGCACATGTGAGGATATTAGCATTGGAATTTTTGTTGGACTACGGCCTGTTTTTGGCCAAGATTGCCACCGTTGTGGTCGCGATCATTGCGATTTTAGTCATAGCCAAAGCAGTGAACAGTAAAAGTGGTGCGGCGAAAGGGGAACTGGAGATTGTGAACCTGACCGAGCAACACAAAGACACCGTGGAGCAGTTGGAACACCACCTGCACGATGATGCGTTTATTAAAGCGCGTGATAAAGCGGAAAAGAAAAGCGAAAAAGAGAAGAACAAATCCCGGGAGAAAGCCATTAAACAAGCAGCCAAAGAGGGGACGCTGGACAGTAAGCGTGAACCACATCTGTTTGTGCTGGATTTCCACGGCAGTATTGATGCCAAAGAAGTGGCGTCGCTGCGTGAAGAAGTTACGGCGATTCTGGCTGTTGCCCGTGACGGGGATGAAGTGCTGTTGAGACTGGAGTCTGGCGGGGGCATGGTACACGGTTACGGCCTGGCTTCCTCACAGCTGGATCGCCTTAAAGCGGCCGGTTTGCCACTGACGATTTCTGTCGATAAAGTGGCCGCCAGCGGTGGTTATATGATGGCGTGCATTGGCGACAAGATCGTGTCTGCTCCGTTTGCGATTGTGGGCTCCATTGGGGTCATCGCTCAGTTGCCAAACTTCAATAAGCTGTTGAAAAAACATAACATTGAGTTTGAACAATTGACCGCGGGTGAATACAAACGAACGCTGACCATGTTCGGTGAGAATACCGATAAGGCGCGAGACAAGTTTAAACAGGAACTGGAAGAAACCCACGGCCTGTTCAAAGACTTCATCCGTGAGCACCGTCCTGAGCTGGATCTGGACAGTGTGGCAACCGGGGAACACTGGTTCGGTACCCAGGCGAAAGCCCTGGGGCTGGTGGATGAGATTCGGACTTCCGACGATCTGGTGGTTGATGCCTGTCAGAATAAGACCGTTTTGCAGGTTCGTTATGTGCAGAAGAAAAAGCTGACCGAGAAACTGGCGGGCGTGGCCGGGGAAGCGGCGGACAGTGTTCTACTCAAACTGATCAATCGTGGTCAGCGGCCGATAGTCTGACGCGATGGATAAAAAACGCCTGACTCAGTCAGGCGTTTTTTTGTGGCGAACGGGAAAGAATGTAGGTAGCCAGTGCCAGTGCGATGCCGCCCAGCATGCCGGCCAGATGGGCTTCAATTGCTACCCTGGCACCAATCAAGGCGCTGGTTTCTTCGGATGGGCCGACAGTGTGTTCCCAGACAACTTTCGCCATTACACCCAAGACCAGTAGCCAACTGCTGCGTCGACCGTTAAGCGCCTCGCTCAGCGCGAAACAGGCAAACACACCATGCAGCACACCGGACAGGCCAACGTAACTGGTCATCTCGCTAAACAGGTTGGACACGCCCACGACCATCCCGATAAACAACAGAGCGGTCATAAGCTGGCGTGTTGCAGGGCGGAAAATGTAGCTGATGACCCATAATCCGGCGAGGTTCATTGCCAGGTGCGCAAAGTTGGTGTGGGTAAAGTTTCCTGTTAGGATGCGCCACCACTGGCCATGTTGGATGCCGGCGCTGGTCCAGGCCATGCCCGACTGCAGAGGTTCAAATTGCAACCCAAGGCAGAGTAAACTGATAACAGATAGTAACAGGTACAGATTCACGTTATGTCCCGATATTGTTCAGAGTGTGGTAAATCGCGTAAAGCGTGCATATGCGAATGGATAGAGAGCCTACCATCGAATGTTGAACTGGTCATCCTTCAGCACCCCAGTGAGCAACATAAACCCATGGGTACGGCACGTATTTTAAGTTTATCGTTGCCAAGCAGTCACCATTTTATCGGTGAAGACTTTTCTGCGCATACCGAATTAAACCGCTTGCTCAGCGAGCCAGATAGCCGCAACTTCGTGTTGTATCCCAGCGATGTCTCTCAACTTGTTACCCAAATGCCGATCGATCCTGTGGTGGATAAAGTGCGGGTGATCCTGCTTGATGGTACCTGGAAAAAAGCGTACAAAATGTATCAGTTATCGGCTAACTTGCAGGCGTTGCCAGGGCTGCATCTGCCTACTGGCCTTAAAGGCAACTACCGTATCCGCAAAGCGCCGAGTGATAACAGCTTGTCGACGGTTGAGGCCGGGTATCATCTGTTGACTCTGCTGGATCCGGATAGGGATTTCTTGCCTTTGGTGAGTGCTTTTGAACAGATGGTTGAATTCCAGATAGCTCAGATGCCTGCCGGAGTCTTTGAGAAAAATTATGCGAAATAGACACTTGGCCTATACTGAGGAGTAAGCTGCTACTCAATGGGTTTGGGCCTGTTGGCATTGTGGTTCTTGTATGGCTATAATGGCGCGCAATCGGTTAGCCACCCCAGGTGAGCCAAGGCCGATGCTTCGTATAACCTCACTGATAAGGAGTGAGGGTCTCTACCTGGAGCCGTAAATTCCAGATTACGAAGAGAAAGTGCATAGCGCTTTTCTCTTTGTATATCGTGAATATTTAGGCGAGAGAAAGGCGCTTGTTGAAATTCATTGAATGGAGATACAAGCGTGAACCAGACCAATTTTATCCAGCAACTGCCGAAGGTTGAACTGCACCTGCACATTGAAGGGACGTTAGAGCCCGAGATGATGTTCAACCTGGCGCAACGTAACCAGATTGACCTGCCTTTTAAAACACCACAAGATGTGCGGGCCGCGTACCAGTTTACCAATCTGCAATCGTTTCTTGATATCTATTATCAGGGAGCGAATGTCCTTGTTCATGAACAAGACTTTTACGATCTGACCTGGGCGTACCTGTTGCGTTGTCAGGCCGATAACGTCATTCATACCGAAATCTTTTTTGACCCGCAAACGCATACCGAACGTGGAATTGCGTTTGAAACCGTGATCAATGGGATTGAGCGGGCGCTGCGTGATGGTCACGAACAATTGGGGATCAGCAGTCAAATCATCATGTGTTTTTTGCGTCATTTGGATGAAGACAGTGCGTTTGAGACTTTGCGGATGGCTTTGCCGCACAAGGACAAAATCGTTGGTATCGGTCTCGATTCGTCTGAATTGGGGCATCCGCCAGAGAAATTTGAGCGCGTATTTCAGGAAGCGATTCGTCATGGTTTCCTGACGGTTGCCCATGCCGGAGAAGAAGGGCCGGTTGAAAATATCCATAACAGCCTCGATCTGCTGAAAATTTCGCGCATCGATCACGGGGTGCGTTGTGTGGATGATCAGGCGCTGGTGGGCGATCTGGCGAAAAGCCGGGTGCCACTGACGGTGTGCCCACTCTCAAACACTAAGTTGAAGGTGTTTGACACTATGGATCAACATAACATTGTCGACCTGTTGCGCCAGAATGTGTGTGTGACGATCAACTCGGATGACCCGGCTTACTTTGGTGGTTACATGACGGATAATTTTCAGGCGGTGGCCGACAGCCATACGATGACGCCACAAGAGCTGGCGCAATTTACCCTGAACGCCATTGAAGCCAGTTTTATCGATGATGCACACAAACAGAGGCTGGCTGAGCAGGTGCATGATTTTGTCCGTCAGACGAGCGCTTAAGAAAAATGCGATACAAGCGGGGCTGAATCAGCCCCGTTTTCATCTGCATTATACTTTGTGCGCAAGCGACCAGTCGCGCTTACCGAGTAATTTTTCTCCCAGCACACTCAGCTCTGCTCTTGGGTAGCGAGTCTGCTCCCAGTTGCGTGGGTCACCCGGAAAGGCAAAGCCTTCTGGCGGGAGACGATCCTGCCAGGACTGAATCCGCCATTGGCGGATGGTGGCGTGAGTTTCTTCGGCTGGCACCATCGAAATGTACTGTGCCATGCGTACCCGATCTGACTGGTTTGGACGAATGCCGTGAGGAAGCAAGCTGTTGAAAATTAATAAGTCGCCGGCTTTCATCGCTATAAATTCAGCCTCAAAACCCGCCAGATCCGGTACATACGGATCGCGATCGGCCGGCTGAGTCTCACGCCAGCGCTCTAATTGACGGTAAAGCTCCGGCACGCACTGGAAACCGCCGGTTTGCTCATCGGTGTCTGACAGGGCCAGTACCCCCTGTACGTTGACCGGCAGAGGAGTGAGCGAGGTATCCGCATCCCAATGGATGAAGCCACTGAATACGCGGTTAGCACGGTTGGGTGGGTTTAAGTTGGCGCGGTCAATGGTGACCCACAAATCTTCCCGATCCCAGATATCAACAAATGCGTGGTACACATCCGGGTTTTGACGGTTATCCCATAAAACCTGATGGTTGTAACACTCCACCATTCCGGAATTATTCAGTTCCACCATGGCATGATCACGGCGCTGATCCTGATACCAAGTGGTGGTGTCGTCTGGCGACATCTCCTGAAATTCCCACAAGAAATCCTGACTACGTTGTACCGCCTCTGGGCTGATGATTTGTGGCAGCACGACGTAACCGTTGTGCTGCCAGAAGGTGAACTGTTCTTCGGTCAGTGTTTTGAGCGGTAAGGTTTTACGGATATCCCGCAGTTGAACATCGTGAATGTTTGAGACGCTGTTATTGCCTGGCGCATTGTCTCCGAATCCATAACGGTTTTTCATACTTTCTCCCCGGTGGGTACTAAGAGGTTTGTTGTTATTTGTTCACATTTTGGCAACCTTGGCGTTCTCGGAGTGATGCAAAATCTGCAATATTTAGTACTATCCAGTCAATATTTGTGTCTGTTGTAGTGGCTATGTACTTCTTATGAAAGCTCAGTTTGAAAAAGTGGCGTATGCCAACGACAGTTCCTGGCGACTGTTGATTCGCCGGTTGGAGGCGATACCGTTTGAGTGGCACTTTCATCCCGAGTATGAGCTGACTCTGACACTCAATAGCTGTGGAGAACGTTACATTGGTGATCAGATCACCGCTTATGGTGATGCGGATTTGACTTTACTGGGGCCTAATATTCCACATACCTGGCAGTCGAACCGGGTTCTTGACGCTGAGCACCCACATACCGTGTATGTCTTGTGGTTTGATCAGCAGTGGGTCAACGCCGTGTGCCAGCTGTTTCCGGAGTACCGTGCACTGCAGCGTTTAACCACGGATGCGTCACGAGGCCTGCACTTCCCCCCGCAACTGGTCAACGAGTTGTTGCCACACTTTATTGCGCTGGAGTCGGCGTCCTCAGCCAGACGCCTGACTTTGTTATTGCAGATACTCGATGCGCTTAGCCACTGTGGTGAATATGAA
>Ga0213841_1001640_pt1 | contig 10298 bp, 10 predicted proteins | sample SWPATP23_FD_160125 | JGI IMG/M metagenome (GOLD analysis project Ga0213841, IMG submission 160125) | Coastal seawater microbial communities from Marineland, Florida, United States - SWPA TP2 #3 | ecosystem: Environmental > Aquatic > Marine > Coastal | place: USA: Florida | collected 2016-08-14 | reverse complement strand
GGCGGCCCACGGGGCCCGAAGAGAACCCTCCCGGGCGGTGGTCTGCTACGAGGCTGCCCGGGTCGTCGCCGAGGAGGTCGGCTGGCGCGCGGGTGTGGCCCAGGCCCTCGAAGGCATCACCACTGCCGAGGCCGCGCTGGGACAGCTCGGGCCCGCCCTTCGGGATGCGCGCGCCGCTCTCGCCATCCACCAGCGCCTTGGCGAGCAGGTGGCCCTGGCGCGCTGGCAGGTGCTCTACGGCGGACTGCTCATTGCGTCGGGGGCCGCCCAGGAGGGCCGCGGGATGATGTCGGCCGGCGCCAAGAGCCTGGCCCGCCTCGGCTGGACGCCGGACCAGATCGCTGGCCTCGTCGACGGCGGCGCGGCCTTCAGCCTGGGCGCATGAGAGCCGTCCGGCGCTGGGCTACTGCTTGAGCTTCTTGCCCAGCGCGGTGTCGGCGATCTTGACCGACTTGAAGCGCCGGTCGCCCCAGATGTCGAGGTAGCCCTTCCACACGCCCTCGCAGGTGTGGTTGAGCTCGCAGGTGCGGCACGCGACGGGCTGACCCTTGAGGTCGAGCTTCTTTCTGTCCTGCCAGTTGAAGCGCGCGCGACCATCCTCCTTGGTGAAGAAGACAGCCGAGCTCTTGGGCCCGTCCACCCACGACTCGGGGTTGGCCTTCATGCCTGGCGGAATCACGTCGCCGCCGTCCGAGCGCACCGAGCACGCGGTGGACAGGTCGCGGTACTCGCCCATGTAGCGGGACAACAGGCGTTCATCGCGGCGCAGGGCGGGGGGCAGCACACACATGGGGATGCCGCCGAAGGTGAACACGCGCTTGAAGTGGGTCTCTGCGAGGACGATGCCCTTGATGACCCAGGGGACGACCTTGTGGTACTGCGGCGTGAGGTCGGCATCGCCGTCGGCGTAGCCCTCGGGACGGATGAAGTTCACCCGAAGGTCGTCGACCTCGAGGGTCTCGTAGAAGAAGCGCATCATCCGGGGCAGGTGCCGGTAGTTCCAGCCGTTGAGCACGATGTTGACGGACAGGCCGTCCTTCAGCACGCCGTCGCGCTTCTTGCGCTTGACGAGGTAGCGAATGGCCGCGCACTTCTTCTCGAAGTTGCCGGGCACGCGGGTGAGGCGGTCTTCGAGCTCGGCGGTGTGGCCGTGCATCGACACGGTGACGCGGGTGAGCCCGGCGTCGAGGATGCGGTCGGCGAAGTGCTCCAGGCGAAGCTTCGTGGCGTTGGTGGCGATGGCGATGCGGGTGAAGCCGAGCTCCCGGGCGTAGGCCACGCTGTCGCAGATCCGGGGGTAGGTGGTGGGCTCGCCGCCGAGAAAGCCGACCGACGCGTAGCCCTCGGCGCGCCACTTCTCGAGCTCCGCACGCATCTGGGGCCACGGCATGTAGGAGCGGTCTTCGCGCTTGGGCAGGCCGTCGATGCAGAACACGCAGCGGTTGTTGCAGGCCTTGCCGATGTTGATCTCGACATTCTTGCGGGGGTCGCGCAGCTCGCTTTTCGGCTGGTTGTCGGGCCGCACCTTGATGAGGCCCTCCGCAGGCGCTTCTTGAGCGGTGCCGGAGTGACGCTTCAGCGGAATGTCGGAGGAGATGGCGGACATGGCGGGAGCTTAGCCCGGTCTGGTGCGCTGTCGCCTGGGCCTTTTCCGGGGGACCATCGAACACTGCGACGATTTCGAGGGGAAGGTGGGGGTGGCCTCCACAGGTGTGGTCCGGTACGCTGTGGACCTCGTCCAGGACTGGCCCGGGGTAGCGATGTACGACGGCGGTGATCCCATGCACAGGCAGCCGCCGGCCGCGGAGCCCCCCGCCGCCCCCCCCGCCCCGTGGACCGAAGGCTTTGCCGGCCGCGTGCTCGTGCAGGGTGTGGGCATGCTCGGCGTGGCCGTGCTGGTCATGGCCGTGGTCGACGACCGCGCGGCCGAGACCGAGGCCCGCATGGCGGCGCTGGAGTCGAAGCTGGAGCTGGTGCAGCTGGAGCGCGACCGGATGCAGCGCCTCAGCCACGAGCTGGCCACGGAGCTCGACGATGCCTCGATGGAGGCCGAGATCGTGCGCTGGCAGCTCGCCTACACCGAGGAACGCTTCGCCCGCCTCGAGGCCGAGCGCGATGCCCTCGCCAGTGGCCGCGACCTGCCGCCCGTGATCGAAGACGCCTGGTCGCCCGGTCCCGCCGCCACCTTCGTGTCCCTCGACCCCATCGGCGCTCTGCCGCCGGATGCGGTCCGCGATGCCCTCGAGGCGCCGCTCGCCGACCCCTCCGCCGTGGTGGCGATGGCAGCCTCCGATGCCGTCACCGACGCGCCCCTGCCGGGTGAAGAGGGCGGCTTCGGGCCGATGATGGCAGTGGCTGGGCAGGCGTCGCCCGGGCACCTTCCGATGCTGGAGCTGGAGCCCATCGACGGCACCGGCGACCACACCGACCTCAAGCCGGTCGGCAGTCAGCTCGAGCGCAACCGGGCCATCGCCGCCTGGAACGGGCTGCTCGAAGAGGCTGCTGCGGGCGAATGCAGGGGCCGAGGAATCGCCGCCGAGCGTCGGTGTCGCGATGAAGTGCGCCGGGAGCTATGGCCCTCGGGCAGCCGCGCGGTCGACTGCATCCTGAGTGGAAACGCCGCCCCCGACTATGTCTCCGACATCCGCCTCGACCAGCTGCCCACGCACTCGCAGCCGCTCGCCAAGGGTGCGGTCATCTTCTGCGACGGCGGGCTGCGCAACCTCTGAGCGGAGGGGGCCGAGTCACCAGTAGTCGGTGGTCACCACCACGTCGCCGCGCACCACTGTGAGGCAGGCGAGGCGCAGGTCGGTGTCGACTCGGTTGTCGCGTTTGCGCGCGGCCTCCTTGGGGCGCTCGGGACTCAGTGCGTCGGGAAGGCCTTCCAGCACGCGCATCCCGCAGCGTCCGCAGATGCCGTGGCCGTCGCAGGACGCGGCCAGAGGCAGGTCGAGGCTGCGTGCGAGGTCGTAGAGGCGCCGTCCGCGGGGTACGTCCGTCTGCCTGCCCGAGGGCTCGAAGCGCACCCGGCACAACCCCACGGTCTCCCCTCCTGCGGGACGACTCGCCGACGCATCGCAGTCCCCAGGTCCTCGTGAGCTTGATGCCACGCCTCGTCCTCACTTCCGGAGCTCCGACCATGCCGACCCACACCCAGGTGTCCTATCGCGACCTGTCCCCTGGCGACCCCATCCTCGACGAGCGCACCGTCGTGGTGGTCGGCCGGGCGGAGCGGCTGCGCACCGATGAGGTGCTGGCTTGGACCGGCCTGTCCGAAGCCACCCGTAACGCCATGGTCGACGCCACCAAGCCCGGCGATGGAGGGGCCTCGGCGGAGTCCTGGGTGGGGTCCAACAAGGTGGTGCTGGGCGTGCTGCCCGAGGCCTGCTCTCGGCACAACAGCCCGAGCCGGGCATGGGCCATCCCGAGCCTCGCCAAGAAGGCCAGTGGTGACTCTGTGGTGGTGCTGATGGTCGACTCTCCCGACCATGCTCGTGCGGCGGCCCTCGCCACCTCCCGCGCGTTCCCGCTGGTGCAGATGGCTTCTGTGGATGCGGAGACCCGCGAGGTGGTCGTCACGGCGAGGGCCCCGGGCGGCTTCGTGGTCGATGACGGACTCGTCGCCGCCATGGAGGGCGTCCGCCTCGCTGCCCGCCTGGTCGACCTGCCCCCCAACCGCCTGCACACCGACGCCTTCGTGGCGGAGGCCCAGGCCCTGGCGAGCGAGCTTGGCGTGGAGTCCACCGTGATCCAGGGAGATGCCCTGCTGGAGGGCGGCTTCGGCGGACTGCTCGGCGTCGGCGGTGCCGCGGAGCACGGGCCGGCCCTGGTCGCGCTCTACCATCGTCCCGAAGGGGCCACCCGTCATGTGGGCTGGGTGGGCAAGGGCATCGTCTACGACACGGGCGGTCTCAGCCTCAAGGGCAAGGCCCACATGCCCGGCATGAAGTGCGACATGGGCGGTGCAGCCGCTGTCATGGGCGCATTCTCCGCCGCGGTCAAGGCCGATGTCGACTACGCCATCACCGCCGTGCTGTGTCTGGCCGAAAACGCCATCGGCTCGCGGGCCACGCGTCCCGACGACGTGCTGCACATGCACTCCGGCAAGACGGTCGAGGTCAACAACACCGACGCCGAGGGCCGCCTCGTGTTGGCGGACGGGGTGTCCTGGATCTGCGCCGAGCACCGCCCCGACGTCCTCATCGACCTCGCCACCCTCACCGGTGCGGCACTGGTCGCCACCGGCAAGGTCCACGCTGCCATCATGTCCACCGAAGGCGAGCTGGAGGCCCATGCCATCAGCCGGGCCCGCGCCGTGGGCGAGCCCTGTCACCCGCTCATCTACGCGCCGGAGCTGTTCCGCAAGGAATTCCGCAGCCCGCTGGCCGACATGCGGAACTCCGTGAAGGACCGCGCCAACGCCCAGTGCTCGTGCGCCGGGCAGTTCATCGCCAACCACCTGCCCGAGGATGCGCCGCCCTTCCTGCACGTCGACATCGCCGGCACCGCCTGGGACAGCGACAACCGGGGCACCGGCTACGGGGTGGGCTTTCTGCTGGCCATCGGTGCCGGCGTCTGAGCTCAGCCGAGGATGCTGTCGATGGTGGACTTGTCGAGGCCCATGCTCTCGCCGAGTGCCACCACCTGCGAGCGGTAGGTGCGCACGCCGCTGAACACCGAGAGCAGTGCGCTGGCCACCTCGGTCCAAGCCTTGGTGCGCGTGTCGGCGTCGATGCCCAGTGCGTCGGCGTAGCGGGTGATGATGGCCCGCTCCGCATCGGTCACCTGGCCATCTGCGAACGCGACGAGCACGAGACTCTTCAGGAAGGCGGCTTTGTGGGCGGCCGTGGTGAGGGTGGCCAGATCCACCTGGCCAGACGGGCCGGGCACCTGGGCTTCGAACGCGTCGATGAGCTCCAGCTCCCGGGGGTGGTCGCCGTCGCAAGCTGCCACCTCGCGCATGGCCGCCGCAAAGGTGTGGACCGCGGAAGCATCGAGGTCGACCTCGCTCTGGACGAAGCGGGGGGGCTGGATGAGCGGGCTGCTGGAAGACATGGACACTCCAAGAGAGGGCTGCGCACTATCCCGTCTTCGCTGCACCCGCGGAATGGCTTGCAGGGACTGGCCAAGCTTGCGTTGACCCGGCGGTGCCTGTGTCCGATGCACCATGTGACGGTGAGGGTGCGCCGTGTCATGCTCAGGTCGTCGGTTGCACCCCGGCATGTGGAGTAAGGGAATGAACGTTCGCAGGACTGCCGCCCCTCTGTGTGGCGCATCTCTGGCCCTCGTGGTGGGTGTGGGTTGTGGCCTCACCAACAAGAAGGGCAAGGACAGCACCACCTCCACCATCGACTCCGGCGACATCATCATCGGCGACGATGGGGGGGGAGTCGGGGGCGACGGCGAGATCGGCGTGGTGGACCACTGCGGCACAATCGACACCGACGAGACCTGGCGCAACAACGCCATCCACAAGGTGGGCTGCGAGGTCACGGTGCGCCGCGGCACCCTCACCATCGAAGCGGGCACTGTGGTCATCTTCGACCCCAACGCCGGGCTCGAGGTGGGCACCGAGAACGACGAGGCGAGCCTGCTCATCCAAGGCACCGCCGAGGAGCCCGTGCAGCTGCGCACCGAGGAGGACGCTGACGCCGACGCTTTCTGGAAGGGCGTGTTCATCGGCAAGAACGGCAATGGGGTGCACATTCGCCACACCCGCATCTCGAAGGGCGGAAACACCTTGCGGGCCGGCCTCACCTTCAATGGTCCGGTGGGACTGCTGGAGCACGTCACCATCGAAGGCAGCGGTGTGTGCGGCCTCGACCTCGCCAGCGGAGGCAGCCTCGACCCTTCGTCCAACAACCTCACCATCACTGGAAACGGCGTGCCGGTGTGCACCATCATCGAGGCCCTGCACACCCTGCCCGCGGGCGGCTCCGACTACACCGGCAACACCGTCGACTACATCGAGGTACGCCGCGAGGACGTCACCGAGTCGGTGGAGTGGGAGAACCTCGGTGTTCCCTACGCCTTCACCGACCAGGTCAAGGTCGGCGGGACCGCGGCTGCACCCGCCATCATCGAGGTCGGGCCCGGCACCGAGCTGCAGTTCGCGACCAACAAGGGCATCAAGCTCGCCTATGGCGGTGGCGCGGCCGGTCTTCACGCTCGCGGCACCGAGTCCGAGCCTGTGCTGTTCACAGCCATGGGCGCCAAGGTGCCCGGCTCCTGGGGCGGCATCGAGACCGCCCTCGGCACGCTGCCCGGCGAGTTCACGCTCACCAACACCCGTGTGGAGTACGCCGGCGGGGCGATTCCCAAGGCGTCGGTCTACGCCTACGCCGCCGAGGTGAAGCTCGAGAACGTCGACATCGCCGATGGTTTGCAGGCAGGGCTGGGCTTTCGCAAGGGAGGCACGCTCGCCGATGGCAGCGACCACATCACGGTCACCGGCTGTGAGGAGCCGCTGTTGATCGAGCCCGACGCGGTGGGTGCGCTCTACGACATCGACCTCACCCTCATCGGCAACTCGGCCGACTGGGTGCGCCTGTCGGTGCCGGCCACCGACATTCCCGTGGTCACCGGCGTGGCCCGCTGGCGCGACCTGGGCGTGCCCTACTACGCGGAGACAGGCGTGCGGGTGGAGGGCTCGGCCGACGTGCCCGCCGAGCTCACCCTCGACCCCGGCGTCACCATTCGCTTCGACTCGGGGAAGGTCTTCGCGGTGGGTCGCGGCGGTGCCGGCACCGTCCATGTGCGCGGCGAGCCGGGCAGTCCTGTCCAATTCCTGCCCTACACCTCGGCCATTCCCGGCTCCTGGTCCGGGCTCGAATTCGCCCAGAACGCCTACGGCACAAGCACGCTGGAGCACTTCGTCATCGAGTACGCAGGCGGCACCGGAAACGACGGCGCCCTCGACGTGCTGTGGGGAGATGTGACCGCCGACCACGGCAACATCCGCTACACCGAGGGCTGCGGTGTCTACCTCCACCGAGACCACGGCAGCCTCACCATCAGCAACATGACGTTCACCGACTCCTCGGGCGGCGACATCTGCGGTGACGTCGTGGAGCTCTGAGCGGGATAGGCGCTCCTCCCGCCGGGTCCCTCTCCGTGCGGATGTGGGAGCGACGATGAACGTGCACGACGTGGGCCTGCTGCGGTGTCCGGACTCCGGGGCCCCGCTCGAGTTCCAGGGCAGCAACCTGGAGATGCAGGTGATGGACGGCGTGCTGGTGTGTCCGCGCACTGGCGAGGCCTGGACGGTCGACCAGGGGGTGGCGCGCCTGTACCGCGACCTCTGGCGCACCGGCTCGGATGCCGCCGTGGCCGACCAGCTCGACGCCATTCCCGCCTGGATCGAGCCACTGCAGGCCGCCACCACGCTGGCCGCTGGCGGTGGGCGAATGGCCGACCTGAGGGAGTCGGTGGTTCAGGCGCTCTCGCTGGGTGAGCTCGCGGGCAGTGCCGAGGCGCGCATTCTCGAGGTGGGGGTGGGCACCGCGGCCAACTTCGAGCCCATCCAGGACAATTCACCGGAAGGCACGGTCATCGAGCTGTGGGGCACCGACCTCAGCATCGGCGCGCTCCGTCGGGCCCGCCAGCGCCTCGAAGACGAGCCCGGCTGGTATGGCCGCCTGTCCCTCTTCATGGCCGACCCCCACCGCCTGCCCTTCGTGGACGGCGCCTTCGACCGCGTGCTCGTCTTCGGTGGATTCGACTGCTTCGGCCACGGCGGCATGGCCATGGCCGAGCTCGCTCGTGTGGTCAAAAACGACGGTATGGTGGTCATTGTCGACAAGCAGCCTGCCGAGTCGGGCGGGCCCGGCCTGGTCGGACGCTGGGTGCTGTCCCGCGTGGGCAAGCACACGGTGCGTGACCAGAGGGCGCCCGTGGAGCTGGTGCCCGAAGGCGCGCGCGACCTGCGGGTGGAACAGATCACGCCCGTCCACTACTGCTTGAGTTTCCGTCCCCCGGTTGCGGAATAGGGCACCTGCCTAGTAGCGGTTCGCAGGGAAGCTGACCGATTCAGGCAGCGTGCACAATCGGGCTGTCGGGATTGGCGGCGACGTCGGGGTAGTGGCGAGCGAACTTCTCTCTCGCCATCTGGATGTTGAACATCCAGCGGATGGTTGCTCCGACTTCGTTGCGCGCCCGCTCCCAGGCCGCGACTTCGCGGGCCAAGCGGCCTCGGTCTGCGATGCGCCGGTCGAGGCATTGCCGTACCAGCACGCCGATTTCGATCTCGACCATATTGAGCCAGCTGGCCTTCTTCGGTGTGAAGTGAAACTCCAGGCGGTCGAGGATGCGGCGGGCCTCCTCGGGTGGAAAGGTGCGGTAGAGCGCGCCGGCGCAGTGGACGTTGAGGTTGTCCATGACCACCTGCACAACGTCGGCATCGGGGAAGTGAACGTCCACCAGCTCGCGCATCAGGTGAGCGAAGGCACCGTACTTGCGATGCTCGAGGACCCAGACCTTGCGCCAGGCGAGGTGTGGCGCGAGAGCCACAGCCAAGTGGGCCGTTCCGTTGCGCTTGTAGTGATGGTCGATCTTCGCTGGCTTGCCGGGTTCGGCAGGGACGGGCGCGACGACATGGTCCACGAGCTGCTTCAGGGTCTCGTCGAAGCACACCAGGGGCCGTTTGGGGTCGGGTGGGGCCGCGTAGAGCGCCAGCACAGCCTCCATCTGCGCGATGTACCCGGGTGTGAGCGCTGCGATGCACCACATCCGCTTCTGCCAGGGCTTGAGGTCGGCCTCCCGAAGCCGACGGCGAATGGTCTCGATAGACACGCTGTCGTGGTCCGAGAGCGCGACCAGGCGGTCGCCGAGCAGGCGCAGGGTCCAGCGCGCCCGGCCCTCCGGCGGCTTGGAACACGCCACGGCGACGAGCGTGGCCTCATCCGTCGGCGACAGCTTTCGCGTGCCGCCCGGACGCCGACCCTCGTTGATGGCGTGTTCGAGCCCGCCCTCAACGAACCGACGACGGACCCGGTAGACGGTGCTGCTGCTCGCGCCCGTAGCGACCTCGATCTGGTTCGACGGAACACCGGCGTCGGCCAGTAGGAGGATGCGCCCGCGACGGATTCGGCGTGCTTTCGCGGAGCCACTGCTGGTCAGCGCGACGAGCTGTTCTCGCTCGGAATCGGTGAGGTCGACGATGTAGCGTGCGGTCATTGGGCCTCCTTGAGAGGAGGCTGATCACCAGTCCAGACCGATAGGGCCAACGACGATGGCGACTCCCGACTACACCGAGAAGCAGGGCCAGTACCTTGCGTTCATCTTCATGTACACGAAAGTCAACGGCCGCCCACCGGCGGTCACGGACATCGCGCGGTTCTTCGAGGTCACGCCGCCATCCGCCCAGAGGATGGTCGACACGCTGACCAAGAAGGGGTTGGCCGAGAGAACGCGCGGGGCCCCGCGGTCACTGCGCATCCTACTCAACCGCGATGACCTGCCGGACCTCCAGTAGGTCCGCGGAATCGATCAAAATCCCTGTGAACCGGTACTAGAACGGGATGTCGTCGTCGCGAAGGTCACGGCGCAGAGCGTCGCTGCCGTGGATGAGGCGCGCGAGCTCCTGCGGGTCGAGGCGGCCGGCCGTGGAGGCGCCATCGAGGATGCCGGCGACCAGGGCGCGCTTGTCGTCTTGCAGGGCGAGGATGTCGTCTTCGATGGTGCCCGCGGTGACGAGGCGGGTGACGGTGACGGGCCGGTGCTGGCCGATGCGATGGGCCCGGTCGGCGGCCTGGTCCTCTGCGGCGGGGTTCCACCAGGGGTCGAGCAGCAGGACGTGGTCGGCGGCCGTGAGGTTGAGGCCGACCCCACCGGCCTTGAGGGACAGCAGGAACACCTTGGCCTGTCCGGCCTGAAAGCGGACTCGCGCGACGAAGGTGAGGTCTGACCGTCGATGCGGCAGGACGGGCGGCCTTCGGCGGCGAGGGCCTGCTCCACCAGGTCGAGGTGGCGGGTGAATTGGCTGAACACCAGGACGGCGTGGCCGGTGTCGGTGAGCTCGCGCACCAGGCCGAGGGCGTGGTCGAGCTTTGCGCTGCCGCCAGGCCAGCCGGGGTCGACCAGCACGGGGTGGCAGGCCAGCATCCGCAGACGCGTGAGCCAGGCCAGGATGCGCATGCGGGAGCCCGGGGAGTCGGCGTCGATGGCGAGGAGCTGGCGGGTCTCGGCGACGGCTCGGTCGCGCTCGCGGGCATAGTGGCCGGCGTGGTCGGACCGGGCCTGCACCCGGTGCACCTGCATTGTGCGGACCGGCAGCTCGGGGGCCACCTCGCGCTTGAGTC
>Ga0213841_1001639_pt1 | contig 10307 bp, 12 predicted proteins | sample SWPATP23_FD_160125 | JGI IMG/M metagenome (GOLD analysis project Ga0213841, IMG submission 160125) | Coastal seawater microbial communities from Marineland, Florida, United States - SWPA TP2 #3 | ecosystem: Environmental > Aquatic > Marine > Coastal | place: USA: Florida | collected 2016-08-14 | reverse complement strand
CCCTGAGGCTTCGCCCCGACAGCCGCATCGTCCAGCAGAACCTCTCCCGGGTGCTCGAGCTGCAGGCCCGGGGCTGACCCCCTTCTCGATCGCTTCCACCCATCGCCGAGCCTTCGGCACCACCTGACCAGGAGAAGAGAATGTCTCGTACCGACCAGATCACCAAGCTCATCAAGTCGCTGTCGAACAACACCCCCGACGTAGAGGGGGCGGCCGTCATCGACAACGACGGTCTGATGATCGCCAGCGCCCTGTCGGCCGACCTCGACGAAGACAGTGTGGGCGCCATGGGTGCGGCGCTGCTCGGCCTCGGTGAGCGGATCACCGACGAGCTCGAGCGCGGCGAGTTCGAGATGGTCATGATCCGCGGCTCCAGCGGCTTCGTCATCCTCACGCGGTGCGGCCCCGACGCGGTGCTCGCCTGCCTCGCCTCCAAGGGCGCGAAGCTCGGTCTCATCTTCCTCGACCTCAAGCGTTCGGCGAAGGAACTGTCGACGCTGCTCTCCTGAGAGGACCCGGCTCATGGCCACAGGACTGTCCCAGCAGATCACCGCCTTGCTCCAGGCCACCACCGCCCTCGGTGGCTACCCCGCAGCCTTCGTGTGCACGCACGACGGCCTCGTGGTGGCAGCCGCCGGCGACGGCGACCTCGCAGAGATGACCGCCGCGGTGGTCAGCCTGTTCGACGACGTGCTCGTGCGCGCCAAGCGCGACCTGTCGTTCACCGAGGTCGACGAGGTGGCTCTTCTCGACCCCCAGCGTGGACGGCTGGTGATCCGGCCTCTTCCCGTGGAGGGCAGCTCGGCCTTCTTCCTCGTTGTCCAGGTGCCGAAGAAGGCGAGCTGGCGACGGAACACCAACGTGCTCCGATCGCGGCTCATGCCGATCCTCGCGCCCCTGGCTCAGGGGGAGGTCGCGCTGTGAGCGGTGGCGGCCAGGAGGAGGAAGACCAGCTCGCGATCTTCGCGTCCGACGAGGAATGGGCGGCGCTCGAGGGCGCCCTCGACGGCTTCGAGCTCGTCGACGACGACGAAGGCATGGAGGGCCTGCTCGACCCGTCCGACGAGGTGGTGCGGGTCTCCCGGCGCATCGCGGGCCAGTACGTCGAGGTGCTGGCGCGGTTCTCCGCGTCGGCCTTCGGTCGCGATGGGTCCGCCGTCAGCGTCGATCAGGTGAAGAGCGCGATCGACGCCCTCCTCCGCCTCGCGCGCGCCGCCACCGACGAAGAGCAGGCGCGGCTGCTCGAGGAGCTGCTCGAGCTGGTGGGGCCGGCCACCCAGGGGCGGCGCAACAGCCGCGCCCGGTCGGCGGCCATTCGCGAGCTCCGCGACTGGATACCGCGGTTCGCCGCGACGCTCGAGCCGGCCGACGGCGACCGCCTCGTGCGCCTCGTCAAGTGGGACCGCGACGCGGCGCCGCTGCTGGCGGAGCTCGCCGAGATCCACGGCATCGGCCCGAAGCGCCTCGGGCGGCTCTACGCAGCGGGGCTGTTCACGGTCGACTCCGTCGCCGGCTCCGACCCGCAAGACATCGTGGCGGTCACCGGGATTCCGGAGAAGCTGGCGGTCGCGGTGGTGGAGTCCACCCACGCCTATGCCCTCGAGGAGCGGCAGCGCTGTCTGTCGGGGCTGGTCGAGCAGGCCCACCGCCTGCGCCGCATCCTCAAGGCGGTGCCGATGGACGACGTGGTCACCGCGGCCGCGGCGGCCCTGCGGGAGGTAGAGCGCACGCTGCACTCGCTGGAAGACGTGGAGTGACGCGTCCCTCCCCCGACCAGCACGTCGCGGGCCCGGCCGAGCTGCCGGGGGCCCCACCGCAGTGGGCCCTGGCCCGCTCCGACGACGGCTTGGTGGTGTGGGAGGAGGTCGCAGGATGGCTCCGGGTCGTCGTGATGGGGCCTGCGGTGGGCCAGCCACCGCTGAGCGAGTCGTTCCGGGGCGAGGCACGTCGGGTGGTGCGCGAGCAGCTCCACGCCGCGCTGCCCGGGGGCGACGCGCTCGAGGAGTGTCGCCGCATGCTGGTGGGCACCGACGCGGGCCTGCGCAAGGCCGTGGGGGCCGAGGACGGCCGCGCGACGATGCTGATCGCCGTGGTGCACGGCGGCGAGGTGTGGCTGGGTCACACCGGCGACGGTGCCGCGGCGCTGCTCCGCGACGACGAGCTGCAGTGGCTGCTGTCGTCGCTGCCGAGCACGCCACGCACGCGGGCCCAGCGCAAGCGGTCCGAGGTGCGCCGGCTCGTGGTCCCGTCCATCCCCCCTCCCGAGGAGGTGCCGTGGATCGGGCGCCGGGTGCAGGGCGACGTGGGCCCCGTCTGTGCCGTGGTTCGACGGGAGGTGGTGCGGCTGCAGCCGGGCGATCGCCTGGTGCTCTCCTCGGTGGCCGCAGCCGAGCTCCAGCGGGTGGGCGCCTTCGTCACCCTCCTGCAGGCCGCCCACGTCGACGACGCGGCCCAGGGGCTGGGCAGCGCGCTGGCCGTGCACGGCGAGGCCCCCGACCTGTCGATCGCCGTGCTGGAGTGGGCGCCCGAGCGTGCGCCGGGGGCCGACGTGGAGCTTTCCGAGGAGGCCCTGACCGACGAGCTCGTCGGCGATCTGGCCGACCTCATCCGCGAGATCACCGACGAGTACGACGTGGGCGCCACGCCGATGTTCGACGATCGGCGCGACGACCACCTCGATGCTGCCCGGGCCGTCGACGAGGCCGAGCAGGCAGCGCTGCTGGTCGACGCGGCGCCGTCGCCCGATCCCGCGCCCATCGCGCGCCCCGCCGCTGATCCGGTCGACCTCCCGTCGACGCTCGTGGGCGCCGAGTCCCCCGACGACGGGCTGTCCCTCGAAGACGGCGTGCCGCCGCCCGGCCGCGAGGCCCCGTCCCGTCCCACCCTCGAGCCGAGGCGGGTCCACCCGGCCCCTGCCTCGGCCCCCCCGCAGGCGCGAAGCCTGTCACCCACCGCGCTGGTGCTCGGCGCTGCGCTCGGTGCCGGCCTGGTCGTGTCGGCGCTGTGGTGGGCCTTCTTCTGACCCTCTCGATCGATGTGCGAGTCCACCGGGCCCCAGCGCCCGCAGCCAGGAGTGTGATCATGGATGCTGCCTACGAGACCTACGAACAGATGAAGGGCTTCCTCGACTTCGGCGAGGCCGACGCCGAGCGCTTGAAGGCGCTCGGGCCGGTCTTCGACAAGCACGGGCCCGACATCACCAACGCGTTCTACGAGTCGCTCGAACAGATGCCCGCCACGGCGGCGATCATCGACGGGCGCGTCGATGCGCTGAAGCGCACGCACATCGCGTGGATGAAGAGCCTGTTCGTCGGGGACTATGGCCGGACGTTCTTCGAGCGGCAGTACCACATCGGCGAGGTCCACGTGACCAACAACATCCTGCCGGAGTTCGTCGAGGGGGTCACCACCACCCTGCGGCTCGGCGGGCGCCACGCCATCTCCACCGAGCTCGGCTCGGGCGACGACGCCCACGCTGCCTTCTCGTCGCTGGTGAAGGTGCTCGATCTGTGCCTGATGACCATCAACCTCGCCTACCAGGACGAGCGGCTCAACCGCATCTCCAAGGTCACCGGGATGAGCCGCAAGCTGCTCGAGAACCTGGTGAAGACCGGCGGCAAGAAGAAGAAGAAGAAATAGGAGGCCACCATGTCGGACGCCGCATACGCGACCTACGAACAGATGAAGGACTTCCTGGCCTTCGGCGACGAAGACGCTGCCCGCCTGGTGGCTCTGGCGCCGGTGTTCGAGGTGCGCGGGCCCCAGATCACCGACGCCTTCTACACCTCCTTGGGGCAGATGGAGGCCACCGCGAAGATCATCGAGGGGCGGGTCGACGCGCTGAAGCGCACCCACATCGCGTGGATGGGCACACTCTTCGCCGGGGACTACGGCCGAGCGTTCTTCGATCAGCAGTACCGCATCGGGCAGGTGCACGTCACCGCTCGGATCCTCCCGGAGTTCGTGGAGGGGGTCACCACCACCCTGCGCCTCGGCGGCGCGGCAGCCATCGCCGAAGAGCTGGGCGACACGCCCGTGGCGCTGGCGAGCCACGACAGCCTGGTGAAGGTGCTCGACCTGTGCTTGCTGACGATCAACCTTGCCTACCAGGAGGAGCGCCTCGACCGCTTGACCGCGGTGACGGGCATGAGCCGTCGGCTGCTCGAGAACCTCGTGAAGCGTGGGGGCAAGAAGAAGGGCTGAGTTTGGCCTTCACCGTGACGGGCAGAGCGCCGATGACGTCGCCACGAACGACGTGTCTGCCACCCTGCCCGAACCGGAGCCCGCCCCATGCCCCATCGCCTCCACGCCCTCCTGCAGCGGGTCGACGACCTCAGGGTCTTCCCCGCCGTGGCCCACCGCGTGATGCGCACGGCCCGGAAGGCCGACGCATCGCTGCGCGACATGCAGCAAGCGGTCGCCTCCGATCCGGTGCTCGCGGGACGCGTCGTGAAGATGGCGAACTCGCCGCTGTACGCCCGGACCGCGCGCGTCGACAGCCTCGAACGGGCGATCCAGGTGCTCGGTTTCGAGGGCACCCGCGACGTGGCGCTGGCGTTGGCGCTGAGCAGCGTGGGCTCGGATCGAACCCCCTGGGGCCAGCACCTGTGGGTCCACGCCCGCGCGGCCTCGATGGCCACGCAGCTGTTGGCTCGCTACCAGCGGCGGGCCGCCGAGCATGCCTTCGTCACGGCGCTGCTCCACGACATCGGGCGGCAGCTCATGGTGGTGCTCGACACCGAGGCCATGAACGCGCTGATGACCGGAGAAGCCGGGGATGCCGTGGAGAACTTGGAGGCCGAGGAGGCACTCTTCGGCGTGGACCACGCCACCCTCGGCAGCGAGTGCCTTCGCCGGTGGTCCTTCCCCCGTCAGGTCTGCGACGTGATCGCATCGCACCACCTGCCACCAGGGAAGCTCGTGGGCCTCGCCTCGCCGCGTGAGGTGGCGATGCTGCGCGTCGCCGATCGCTTCGCGCTGGGCCTCGAGCAGGGCAGCCACGAGCCTGAGGAGGTGGCGTCGGTGGTGGCGGCGAGCCCGTGTCATCGGCTGCTGGGGCTGCGCCGCCGCACGTTGGTGGATGTGGCGGAGCAGCTGATCGCGCTCGCCGCCCACGAGCAGCTGGCGGCCTGAGGGCCTTGGCTACGTCGCCTCAGTCGAGGTCGGCGGGCAGCGACAGGCGGAAGGTGCTTCCTCGGCCGGGTTGGCTCTCGGCGGTGAGCTCGCCACCGAGCTGGTGGGCGATGGCGCGGCATGCCGCGAGCCCCAGCCCGTGGCCGTGGTCCTTCGTGCTGAAGTGCGGCTCGAACACCCGCTGCAGGGTGGTGGCGTCCATCCCGCAGCCGTCGTCGTGAACCTCGAGCACCGCGCGATCGGCGATCACCTGGGTCGTGACCACCACCGAGCCACTGTGCGGAGCCACCGAGGCGATGGCGTCGGCGGCGTTGCCCACGAGGTTGAGCAGCACCTGCTGCACGGGACTCTTGCGCGCGCGCGCCGTGCACCCCGCGGTGGGGCGCAGGCGTAGCTGGATGGTGCGCGGAACCATGGCCCGGAGCAGTGGTTCGCTGTGCTCCACCAGCCCTCCGAGGGCCAGGCGGCCCATCGGCTCGTCGCGCGGCTGGGCGTAGCTCATCAGCACGTCGGCGAGCTCCACCGAGCGGCGGCTGGCGGTGAGCAGGTCGGCCAGGGCCGCGGGGTCGTCGCTCTCCTGCAGGGACAGCGCATTGCCGATCACGACGCTCAGGAGGTTCTTCAGATCGTGGCCCAGTCCTGCGACCAGGCTGCGGAGCAGGCGGGCACGCTCGTCCTCGGCGGTGCGGACCAGGCTCTCGTGGCGGTGGCGCTCGGACAGGTCGACGACCGTGGCGAGCACGAGGGCCTCCGGCCCGTCGCCGGTGGGGTGAAGGCCGATGGCGGCGGGGAAGGGCTCGCCGGTGCCCCGCAGCGCGAAGAGGTCGGCGCCGTGCCCCATCCGGCGGGGCTGGGCGTCGGCGGTCCAGGCGGATCGGTGGGCGGCGTGCCGCTGGCGCAGGGCGTGAGGCACCAGGCTCTCGACGTGGCGACCGACGAGTGACGCTCCTGGCGGGGCCAGCAGCTCTTCGGCCAGGGCGTTGGCATGGCACACGACACCCTGGCGATCGACGAGCACGGCGGCCTCGGGCCAGCCGACGAGCACCTCGGGCCATGGGATGCTCGTCATCGTGGGGTCTGCAGCCGGCGCCGCGGAGACGGGGCAGCTGGGTGGATGCACGTGGACAGCAACGGGAGAATGCCAAGGCAGCACGGGGGCATGCGCAAACCCTAACCCTAGCGGGCGCTGGATGGCCATGCTCTCTCAGGAGGTCGATGGCTGCCAGGCGATGGCGTGTTTCGGGCGGTTTCATGTGGTGGACGGCCACCGCCCAGCACGGAATTCTCGTCGAGCCTCGCGCCGCGACCGTGGCAGCGCTCGAACCCTCGACCGGAGACCCTCGCATGACCCGCCGAACTGCTCTCTTCCTCTCCATGTGCATCGCAGGCTGTCCCTCCGGCGACCCGGCCGACGGAGGCTCCGAGGCGTCGACGCTCACCCCGGACGAAGCGGCGGTGGCCTACGCAGCCCACCTCGATGCTCGCACCCGCGCCAGCTGTGACCGCGAGCAGCGCTGCGAAGACAACCCCACCCACGCCACGGCGGAAGACTGCGTGGTGGCCGAGCAAGAGGCCTTCGGCGTGCACCAGGACCGGATCGTGGCCTCGATCGCCGACGGGAACTCGCTGTACGACGACAGCGCAGCTGCGGCCTGTGAAGAGGCATATGCGGGGCCCTGCGACACCGACACCCTCGACATCCTGACGGTGTGCGGTGCGGTCGTCGAGGGCAACGTCGCCGAGGGAGGGGACTGCATCGGCCACTTCGAGTGTGCAGAGCCCGAGGGCCATCAGGGCACCGGCCCCTTCTGTTTCGACGGGTGCACGCCGGCCATCGGCGACGAAGAGCCCTCGGTGGCGGGCACCTGCACGCTCACCTCGCCGGTCCTCGACGAGGCGTGTCCGTAGCGCGCCAGCTCAGCTCTGGAGCAGCTGTGCCGCCGACTGGTTGATGTTCTTCGCCTGGGTCAGCGCCGCCACGCCGGCCTGCTGCATGACGTTGTACTTGGCCATCTCGCTGGCCTCGTGGGCGAAGTCGGCGTCGCGGATCTGGCTCTCGGCGGCCTTGAGGTTCTGGTCGGTGTTCTCCAGGTTCCGCAGCGAGCTCTCCATCCGGTTCTGCACCGCACCGAAGCCCGAGCGGTAGGCATTGACGGTGTCGAGGGCCAGGTCGAGGGCGGGCAGAGCGGCCGAGGCCCCGGTGGCCGTGGTCAGGTCGATGGTGCCCGTGTCGACGCCGAGGGTGCCGGCGGTCAGGTCGCCCAGGGTCACCTGGATCTGGTCGTCCGCCGTGTTGTTGATCCCCACCTGCACGTTGATGGTGGCGTTGGTGCCGTCGGAGAGTCGCAGCCCGTTGAACTCGGTGACGTTGGCGATGCGGTCGACCTCGTGCGACAGCTCCGCGAACTCGTCCTGGATGTACTGCCGCTCGCCGTTGTCGAGGGTCTCCGACGCGCTCTGCACCGACAGCTCGCGCATGCGCTTGATGATGTTGGCCACCTCGTTGGCGGCGCCCTCGGCGGTCTGCACCACGGCGATGCCGTCGTTGGTGTTCCGCATCGCCTGGCGCAGCGAGCGGCTGGCCGCGTCGAGGTTCTCCGCCATGCCGAGGCCGGCGGCATCGTCGGCGGCGCTGTTGATGCGCAGCCCCGAGCTGATCCGGCCGAGGGTCTTCTGCAGGCCTTGGTTCGTGCGATTGACCTTGGCCACCGTGTTCATCGAGGCCAGGTTCGTGTTGACGGTGAGTGCCATGGTTCCTTCCCTTGTCGGAGACGCGGAGACGCGTCTCTACCAGGCCATCGGTCGGCACCCTGCGGTCTTTAGCGCGGGCGAATGTCGAGGGCGCTATTCGTGAGGAATATACTCCGTTGCCATGGAGGGCGCCCAAACGAATCCTACGGCTCAGGCCGCCTCGGCGACCCGTCGGATGAACGCCGCATCCGCAGACAGCACCGAGAGCTTGCCCGCACCGAAGCCTTCGATGGTGACCATGAAGTCCTTGCGGGCAGCAGGGCTGCGGTCGAACTTGACCACGTCGATGGGGGGCCGGGTGGGGGGGGAAGTACACCTCTTCGAGCAGGGTGTGCTCGCTGCCGGCGTCGTTGAACGTGCGCGACAGCACGTTGAACACCTCACGGGGGTCGGCGTGCAGCTCCTCGGGGATGCCGCCGGCCTTGAGCATGAGGGTGACCGCCGAGGGGGGACGCAGGCCGAGCGCGGCGCCGAAGCTGGCGGCCAGCGTGAGCTCGCAGAAGCCTACATAGAGCAGCTCCCCGTGGTCGGACACCCAGCGGGCGGTGACACACGGGGTCGCGCGACGGTTCACCCGGCCGCCGGCCCGCAGCGTCACCTCCCGGTTGGCGAGCTGCGACAGCACCTTGCCGAGGGACTCGGGCCCGAAGGCCACGGTCTCGTGGGCGCGGGGGCTCTCCTGCTTGCTGCGGATCACGCCATCGCTGGGCACGAAGCCCGCTTCGCCCATGGCCATCCGGAGGTTCTCGGAGGTGAACGGCTTGGTGAGCAGGAAGCTGGCGCCTTCCTTCATGGCGGTCGCCCGCATCTCGGGGGTGCTCTCCGAGGTGACGAAGCCGAGCTTCACGTCGTTGCCCTCCTCGCGAAGCGCCCGGAGGAGGTCGATGCCCGCCAGGTTGGGCATGTTCCAGTCGGACAGCACCAGGTCGGGCTTCATGCGGCGCAGCATCATCAGGGCCGCCTGACCGTCGGGCGCCTCGAACACCTTGTCGAAGTGGAAGCCGGCGTGCCTGAGGGTGCGGCGCACCAGCTGTCGCATCACTCGGCTGTCGTCGACCAGCAGGACCTTCATGAAACCTCCCGCCGTCTCTTCGGATCGACGGGGGGTGGATTTCAGTCGGTCAGGCCACCTTCTTCTGCTGGAACTGCCCCACGAGCTGGGAGGGGTCGAGCAGCAGCACCAGCTCGTCGGCGCGGCTGGTCGCGACGCCCTGCAGCAGCGGGGAGCCGCTGGCATAGGCGTCGTCCCCTTCCTGCATCGTGAGGGTGTCGATGGCCTCCACCGAGTCGACGAGCAGCGCGATGTTGCCCTGATCGGGCGCCTGCACCACCACGGCGATCTCGCGCTGCATGTCGAGCAGCACGTCACGGGTCTCGGCGAACAGGTGGATGAGCTGTGCCAGGTCGCCGTGGCGCGTGGTGTCGATGATCTTCAGCGCTCGCTCCTTGTCGCCCGCCTTCGACGCCTCCATGACCGACGTGGCCACCGCGTGGATCCGCTGGTGTGGCGCCCCCATGCGCTCGACCACCTGGGCGAGCACCACCTGCTGGGCCTCGAAGTGATCGAACCAGCGCCCGAACGCGCACGCATGGGGGTCGAGGGTGAGCTTGAAGTCGCGCTCCTCCTCGACGGCGGCCTCGAGCTCCGAGAGCCAGGCCTTGTGCTCCTTCTCACGCTGAGCGAGCTGATCGAGGAGGTGCTGCGTCTCTTCTTGTGCCGAGGGCAGCCCGAGGGCCCGTCGCAGGTCGAGCAGCCCGAGCACGTGTCCCCGGAGGTTCACGACCCCGCGCACGGCCTCCCGGGTGCCGGGGATGGGTACCACGGGCGGGGGCTGCACCATCTCGAGCACGGCGTGGTGAGGCAAGGCGTAGGGCTGACCGGCTGCCTGGAACACCACGTACAGGTCTTGCTCGTGGTCGGGCGGGGCTGCGTGGGACTCGGGCACGGCTCCTCCAGTGGACGTGCCAGCCTGTCGGCGCGTCGTCCCCCGACTTGAGCCCGGCAGATCGCGCCCGATCTTCCTCAAGTGGACGGTGGGTCATCCGAAGGGTGGGCACCCGGCCGAGGGAGCTCCCGGAATGCTAGCCACCTCCACCAAGGTCTCGTCCGTCGTCGTCGGCGTAGGCGACCTACAGGTTGCCGACGTACGCGGCACGCTCGTCACGCACGGGCTGGGCTCGTGTGTCGCTGTGTGCGTGCTGCTGCCGAGCACGGGCTGGGGCGCCTTGCTGCACTTCATGTTGCCGTCGAGTCGCATCGACCCACGCCGCGCGGAGCGGCAGCCCGCCCTGTTCTCCGACACCGGCATCGCCGCGCTCTTCGGCGAGCTGGCGTCCCGAGGGTCGCTCGTGCAGCCGGTCGTCAAGATCGTGGGGGGCGCATCGACCGGCCTCGCGTCGGGGCTCGACATGGGCAAGCGCAA
>Ga0213841_1001638_pt1 | contig 10307 bp, 5 predicted proteins | sample SWPATP23_FD_160125 | JGI IMG/M metagenome (GOLD analysis project Ga0213841, IMG submission 160125) | Coastal seawater microbial communities from Marineland, Florida, United States - SWPA TP2 #3 | ecosystem: Environmental > Aquatic > Marine > Coastal | place: USA: Florida | collected 2016-08-14 | reverse complement strand
CACCGAGCCCGCCTCCGCGGTCAGGGTGGTGATCCCCAGCGCGTGGGCGTGGGCTTCGAGGGCCGCGAGGATGGAGCTCGCCACCCCCGAGCCGCGGGTGTAGGGCAGTACGTAGAGGCGCTTGATCTCGGCGGTACTGGCGTCCAGCATGCGGAGTCCGCCGCAGCCGACCGGCTGGCCGGACGCCTTGTCGTGTGCCACCAGGAACACTGCGGTGTCAGCTTCCGACGGCGGCGGGCCGGGTTCGTGGTCGGGCCGGCCGAAACGCGCGTCGAGCTCTGCCTGCTGGGCGGCCCTCAGGTCCGCGCCGACGGGGTTCGCCCAGGTGACCTGACGGATGTTGAGCCGCGGGTTGGTCTGCATCACTGCCTCGATTCGCCGAAGGGTTATGCAGTCTAAGGCTAGGCATCAGCGGTTTCGGCCGTGTTTCCTGCCGGTAAGCGTCGCGAGAACTGTAGATGGTTGCTTCGCAGGGGATCGCGTGACAGCCTCGAAGTGATCCCGTCGCCGGGGCGGCGACGGGCGGCAGAGAAAGAACACGGCATGGGACTGATCCACATCGATCTGTTCACCACGCTCGACGGCGTCGCGCAGGCGCCCGGCGGGCCGGACGAGGACCCTGACGGCGGTTTCGCGTTCGGCGGCTGGCAGGCGCCTCTCCTGGACGCGGTCGTCGGCGAACAGGTCAACGACGGGATGACGGGCATGGACGCGCTGCTGCTTGGGCGCCGGACCTACGACATTTTCGCCGCGTACTGGCCGCATGCGGACGGGGACATCGCGCGGCTGTTCAACCGCCTCCCGAAATACGTGGCCTCGCGCCAGGCGCCCGCCCTCGAGTGGGCCGGCTCCACACTGCTCGGTCCGGATGTCGTCGCCGCCGTGCGCGAACTGCGCGACCGGCACGCGAACATCCACGTCATCGGCAGTCTCGACTTCGTGCAGACCCTGTTCGCCGAGCGGCTCTTCGATCGGCTCACTCTCTGGGTCTATCCGATCCTCCTCGGCAGTGGAAAGAAGGTCTTCGCCGACGGCGTGGTTCCGACAAACCTCAGACTCATCGAACCGGTCGTCGCCTCACCGAAGGGCGCGGTGCTGCAGCGCTACGCGCTTGCCGAGGGCACGCCCGGCGTTGGCGATATGTCGGCAAGCAACCAGACGGTCTAGGGCCAGACTTCCCGCGCTGTTGCTGCCAACCGACAATCCTCCCATCGGCAGACCCGGCCTAGCGCCGCACGAGTGTCCGCAGGAGTTTCAGTGCAACGGAGATCGAGGCGATATCCACCTGGCCCGGTTTGGTCACCTCCGCGAAGGTGTCCTTGATCCGTGCCAGCTGCTCCTGGTGCCCGCGTTCCCAGGCCACGATGCGCTCCACGGGATCTGACGTGCCGGCGTCTGCGGCACCAAGGCCCTGGGTGGTCGCCATCACCGATACGGTCATGTCGGCTACGGCGGAATACACGTCGTCGCGCAGGGCTGCCCGGGCGAGAGCCTCCCAGCGGCTCTGCCGCGGCAGGTCGGTGATGCTGAGCAGCAGGTTCGCGGCGCCGATTCGCTGGAACACCGCGTAATACAGCTCAGCGATAGCGGGGATCGGTTCGCGCACCTGTTCGGAGATCAGCGAGATGTCCAGCAGCCCAAAACTCTCCAACAGGTCCGAGGCGCGCAGGCCCAGTTCACGGGGCATTCCGACGGCGGCCCAGTGCGCGAGCCTGCCTTGCGCGCGGTCCAGGTCGGAGCCGCGGAGGTAGTCCACCGTCCGGGTCCGCAGAAGGTCCAAGGTAGGCATGATCCTCTCCAGGGCCGCGGCTACGGGCTGGTCGCGATGGTCGTGCGTCACGTACCACCGCGTGGCACGGTCGAGGATCCGGCGCATATGCAGGGTCGCCTCCGCGACGTGTTCGGTGGGATATCCGGCGGGAAGCGCGGCCAGCCGGCTGACGATCCACGGCAGGTCGTAGGCCTCTCGCGCCACCACAAAGGCCCGGGCAACAGCGGCGGCCGTGGCAGTGGTTTCCTCGATGGCACGGAAGGCGAACGTGATTCCGCCGAGGTTGATCATGTCGTTGGCCACCACCGTGCACACGATCTGGCGGCGCAGCGGGTGGGCCGCCAACTCTGCTTCAAAGCGTTCGGACAGCTGGCGCGGAAAATAGCCGCGAAGGACGCCCAGGAACCACGGGTCGTCGGCAAGATCGCTGGCATTAAGCTCCGCTGCCAGTTCGATCTTTGCGTAGGCGGCCAGCACCGATAATTCCGGCGCGGTAAGGCCCGCACCTGACCGCAGCCGTTCCTGAAGTTGCTCATTGCTTGGCAGGCACTCCAGCCTGCGGTCAAGGTCGGTGGCGTTTTCAAGCCAGTCCATGGATCGTTCGAAGCCCGGGCTCCATTCCCGCACCAGGTGCCGGTCGCTGAAGAGCAGGACATTCTGATCCGCGTTGTTGGCCAGCACAAGACGGGCCACTTCGTCCGTGAGGGAATGCAGGAAGCCGGCGCGTTCAGGCGACGGCATCTTACCCGCCGCGATCATCCGGTCCACGAAGATTTTGATGTTTACCTCATGATCCGAGCAGTCCACCCCGGCCGAGTTGTCGATCGCATCGGTGTTGAGCAGGACGCCGGACAGGGCCGCCTCAATCCGTCCGAGCTGCGTGATTCCCAGGTTCCCGCCCTCGGCGATGATCTTCGCCCGCACCTCATTGCCGTTGACCCTGATGGGGTCGTTCGCCTTGTCGCCAACCCCGGCGTTGCCCTCCGATGAGCCCTTGATGTACGTTCCGATGCCGCCGTTGTACAGCAGGTCCACGGGCGCCCGGAGGATGGCCTGGAGCACCGCATGGGGCGGCAGGGATACGGTGCCCGGGTCCAGGCCGAGCGAGCTCCTGACCTGTTCCGTGATGCTGATGGCCTTGGCCCGGCGGGAGTGGACCCCACCGCCCTCGCTGATCAGCGCCGGATCGTAGTCCGCCCAGGATGAGCGGGGGAGGGCAAAGAGCCGCCGCCGTTCCTCGAACGAGGACTCCGCATCCGGCACCGGGTCAAGGAAAATGTGCCGGTGATCGAAGGCCGCCACGAGCCGGATGTGGCGGGAGAGCAGCATGCCGTTCCCAAAGACGTCGCCGCTCATGTCGCCGATGCCGGCAACTGTGAAGTCCTCTTCCTGGCAGTCCACCCCGAGTTCGCGGAAATGGTGTTTAACCGATTCCCAGGCCCCGCGGGCCGTGATGCCCATCTGCTTGTGGTCATAGCCCACGGACCCGCCGGACGCGAAGGCATCGCCCAGCCAGAAGCGGTACTCCTCGGCCACCGCGTTCGCAGCATCGGAAAATGACGCTGTGCCTTTGTCCGCGGCCACCACGAGGTAATAGTCGTCGACGTCGTGCCGCACCACCCGCGCCGGAGGCACCACTGTTTCGCCGTGCGCGGTGGTGACCAGGTTGTCGGTGATGTCCAGCAGCCCGCGGACAAATATCCGGTAGCACTCCAGACCCTCCGTCAGCCAGGCCTCGCGGTCCGCGGACGGGTCCGGCAACTTCTTGGGATAAAAACCACCCTTGGCGCCCGTGGGCACGATCACGGAGTTCTTCACGTTCTGTGCCTTGACCAGGCCAAGGACCTCGGTGCGGAAGTCTTCGCTTCGGTCGGACCAGCGCAGCCCGCCCCGGGCCAGTGCCCCGAAGCGCAGGTGGACGCCTTCCACGCGGGGCGAGTACACCCAGATTTCGTATTTGGGACGGGGAAACGGCGCGCTCGCGATGGCGGCGGGGTTCAGCTTGAAGCTCAGGTAAGGCCGCGCCAGGAAGTAGTTGGTGCGGAGCGTGGATTCCACCAGGTTCATGAACGTGCGCAGCAGCCGGTCGGCGTCGAGGACGGGAATGTCGTCGATCGCAGCCAGCAGATCCTTCCGGGCCGCTTCACTGTCCCCGGACCGGCCTGAAGCCTCCAGCTCGGGATCAAACTTGGCCCGGAACAGTGCCAGGAGCCCGTGGGTTGCCCGGACGTTGGCCAGCAGGGTGTCGGCCATGAAGCCGTAGGAGTTCGTGGTGCCCAATTGCTGCAGGTACTTGGCGTAGCTGCGCAGGATCGCCGCCTGGCGCCATTCGATGCCCTCGCGAAGGACGAGGCCGTCGAAGCGGTCCGATTCCGAGTCACCGCGCATGGCGGCTCCGAAGGCATCCGCCAACAGCCCGCTGGTCCCGGCCGGATCCACGCCGGCCGGGTACCGGACGCCAAGGTCACAGAGGAACAAAGGCCAGTCGTTCCCGCGCACCACATCGAAGGGCCGTTGGTTCAATACCTCCAGCCCGAGGTTGTGGAAGAACGGCAGGATCCGCGTCAGGCTATGGGCTGTGGTCAGGTAAAGCCGGATCCGCGCGTCTTCGGCCAGCGTCGGGGAAGCACCGGTGCGGACATAAACGGCCAGCTGCGGATCGTTCAGCGGCCGTCCGCCCGTGCCGTCCAGGTCGAACTGCTCAAACCGCGTGATGTCCTCAACCGCGTCCTCAACGTCGAAATCAGCCCGGTAGCTGGCCGGGAAGGCGGCGGACCACAGCGCCGACAACCGGCTGGCCTCCGCGGACGGCAACCTGTCACGTAGCGCTTCGTCCAGGCCCTCGGCCCAGGTCCGCGTTGTGCTGACAATGCTCCGCTCGAGCGCGGCGGGATCGACGTCGGGCATCCCGCCGGGAGGCAGCAGAATCCGGAAGAACACGCGGGCCATGGGGGAGTCACTGAGCCGGACTTCGAATTCTAGCGAGGAGGATTCGAAAGCCTGTTTGAGCTCGTGTTCGATCCGGAGGCGGACGGCCGTGCTGTACCTCTGCCGGGGGAGGAACACCAGGGCGGTCACGAAGCGGCCGTAGCTGTCAGAGTGCAGGAACATCCGCGTTTGGTGGTGGGCCTGCAGGCGCAGGATCTCACGGGCAAGCCCGGAAAGTTCGCCCAGGTCCCGGTGGAACAGCTCGTCCAGGGGGAAGGACTCGAGGACGGTGAGGAGCTGTTTTCCCGGGTGGGAGTCCTCGGCGAAGCCGAAGTGTTCCTGGATGGCACGTACCTTGTCCCGGATGACCGGAATGCGCCGCACGGACCGGCCCGTGGCGCCCGGGGCGAAGAGACCCACGAACCGTACTTCTCCCGTGGCCTTCCCTGCGCTGCCGAAAGTCCTGATGAGGATTTCATCCAGATAAGCCGGGCGGGGAACAGACGATCTCAGATCCGAAATGGAGAGCGTGAGCACCTGCGAATGGGGTAGCCCCGCGACGGGCTGGCGGGCCTCCGGCCGCCCGTCCCTGAGCAAGCCCAGCCCGGTGCCGGGTCGCAACGCCACTGCATTCGTGCGCGCCGCCGTCGAGTATTCATACTCGCTGTATCCCAAAAACGTGAAGTTGCCGCGGTCCATCCAGTCCAGGAGCTCACGGAGCTGCTCCGGAGCCGGAACAGTGCCGGCGGGCAGCCGGTCCAGGGAGCTGATGGCCCGGCCCAGGCTGGAGTGGATGGCGGGGGTGTCATCAGCGACCAACTGGACGTCCGCCAGGACGCGCCGGACGTTATCGGTGAGCTCCTCGACGGCCCGCGACCCCGGCAGGCGGCCTATTTCTGCCGCCACCCAGATCTCGGACGACCACCCCGGCGGCACGTGGGCGGTCGCCGGAGCGCCCGCGGTGCCGGGGATGCCAGGGATTCGGCCCATCGGTCCGGACTGCGGAGTCCCATGCCGTACTTCCAGCAACCGGTCAGTACGCGGATCCCGCCGCACCAGAAAAGTGGGATGCACCAGTAACCGGATGGATTCGTTTTGGCGTGTCAGCTCCGCGGTGAGCGAATGGAACAGGTGCGGTATGGCGTCCGCAACCACCAGCAGGACGCTGGAATCGCTTTCGTTCAGGACGTCGATGGCCGCAGTGCCTGCCCGGTGCCGGTCCGCCAGTTCCGCATGGTGCCGGGCCCTCTGCTCCAGGTTTTCGGGGCTGTAGCCCTGGAGGTCCTCCGGTGCTACGTGTTCGTAGTAGGACGCGAGGAACTGTTCATCGAGGCCGAGGGGCATGCCGGCAGGTGCATGCTCCGGGTGTACCGCTTTGCGTGACATACGCCTGCGCCTCCACTGCGCGGGATCAACCACATCCCGCCGCCGACCATCTTGTCCCCACGCCTGCTTTCATCATCGCCGCGTTCAGGGGAGCAGTCCAGCCCCGGAAGCAGGGGACCCCCCGCCGGGGACGACCTGTCGGGAACGGGCTGGCCCGTTACGCGGGACGGCCGGTGGGATCCTCCGCCGTCGGATCCGCCAGGGCCAGGCCGCCGACGGGGCTGTCGTCCCAGTGGATGAGTTCCCAGCCGTTGTCGGGATCGCCGTCCAGGGCCACGATGCCGGTATTGTCCAGCACGTGCCGGATGGCAAAGTCCGGTCCGATATTGCCGGCCCGCAGGCCGGCCCACACCCGGATGGCAGCACCATGGCTGACCACGGCTACGGATCCTGAGTCGCCCGCTCCGCTTGCGCGTGCCGTTATTTTGGCGATCGCGGCGTCGTAGCGCTCGAAGAAATCCCGGCCGCTGGGACCGGCAGGCATCCGGCGGTCCAGCTCGCCGTCCGCCCAGGAAAAAATGGTGCCCATGTACTGCTTGTGCGATTCGTGGTCCGTCAGCTTCTCCAACGCCCCGGCTTCGATCTCGTGAATGCCCTGAAGCACCTCGGCTTCCAGCCCGTGCACCCGGGCGAGGGGTGCGGCCGTGATCTGCGTCCGGATCAGGGTGGAGGCGTAGAGGGCATGGATCCGCTCATTCGCCAGCGACCTCGCCAGGGCGGCAGCCTGCCGTTCGCCGAGTTCCGTCAGCCCGGGGCCGGGGTGGGCGGTGTCCAGCTGCCCGAGAACGTTGCCGGGCGTCTGGCCGTGGCGGATGAGCAGGAGCCTCACTTGAGGTGGTCCACCAGCTTGTCCGCGATGCCGGTGTAGCGGCCGGGCGTCAACGCCAGAAGCCGGGCTTCGGCGTCGGCGGACAGGCCCAGGCTCTGGACGAATTCCTGCATCCGGGCGGCATCCACGCGATGTCCGCGGGTCAGGTCCTTGAGCCGCTCGTACGGGTTCTCCATGCCCTCGACGCCTGCGATGGCCTCGGCGCGCATGACCATCTGGATGGCCTCGCCGAGGACTTCCCAGTTGGTGTCCAGGTCCGCGGCCAGGACGTCCTCGGCCACCTTGAGCCGGTCCAGGCCCTTGGCGACGTTCGAGATGGCGAGCAGCGAGTGGCCGAAAGCCACACCGATGTTGCGCTGCGAGGAGGAATCGGTGAGGTCGCGCTGCCAGCGGGAGGTGACCAGGGTGGAGCCCAGCACGTCCAGCAGGCCGGAGGAGATCTCGAGGTTGGCCTCGGCGTTTTCGAAACGGATCGGGTTCACCTTGTGCGGCATGGTGGAGGATCCGGTGGCGCCTGCCACCGGGATCTGCACGAAGTAGCCGATCGAGATGTAGCTCCAGATGTCCGTGCAGACGTTGTGCAGGATGCGGTTGAAGCGCGCGACGTCGGCGTAGAGTTCTGCCTGCCAGTCGTGGCTTTCGATCTGGGTGGTCAGCGGGTTCCAGGTCAGGCCCAGGCCTTCGACGAAGCTCTTTGCCACGTGCTCCCAGTCGGCTCCCGGGACGGAGGCGACGTGGGCGGCGTAGGTGCCGGTGGCGCCGTTGATCTTGCCGAGGTATTCGGTCCGGGCGATCCGGTCCAGCTGCCGGGTGAGCCGGTGCGCAATGACGGCCAGTTCCTTGCCCAGCGTGGTGGGCGTGGCGGGCTGGCCGTGCGTGCGGGAGAGCATCGGCACGGAACGGTTATCCCCGGCCATGGCGCTGATCTGGGCAACGAGGGCGCGGGCCGCGGGCAGCCACACATCCTCTACCGCTCCCTTGACGCCGAGGGCGTAGGAGAGGTTGTTGATGTCTTCCGACGTGCAGCCGAAGTGCACCATGGCGGTCAGGTGGTCGATCCCGATGCCGGGCAGGCGGCGGCCGATGTAGTACTCGACGGCTTTGACGTCGTGGACCGTGACGGCCTCGATCTCGGCCAGTTCGGCGACTGACGCGGCGTCGAACTCCGTGACAATTGCGCGCAGCTGCTCCTGCTGTGCCGCCGTGAGCGGACCGGCTCCGGGCAGGACGCTGTTGCCGGTCAGGTGGATCAGCCACTCCACCTCCACGGCCACGCGGTCGCGGTTCAGGGCTGCTTCGGAAAGGTAGTCCACCAGCGGCGCGACGGCGGACTGGTAGCGGCCATCCAGCGGGCCGAGCGCGATCTGGTGGTCGGACGCGGCGAGGGCCAGGCGTCCGGACGGCGTGCGGGTATCAGCTGTGGCGGCAGTTTCAGGCATGTGCCGATTCTTTCACGAAGTGCCGCCGGGCCTTAAGCGGACCTCTCCTTGTGACATTGCCGTGTGAGATTTCCCGGCTGGCGTCGTGCGGCGGCCCGGGGCGTTATCCACATGGACCGGCGGAGCGCTTTCGGCGGTTCCCGGGCGCCCGCTAGCGTCGGTTCATGAGCTTTGGGATGACGCCCGGACCGGCGGGAAACTTGGCCATTCTTGGCGTGACGGCCGCCGATGCCCTCGAGTGCGCGTCGCGCAGTTACGAAGTCCAGCGGCTCGCTGCACGCGTTGCGCGGTGCGCCGATGAGGCCGACGCCGTGCTTGCCGCCCTGGCCTGCCTCGAGCTGCAGGGCTGGCAGTCACCGGCCGGACGCGCCTACCGGCTGACCCTGTCATTGCAGGCGGCGGCGCTGCGCCGGGGCCGGGATGCCCTGCTGGATGCGGTGGCCGTGGTGCTCCGGCACGCCCGGAACGTGACGCAGCCCGCTGACCGGGCGGGCCCCTGATGGCCGAAGTGACTCCGTCCGACTCCGGCGGCGCACCCCGGGTTTCTGCGCCGCCACCGGACGGAAGCCTGCGCATCCGGGGCGGAATCGGCGGGCTGAGCTTCCAGTTCGAGGAGTTGCTTGCCGGCGCCGCGGCACTGGGCGGGCTGGTCCGGCAGCTGCAGTCAGTTGAGATGGAGGCCGACGCCGTCCGGCGGGCACTTTTCCCCTATCAGTCCGACTCCTACACCAGCGGCAGCAACGCCATTGTCGCGGTGGGGGAGGCCGGCCGGGATGTCGGCCGCGTCCGCTCGCGACTCCAGCGCATCGGTGAGGACGTCAGCGCCAGCCACCGCGAGTACGAATATGCCGAAGCCCGGAATGCCCTGCTGCTGCGGATGGGCCTTCACGGCTCCGAGTACGGCGCGGCACCGGAGCCCTTCGCCCTGCCCGGCGTCCGCGACACCGTCGAGGACTGGATCGCCATGATGCCCCGGAACCTCGCCGTGCTCCTGGGGCTGCCCGCGCCCCTGGCCGCCGTGGTCGGAGCGCTCGGCGGGCCCACCGACGTCCGCCGCCTGGTCCGGGATGCCGCTGAGGCGCCTGGGCTCGTGTTCCTCCAGCCGCGGCCGGTCAGCATCGTGGGCCGGGAGACCTTTTCCGCCGATGTCGACCTTTCGCCCGCCGGGCTGCTGCGGCGGGCCGGCGCCGTGGGGCAGCAGAACGGCCAGATCGAAGTCATCGAGGTCGACGGCGCGGACCGGCCTGCCTGGGTGGTGATCATTCCCGGAACCCAGCTGGGAGGGTCACCGGACGGCGCCAACCCGTTTGATCCCGCCGGAGTCGCCGAGGCTTTGGGCTACGACTCCGCCCCGACGGCGGCAGCCATCCGGCAGGCCCTGCAGCAGGCCGGAGCCGCGGCCGGCGATCAGCTCGTGGCCGTGGGGTACAGCCAGGGCGGGATCCATGCCATGAATCTCAGCAGGGACCGGGCTGTCCTGGCCGAGTACGATCTGAAGTTCGTGCTGACGGCCGGCTCGCCGGTGGGCGGCATCAGCCCGGAGCCGGGGATCCGCAGCCTGCACCTGGAACACGACCAGGACTGGGTGCCGGGGGCGGACGGACTGGCCAACCCGGATACCAGGGACCGGGTGACCGTGACACTCACCAACCCGCTGGACGTGCCGGCGCTGAACGACTTCGGCCTGGGTCCTGGACACCGGCTGGAGAACTACGCCGACGGGGCCGCGCTCATTTCGGCGAGCCGGGACAGTTCGCTGCGGGACTCGACGGCGGCACTGGCTGCAGTCGTGGGAACCGGCGGTGCGGCGACGGTGAGCCGGTTTTCTCTCCGGCGTGAGGGTCGACCGTCACCGCGGGGTGTGCCGACGGCTCCGGGGGCGTCACTGGGTCCGGGTCAACGACCGGTGGCTAGCGATCGAGCGCGGGAAGGAAGCTGGCCACGAGGGACACGC
>Ga0213841_1001636_pt1 | contig 10315 bp, 10 predicted proteins | sample SWPATP23_FD_160125 | JGI IMG/M metagenome (GOLD analysis project Ga0213841, IMG submission 160125) | Coastal seawater microbial communities from Marineland, Florida, United States - SWPA TP2 #3 | ecosystem: Environmental > Aquatic > Marine > Coastal | place: USA: Florida | collected 2016-08-14 | reverse complement strand
TTGAGTTTGAACAAGTAATACTTTACAATATGTAAATCAGAATTCAATAAAAATTTGTAATAAGACGGTGTATTAAAATTAACACCACGTTCTTTTAATTTCATAATACTTGAAAAGTTATGTTCGTTTATATCATATGTTTTGTGACCTTTTGTATATACTTTTCTAGACGTTAAAATGACACTAATCATCTGATCAGTACACCTATCAGGTGTAACTCTATCTAGTATTTCATCTATACACTTATAATCTCTTAAAAGTTCTCTAGTTATTTCTAGATTGTCTGATGCATATTTCAATGCATTATGATCGCCATTACAGTTATAATGCTGCCATTGGAACATATATTCACATTTGTGTTCTTTTGCGAGATTATCAATTTTTTCTTGGCCATAAGTCTCACGAACTTCTTTAATATTTAACAGGTATGGATATCGGCAAATCAAATCATTTACTGTTACACTGTTTAAAGTACCGTTAATTAAAGGATCTTTACATCTTTCACAAAATTCTAAAATTTGCTTTTTGTACCGTACAGAGTGTTTATCAGTTGTTAAAAATTTGAAAATGTCATTAATAAATTCTGTAGTAAGGTATTCAGAATTTTCTTCTTTTAGTATATCAGTAAAATAATTTACATATTCACTATTTTTCAGCTTGAATTTAAATAATAGTGGAAGTTTATCAATTGGAATATTTGGTATATATGCTTCAATAACTAATAACTCTGGGTTGTCTTTTTTCAAATACATTTCCATATATTCATAAATTTCATCCAAATCTACTTTAATTAATATATTAAAAATCTTTTGGATTGTAATTGCTGGTGAATGATTCCCATAAATATCCTGTGTTTTATAATCACGTAAATCTGAATATTTAACTAAATGTTTGGTTATATCCACTCGTTTCAAATTTTTTAAAATCATATGATCAGTTAATTTATAATCTATACCATTCAAATCAAATTCATATAAACACTTGACTGTTTTATACTTGTCAGGTCTTTCATAGTAATAAATATCTTTGTATATATCATATTCATCGGAACTTTTAATAAATTGTTTAATTGATTTGTATATTTTTTCCTTGCCGGTGCAAGTATACCTATTGTCCCATGCAAAACTACTTCTTTCCTTATTATATTCTAAATATATGTAAGCTTTGGGCATATTATTAAATTTTAGATGATAACGTAAGTATATACTAGTATAGTAGGTATAGTATTATACTAAGTATACTATTATAATAGCATGAGTAAATTTAACTAAATAATTTCTCCAATATATCGCGGTATTTCTCTAGCTCTTCTGTAGGATTTTTGAGAGATTCCATATTAAGTGCGACATCAACAAACAGCGAATCATTCTCAGTCATTCCCCGGCCTGCCAGTTCATATCGCCCTTGTTTTTGAATCCATTCATCCAATGTCACAGTAACAACTATATTAGACCCATCTAGATGCTGGAACTCGATATCCTTGCTAAACAAGATATCATACAAAGTCAAGTGATGGAAACTGATCAAATTATTGCCAACTCGACGAGTAATTCCGTAACCTTCATCCAAAGTTTCCTCTACGGTAATCACTACATCTCCACGGATATGACCCGGTTGTTCATCGGCCTGTTGTTCAAACCGATATTCATACCCATTATATACTTCCTTGAGCGGTAATTCATAAACCACCTTTTCTTTTCCTTGCCATTTCTGGGCTTCTTTCAAGTGCTTTATATCGGTTACCTCGGCTGCTTCGGCATCTTCCTTGGAATCAAACAGACGTTTACGCTTTACCGCGATCTTTTTAACTTTTTGTTGGAAAATCTCTTTGGTGGTTACGCTAATAGTGTGTTCAATATCTTTGGTCTTGGGTTTGGACAGCTTGCTAGGATCAAACCCAGAATCTTTAAACATTCCTTCCAATTTACTAGGATCACTGGCCATATTTGCGGCCATTTTAGACGCCATATCGGTAACTCCCTTCATTGCGTCCTTGTCCATTCCAGGAATGTTCAGGTTTTTTAACATTCCGTTCATCATAGTGTCTAATCCTGGAGGTAAGCCTTGTGCCTCTTCCGGTTTTCCGTCAATATCGGCAAACATCTTGTCTGGATCTGGATCTCCACTGGCGCCACCAGTCATTAAATCGCCTAGACCAAACGGTTTGATTTTGTTTGGATCTTCCGGTTCGTTTGACGATGGTGCGTTAGCGGCCGAAGACAATCCTTGCGTGAGTGTAGACATAATATCACCTAGACCTTTATCGTCCCCGCCTTCATTTCCTGTCATTTTGTTCATCATGTTCATCACATTTTGCATCATACCATTCAATGAATCGTCTACACCATTTAACCGGTTATTATATGCTGTTCTCTTGCGATGTGTTGATAGATTGTCAAAGGCATCGTTTAATAGATTGAACTGGGTTTTGTCACCATTCGGGCGATCTGGATGATATTTCATCGATAATTTTTTATACTGTTTCTTGATTTCTTTATTGGTCGCGTCTTTGGAAACGCCTAAGATTTCATAATAATTTGGTACTTGTTCTTCTGCCATACGATACGAACAAAGAGAGTGTGAGTGCGTAGCGAGTGACTGAAAGGAGTTCGAGTGACTGAAAGGACTGCGAGTGCGAAGTGACTGTAAGGAGTTCGCGAGTGTAAACGAGCGTACTATATAAATATTCCAGATAGTATTTAAATAGTTAAAACGCGTTAAGCACATTAAAAATGTGCTTTTAAACATACAATTCTACGTTGTAATCATCTTCTTCAAGCTCTTTAGCAAATACCGACTTGTCTTCCGGGATGAGTTCTTTGGAATTTTTGATGAATAATACAGAATCGCCCATATAAACCATTTCGTCTTTTTTGAATGGGGTTTTGTTAGTCGAATCAAATTTGTCTAGGTCACCCACATATGCAACTTCATCACATACAATACCTGTAGACATCAAATGGGTTTCCAAGGCAGAATGGTATTTATATGTGGCGCGTTTCCAGCATTTTTGTGGAGTAGTTTCGGCAGCATACATCTCTGCAATCTTTTTACGTTTACGATGCGGAACTTTTGTCCAATTTACGAAATTCAAATACTTTTTCTTTTCTTGCTCAATATATTCTTCTTTATCTATGATTAATTCATCTTCTATTTCCAATAATCTCTTATCCCATTCTTTTTGTTTGGTTTTAATGAGGGTAAATAGTTCTTTTGCAGATAGTTTTTTATATGCTTTGGCATCCATACGTAGTACTAGTATTACTAGTAGTATAGTTAAATAAATTTAGTAATAAATACTTGGTATACTACTAGTTCAAGTAGTATACGAAACGTTATCATTAGAGTATGGCATTCCGTCCTAAAAATGCTCACATCGGCCCTAAAGGGTCTGGTATATATATTCCATTTACTGATGAACCTCCCAAAGAACGCCTGCGGTTGACAATAAAAGTTTATCATAACCGCCTAATATCAGTTAAAAAGCACCTAGCCGAAAAACAACAGTACTTTGACCAGCGTTACGATGGGTATAAGCCTGACCCGGAACGTTTTGCAGATTTTGAGCATAAACTCCCTAAAATCCGTAAAAAGATCCGACAACTATATGCACAGAAAAAGTTTGATGATCCAGAAATCTCCAAACTCGAACACAAAGTCACCAAAATAACAATAAAGCTCAACAAATATTACCGGTACAAGCGGCATTCTGCCGAAATCGAGACTCTAAAGGGTTTGATCGAACCTTTGACCAAATTCCTAAGTGGCCACAAATATCACTTGGTAAAACGCAAATCGGTCAAAGTTTTTACGCGCTATAAATCCGGTAAAATCTCTTTTACTCATAGGTATATTACTACTCGGGTGGATGATTTAAAATCAGGTCACACGTCTATCTAGAGTCGGCTGGACGTGTTTCCATGAGCGATTGTGGGCAATATTATTAGCAGCTTCATAACTAATATTATGTTTTGCTGCAAGTTGTCTAACAGTAACACTTTTATCCTTTATTAGGTACTCTTCTTTAAATTTTCTTACTTGATCTTCTGTATATTTTGTATTGACTGTACCATGTTTGTGCTGATCCAATATATTATTTTTACGAGTGTCTAATCTTAAATGATCTGGATTCCAACACCCGGCATTACCACAGTTATGACATACGTTATGAGTTTTAGGTATATCATCCCAATTATTATTCGCATATCTCCAACTAAAAGCGTGTAAAGGTATACTTTTTCGAGAATGTTTATTACTTTTCTGTAATGCAATTCTATTATATTCGTCTAATTTTTTATCTTTCCATCCCCAACATTCCGATGTAATACTATCATCCTTTGATACATTTGGATATAATGTTTTTTGAGATAATAATAATTTATATTTATCATCTATTCGATCTTTAAAACTTTTAATCTGTTTATTTACTATATGAATTCTTTTATGGGTTTCATATTCGTCTAATTCTTCTTTCGTTCTAAGATGTCTAAAACTTTCAAATATTTCTATGCGTTGAATTGATCTCGCTGACACTCCGAAATGTTCTGATTTTTCTTTTCTCGTCATACCATTGTCTTTGGATGCAATTATTTTTAATGCTAATTCTCTAGAAATTTTAGAATTTGGATGTTTTTCACCTAAAAGTCTTGTTCCATGTTTAAGCATATCTTCAGAATTTTGTTTAACAGTACCCTCTTCCAAATGATTTGGATTACAACATTTTTTATTATTACACATATGTCGTACAACTTTAGATCTACACAAATTCATATTTTTATAAACCATATATGATGCTCTATGCAATCCTAAACTTTTACAATTTATACTAGTGCGGATATAGCCATCTTTAGTTGGTTGTTTTGTATTGTCAACCCAACAATCTTTTATGGGATCTTCAACCTTACTTTTTAGTATTTCTAGTTTATTTTTAAATCTAACCCACGCAAATTCTTTTCTGGTCATTATATCAATGTGGTCTGGATTGAAACAATCTTTATGGTGCGAACATTTAATAACAATATGAGTGTGTTTTAAATTACATCCAGGATGTTTAAGTCTGGTTATTTCTTGATATGGTAATAATTCTTGTTTGTCAATGTTTACTATATTGTTTTTTAATTTTTGATCAATATACATACACCCGGTATTGGGATTTTCTGTATATTTTCTATGGGTTTTCAATAAATTTAAAAGTTTATTTATCTCTTCTACGTTGGAAGTGTTCATAATTTTGATAATATATATGGGTAAAAATTTTCAATATATACATTTATATGTTTATATATATTTATACGGCGACAATTAATTAGTACACTAATTAATTAGACTATTAGGACTTGCCTTATAACAAAAGTTCTATTTAGTTTTTAATTGTGATAATTCTAAATGGTCTGGGTTCCAACAACCTTTGTTATTACATTTATGAGAAATTTTATGAGTTTTAGGAATTTTATCCCATTTATTATTATTATATTTCCAACTAAATGTATGTATCATTTGTTTTTCTTTGTTATATGTTATTAGAACTGTAGATGACAATGACTTTGATTTCCATCCCCAACATGGAGTGTTAACGTTAACTGAATTGTTTTTATATTCAGTTTTATGTTTTAACATTTCATTATATTTATTATCTAATTTTTCTTGAGGTGGTTTTTGGACTATTTTTTTAATTGGTGTAACTCTTTTAGTTCGATTATTAAACTCATTTAATTCTTTTTCTGATCGTAAATGTTTAAACGTTTGAAATTGTTCAATTCTTTCAATAGATCTAACGGATACACCAAAATGTTCAGATTTGTCCTTTCTGGACATATTAGTACCTTTACTGTTTATTATTTTCAAAGCAAGATCATTTGAAATATCAGAGTTTGGATGATTATTTGGAGATGATGTATCATTTTCAAGTTTGATTTTTAAGTGATGTGGATTACAACAATGTTTATTTGCACAAGTGTGAGTAATTATGGTAGAGGTGTTTAAAGTTTTGTCATTATATATCATATAAGATACTCTATGAAGACTTAAATTTTTTTTATTAATTTGTATTTTAATATACCCATCTTTATCAATTGTTTTATCTTTTAAAATCCAACAATCATTTATAGGGTCGTCTATGGAGTTTTTCAATAATTCTAATTTATTTTTAACGTCATCCCATGCTTGTTCTTTTTTAGAAATTGTTGAAATATGTGAAGGATTAAAACAGATGTCATTAAGTTTGCACTTTTTAACTGCATAATCTTTCCTAAAATTATAGGAAGGGTGTGCTTCTTTGCATATTTCTAAATTGGGTACAATTTCTTTACGTTTTATATAAACAACAGAAGATAATGATGGATTTATAAATTCACACCCAGTATCAGATTGTTTAATATAATTTTTATGTTGTCTTAGTAGATTTATCATTGTTAAAGTAATATATTTATATAAAGTTAAATAGTTTTAATTAGTACACTAATTAATAAGACTATTAGGACTGACGTTAAACCATTTAGACAGCAACACCGGTAGTTTCTCCATCGGGGACAGATTCGGAAACGCGGAGAGCACCACTGTCGTTGAGGAAAAGGTAGCGGGTGGCAATACCGGCAAGACCACCAGAGGTGAACTTGATGTAAGGAGGGGCGAAAATATCGTCACCGGTGGCACCAGTTGCACCAGTTGCGCCGACCGGACAATCACGATTAACAGCGAGGACGAGACCACACTCTTCATCACCAACGACAACCTGGGGGACGACGGTGGAAGAAGCCTTGAGAGTACCTACACTAAGGGTAGAGAAGAAGCCATCAGACTCGATCTGAGAGTTGGAGTTTTTCTTAGTAGAAGTAGACATGATATTGATTATAAATAATCAATATATTTTAATTTCGAAAAAAAATGGTAAAAATGGCTTGGTAATATATATGTTAAACCATTAAGTAGTTTTATTATCCCGTCAAGTGAAATCAGATGCCCATAGATAAAAATGTCGATTTTCAAAAAAACGGAATAATACTAATTGATTCAACTGATTACGAAACATATCAAACAGACATATCCAACCTTAAATACAATAATTATAAGATATCCACTATAACAGTCAACTGTAAATTAAGTTATAAACAAAACGACAGTTACCTCAAAATACAACCAGACATCGAAAAGCTATGTAAGAATTTAAACGAGCGAAAACAACAATGTATTTTACACTGTCCAAAATATGGCCGATATAATGTCACCAAAACCGGCAAAAATACCAGGTCGTTAGACAACAATTTTACTATAACCTTTTACCGATTTTTCCGCAAATCTGGAATAAAGACAATAGATTTTTCCAAGATATCTATAAAAGTCTTTTCCAATAATAGTCTGCACATTACTGGATGCCCCACACTAGATACCGCCAGATATTATGTCAAATATGTCGTGTATCTAATGAAACAAACGGGGGCCATTAACGCTGACGCGTTGTGCTACATCTATGATTTCAAATTGCATATGCTCAATGCATATGTTCGATTAGGGTTCGGATTTGACTTGAATAATATTAAACGCATCGTCGAAACTAAATATCCAAACGAATGTGGCATTAATCTCATTAAAAACAAATTTCGATTAGATTACAAGTTTTCCAAAGATCGCGGAGTGTCTATAATGCTATTTGAAAAGAATGGCAATCTAATGATTTCGTCAAAACATATGGAAGAAATACACCGATCTGTTCAATTCATAGATAAACTGTTTTCGAATCACTATGACGAATTATACAAAAACTACCAAATCAAACTTTCAAAAGATTCAGACGAACCAACGCAAGAAAAACGCAAAAGAGTTACCAAAAAAGAATCTAATAAAGTATTCACTTTCTTTGGAATTACACCGCAAGGTGAAAAGATAAAACCTCCGCAACCGGTTTCCAAAAAAGAGTTGCTTGACCGACTCAAATCCAAAGGAATATCTAAAACCATCATCGATCGGATTTTAAAGAAAAACGCGGCTATACCTCCTGCGTTGCGGGGAATTGCTCCTGAAAAGCCTAAGGCGAAGGCTCAGGCGAAGACGAAACCAAAGGCGAAATCAAATGTTCCTGTGAAGTAATTGAACTGGTTTCGTGGTACATCAACACATCGTTCCATTCATCAATATGATCCAATATCATTTTTAAAAGGGCATAATTGCGATTTACAAAATTGTCTATATCCACATCACGCTGAGATTGCGGTTTATATTTATAATCCACCAATTCGAATTTATTCTCTATATTTTCCACCGATACCTTGGATTTATATTGCAATGTATTATAGCCTATAAATTCTACAAACTCTTGTTTAACTGCATCGACAGTTAATCCGCTATCGTATATCGACAATATATCATGAGAATACTCTACACATTCATGGAATGAATTGAATTTATAGGAATCGTATGAAACCATAGGGTTGTAGTATATATACTTTTTGCCGACATTCAATCCGTCGATTGTATAAGTTGTATGAGACAATTCGAATAATTTGGCCAAGAAATCCGGTGTGATGATAATTGGATCTACATCGAATTTCTTATCACACACATACACACTGTTTATCCCTAGGTCTTTGAACATCTGGACCATAATTGTAGAAATATATTCATACGGGATCTTGTAGAATTTTACATCTCTGAACATCTCTATGAATATTTCGTCTTGGATATTCTTTTTTATAGTGTGTAGCATCTTAAGAAGTCTGTTTTCAAACGGATGTGTTAATTCGAATAATTTCAGATGACTCGAGTTTACATTGTTGCCGTATTTGTATAAATCAATGGATTCCGCTCTACACAATCCACATTGTATATAATAATACTGCGTGGATGATTCCTGATCATCACACACATACAAGTTGTGCTTGCACATTTTCTGTATACACCTCTCGCAAATGTTGTGCCCACATGGAAACATACAAGGTCTCCTACCTTCTTCGTCTATAAATACCGTGTAATCTACAGGGCATTTGAATTGCTCATCTATTGAATCCACTAGTTGAGTGATTCCATTCTTGTACCCACCCAAATCATCTAGAATCCGCCTGGTATTAAGCTTGCGTTTTAATTCAATGGCTTTTTGAATCAAATGTTCCAGCGGTTGTTCATGGACTGCATTGGCCGATTCTTCTATTTCCTCGGTTGTCCTATTATCTACATCTCCTCTGGCTATTCGTTCTTGTTCATATGTGTCTAAACTCGCTCTTCTGGCTTGATCTATTTCGTCCATACGAGCGTAACGACTGTAAGGAGTTAGCGAGTGAGTGAGTAGTTAGTTATACGATTCACGTAGTATATAACTATATATTTTTTAAATTCTAGCTAATTTTACCAACGTATACTACGATATATTCGTATATTACGAATATATTAGGTATGAAATTACCACCAATTTCCAATAATACTCCTTCATATCCTAATAGATATTTTAACAAACAGTATATTGATTCGTTTCTATCATCAATAAAACTATTAGAAACCAGTTCCATAAGTTCATGGGGATTTTCAGTATATTCATCTGCTTTAAGATTCACAAATAGCCTAAACGATTTATATAAAACTAAAGAGTATGTGTGGAAAGCTAGAATATTATCTGAATTCGTTTTTATAGATTTTGTACCAGAATTCCATGATGATCAAAAAGGAACGTTATCCATTTTACTTTATTCTAAAAGAGGATTACTGATAAATCGAATATATACTCCGACCAATGGTATATTTATATATTATTTACCACCAAGACCTGCTGAACACATTCAATCTAGATTTAATAGAGCTATGGGGGTCAGACCAGTAGAGTTTAATGATGCCAGAAATATACCTTTTATAAATTTTTTAAATTCTAGCTAATTTTACCAATGTATATACGGATATACGTTACTTATAGTATTTACTTTACTTCTTCAAATATGAAAGTTACTTACCAACTAGATAATGAAAATATAAAATTAACTTGGAAGGGTAATACTTTACAGGAATTCATCAAATCAGTTGAATATAGTCAAGTAACTTATTTAAATATTTCACACAACTTACTTCAAACACTTCCTCCGGAAATTGGTGCTTTGACTAATTTAACACATTTGTATGCCTTCTGTAATATCCTGCAAACACTTCCACCTGAAATTGGTTCTTTGAAAAGTTTAACGTATTTGAATGCCAGCGGTAATAACTTGAAAACACTGCCTCCTGAAATTAGCGCTTTGACTAATTTAACATATTTGGATGTGTCGTATAATAATTTGCAAACACTTCCTCCTGAAATTGTTGCTTTGAAAAATTTAACACATTTGGATGTGTGGAATAACAA
>Ga0213841_1001635_pt1:7500-10321 | contig 10321 bp, 9 predicted proteins | sample SWPATP23_FD_160125 | JGI IMG/M metagenome (GOLD analysis project Ga0213841, IMG submission 160125) | Coastal seawater microbial communities from Marineland, Florida, United States - SWPA TP2 #3 | ecosystem: Environmental > Aquatic > Marine > Coastal | place: USA: Florida | collected... | reverse complement strand
TTCAGCCTTGCGACCATACTCCCCCCGGAACCCAAAGACTTTGATTTTTCATACGGTGCTAACAGAGTCAATCAAATTCAACATCTGCTAATCCCGAGTCGGCATAGTTTATGGTCAAGACTACGAGGGTATCTAATCCTCTTCGATCCCCTGACTTTCGTTCTTGATTAATGAAAACATCCTTGGTAGATGCTTTCGCAGTTGTTCGTCTTTCATAAATCCAAGAATTTCACCTCTGACAATTAAATACGAATACCCCCAACTATCCCTATTAATCATTACTCTGGCTTGCAAACCAACAAAATAGGCCAAAGTCCTATCTTATTATTCCATGCTAATGTATTCAAGGCATATGCCTGCTTTAAACACTCTAATTTTTTCACAGTAAATGATGTGGCTCCCAAGCCCGACAAACCAATGCCAGACAAGTTCCCCACAAGGAAGACAAGAACACACCAGTAACACACGCCCAAAAGGCGCGGACCGGCAGCTCCCATCAGAAATCCAACTACGAGCTTTTTAACTGCAACAACTTTAATATACGCTATTGGAGCTGGAATTACCGCGGCTGCTGGCACCAGACTTGCCCTCCAATTGATACTCGGCAAGGATGTTAAATTTGCCTCATTCCAATTACACGACCATTGGTCACGTATTGTTATTTTTTGTCACTACCTCCCTATGTCAGGATTGGGTAATTTACGCGCCTGCTGCCTTCCGTAGAAGTGGTAGCCGTTTCTCAGGCTCCCTCTCCGGAATCGAACCCTAATTCTCCGTTACCCGTTAACGCCATGGTAGGCCAATACCCTACCATCGAAAGCTGATAGGGCAGAAACTTGAATGATTCATCGCCGACTCGAGGTCACTGCGATCCGCTAAGTTATTATGATTCACCATCACACGGACAAGCCGCCATTGGTTTATATCTAATAAATACGTCCTTTCCGCAAGCAGTCAGGACTTTGGGCATGTATTAGCTCTAGAATTACTACGGTTATCCAAGTAGTAGGGACTATCAAATAAACTATAACTGATATAATGAGCCATTCGCAGTTTCACAGTATAAATGCTTATACTTAGACATGCATGGCTTAATCTTTGAGATGAGCGTATGACTACTGGCAGGATCAACCAGGTTTCTATCGTTTTACATCGCCGCAAAACACTTTCAACTCAAAAGAGTCAAAGTATTTGCAACCATGCAGCAAATCAGACCCAAAACAGGCCTAATATTGCAGACATTAGCCACAAAACAAGCGTTTGTGAAAAGTCATGCTTTCCAACAAAATACTGTTTGCGTCAACATGAATAAACATATGACAGACACCAACAACGGTTGTCTTTTGTGAAACAGACCCATGATCAACACTCAAAACAGTGCCGAAACATGAACCAAACTCCACATTTCCAGAAGCATTCTTGGTACTCCTTCAGCAACCAGCCAAGGCAAGGAATCACCGTGGAGTGATTCAACACACACAGGTGCCTTACCATAGGTGGTGCTTCGTTGCAAGGTTGCACAGCGAGCCTAAACTCAAACCTCTAGTCGAAACCAGAGGGAGAGGCACCGCCAACAGGCCTTTGCAATTCTTTCGTTCGCACAGTTTACGCATCGCGTAACAATACAAACTTTCCCACATTGCTTGCGCCGACAAAGCAGCTCACAGGCAAGTTGGAACTGATCTCTGTTCAGGACTTTGTTCTTTCACTGTTGCCAGCTTCCAAACAAACTCTCTCACAGATGTCGCAACGGGGAGTTGCAACCCATTCACATTGATACTAAAGTATCAGGTTCATGTGCCAACAAGGCGACACACGAAAACTAATTCTCAATGCTAGAGCCAATGCGGCTCCTCTTATGTATTGCCCGCAGTGCTCGGTTAGCCGGAAAAAAATGGAACATTTTTACAGTTACTTGAAACCACCCACCCCCACACCCCACACACCCACAAACCCCACCCACACCCTCCCAAACCCCCCACACACACCCAACAACCAATACCCACCTCCGCCACGCCACCAACACCGCCTCACACCCCGACGCTTGCCGCCACCAAAAACACACAAACACTTCCTTAAAGTTCGTGTCACTTTGCACGAAGTTTGCTGGAATTCGGTACTTTTCACCCCACTTTACCCCAACTTTCTTCTTTCAACCACCACGCTCTTCTTTTAACCTCGTGCCTTGCTTCTTGCACCCTCCTCATGCCTTGCTTCGTTCTTTCAACCTCGCTGCCTTGCTTCTTGCACCCTCCTCGTGCCTTGCTTCTTGCACCACCCTCGTGCCTTGCTTCTTTCACGCTCCTCGTGCCTTGCTTCTTGCAACCCCGCATCTCCTCGCCACAAGTCCCTGCCGACGCCTTCCTTGCAGGCGGCAAGCCTTGTCCCCGGCACATCCATCGGGGTGTTGTGTTCCGTTCCATGTTCAGGTTGATGTGATTCCAGCAACAAGGAGGAGGTTGGAGTGAGTGGGGGGTTCATTCCTTCCTTGCCCCCCGCCCTCCGTGGGTACGTATTGGAAAGGAAGGTGGCTTCGCTGAGATCATGCTTGCGCACGGTGGTTGGTTGGAGTCCAACCGTTGCACGGAAGCAAAGGGGCGGGCTGAGTTGCACGGAAGGAAGGAAGGTGTGTTGCACGGAAGGAAGGAAGGTGTGTTGCACGGAAGGAAGGAAGGTGTGTTGCACGGAAGGAAGGAAGGGAGGAAGGGAGCAAACAAGAACGGAAGGGGGTGCTTGTTCTGTTCTGTTCTGTTCTGTTCTGTTCTGTTCTGTTCTGTTCTGTTTCAAGTGCCCGCTGCTTCCTTGGTGGTCCGCAGTGTCG
>Ga0213841_1001633_pt1 | contig 10329 bp, 9 predicted proteins | sample SWPATP23_FD_160125 | JGI IMG/M metagenome (GOLD analysis project Ga0213841, IMG submission 160125) | Coastal seawater microbial communities from Marineland, Florida, United States - SWPA TP2 #3 | ecosystem: Environmental > Aquatic > Marine > Coastal | place: USA: Florida | collected 2016-08-14 | reverse complement strand
GCCGTTGAAACCGCACCGACTGAAACCGCCCCGGCGGCGGACGCGGGCGAAGACACCGTTTCGGCGGTGATGCAGGCCATGGCCGCCTTCTCGGACGCCGATACGGAAGACGATGACAGCGACGCTTCCGAGGCCATCGCAGACGCCGTGGAAGACGTGACCGAAGAGATCGAGGAGACTGCCGAATCGGTGGCCGATGACATCTCGGATCTGGTCGATGAGGTTGCTCAGGATATCGCGGACCCCGCCGATCTGGTGGAAGAGGCCGCCGAAGAGATCGCCGAGCAAACCGAAGAGATTGTGGAAGACGTCGCAGCGCCTGCCGACCCGGTTGAGGAGATTGCCGAAGACCTCGCCGCCGATGTGTCCGAGGACGTCGGCTATCCCGACCCCGACAGCGTGGCCGCCAAGCTGGCCCGCATCCGCCGGGTCGTCGCGATGGAAGAGGACGAAGACGCCGCCCCCGCCACCGGATACAGCGAGGACGAAGACGACAGCGACCCTTTTTCCGATGGTCCGGCCGCTGAGGCGGACGCAGACAACGCCCCGGAGGCCGTGACCGAAGCACAGGCGGTCGCCGCCCTTCTCGAAGAAACGGCAGAGCCAGCGACCACACCAGTGGCTGAGGCTGAGGCTGAGGCTGAGGCTGAGGCTGAGGCTGAGGCTGAGGCTGAGGCTGAGGCTGAGGCTGAGGCTGAGGCTGAGGCTGAGGCTGAGGCTGAGGCGCTAGCCGCCCCCGAGGCCGCCGGCAACACCGAATCCGATCCGGCCCCCGCGCCCGCCGCCCGCGCCCCGCGCGTCTGGGTGATCCGCGGCCGCACCCCCGACGCCGCGACGCCCGACGAAGCGGTTGCAGCAACGTCCGCCCCCGAACCGGCCCCGGCTGAGATCGAGGAGGATGCCGTACTGGACCCCGACGCCGAAGCCGAGCTTCAGCGCGAATTGGCGCAGATCGAGGAGGACCGCGAATCCCGCCGTGCCGAACGCGAAGCGCGCCGCCAGCATATGAACGGTTCTGACGTGGCCGAGGCCAGTGTCAGCCGCCTGTTCGATGCCACCGACAGCCGCCTGTCTACCGACGAAAACACCCGCCGCCGCGCCAATATCGAACATCTCAAGGCCGCTGTGGCCGCCCGCGCCGCGGAAGAACAACTGACCGGCCCGCAGGAACCACAGGACGATACCGCGCCCTACCGCGAGGATCTGGCCGAGGTTATGCGCCCGCGCCGCGTGCAAAACACCGGCCGCCGCCGGTCCGATCGCCCCGAAGGCGACCGGCCGCGCCAGACGCCGCTGGTTCTGGTGTCGGAACAGCGTGTGGATGAGGGCAACAACCAGCCCGCCCCACGTGCCAGTGTCGTGCGCCCGCGCCGGATCACCCGGGGCAACGCGGCCGTGGCCCGCGCCCCACAGGATGATCACGATGAAGATCAGCGCGCGCCCCTGACCCTGGCCGCGCAGGATCGCGTGACGCGGATGCCCGACCCCGAAGAAAACCTCTTTGAAGGCGAGCAGAGCTTCCGCGACTTCCTGGGTGCGCATGACGCCGACGATCTGGACGATGTGGCCGCTGCGGCCTGCGGTTTCGCGACAAGGCAGTCCGGCCAGAACCTGTTCAGCAGGTCCGAAGTGATCCGGCTGATCCAGAATGGTCCCGCCACCAGTGCCTCTCGGGAAGAGGCGATGCGCGCCTTCGGTGCTGTTCTGAATTCCGGCCAGATCGAAAAGATCCGCCGCGGCCAGTTCCGTCTGACCACGCAATCACCCTATCACACCGGCTGATCCCCAGCCTTTGTCAGCAAGCACGCGCGCGCCCCGGGCTTATCCGCCCGGGGTGTCGTCGTTTCCAGCCTCGGGGTCGGCTTGGCCCACGCCCTTGAACACAGCACGAAAGGGGATCGCCCAAACAATGCCAAGCACCAGATAGATACCCAGTTCCAGTAGGATCGACGGGCGGTCAAACAGGCTGGTCAGGAACCAGGCCAGGCCGATGTAAACCGGCAACCCGACCAACAGGATGATCAGCGCCCAGCGCCGGCGGGCTTTGTAGGACAACGCCATCAGTCGGCGAACGGGTCGGTCACGAGAATCGTGTCGTCCCGCTCCGGGCTGGTGGACAGCAGCGCGACGGGGCACTGGATCAGCTCCTCGACCCGGCGCACATATTTGATCGCGCCCGCCGGCAGATCGGCCCAGGACCGCGCGCCTTCGGTCGATTCCGACCAGCCGGGCATTTCCTCGTAGATCGGTTTGCAGCGCGCCTGCTGATCGGCGGCGGTTGGCAGATAATCCAGCCGCTCACCATCCAGATCGTAGGCCACACAGATTTTCAGCGTCTCGAACCCGTCCAGCACGTCAAGCTTGGTCAGCGAGATGCCGTTGATGCCGCTGGTCGCGCAGGTCTGGCGCACCAGACAGGCATCGAACCAGCCGCAGCGGCGCTTGCGGCCCGTGGTGGTGCCAAATTCGTGCCCGCGTTCCCCCAACCGCTGACCATCGGCATCGTCCAGTTCGGTCGGGAACGGGCCCTCACCGACGCGGGTGGTATAGGCCTTGACGATGCCAAGCACGAAATCAATCGCATTGGGGCCGATCCCCACACCGGTGGCTGCCTGCCCTGCGATCACGTTCGAGGATGTCACGAACGGATAAGTGCCGAAATCAATGTCCAGCAAGGCGCCCTGCGCCCCTTCGAACAGGATACGTTTCCCGGCGCGGCGATTTTCGTTCATCACCTTCCAGACCGGACCCGCATATTCGAGGATCTTCGGCGCGATCTCTTTCAACTGTGCAATCAGCCCGTCACGGTCCACCGGGTCGATCCCAAGCCCCCGGCGCAGCGGATTGTGATGCTGTAGCGCACGATCAACGCGAGAGATCAGCGTCGCCTCATCCGCCAGATCCGCGACCCGGACCGAGCGGCGCCCGACCTTGTCCTCATAGGCGGGGCCGATGCCGCGCCCGGTGGTGCCGATCTTGGTGCCCGTGCTGGCCGCTTCTTCGCGGGCACGGTCAAGTTCGCCATGGATGGGCAGGATCAGTGGCGTGTTTTCCGCGATCATCAGGGTTTCGGGCGAAATTTCGACCCCCTGGGCGCGCACGGTCTCGATCTCATCCATCAGATGCCAGGGGTCCAGGACCACGCCGTTGCCGATGACCGACAGCTTATCGCCACGCACCACACCCGAAGGCAGCGCGTGCAGTTTGTAGACCTTGGAATCGACCACCAGCGTATGGCCAGCATTGTGCCCCCCCTGGAAGCGGGCGATCACATCGGCGCGCTCGCTCAGCCAGTCGACGATCTTGCCTTTGCCTTCGTCGCCCCACTGGGCGCCCACGACAACCACATTGGCCATGTCCGTTGGTTCCTTCCTGATCAAACCGTGGCGTGTATAACGACCGCCCAGACAGGGTGAAACAGGAAAGTGTGGCCCCAATGGCCGCAGTCCTGTTCGCAGGGTGCATAGTGATTGCGCAAACAGGCTCAAACGTGCTGCAGATGCACAATGAACCCTCTTGCGGCGGCCTGTCGCATCCCATAAGTAGACCGGAAAGAATGCAAGGCCGGGAAAGCTGCCCTATGGAAAACGTCATCCTCGTCGTCCACCTGATCCTTGCCATCTGTCTGATCGGCGTAGTTCTGCTGCAACGCTCAGAGGGTGGCGGTCTTGGCATGGGCGGCGGTGGCGGTGGCGGTGCGATGACCGGGCGCCAGGCAGCAACCGCACTTGGCAAGATCACCTGGATCTTCGCAATCGCGTTCCTGGCGACATCTATCACTCTGACGATCATCGCGGCGCAAAACTCCTCGACCGGATCGGTTCTTGACCGGATCGGCGCAGGCCCTGCCGCCCCCACGGAAGAAACCGTCGTTCCCGCCCTGCCGGGCGAAGGTCCGCTGCTTCCGCCCGCTGAAACCGATGCGCCGCTGGTTCCGCCGCGCGCTGACTGACATCCAATAAATCTTGGGGCTAACGCCCTTTTCCAAACATCATCTAGCGGCTGGGTTGCCCTGCCGGTGCGAATCCTGTTATCCTCAAATCCCGTGGAATAGGGACTGAGCGACCGGGATTCGCCCCATTTGGGCAGCCGGTCCGGCACGGGGGTTTGCACCATATGGCGCGTTACATCTTCATCACCGGCGGGGTTGTGTCCTCGCTTGGCAAGGGTCTGGCGTCTGCGGCCCTGGGCGCGCTGTTGCAGGCCCGCGGCTTTACCGTGCGGCTGCGCAAGCTTGACCCCTATCTGAACGTCGATCCGGGCACCATGTCGCCCTTTGAACATGGCGAGGTCTTCGTCACCGATGACGGGGCCGAAACCGATCTCGACCTTGGCCATTACGAACGCTTCACCGGCGTGCCCGCCTGCAAAACCGATTCCGTCAGCTCGGGCCGAATCTATTCCAACGTGTTGGAAAAGGAACGCCGCGGCGAATACCTGGGCAAGACCATCCAGGTCGTTCCCCACGTCACCAACGAGATCAAGGACTTCCTCGCCATTGGCGAAGACGATGTCGATTTCATGCTGTGCGAAATCGGCGGCACAGTGGGCGACATCGAGGGTCTGCCGTTTTTCGAAGCGATCCGCCAGTTCAGCCATGACCAGCCGCGCGGGCAATGCATCTTCATGCATCTGACCCTGCTGCCCTATCTGGCCGCCTCGGGTGAACTGAAGACCAAGCCAACCCAGCACAGCGTCAAGGAATTGCAGTCCATCGGGATCGCGCCCGATGTGCTGGTCTGCCGGTCAGAACAGCCGATTCCCGAAAAGGAACGCGAAAAGATCGCGCTCTTTTGCAATGTCCGCAAAGAAGCTGTCGTCGCCGCCTATGACCTGGGCTCGATCTACGAAGCGCCGCTGGCCTATCACCGTGAAGGGCTGGATCAGGCGGTGCTGGACGCGTTCGACATTTCGCCTGCCCCGCGCCCGGATCTGACCGTCTGGGATGATGTGGTGGACCGTATCCACAACACCGACGGCGAGGTTAGCATCGCCATCGTCGGTAAATACGTGCAGCTGGAAGACGCCTATAAGTCGATCAAAGAGGCGCTGACCCATGGCGGTATGGCCAACCGGGTCAAGGTCAAGGCCGAGTGGATTGACGCCGAGATCTTCGACCGCGAAGATCCAGTCCCCTATCTGGAAAGCTTTGACGCGATCCTGGTGCCCGGCGGCTTTGGCGAACGCGGCACCGAGGGCAAGATCAAGGCCGCGCAGTTCGCCCGCGAACACAAGGTGCCCTATCTGGGCATCTGCCTGGGGATGCAAATGGCAGTGATCGAGGCCGCCCGCAATCTGGCGAACCTGGACGATGCCGGATCCGAGGAATTTGACCATGAATCCGGCAAGAAACGCTTCACGCCTGTGGTCTACCACCTCAAGGAATGGGTGCAGGGCAACTATACCGTCAAACGCAAGCTCGATGACGACAAGGGCGGCACCATGCGGCTTGGCGCCTATGACGCGGCACTGAAAGAGGGTTCGCTGGTGTCCAAGGTCTATGGCTCCTGCGCCATCGAGGAACGCCACCGCCACCGCTATGAGGTGGACATCAAATATCGCGAGGCGCTGGAACAACAGGGCCTGACCTTTTCCGGCATGTCCCCCGATGGCCGCCTGCCCGAGATCGTCGAACATGAAGGCCATCCCTGGTTCATCGGCGTGCAGTTCCACCCGGAGCTAAAATCGAAACCCTTCGATCCCCACCCGCTTTTCCGCGATTTCATCCGCGCCGCGAAGGAAAATTCGCGCCTCGTTTGACACACAACACGGCAATCAAAGCAAAATTCAAACCCCGCCCGGAACCCCGGCGCGGGGTAAAATATTTGTTGCCTCTTCTTTGAACCGCTCAAGGCCGCCGCACGACCTATCCCTGAAAGCTATTTCAGCAGCTTCGCAACATCGCCAAACGCATAACCGAGCAAGGACCTTTTCATGACCAAATCCTTTACCACTTTTTCCTCCGCCATCGCCCTTTCCATGGCCCTGGCTGCCACCGCTGCCCATGCCGACGCCACCAGCTTCGACGGGTTCTACGGCGGTTTCTCGCTTGGGATCGTCGATTCTGATGTGAACCAGATCCCCTCGGGCATCGACACCGCGCTCAGCGGTGATGTCTTCGTGGGCTATAATCACGCGCTCAACACGGAATGGGTGGTCGGCGCCGAGATCAGCTATGGCATGTCCTCGGGGCATGACGCCTCGGCGCTGCCGCCGCTCAGCTTCGATCTGGAAAACGCGCTGACACTCAGCGGCCGGGTGGGTTATGTCTTTGACAACACCATGATTTATGGGCGTGTCGGCTTTCAGACCGCTGATTTCGTGGGAAATTTCGCACCCGTGACCTTTGACGCCGAAGGCGTGGTCTTTGGTCTTGGCATTGAACATATGTTCTCGGACAACGTGTCGGGCCGGTTTGAGATTTCGCATAGCAACCTCGATGTCACCGGCCTTGGTGTGCCCCCGGGCACCGAGCTGGAGGCCACGCGTTTCTCGATCGGTGTTGCCTACCACTTCTGATCCCGGTTTTCCCTCGAACCAGCGGGCGGGTGCAGGAATGCCCCGCCCCTTTTTGTTTGTCTTGCATCCCGTGGGGCTTTCTGGGCCAACTGACCCGACCGATCCGCCCCCGAAAGGTGCCTCTATGTCCCCCCTGCCCTTCGTCACCTATGATGTCTTCACGACCACCCCCTATACCGGCAACCCGCTGGCCATTGTCGAACAGGCAGGCGCGCTGACCACGGCGCAGATGCAGTCCATGGCGCGCGAATTCAACCTGTCGGAAACCATCTTCGTGCAGCCCCCCGACAATCCCGATCACACCGCCAAAGTGCGCATCTTCTTTCCCACCGCAGAGATCCCCTTTGCCGGTCACCCCACCATTGGCTGCGCCATCCATCTGGCAACACAGCGCAATTCCGGGGCAGACTGGGACGATCTGATCACGCTGGAGGAGGTCGCAGGTCTGGTCCCTGTCACCATCAGCAGCCGCGCCGGGCAAATCCGGGCGGAATTCACCGCACCGCAACTGCCCGTTCCGCTTGGCGGCGATACCAGCGCCGAGCTGATCGGCAAGGCCCTGGGCCTGTCCGCCGGGCAGATCGGATATGGCAGCCATGTGCCCCGTGTGTGGAAGGCAGGGCCGGATTTCCTGTTCGTGCCGCTGGCTGGCCCCCATGCGCTGGCTGCCGCCAAACCCACCGGGACGGCCTGGGCAGAACTGACCCGCAACACCAACGAATCGGTCTTTCTTTATACCCCTGCGGGCGATCACGGCTTTCGCACCCGTATGTTCGCCCCCGATCATGGGATGCCAGAGGACCCGGCCACCGGCTCAGCCTCGGCCATCTTCGCGGCGCAGCTGCTGGCGGGCGGCAATCTGGCCCCGCAGGGCACTACCAGCTTTACCCTGACCCAAGGCGTCGAAATGGGCCGCCCGTCCGAGATTGGGCTTAGTGTGGACTGCGCCGAGGGCAAGCTGACGGCCATTCGTATCGCAGGCAGTGCGGTGCCGGTCATGTCGGGGCAGATCACACCACCGTCTGCCGCCTGACAGTTCCATCTTGGCAGCGGGCGCATTGCGCCTTATCTCGGATAAATGTTCGGAGACTTGTTAAAACGCCTGACGGCGACTGACCCCGCCCGCCTGCCCGACCCCGATGCGCGTCTTGCGCTGGCCGCCTTGCTGGTGCGCATCGCGCGCAGTGACGGGTTCTATGACGCGGCCGAGATCGCCCATATCGACCGGGTGCTGGCGGAACGCAACGGCATCGGCCCGTTCGAGGCCGCCAAGCTGCGCGCCGAGGCAGAAGTGCTGGAGGCGGAAGCCCCCGACACCGTCCGCTTCACCCGCGCCATCAAGGACGCCGTGCCATATGAAGACCGCGCGGGCGTGATTGAGGCATTGTGGTCGGTGGTGCTGGCCGACGGGGTGCGCGACCATGAAGAAGACGCGATGCTGCGCCTGGCCGCCAACCTTCTGGGCATCAACGACCGCGACAGTGCACTTGCGCGCCAGCGCGTCGAAGCGCGGGGTTAGGCCATGATGCGGGCGCTACTGGCCGGTCTGCTGCTGGCCACGCCGCTAAACGCACAAGGCATCGAGGCTGCGGATTACAGTGCCGTTCTGGCCGATGCCCAAGCGATCATCACATTCGAGATCCTGCCCCCCCGCCCCGAGCCGGGCTACGTGCTGGATCACGGCATCGCCTTTGCCGGTGGCAGAATCGGCAGCGCCTTTCTTGGGCAGACCCAAATGACTGCGGACGGGTTCGACCGGCTTGGCGGCCCCCCCGTCGGGCCACTGTCACTGGTGACGGGGCCACCACAGCGGGGCCTGTCGCTGGCAATGCATCGCGGATTCGGCTCGTTGGCGGTCTATCCTCTTGGGCCTGCAGGGTTTCCCGCCATTGAGGCGCGCGGGGAAGGCAGCATCGCGGTGCTGTTCGACGACGACATCTGCCAGATCGGGCTGCGTGTTCACAGCGACTATCCCGATCCTTTGGGCGCCACCCCCGCCCCGCGCGGCGCAGTGACGCTGACCGCCTATGGCCGGGACGGGGAAAGGCTCGGCCAGATCGACAGTGGCCTCGCGCCGGGCATCAGCGCGCACGGGGTGCGCAGCACCGACAGCCGATCCACCATCGCCGGACTGACCGTCGAAAACACCGATCCCGGCGGGATTGCACTCGATGACCTGGCCTTCGGCCCCTGCGCGCAGATACTGGGATAATGACGATGCACGCTTCCCTGCCCATGTATGACCGCCCCGAGATGCGCGCAGAGACAGACCGCTTCTGGGCGCTGATCCGCGATGCCCTGCGCGATCGGGGCATTCCCGCGCCCGATGCGCTGACGCGGGACGCCTCTGACCTATGGGACCTGTGGCAATCGCCCGATCTGCTGGTGTCGCAAACCTGCGGCCTGCCGCTCCGGGCGCGCCTTCACGACAAGGTGCAACTGGTCGCCACCCCCGATTTTGCCCTGCCCGGCTGCGCGCCCGGGTTCTATAACTCGGTCCTGATCACCCGCGCCGAACACGCCACGACGCCGATCAAGACCCTGCTGAAAGCCCGCATCGCCATCAACGAAGGGCTAAGCCAGTCCGGGTGGGGCGCGCTTTGCCGCTATGCCGCCGACCTGGGTCTGACACCAGCCCGACCGATCCTGTCGGGCGGTCATGCCTTTTCCGCCCGCGCGGTGCTGGACGGGCACGCCGACCTGGCCGCGATTGACGCGCAGACCTGGCGGCTGCTGCGGCGCTATGAGCCCGAACTGACCACCCTGGTCGAGCGCGGCCGCACCCCCCCCACCCCTGCCCTGCCGCTGATCACCGCGACGGACCGCGACCCCGCCCCGCTGGTCGCCGCACTGACCGATGCCTTGACGGCGATGCCGCGATCCGACCGCGACACGCTGTGCCTGAACGGCCTGGCCCGCATCCCCCTGACCGATTACATGGCGCTTCCCATCCCCCCAAATCCCGGCGATCTGCCGCAATGACGGGCAAATACACGGGTGAACCCTAGGTCATCCGACAGATGCGCATTGCATTTGCGCAGTTTTTGCGCAGAAATTCGTAAGGTCCACAGGGAACAACAGAGTGACAGACCAAGCACCGCCCGTCATCGAAATCACGGGACTACACAAGAGTTTCGGCAATCTGGATGTCCTGAGAGGCGTCGACATGCGGGCGCGCGCGGGCGATGTGGTGTCTCTGATCGGGTCTTCCGGGTCAGGAAAATCCACGCTTCTGCGCTGCGCCAACCTGTTGGAGGACAGCCAGCAAGGCCGCATCCTGTTCGAAGGCGAGGAAGTGACCTGGAAAGGATCGGGCCATGGCCGCCACCCGGCCGACCGCGACCAGATCCGCCGCATCCGTACCAACCTGTCCATGGTGTTCCAGCAGTTCAACCTGTGGGCGCATATGACCATCCTGCAAAACGTGATGGAGGCGCCGGTCACGGTGCTTGGCCGCGACAGGGCCCAGGTCGAGGCCGAAGCGCGCCAGCATCTGGAAAAGGTCGGCATCGGCGACAAATGCGATGCCTGGCCCGCGCAACTGTCGGGCGGGCAACAGCAGCGGGCGGCGATTGCCCGGGCGCTGTGTATGCAACCCCGCGCGCTTTTGTTCGACGAACCCACCTCGGCGCTGGACCCGGAACTGGAACAAGAGGTGGTCAAGGTCATCAAGGACCTTGCGGCAGAGGGCCGGACCATGATCCTTGTCACCCATGACATGCGGCTGGCACGGGATCTGTCCGATCACGTCGTCTTTCTGCATCAGGGCCGCGTCGAAGAAGAAGGCAACCCTGAGGACCTGTTCGGCAA
>Ga0213841_1001627_pt1 | contig 10377 bp, 10 predicted proteins | sample SWPATP23_FD_160125 | JGI IMG/M metagenome (GOLD analysis project Ga0213841, IMG submission 160125) | Coastal seawater microbial communities from Marineland, Florida, United States - SWPA TP2 #3 | ecosystem: Environmental > Aquatic > Marine > Coastal | place: USA: Florida | collected 2016-08-14 | reverse complement strand
GATATCTTTAACTAAACAAAATAACCTAGCGGCTTTGCCTGGCTTCTGAATCGCACACCCAGTAGTAGCCTCCGGCACTACGGGTTTCCCACTTTTGCTTCGCAAAATGACTCCTGCCGAATCACAGCCGCCAACCGCCACTAGCGTTATACAGGAACGTTGGCAACAAGCTGAAAAATGAACTACGCAAGGAACAAAATAGAACTTGAAGAAAATGGATATTCCGTTTTAGCTGACTTGTATTCGGATAACGAAATAAGCGGAATTTTAGCTTGTATCGAAAATGCTGAACAGGACGGAAATTCGTTTATGAAAACAAAGGACTTGTTTGCAATTAGACAGTTAATTAAAAATTTGCCTGAATTGAGCAATCTGTTGTTTAACAGAAAACTGACTGAATTAATTTCTGACCTTTCCGAATCCGAATATTTCCTGACAAAAGCTATATATTTTGACAAACCAAGTGAATCGAATTGGTTTGTTGCTTATCACCAAGATTTGAGCATATCAGTTGACAAAAAAGCCGATTTGGAAAATTATGTGAATTGGACTTTTAAAAAAGGTCAATTCGGAGTTCAACCACCAATTGAAATTTTACAAGACACAATAACAATCCGAATTCATTTAGACAAAACGGATAAAAACAACGGAGCGTTAAAAGTAATTCCGAAATCTCACTTAAACGGAATTGTTCGTGCCGACTCGAAAGATTGGAATTTAGAAAACGAATTTATCTGCGAAGTAGAAAAAGGCGGAGCAATGTTAATGAAACCGCTGACTTTACACGCTTCGAATAGAACAACAAACGGAAAGAAAAGACGAGTAATACATTTAGAATTTAATAAACATAAATTAACTGAACCGTTGGCTTGGTTGGAACATTATGGAATAAAAAAGCCAGTTGCCAACAGCGCATAACTCAAATGGCTTCGATTACATCTATCTAGACGCTTTACATTTATAAAATTGATATCTTTAACTAAACAAATTAACCTAGCGGCTCGGCCTGGCTTCTGATTCGCACACCCAGTAGTAGCCTTCGGCACTACGGGTTTCCCACTTTTGCTCCGCAAAATGAATCACTCCGGATCTTAGCCGCCAACCGCCACTAGCGTTATACAGGAACGTTGGCAGCAATAATTCGGACTTTTGGAACTTCAACACCCTTTTAAGGAAGGTAATTTGTAGCAAGATCACAGCTGTTGATCTTTCAGGAGTCTGATTGGAAGAAGGACCTCCTGTCAAGCTTTGCGATTGACATCGTGGGAGAGTTACACTCTCAGAGCGATACACACGCTCAAAAGCTTGAGGGCAAGGTAGCGGCCGGATTTGTAAAAATCAAGCCGATTGACCTTAAAAGATCGAAGTAGTGATCGCTTTTCATGAATTTCTAGTCTTCCTTTTTAAAATCTTACGCTGTCATAAACCAACGGTATATAACACATAAGATTTCAAAGCAAAGGTTGTTTCATGGTAGGTGATGTAGCGTCCGAATGACTGTGAACTGTATTCTGGAAATTACAGCAGCCAACAAAGTATATAATTTATATTGCTTTACCTGCTGGCCGGAAAAATTTATTATCTTAATCACACTTAGTGTACACTAAGGGTATAGGCCAGGGCATGCTTCCTTAATTTGCCAAGGCAAATTTGGTCCATACAGCATGCCTAAAGGCAAAACAAATTATATACTCAAACGTTGTGGTGCATTTGAGAAAACACAACGAAAAGATAAAATTAAGTGAAAGCTGAAATAATAAATCAACCATACTCTGGCGAATTTGAAGAACGGATTTATGACGTTGAAAGCGTGTGGAATTCGCAATCTTGGACTTGGATAAAGTTTACAGATAATAACGGAGTTGAAAAAGTTGGACAGTTTCGCGGATTTCCAAAAGAAGTAAAAGTATCTGACCAGAAAAATGAAGTTATCGTTTTAACTTCTGACTGTGTATTTCGATTAGACACTAACGAATTGAACATTATAGAATCGGAAAATCAAATTGATTATAGGAATTTGGAAGTAGCACCAAACGGAACTTTTATTTTTTCCGAGTATAGTGATATTTATAAAATGGAAAATTCACTTTCTGATATGCAAATAATCAAAAGTCCATTTGAAATGGATATGATAAAATTTAAAGAATGGAGCGGAAATATTTTGGAATTTGAATGTGACGAAATGGGAAGATGGGAAAGGCACGAAATAATGGAATTGGATACAAAGGAATGGACAATAAATATTAAAAAAACGCACCACAACAACGCATAACTCAAATGGCTGCGTTTACAGCTATCTAGACGATTTACATTTATAAAATTGATATCTTTAACTAAACAAATTAACCTAGCGGCTCGGCCAGGCTTCTGATTCGCACGTCACGCCGGTGGCGTGACTTCCAGCCTAAGCCTTCAGCTTAGCTGTTCAGCTGAATCACAGCCGCCAACCGCCACTAGCGTTATACAGGAACGTTGGCAGCAATAATTCGGACTTTTGGTACTTCAACACCCTTTTAAGGAAGGTAATTTGTAGCATGATCACAGCTGTTGATCTTTTAGGAGTCTGATTGGAAGAAGGACCTCCTGTCAAGCTTTGCGATTGACATCGTGGGAGAGTTACACTCTCAGAGCGATACACACGCTCAAAAGCTTGAGGGCAAGGTAGCGGCCGGATTTGTAAAAATCAAGCCGATTGACCTTAAAAGATCGAAGTAGTGATCGCTTTTCATGAATTTCTAGTCTTCCTTTTTAAAATCTTACGCTGTCATAAACCAACGGTATATAACACATAAGATTTCAAAGCAAAGGTTGTTTCATGGTAGGTGATGTAGCGTCCGAATGACTGTGAACTGTATTCTGGAAATTACAGCAGCCAACAAAGTATATAATTCATGGCTCCGCCAGTCTAGTATCGAATTGTATTTCCTACAATTTCACTACCTTCATATCTGATAAAATCGATCGAAGCGGCTCCAACGCACGCTGAATCGCACGCCCATCCTTCGCCGTTGGCTCCGGAGGGCTTCCCGCATCCCGCTGACGCAGGATCGTCTCACTCCGATTCAGCCGCTCTAAGCCGCCACGAAATCATATACAATACCGTTGTAGCCAATGCGAAAAAATGATTGCTAAAGACCAAAATATCGCTTTATTAACTGTTGCAAAAGCAGCCTCTGAAAATTCCGAATGGAAAGACTATGCTGAATATTGTATTGATAGAGAAAAAGGTTTAAGAAAGCAAGCATTCAAAAAACTTGCGGAATTTTTAAAATCAACCAAAAATTGGACACTTGATCAAAAGATTGAGTTTGCTAAATTCCTATTTCCTTTTTTCGAGAATATTCAAGATGCAGATTATGGACCATTTCCTCAACCATTAAGTGATAAACTTATAAAACCAACTTTAGAAAAATGGTGTGAAATAGAAATGATTGACAATAGACCATTTCGTTGGTTTGGGAAATATTACAAAAGTGAAGAACATCTATTTAAAGCAATTGAGTTAAACCCTCAGGATGATTTAGCAAGAGAAACTATTTTGAATTGGTGGACTTACAATATTTATTACTCTATTCATCACTTACCAGAAGGTTACATTGGAAATCCATCAGAAGATTTAAAACTTTCTGAAAGGATTGAGGAACAAATTTCCAAATTGACTAACAACAAACGAAAAGAATATTGGACTAAGGAATTGAATGAAGATTTAGAAATTATAAGAAACTATATAGAATGGAAAAAATCAGGTCATTCTGACTTTGCGAATTGGGGTAAAGAAAATAATAAAAAAGTAGGTTATAACTTAACTCGGACTTATTACTATGAAAAATAAGCACTGGCTACAACAACGCATAGCGCAAATGGCGGTGTTTATAAGTAGTTTGGCGATTTGCATCTATAAAATTGATATCTTTAATGAAACAAATTAACCTAGCGGCTCGGCCTGGCTTCTGAATCGCACGTCACGCCGTTGGCGTGACTTCCAGCCTAAGCCTTCGGCTTAGCTGTTCAGCAGAATCACAGCCGCCAACCGCCACTAGCGTTATACAGGAACGTTGCCCACAATATGAATCAATCTTTGAGAACATTACTTACACTTGGATTTTTAATAATCGGAATAACTTCATTCGCACAGGAATTTGAATTTGACATTCACAACACATCGTTGAATGAATACCTCAAAATGGAAGAGAAATTAGGTAGTGAACAAATTCCAAATATCAGAAATCACATTTCATTCAGCGGAGATGCACAACCAATAAAGTTCAGAAGAAAAGAAAAGATAATTTCCGATTTAGTTGTATACTATTACTTCAAAGAAAAAGACAGTACAATGTCCAAGGTTGAGTACGAATGGGACGAAAGTTTGTTGACTTTAAAAGCAAACACCAATGACCAAAAATCAAAGAAATACCAAAAAGCTCTTATTCGTAAGTTCAACGAATTAGAAAAAATGATAACTGATACGTATGGAAATCCTCAATCGGAAGGAGATTTGTCTGATTTAAAGAAAGCCAATGAAAAAGGTGGATTAGACAAGAATGTAAAATGGTTTCCAAACGATAGTACAGAAATCGAAATGTATGCAACTGTTTCTAATTTTTACGAGAAACGTGGAATGGTTACAACTTCACCTACACACAGAATTAGGCTTTACGTCAAAAACACGAAAAAAGAAAAAAGAGTTACGCCTGAATTGACTGAACAACGCCTTGATAGTCTAAATGGAATTTCAAAACAATTTATTGCCTCGTTAAAAGATGAAAATTTAGCGAAATCAAAAAGTTACTTATCAGAAATGATTATTAAACAAGTGACAGACGAACAACTCAAAGCACTAATTTCTGAAATTGATTTTGACCGAGAACTAGAATTAATTTACAGCGGAATTCAAATGGGTATGAACGGTAAAGCTTTTGCTATGCTTCAATACAAATATGGAGATGACCAAAATAGTCCACCAAAAGAAATGATTAAAGTTATTTTCGATGACAAAAACACGATTGTCGGAATTCAACCTATGAAAATGCAAAACTGATGGAAAAAATACTGTGGGCAACAACGCATAACTCAAATGGCTGTGTTTATAGGTAGTTTGGCGATTTGCATCTATAAAATTGATATCTTTAATGAAACAAATTAACCTAGCGGCTCGGCCTGGCTTCTGATTCGCACACCCAGTAGTAGCCTTCGGCACTACGGGTTTCCCACTTTTGCTCCGCAAAATGAATCACTCCGTATCACAGCCGCCAACCGCCACTAGCGTTATACAGGAACGTTACCCCACATTAAGTAACAATGACAACATTATTCCATCTATTTTTTGAAATCTTCCGAATATCAATACTTTCCTTAATCTATGGATTTCTTCTATGGATGTTGTTTTTTAAAATCTTGAAAATTTCCAACTTTCAAAAACGGTTCATAATACCGATTTTATTTGTTTCCCTATTTATTTGGCGCTTTTCTTATTGGAGAAATAACGGTCTTGGTGATTTTGGCAGAGTTCCTATAACTTCTAACTACGAGATAGAAATGATTGATTTTGTTACGGCAAGTATTGCATATAAAGGAGAGTCAGCTGATATAAAAGGTCGTGCTCAAGGTATTGAGAAATTGTATGTGGAAGATTACAAAGTTTACTATTTTACTGGTCGAAACTATCGGATCCTTGATGCTAAAGGGGATGAAACGTATATTAACGGCCTTAATTTGGAAAAGTTCAAATTAATGGGTGGTGACCCAAAAAAGCTTATGTCTCCTGATAAATTTCATTCTGATTATTGGGGATATAGTATTTTATTCTATTAGAATAAACGTGGGGTAACAGCGCATAACTCAAATGGCTGCGTTTACAGCTATCTAGACGATTTACATCTATAAAATTGATATCTTTAATGTAACAAATTAACCTAGCGGCTCGGCCTGGCTTCTGATTCGCACACCCAGTAGTAGCCTCCGGCACTACGGGTTTCCCACTTTTGCTCCGCAAAATGACTCACTCCGAATCACAGCCGCCAACCGCCACTAGAGTTATACAGGAACGTTAGGCAACATTCTAAAACAAACTATATGAGAAAATTAATTTTCATTTTTACGATATTGATCTCAACCGTGATGATTGGCCAAATTAGTGGAAACCAGATCCAAGGCAATAATTATTCGAATCGAGATTTGATCAGAATTCAAAACCAAACCACACCAATACTTAGGCTAACTGATAGTACTTTCATTATCAAAGCTAAAGTTCTTAAAAACATAATCGCTGATGAGTACGTTGCTGTCTTTGGAGTAGCCGATACGGCAAAAACTGTTGAATTAGGGAATAAGAGAATAGATGATCGTATCGACAATTTTATTAAAGAATTAAAATCTAGCGGGGTAAATCGAAAGGATATATACATTGATTTGATAACGCAAACACAAATTTATGATTATGAATTAAGGGGTAACCTTGCCCTTCAATATTTGGATGGATTTGAAATCAAGAAAAATGTCATTATTAAGTTTAGCAAAATTCAATCTTTAAATGAAATAGTACGTAAGGCCGCTAAATATAGGATATATGATATCGTGAAAGTTGATTATAATATTAATGACATCCAAGGAATATATTCAGATCTATTTAAGGAATGCACTAAACTTATAAATCGGAAAAAAGAACTCTATGTGAGCGCCACTATGGTAGATTTGTACGAGTCATCTCAGATTTATGGTGAATCTTTTTACCATCTAACTCCAAAGGATTTGTATAAAAGCTACACATCAAACGTTAGTTCTATTGTCTATAATTCAAATAGATACACACAAAAAAAGGATCTGCGAAAAACAGCCACTTATTATTTTGATAAGCTAGACTATTCCGGATTTGATCATATTATTAACCCAGTCGTAACAGAACCGGTTCTACAGTTTATACTTGAATTACAATTTAAATATGAGATAAATAATGACTAGAACGTTGCCTAACAACGCATAACTCAAATGGCTGCGTTTACAGCTATCTAGACGATTTACATCTATAAAATTGATATCTTTAACTAAACAAATTAACCTAGCGGCTCGGCCTGGCTTCTGATTCGCACACCCAGTAGTAGCCTCCGGCACTACGGGTTTCCCACTTTTGCTCACCTTCGACAGGCTCAGGGACCAGCAAAATGACTCATTCCGAATCACAGCCGCCAACCGCCACTAGCGTTATACAGGAACGTTGTAAGTAATTTGACAATTATGCCAGTTGATGGATCATATGGTAGATTAAGTGAACATAATCAACGTTTCAAAGAACTACGCCGAAGGAAATTGAAACGCAGAGAAGAAAAACTCTTTCAGAATAGTATTAAAACGCACTTCAAACATGGTGATAAAATTAATTTTGACACCATAGATCCTGAGCAACTTCGTATTTTAAAGGCTAAAATTCGGAAAAAAGCTAAAACACAACATCGTAATGAAATACTTTTAATAATACTGTCTTTGGTTATTGGTTTCGGATTGGTTTATTTCCTTTATACAAATATGACTTATTAGCAAACTACTTACAACATAGGCTCATAACGCAGCAGGAAATTTGGCTGTGAAAAATAACTAACTTACATTTATTAAATTTAATAGCTCACCGGTCTATCTAGCCAAAGGCGGCTCTTGGGCTCGGCTGAATCGCACACTGCGTTTCCCACTTTTGCTCCGCAAAATGACTCGCGCCATTCTGCCGCCTACTTCCTGCCGACGTTATAGCCGTGGACGTTGTGTGTAAGCTGCAAAAAATTCGTGAAATAAGAAAATGGGAATATTTGACTTTTTAAAAGGTAACAATAAAGGTAAATCGGAAAGAATCGAAAAGCCATCGCCTGAACAAAAATTATTCTCGGAAAAAGCTATGGAAATCTTAATTCCGACTTTTGAACAGTTCGGATTCCATAAACATCGAATTGAAATAAAAAAACACTCTTCAACTATAATTTACAGAAAGGACAAACAGTATCTTAAAATATCAAGTAATACTCATCCAAGAGATTATCCAAACTATTATAACATAGTTCTCGGAGAAGGAGATAGCGAAGATTTCTTTGAATACGATTGGAATTCTATTGCACTTTGGAGATTAAAAAAAGAAATTAATCCAGAATTAAAAGTATCGGAATATGAATTCCCAAAGGATAACGGAATTGAACTGAGTTTGAAAAATGCTAACTTTGAATTACTAAAATACGGACTGACTTTTCTAAATGGAGAATTGGAATTGTTCCATAAAAGTAGAAAAGAGCAAAATAGAGACAGAGAACCTTACAAAATTCACTCACCTGACAATAATGGAAATTACCAAACGTCATTTGAACCGAAAAGTGTTGTACAAAAGAAAAAGTACAGTTGAATAAAAAAAGCCTACACACAACAACGCATAACTCAAATGGCTGTGTTTACAGCTATCTAGACGATTTACATTTATAAAATTGATATCTTTAACTAAACAAAATAACCTAGCGGCTTTGCCTGGCTTCTGAATCGCACACCCAGTAGTAGCCTCCGGCACTACGGGTTTCCCACTTTTGCTCCGCAAAATGACTCCTGCCGAATCACAGCCGCCAACCGCCACTAGCGTTATACAGGAACGTTGGCATTAATTTGAAAAAGGGAGTAAATAGCATGAAACTTGGCGATTTTTTGAAACTAATTATTGGAAAAACAGTTGAAGAAATTTATAAAGTTGACTACAATAATGATACGGAAAATGATGATTATTTACCTTGGCTTTTTTTTATAAAATTTATCGGATTTGACAAGTATTTAGAAATCGAAGGTGATTTTGATGGAGATCATATCAAAATAAACTTATTTGATAATTCGGAATTGAATAAAAAAATGAAAAAGAACAATTTCAAAGACGAACCTGATTTATGGCAAGTTTATAAAGTGAAAGAAAATGAAACTCTTGGTAAATTAATTAATAAACCAATACAGGAATGCGAGTATGGTGTTGATAAAGAATGGTCAATCCTAAATGGGAATAAATCAAAAGGAGTTAAAGATGTTTTCTCCTTTGTTAGGTTCTCTCATGACAAAAGTGAAGTGACAATATTTGAAGGTGGTTGTGGACTTTTTGTCTCGAACGACCCAAATGTTAAACTGAATTTTGAATATACTTTTGATAAATTTAAAGTGGAATAAAAACTAATGCCAACATCGCATAACTCAAATGGCTTTGTTTAGAGCTATCTAGACGATTTACATCTATAAAATTGATATCTTTAACTAAACAAATTAACCTAGCGGCTCGGCCTGGCTTCTGATTCGCACACCCAGTAGTAGCCTTCGGCACTACGGGTTTCCCACTTTTGCTCCCCTGCGACAGGCTCAGGGACCAGCAAAATGACTCACTCCGAATCACAGCCACCAACCGCCACTAGCGTTATACAGGAACGTTGCCCACAATATGAAAAAACTGCTTCCATTAATAATTTTGCTTCTGATTTTTAACAGTTGTAACAAAAAAACAGAAACTAAAATCACTCTAATTTCGAACAATACGAATTGGGTCGGCTATGAAGGATTTTATCTTGAAAAAGAGCTAATCCTTTGTGGAATTCAAGATGTAGCGCAAATTGAACTGACTGAAAAGCTGAATGAAAATGATACGATTTACGATGGAATTGATAAAACTGATAATCGATTTATTTATGCGACAAGACCGAATAGAGTTGGTGGATTTGAAATAAAAGGAAACGTCATTATTAATGGCCAGAAAAAAGAGTTTACCCAAAACATTACAATTTTGCCAAAATCACAGCCAGTTGGATTTAAAACAGAAAATGCGACTGAATTGAAAATTGGAGTAGAAAACGAAATTGAAATAGTAATTGGCATTCCAAAAAAATATCGCACTTTGACTACTGACAATGGAAAAATTATTGAGCAGAAAAATAGAACTATTATAATTCCAGAACGTGTTGGTCAATGCCAAATCGAAATTAAAGTGGAACTTCCATCCAACGAAAAAATGGAATTTAATAATGTAATATTTAATGTAACGGAATAAATACTGTGGGCAACAGCGCATACCGCAAATGGCTGTGTTTATAGGTAGTTTGGCGATTTGCATTTATAAAATTGATATCTTTAATGAAACAAATTAACCTAGCGGCTCGGCCTGGCTTCTGATTCGCACACCCAGTAGTAGCCTCCGGCACTACGGGTTTCCCACTTTTGCTCCGCAAAATGAATCACTCCGAATCACAGCCGCCAACCGCCACTAGCGTTATACAGGAACGTTGTGCATAATGCCAGTAAATGACCAAATCTCAAAAGATTGGAAAAACACCATCAGTTAAATAGAAACGACGACAATAAACTGTTCCTTTTAGGATCATATCAAATTGC
>Ga0213841_1001616_pt1 | contig 10455 bp, 10 predicted proteins | sample SWPATP23_FD_160125 | JGI IMG/M metagenome (GOLD analysis project Ga0213841, IMG submission 160125) | Coastal seawater microbial communities from Marineland, Florida, United States - SWPA TP2 #3 | ecosystem: Environmental > Aquatic > Marine > Coastal | place: USA: Florida | collected 2016-08-14 | reverse complement strand
AAATAACCCTTCCATTTTGTCGCGCGCTATTTTAGGAGGGTCGACCTCCAATTGGCGCGCTTTTATTGTCTTGTTTGCCCTAGTTTATCTCGGGACGTTCCCTCTAGAAAAGCCTGGGACGTAACACAGGGCGCCGTCGCCGACGGCCAGTTTGGGCGCCACATCAAGCCCGCGCTCGCGTAAATCACAGAGCAGTTCCGCCCAGCTTTGCTCCGATTCCCGGTAACCGTCCTCGACCGCGATCAGCTCCTTTTTGCCCTTGTCCGTCACGCCGATAATCACCAGCAGGCACTGCCGATCATCCATCCGCACATTGCAGTAGATGCCGTCAGCCCACCAGTACACGTACCGTTGTTTGCGGAGATCTCGGCCTCGCCAGTCCTCGTACTCATCCTGCCACTGCGCCTTCAGGCGACTGACGGTGTTGGCCGACAGCCCCTTGGCCTGATCGCCCAGCAGCGCCGCCAGTGCCTCTTGGTGATCGCCGGTGGAGATTCCCTTCAGGTACAACCAGGGAATCAACTCGTCCAGACTCTTACTGCGCTTCAAGTAAGGCGGCAGCAGCTGACTGTTGAATTTGATGCCCTGTCCCGAGCGATCCCGCACCTTGGGGACTTTGACAGGTATTTCACCTATGCCGGTTTGCACCGTACGCTCTGGCAGATAGCCGTTCCTGACCACCGCCTGCTTACCGTCAACGGTCAAGTCTTTGTGCTGGTTCAGCAGCTCCAGCAGCTCTGCCTGCACGGCATTGGCGATCAATTCTCGCGCACCTCCTCTCAGCAGCTCCGTCAATGGATCATTAATCCCTTTCTCTTCTGGCTGGGGAAACCCAATCAGGTTATCATTGCTCATGGCGTATCACTCACTGTTGGTTATCGATCTGGCAGGATCTTTCCAACAGGATACGCCACCTTCCCCTCAACTCATACACCAGTTTCGACTATAGCTCAAACTCCTGTTCCAGGGTGCGATCTGTTACCGCGCTGTAGAGAAGTTCAAGGTGTGATTGTAGGCTTTTCGCGAAAGTTGTCATGCCTGCCATTCCTTGGGCAGCGGTGTATGGTATTCACAAGTACTCCTCCGGTTGTGATGTATGAGGTAAGAACTCCCCCACACATCAGGCGCGGTAACCGTGTGACTTTTTATAGCAGGCCACCCTACCACCCTGTGGGAACAGAGTCAAATGAGGCTAGTTGGTAGTTGTTATGTGTCCGACACGTAAGAGGCTGGGCTTTTTTGTAAGCATTTTCCTACAAGGGTTACAGAGATTCCCCACTAGCTTTTTATTATTCCACTTCTGAAAATGGCGCAGTTTATAACAATAAAAAGAACGCACAATGGACATGGAAAATAACCTAGCAGCGTGTTGAAAAAATCGAAAAATAATTGAATTCACCGGCCACGCCATGTGGCCACCTAAATTTGGGAAAAATGCTTTCTACGATTTTCGTCATTTAAAATTCTTGCAGGTGATAATGGTAATCATTCGCCCACTTTTTTGCTTCAACCAAGCCCTTTTTCACGCTCATTTAGGCCATTAGGGTTTTCATTCGAGTAATATTGTAGGCCGCTGCGGTGAACCGAAACAGCCAATCGACTATTTCAAGACCGCGATGGCGAAGTTTATGCATCAGTCCATAAGCCTTCATCCAGCCGAATTCCATGGTATCTCCTTTTGACTCAACTGCACGGTAAAGATATTTCCACTGACCCTTCACCTTAATATAGGTCTCATCGATTCGAAAAGAATTATTACTCTGTCGGCAGTGGGGGCGACACCGCTTATCCAGCTCCGGTGAATAGACCTGAACCCAACGATAAATCGTAGAATGATGTAATTTAATACCGCGTTCAAGCATCATCTCTGCCAGATCGCGGTAACTTAATCGAAAGCGAAGGCACCAGCGCACGCAAAGCAATATAATTTTGTTCTCCTAATGTCGCCATTTGAAGGGGCGCTTTGGGTTCATGCGCTCTAAGTCCCTGGAAAAGTTGCTGAATATATAGTCTCAGCATGACTCAAGCAAGTTTTTGCAACACATCCACCACTAATATTCAAAAGGAACCTTTGTTATTAACGACGAGATCACTGATAGATTCAATAAACACAGCATTTATATTTTCTAAATCAATAACATCTTGCATATTAAGGTTTGGCACAGCGGCATTCAAGTTTTCCAAAGCGTCCAACTCTCTACCAGGCTCAATACTATATATTGCAGTATATTTATAGGGTTGATCTACAAAATTTTGAGTATCACTCAATTTAAACCTTTGTGCGGAAACAAAACCATCAATTTCCACAATCTCGCCAATGTGAATATTGGTGTACCAGTCATTATATTCTTTCTCCTTGCCCTCTATAGGATTACTGAAAACTAACAAATAAGACATGCTATTTTTACCCGACATATAAACCTCTCACTAGGTGCGTGGGCAAACCCGAATCCCATAAAGAGAATTATCACTAAGGCTATCATCTCCAAAAGCACTTGTACATTGTCCTTCCATCTCTATAATGAATGGGCAATCTATGTATCGAAATTAAGCGCCTATGTACTAGAGGCTCATCATCAATTTGTGGATCGTTTTTTAGGCGGCCGCCATCTTGTGGAGACCAACTTTTCCAAGTTCAAAGTGACCCGGCTAAGCAGTAGCAGGTCTGAAAATAGTTAACCTCCTACCCATCCTTATCTTGATTTCTCGTTTTAATAAAAAGAAACTAAAAATCGCTTGAATGAAACACACCAAAACCTGTATTTGCCAAATATTGTCAATTGTTACACTACTTGTTTTGTCGAAATATATAACTGAGAGAAAGAGAATAGCTGAAGCCAAGCATTTAGAAAGTAGAGATGGCCACGTATTCCCCAATGCCTGAAAAAAACTTGAACAGAGATAAATCACGCCATATGCTATAAAACAAAGAGAGTTGATTTTCAAGAAGATTATACTTATATCTATAACGTCAACTTCATTCGAAAAGAGAGATGTGAAAAAACTGGGTGCCGAATAACAAATTAGAGTGAGTGAAGCCATTACTAGGCAATTGAAAAGTAACGCGAACCAAAAAGTAGATACTACTCTAAGGTAATCCTTTGCACCGTAGTTTTGGGCGGCAATGGTCGATGCTGCATACGAGATTGCTAAAGAAGGCAGAAAAATAGCTTGTAGAATCTTTGATCCTAGCCCAAAAGCAGCCTGTGAACTAGACCCAAAGCGCTGTATTACCCAATAAATTATTGCCATATTTATAATTAAGAACGCGAGTTCAAGGCCGGCAGGAATTCCTATCGAAAAGATTCTAACGATTATGCTTTTCATAGGAATCCATTTTACTGGTATAATAGAAAAATGCTGATTGTTCCTAATAAACACTAGAGTCGTCATAAGTGCTCCGAGAGCAACAGATACCGTAGTGGCTAGACCAGCTCCTGCAACACCCAAGGGGCTGCCTGTTAGAACCCCATTTATTAGTAGTGGAGATAGTAGGGCGTTCATTATGACGGTTGCGGTTGAGATTAAAGCAAGGGTATGAAACATCCCGACAGAACGCATGGCCCCTCCTACCGATGCATTATAGAATTGAAATAATATACTTGGTAAAAACCAGTAAATATATTCCTTGCCAAATTCTACAACATATCTATCAGCTGCTATAAATGTAAGGTAGGTGTTGCAAGTCAAATAGCCAGTCAGAAGAACAATAAAGCTAGCGATAAATGAAAGCATTAATGACTGGTTAAACACATCATTACAATGGCTAATATTTTTTGCTCCGAACGAATGTGAAATTAGTGTCGATGTTCCTATACTTAGTACCTGCGTCAAAGCAATGCTGATCATTACAATGCTGCCCGCTGTGCTTGTTCCGGCCAAATGTTTTTCACCCAATTGCCCTACAAAGTATAAATCAACCAGATGATATAAAGTCTGTGCCAGCATTCCTATAGCTATTGGCATTGAACTTCTAATAAGGTGTCGTGGTATTTTGCCTTTGGTAAAGTCTTCCATAGAATATATCCTACATTTCTAACTTGTTAAATTCGTAAGAATAAAATATTTTTGTATTTATATTTCCTGTACAGGAAATATAAAGTCGCTAATTTCCAAGAACTCGCAAATTGTACATTTCTTAAAAGTAGCTCATAATGTTTCCGGTTTGACACAGGTCTTCTCGGCAGGTTCTATCGAGTATTTCAGAAGCTTTGGCAGACGCTGGAATAATATTCCTTAGTTTTTAGCTGGCTGGAATGCACCCGAAAGCATCATAGACGGACGAAAGACATGTGCTCAGGAAACAGTACATATGCTGCCGTTAAATCTCTACGCAACTATAGACTCAGAAAGCTGACAGCAGTCACTTTGTCACTGGAGAAAAGTCGTTAAACAAGGGCCTGATTGCTACCAGCTCTTCTATCACATCGGAAATGATCCTTTCATAAAGTAGCGAAATATCAAAAGGGTATTGAGCATTAACTCCATAGGTCCGAGGTGCCGCAACAATACCCACATCTCCAAAACTACTAACGGTCAACTTCTGACTGTAGTGGGTCTCGTCATTGAGGTTGCGGCCCCACATCTCTATACGCCAGTGGGTGTGGGGTGATAGCTGACTGATGCATTAAGTAAACCAAAAGAAAGCTGTTCAAGGCGGTTATCTGAGTCATAATAGTAATCACTGTTATAGCTATACAATACAGAGAAATCTACTTCACCCGCGCTAGCTAATAGCATGTTATAGCTAATACCCAAGGAGCCGGCAAAGTCAGGGGCAAGAGGTGTCTTATTGCCTGAGGCGTCAGTAATAACCATAGAGGTCCCACCAGGAATAAGACCTCCAAACGTGGAAATTGGCTGATCATTCACTAATGTGAAAGGTGCAAATGGGAAGTCTACAAATTTGGACTCCAGCCATGACAATGAACTAAACATACGCAAATTATCAGTCACTGCGAATTCGAGTTCAACCTCAAGACCATCGACTTCAACTTCTGCCGCATTCAGTAAAACCGGAGCAGGGTTTGTACCTGATGCAGAGCGCGCCTGATAATCACTAATGTCGTAGTGGAAAGCTGAAATATTGAAACGCAGACGTTTGTCAAACAGATCGGTCTTCATACCCATTTCATAGGCATCAATGGTCTGCGGTTCAACCGGAGGCTGCTCAATAGCGGACATGGAAAAAGTACCGGACTTGTAACCTCTGCTATAGGAAGCATAATAACTGACGTTCTCATTTAATGTGTGCCGAAATGCTAGTCGGTAGGTTGGTTCTCGTTCAATCATGCTGTCTTTAACAGTCAGCACAGTTAAGCTAGGTCTCAGTAATTTCACTGAACCGTCGAAATCAAGCTTATCTTGTGTATAACGGGCGCCAATAGTCAGTACGGTTTTCTCTGTCAACTCATAAGAAATTTCACCAAAGAGTGCGTAGGAAGTGGTAATCAAGCTGGAAGTCACTGCACTGTCACCGCCACTACCTGCTAACAAGAGCCCGGTAAATGTCTGAGGTTTAAGGTCGGCTTCTATCTGCAGGAAGAAAATCCCCGTCTGCCAACTTAATGGTCCATCACTGTTGGATTCCAGACGCAGCTCTTCCTGGAATGATTTTTCAGTATCTTCGACACGGATATTTAGCAGGTCATAGGGTGTCATATCTGCATCAAAGTAACTGTGATTTGTACCTTTACGACTACCACTAATGCTTGTCAATATTGACCACCCCAAATAAAATTCTGCCGTCAGGTTTAAACCCCAGTTTGTCAGGTCCGTAAACTGGTCTTCAGCTGTATTGGTATCATAGGGATTATCCAAGGGCCGAGTGGGTTCTCCAGGAGCAGCGATAAGAGCAAAAAGCGCCGGGTTGAGCCCAAGGCTTTCTGGCGCCACTCGGTAAGCCATATTATAATTGTCGGATGACTTGGCATAATCTCCAGAAAAGGAGATCTTCGTTAGGTCATTGGGTCTCCAAACCCATTTTGGTTCTCGCTCCCCAGTCCCAACCAAGATTAACTTCATCACCGGTAACTCGATCTACCCCCCAACCATCACTCTGCTTGGTTGAGGTCAGAGCAAGATCGGCACTCAGCGTGTCACTCAGTGGCCCTGCAACGTGATACTGAGCTGTGTTTCTGTCATATTTGGCTATACCCAAATTCACCTTTGCCTCAAATGTACCACTCGGTTCCTTGGTAATTATATTGACCAAACCACCGCTCGAATTTCGACCAAACAGTGTTCCCTGCGGCCCTTTCAGTACTTCAACACGTTCAATATTGTTAAATTTCATTGCTGACTGTTTTAGTGACGGCATAAATACGCCATCGACATAGAAAGAATTAGTGCCTTCTTCACCTGTGCCGGAGCTGGTATTACCAACACCGCGAACAAAGAAAGTAGCAGCAGGCCCTGAGGTAACTAATTGCATGCTGGGAGAAATAACTGGTAGATCTTTAGTGCCGGCAATGCCATTTCGTTCAAGAGACGCCTGAGAGAAAGCTTCCACTGAAAGCGGAACATCCTGAACGCTTTCTTCACAACGCTGTGCCGTTACGACAATCTCATCAATACTATAGGCTATAGCACCGGAGGTAAAAATCCCTGCAGAGGATGCAATCCAAATCATAGCTGGCAAAAATGCACGAGAACATCTGGAGTTATTGAGATTATTTTTATAAATACTTTTCATAGAGTTTTCCTTTACAATTTTTACTAAAAACTACAGCCTGACTAAATAATACTATAAATATCTGGTACGTAAATAACCTCACGTTAGGAACAATATATAGAATAAAATAGTCCGGATTCTAATAGCTAATAGTAATCCCAGAAATTACAGACTTTAAATCAGGTGTTTTTACCCAAATCACACCTAAGAATTCGATTCTTTGTGGGTAAAGTAGAGAGGAAGACCAACTAATAATAATCCACCAACCAGATTCCCCAATATAGTTGGTAGCTCATTCCAGAGTAAGTAATCAGTGACAGTGAATTCACCTCCCAGAATTAACGAATAAGGAAAGAGAAACATATTTACAATTGAATGCTCAAATCCCATATAGAAGAACAACATTATTGGCATCCACATAGCCAGAATTTTGCCATTAGCAGATGATGACATCATAGACCCAACAACCCCCATGGATACCATCCAATTACACAATATTCCTCGGATAAAGACCGTAACCCAACCGCTTAAACCAAACTCCTTATACCCCAAAGTTCGACTTTCACCGATACTAGCAAGTTTTCGAGATAAATCGCCCCCATCGATGTTATACCCAAATGTTATTATGAAAGTCGCAAAAACAGCAATAAATAAAGAACCTGAGAGATTACCGATAAAAACTAGAATCCAGTTTTTTACAACTAGCTTTGCGCAAGCACCAGGACGTCCATCCATAACGGCCAAAGGCGTAAGTGTAAAAACACCTGTTAGAAGATCAAATTTCATCAAGTAAAGCATTATGAAGCCAACAGGGAACAGCATTGCGCCAATTAAGGAATTTTCTGTATTAACAACAATGTTAATTGCAAAGAAAGCAGCTAATCCAAGGAGTGCGCCGGCCATGAAACCTCGAATTAAAACATCTTTTTCAGACATGTTAAGCTTTGATTCACCTTGATCGATCATCTGTGTGACGAAATTAGCTGGTTCAATGTAGGACACTAACAATATCTCCCTATTTAAGAATAGATTTTCCAATAGATGTAATTTTTCCATAAACTAAAGTTTAGAGCGAAGCAGGCCCGTCAGGCTGTCATTTTTCAGCCCGAATGGGTTAGCTTGCTCACCGTTTTTTTTTGTATTACGCGGTTTTACGCTGCTCATAGTCGATATCGCTGCATTCAACCCAGTCTGGGGGTTCGAATTTTTTGCATTTACGGTTCCACCACTGCCTTATGGCAACATGCTTTAAAGTGCGCACCAGCCCCTTACGGATTTGTCCCGCCGTTTGAGGATTCCCTGGCCGCCAGGGGGAATGGGAGCACAACGCCTTGACCTCGGCACTGATTATACAACTTAACAACTCCACCAAACCATAACCGACCATGATGATGTGTACCCAGCGGTTTAAGGTTTGCCGTGTTTGTAGCCACGCCTCTTTCATACCCCAGGCTAACTTCAACTGATTGAACATAGTTTCTATTTTCCAGCGCAAGCCGTAACTTTCGATGACATCCTCCGGCGTGAGCGTGATGTCTGTGCTCAGCAGCAGGCAGGTTGATCGCCAGTTACCACTGTCACTTTGAAGCTCACTCCACACCGCGCGTACTAGCTGCCCATCCAGGAACCGCGCCATGACCACTTTACTGCGATAACGGACTCGCCGCTCTTTACCGTAAAGATGCATTTTCACCTCGGTACGCTTTAAATGAGCAATGCGCTTAGGCGTATATTTCTCCCCGTACTTTCGGGGCCTTCCGCGCTGGCCAGGTTTTCTCTGCGGCGGTTCATTGTACAGCCGCGTGTCTATCCTCACCTGCCCGATGACATCAAAATTCTTGTCCTGCATCGCCTGGATAAAGATGCGCCGCATAAACCAACTATCGACCAGCACGCGAACCTCTGATCCTTGCAAAAGCCGAAATAGACTGCGTATCAAGGTATTAGCAGCGACCAACTTACCCGTATTACTGGCACTTGGTATCAAGCGCGACAGCACCGGTAACGCCACTGCACCTTTATCACCACGATTAACGATCATCCCCAAACTGACCCAGCATTGCCCCCGTACGTACTTCGCGAGATTCGGCTTACTGCCGTGTTGGTGATGGATCTGGCTACCCGGGGCTTTTTTGGATGCACGCAGCGTCAACGTGTCATCAATGGCCAAATGCACGACATCGGGCTTCACGGTCGTTAGTGCCAGCCGGACAAATTGCCTTGCCAATGTCAACCAAGACCATTTTCCCTTCTGTAACCACTTATAATAGCTGGTCCAGTGATTGCGCATATTTACCATCAAATACGCATCGGTCACAAACCCCGATGAGGTTAGCATGGCCCCGACCAGCAACTCGATAAACGTACCGACGGATCTTGGGGGTAGCGCTTTACTCAAAACGTGATCCAATAACACAGTTCGCGCGGGATGCTGCTGCATCCTGTTGCGTTCATTGCGGCCTCCAGAAGAAAAATCCATTCAATTTCTTTCTGAAGGCCGCGCCCTAAATAACTTTTAAAAAACAAAGTTATTTAGGGCGCGGCGACGATTTTTGGGCCGCCATGTGAAGCTTTTTTTGTACTAATTTTCTCTATTTCAGGCTCCTGAGACTCTAAACTCTAGCATAAATATTAGTTCAATAAATTGTAAATCATGATACAAATAAAATGCGTAGATAAAATGCTCCTATTCATATTGAATTATTCAAGTGTGAACAAGTAAAAAATATTTCCTATAAAGCACCAAGAAGTCAAAAAATAGAAGTACTTCTTCTTAGGTGGTGGTTTTCAATAACTTGGCCCCTTCTAATGGATGGCCTGACTTCATAATCTTTGCCGATAGTGGCTTGGTAAGGCCCCAGTTTTCAATCGGGTTCCTTTAGTTGCCAGCATCTGCGGAGGCATGACGTGGCTGAAAATATAGCACGTTTCTAATAGTTCAGTTTTGATCGAGGTATCTGCTCATCATATTTCAGTCGCCCGTTAGCGATAACCACTCTGCTTAGCGCAGGTATTGGTCCACATACTCGTTCAGGCACTCTTCTCTAAATTTCCGTTCACTCTCTCAAGATGCACATTATGCGCTGAACTACCGGACTTAATATAAGCGTTAGCCACCTAAAGTCATCTCGTTTTACCGCATCGCCACTTTCGAATAGCACTTTCAACACAACGGCTGCCACTGCTGCTCGCAAGTCAGCAACTGACCTGTCTAAATAGTCCCAGTAATTGAAGGACCATTTATCAAAAATTGATGGACTGCCGTAATGACTTCTTTAGAAGAAATATAAAAGGTGTGCGACGCTACGACGACATCTGAGCTAGGAATGCCATCCAATAACGATGATTCATCATCTAGAAAGGCATTTTCACAAGCACTGAGTGGAAGTAAGAGAGCTACAGTAAATAAAAAGTAAGAAAGAAACTTCCAGGAATAAGAGATAGAGCGTTTGAATAATATGACATAACCATTACTCTTAAAGTCCATTTTTATATTCACGGCGATACTTTATTTGTTAGAGGGATAAGTAGTTGAACTTATTACCAATAGCTTTAAAAACTAACCAGCCTTTTGCAGTTGACAATACATCCTGATCAACAGTGGTGCTCATTATCACTTGACTCAGCAGCTCGAGTCAAGTATTAATATATTTAGTTATTGGACTTTGGACTGAATTACGCGCACAGGAACACAGTTCCTGCCTGCGCAGGAATATTAGCTCCCATCAATTTTGCAAAAAACTTGGTGTTAGCCCACGCTCATCGATAGTTCACTGAATTCC
>Ga0213841_1001615_pt1 | contig 10460 bp, 9 predicted proteins | sample SWPATP23_FD_160125 | JGI IMG/M metagenome (GOLD analysis project Ga0213841, IMG submission 160125) | Coastal seawater microbial communities from Marineland, Florida, United States - SWPA TP2 #3 | ecosystem: Environmental > Aquatic > Marine > Coastal | place: USA: Florida | collected 2016-08-14 | reverse complement strand
CCCGCGGAATACCTCGCCGATCCCCGTCAGTTCCTCTACGTGTGGCAGGGCCTGTCGAGCTTCGGCGGCTTCGTGGTGTGTGTGCCGCTGTCGATCTGGTTCTTCTACAAGGAGCGGGTCCCCGTCTGGAAATACCTCGACTGCCTCGCCTACGGCATGTCGGTGGGCTGGTTCTTCGGGCGCATGGGCTGCTTCGTCGCCCACGACCATCCGGGCACGCCCACCGAGTTCCTCACGGGCGTCTGGTGCACGCCGGAGCCCGGCCACATGATCGATCTGCCCGATCAGATCGTGCTGCACGAGCCCCACCGCAACCTGCCGTGGGGCCCCTGCGCCGAGCAAGACGGCGTGATCGCGGTGCACGACATGGGCCTGTACGAGGCGCTGTGGTCGCTGTCGATGTTCGGGGTCTACCAGGTGATGGACCGCCTGAAGGGCTGGAAGCCCGGGGTGCTGGTGCTGTCGTTCGGCGTCTCCTACGTGCCGGTGCGCTTCGCCATGGACCTCCTCCGTCCGGAGACCTCCGACCCCCGCTACGGCTTCGGCCCGGCCATGCTCACCCCCGCTCAGTGGCTGTCGCTGGTGCTGCTCGCCGCCTGCGTCTACGGCATCAGCCAGCGCCTGCGCGCCAAAGACGCAGCAGTTCAGCCCGAGACCGGGTTCTGACGCACGTTCGCCACGCCGACGGCATGCAGGGTGGCCTCGGCCGTGGCCAGCACCTCGTCGCGGGTCGCCCCCGCACGGGCGAGCGCGCTCGTGCCGGCCATCGAGGAGGTGACCAGCCACGCGCGGCCGTGGAGAGCATCGTCGGAGGGCTCGCCGTGGTGGGCGGCCAACAAGCGCCGAACCGTGCGCTGGTGCGCCCGTAGGGCGTGCGCCACGGCATCGGCGCTCTCGGCGTCGAGGGAAGGGCGTGTGGCCGCCGCATGGAACAGCAGACAGCCTCGAGGAGGGGGCCCCACCGAGGCGGCGGCATGGGAACGAACCCACTGTCGCAGTACATCCGCCGGGCTCGAGCGACCCGCCAGCCCCAACTGCACCCGCACCCCGTCCAAGTAGCGAGACAGCGCTTCCCGGAACAACCCACCCTTGCTGCCGAACGCGCCGTAGACGCTGCCGGGCTTCAAGCCCGTGGCGTCGACCAGGCGACGGAGCGAGGCCCCTTCGTAGCCGTGCTCCCAGAACACGTACATCGCTGCCTCGACGACGCGATCACGATCGTAGCCGGGGGGTCGCGGCAAGACGTGCCTCCTCGCTTCGTCCTCGCCCGCATGGTGCCACAGACGACGGAGATGCATGGTGGAGATTCTTGAGTGATCGATCAAGAATGGGCTGCACCCCAGAGGAGCTCTCATGAAGCACCGCAACGTCCCTCTCGGCTCCGCCCAGATCAGCTACTTGGAGGACGGCCGCGCCGAAGGCCCCGTCGCCCTGCTGCTCCACGGCTTCCCCGACACCCCTCACGGGTTCTCGGCCCACATGCGTACGCTGGTCGACGCCGGCTACCGAGTGGTGGCGCCGTTCTCCCGGGGCTACGCGCCTTCGACCGCTCCGTCTCTGCCCGTCACCCTCGACCAGCTCGTCGCGGACGCGAAGGGGCTGCTCGACGAGGTCGGCGCCCAGCGAGCAGTGGTGATCGGGCATGACTGGGGAGCCGCAACGGCCTACGCGCTTGCCGCCCAGCACCCCGAACGGCTCTCTGCGCTCGTGGCCATCGGTCTGCCCCATCCCGGCACCATCCGGCCCTCCTGGCGGGTGGTGTGGGGCGGTCGCCACTTCTTGACGCTGTTGCTGCCCGGATCGGCGGCGTGGATGCGCCGTCGGGGCGTCGAGGTGCTCACCCGCCGCTGGTCGCCCACCTGGGATGTGGGGCCCGCAGACCTCGCCGACGTCGTGCGCTGCTTGGCGGTGCCTGGCAGTGCCGAGGCGGCGGTGAGCTACTACCGTGGCAACGACCGCCGCCGCACGCTCGAGCTGGTGCGGCCGCGCATCCCGGTGCCCACCTTGGTGGTCGCAGGGCGGGACGACCCGGCGCTCGGGGTCGACGACTACCGACGCGCCGCGCGGCGCTTCACGGGACGCTACGAGGTCGCTCCGTTGCCTGGAGGTCACTTCGTGCATCGTGAGTCTTCCCACGCGTTCCTCGAGCGGCTGCTGACGTTCCTCTCCTCGGTGGCGCTCGCGTGATCTCAGGGGCCTAGCACCTCCTGGAAATGCCTCCACCACCGCCTGCACCCGCGGCGGTCCGTAGGTGCGGTAGAGAAGCACCGCCACACCGGAATCTCGTGCTCGATGGTCCACTCTGGAAGCACGGGCATGAGCTCGCCCCGGGCGACGCCGAGGGGGGGCGGGCCACGGCCTCGAACAGCGAACGGCCGGCGTTGCGTGGGGTGGCGGTCAGATGCGCTCGGACACCATCAGGCCCGCGGGGCCGGGCTTGCCGAACCCGCCGTAGCTGTAGTCGAAGTGCACGCTGTAGAGGAGCTCGCGGTCGCCGTCGTGGTCGAGGTCGGAGGTGCTCATCCAGGTGCCCACGATGTCGTAGGGGTAGCCCACCTCGCTGTGGCCCCCGGTCGAGCCAGCCGGCAAGGTGACCGTGCCCCGCGCGATCGGGCCGTGCACGACGAACACGTCGCTGCGGTCGTAGCCGTAGGGGCAGCTCATCACCAGGTCGTCGGCGCCGTCGGCGTCCATGTCGGCCACCAGGGTGGTCGTGCAGTGCCCGATGTCGGGATCGTCCTGGTGCACCGCCGTATGGGCCGTGGCCAGCACGTCGACCGGACTCGCAACCGCGTCGCTGACGTACCACGAGCTCTTGACGGGATGCGGCTCGCTCGCGAACGTCTGCCCGAACACGACGTCGGGGGTTCCGTCGCCGTCGACGTCGCCGCTGCCCATCGCGCTGCCGATGTTCTCGGAGACGTAGGTGGCGACGGCCACGTCGTCGAGGCTGGCCATCCCGGGAACCGGGGACCCGAGCAGCCAGGCACGGTCGACCGCCGCAGCGCCGACGAGCACGTCGGGCCGCCCGTCCCCGGTGAGATCGGGGACCGGGGTGATCGCGGCGGTCGCGCTGGTGTGCATCGGGTGCTTCGTGCCCGACCAGGTCGCCTCTGCGTCGCTGGCGTCCAACAGGCCGCTGAACGGGGCCTCGAACCACAGCACCCGCCCGTCGTCGTCGTCGTGGACCAGCACGTCGTGCAAGCCGTCGCCATCGAGGTCGTCGGCCACCGCCACCTCGGCCCGGGGAAGCGCCAGGGTGGCGGTCGCGACCGCGTCGATGGCGGTGGCCTTCGCGGGGATGGTGGTGAGGAGATGGACGGCGGACGTGGTGGTCACGAACACGTCGACGCTTCCGTCGCCGTCCACGTCCCCGGTGCTGTGGGGTGGAAGGGTGGCGCCTGCGGCATCGGTGACGACCGCGTCGCGGGCCCAGAGGGACAGGTTGCCCTTCGCGGGGGGCTCTACCCGCCACAGGTAGCCGTCGCTGTTGGCCACGAGCAGCTCGTCGATGCCGTTGCCGTCGGAATCTTCGAGGGGGGCGACGGTGAAGCCGCCGTCGACGTCGCCGCCGAAGATCAGGAACGACAGCTCTCCTGGCTCGGTGCCGGTGTCGCTGGTGTCGCCCGTGGTCGCCGTGCCGCCGCCGGACCCACCCGTCGTGCCGCTGGTTTCGGTGGCACCCGAAGTGTCCGTGTCCGTGTCCGCGTCCGTGTCCGTGTCCGTGTCGGCATCGGTGTCGGTGTCGGTGTCGGCATCGGTGTCGGTGTCCGTGTCGGCATCGGTGTCGGTGTCGGACTTGGTCGAGGGGTCGTCGGCCCCGCACGCGCCGGCCAACAGCGCTATCGTCATCCATCGACCCATCCGCATCGATCCTCCACTCCATCCACCATGGCATGCGCCATCAGGGGACGACCACCTCGTCGTCGAGGGCGAGCCCCTCGAGCACCTGGATGCGCAGGCCGTCGGACAGCCCCAGCGTCAGGTCGCGCTCCTCGCCGCTGGCCAGGACGACGAACACTCTCTCGCCGTCGAAGCGCAGGGCCCGCTCGTCGATGGACAGCACCTCCTCGGCCCGGTCGAGCACGATGTCGGCGTTGGCGGAGCTGCCCGCGCGCACGAAGACCCCGTCGGGGGGCGTGATCGCCGCACGGATCTCGAACTGCACCGCGCCGTCTTGCTCGATCCCCTTGGGACTGATGTACTCCAGCACGCCGGTGAGCTGCGCGTCTTGCAAGGCGCCGACCGTCAGCCCCAGCGACAGCCCCTCGCGCACCCGGCCCACCTCGCTCTCGTCGAGGAAGCCCTCGAAGACCAGGTCGTCCATGTCGGCCACGTAGGCGATGGTGGTGCCTTCGTTGAAGGTGTTGGACTCGATCACGCTGTAGCCCACCTTCACGTCGACGCTGAGCACCATGCCGGGCACCGGTGCCCGCACCTCGGTGGACACGTCGGTGCCCCCGGCGGCCCCCTCGCGCACGATCTGCAGGTTGCGGCGGGCGGCGGCAGCATCCTGGGCGGCCAGGTCGTGCTCGGTCTGGGCGCGCTGCAGCTCGCGGCCGCTGGCGGCCCCCTGGTCGAAGAGCTGCTGCACCCGGTCGCGCTCGGCCTGGGCATCGGCGAGGCGGATGGAGGCGCTGCGTGCCTGGCTCTGGGCGTTGTTGAGGGTGGCGGAGTCGGGCAGGATGCGGATCGTGGCGATGCGGTCGCCGGCCTGCACCACCGCGCCCGGCTCGACGAACAGCTCGTGCACCACCCCCGACACCCGCGACTTCACGCCCACCTCGTTGCGGGGCACGATGGCGCCCGTGGCCACCGTCTTCACCACGATGTCGGCGTGGCCTGGCACGAGGGTCTCGGCCACCTCGGGCACCTCCTGCGAGCGCCACACCAGGAAGCCCAGCGTGAGCACGAAGCCGCCGATGGCGGTCGCAGCGACCAGGAGGGGAACCAGGGTGCGGAGCAGGCGAGACATGGACCGTGCTGCTATCCCGCGTCACCCGTCGGCGCGGAGCGCGGTGACCGGGTGCACCGCGAGCGCCCGCTGTGCCGGCAGCAGCCCCGCGCAGGCGCCCGCGAGCGTCAGCAGCACTACCGCGCCGATCGCGGCCCCGACGTCGACGCTGGGCATCCCCATGGTGGGGTGGTCGGGACCGATCTGCACCGCCAGCCCCTCGACCAGCGCGATGCCGGCGACGAGCCCCCCGTAGCCCGAGACCGTGGTGAGCACGATGGCCTCGGTGAGCACGAGCCGCACGATGCTCCATGGCGTGGCGCCCAGCGCCCGGCGCAGCCCGATCTCCGAGGTGCGCTCCTTGACCACGATGAGCAGGATGTTGCTCACCCCCACCACCCCCGAGGCCAGGGTGGCGGCGCCCACGAACCACACCATCCAGCGGATGCCCACGAACAGGTTCTGCAGGCGAGAGAACTCCTTCTCGGCGTTGTACGAGCCGATGGCCCGGTTGTCGCCCGGGTTCACGCCGTGGCGGCGCATCATCGCCTTGCGCGCCCGGTCCTCGACGGCGCTGGCCGACACCCCCGGCTCGGCCAGCAGCGAGTACCAGCCCACCCGATCGCCCTGGTGGAACACCTGCTGGAAGGTCTTCAGCGGCACGTGGATCGAGGACTCCTGCCGCTCGGCGGCCTCTCCGCCCACCTGCGCCCGGAACACACCGATCACCTGGAACGCGACGCCCTGGATGGTGATCCACTGGCCGAGCGGGTCGTCGCCGTCGGGGAACAGCGTGCCCGCGACCTCGCGGCCCAGCGCCGCCACCTTGCGCCCGTCGCGCTGGTCGAGGACGTTGACGAAGCGCCCCGAGGTGAACACCACGTTCTGAACGAGGTCGTAGTCGGCGGTGTCGCCCATCACCTGGAAGGCACCGCTGTGCTCGCCGTGGGTGACCGCCGTGCCGTCGCGGTAGCCGCCGAGCTGCAGGCGTGGGGTGGCCAGCGCGACGCCGGGCAGGCCCTCGAGCATCATCCGGTCGTGGTTGCGGAACTTCACCCGCCAGCCCGGCTGACGCCCGGCGTGGGCCAGGGACGTGCGACGCCCCCACATGTGCACCGCGTTCGTCGCGTAGCCGCCCATCGTGCGCATCACCCCGTGCTCGAGGCTCGCGCCGAAGCCGAGCATCACCACCAGCATGAAGGTGCCCCAGAACACGCCCATGGCGGTGAGCGACGTGCGCAGCGGGTTGCGCGAGGCCACTTGGGCCACCTCGGCGGCCAGCTCCAGCCAGCGCGTGATCATGCGTCCCTCAGGGCGACGATGGGGTTGACCGTGGCGGCTCGCCAGGCAGGCACGAACCCCGCGGTGACCCCGGCCACCACGAGCAGCACCGTGGCGATCAGCGCCACCTGCAGGTCGGGCTGGGGCTCGCGGAGGTAGTCGTTGTCGGGCAGCGTGCGCGCCAGCACCTCCAGCAGGGCCACGCCGGCCACGACGCCCGCGTAGCCGGCCACGGCCGTGAGCAGCAGGGCCTCGCGGACGACGCCCCACACCAGCGACCCGGGGGTGGCCCCCAGAGCCTTGCGCAGCCCGATCTCCCGTGTGCGCTCCTGCACGCTGACCAGCATGATGTTGCCCACGCCGACGGCGCCGGCCAGCACCGTGCCGATGCCCACGACCCACGTGAAGGCCGTGAGCATGTCGAACACCGACGACAGCTGCTGGAACTGCTCGAGGTTGTTGCGCACCCGGAAGGCCTTCCGGTCGTCGGGGTGCACCTGGTGGGCGCCGGCGATCTGGCGGGTGACGAGCTCCGCCAGCTGCTCCGAGTCCTCGACCGACACGTCGCCGCCCATGGTGAACATCAGCTGGTGCACCCGGTCGCCTCCACGGAACACCGTTCGGGCCGTGGTGATCGGCACGTACACCTGGGTCATCTCGCCCTCGCCGCCCGCGTCCTCGAACACGCCGACCACGCGGAAGGGCGTGTCGGCCACGGTGAGCCAGCGGCCCACGATCCGCTCGTCGGGCAGTCCCCGAAACAAGAACCCGGCCACCTCGCGGCCGATGACGATCACCTTGCGCTTGTCGGCCAGGTCGAGGTCGTTGAGGAAGCGGCCGGCCACCACCAGCGTGTTCTCGAGGAACACGTGGTCGGGGTGGACGCTGCGCACGCCGAAGGCGGCGGCTCGGTCGCCCACCGACAGGATCGCCTGGCGACCGGGGGGGTAGTAGCGCCCCGTGAGCTTGTCGACGCCGGGCAGCGGACGCACCCGGTCGATGTCGGCCTCCTCGAACTGGATGGGACGTCCCACCGGGTGGCCCATGTGGGCGATGGACGTCTCGCCGCCGTAGACCCAGATGCTGTTCGTCGCGTCGTCGCGGAACTGCCAGCGCACGCTGTTCTGCAGGCCGTTGCCCAGCCCGAGCAGCACCACGAGCATGAACGTTCCCCAGGCCACCGACAGCGCCGTGAGCGACGACCGTAGCGGGTGGCGGCTCACGTCGACGAGCATCTCGCGGAGGCCGTCGATCACGTGGCCTCGTCGGTGTCGTCGTCGTCGGGGTCGTCGCGGCCGTCGGGGGCGTCCTCGGGACCGTCATCGACCACCAGCCCGTCGCGCAGCCGGATCGTGCGATGGCAGCGGGATGCGATGTCGGGCTCGTGGGTGACCACCACCATTGTGTTGCCGGCCCCGTTCACCTCCTGCAGCAGCTCCATGATCTCGTAGCTGGTGGTGGTGTCGAGGGCGCCGGTGGGCTCGTCGGCCAGCACGACCCGGGGCTCGGTGACCAGGGCCCGTGCGATGGCCACGCGCTGCTTCTGGCCGCCGGACAGCTGGTTGGGCAGGTGGTCGGCCCAGTCGGCCAGGCCCACCCGCTCGAGGCCGTGACGCGCCCGCTCGCGGCGCTCTCGCCCGCTCATCCGCCGGTAGGAGAGGGGCAAGGCGACGTTCTCGGCGGCCGTCTTGAAGGGCAGCAGGTGGAAGCTCTGGAAGACGAAGCCGATCCACTGGTTGCGCAGCCGCGCCGCCTGGGCTTCGGACAGGTCGCGCACCAGCTCGCCTGCCAGGTGGTAGGTGCCACGGTCGTAGTCGTCGAGCAGGCCCAGCACGTTGAGCAGGGTGGACTTGCCGGAGCCCGAGCTGCCCATGAACGCCACGAGCTCGCCCTCGGCCACGTGCAGGTTCACCCCGCGGATCACCGGAATCTCACGGTCCCCGACGCGGTAGCTCTTGTGCAGATCGTGCAGCCGGATCAGCGAGCGCCTCCCGCCCGGCCCTTATCGTCTGGTCAGTTGATGATGCCGTAGGTGCGCAGGATGATCGAGCCGCACAGCGTGATGAACGACGACACCAGCGCGGCGCCCACGACCGTGATGATCACCAGCCGGTTCTGCCCGTCGGTGGACTCGTGCATGGCCTGCTCGATGGTGTCTTTCAGGGCCCCGCGCTCCACCTTCACGTCGTTGGCGAGCAAGGCGAGGTTCTCGACGGCCTTCGCGCTCGCCTCCTGCGTGGCCGGCAGCGACTCGTTGACCAGCTGCCGAACCTCGGCCGCGGCCTGGGACAGCCCCTGGAGCTCTTGGGCGGTCTGCTGGCGGGCCAGCTGCAGGTGCTGGTGCTCCATGTTCATGCGCTCGGCGATTCCCCGGTAGAGATCGCCCAGCTGCCGATTGACCGCCGGCGCGGTCGACATGGCCTCCTGCAGCACGAAGTGATGCTCGCTCTGCAGCTTCAGCAGCTGGTTCACCTGGTGCTCGAGCCGGTTGAGGCGGGCCTCCAGCGTTCGCTCGACCCGCTCGTTGCCCACCAGCACCGCCTGCTCGAGGCGGGCCAGTCGCTCGTCGACGGGCACGGGCGTCTGGCCGGGAAATGGGGCGTCGCTGGGGTTGTACACCGGGAGACCTCTTCGATACGGATGATGCCCGATACGGCGGAGGCCGTCACCTCAGCCACAGCTGGTCGGTATCACCGCGGTGTCTTCATCGGTCCTTCCCCGGGCTTACGTTAGGTCACGATCCACTCGCACGGGCGCGACGACGGCGACGACGCTGCACCGCCACGGCCAGGCCCTGCCCGTTGAGTGAGCGGTCGACCTCGAGCAGATGCTGCTGCTCGGCGCTGGCCTGGGGCACCAGCTCCTCGAAGAACCGGTCGACCCAGGCGCCGCAGAAGGCGAACAGCTCGTCGCCCTCGAGCCCGCGCTCGTCGGCCTCGTCGACCACCTGGCCGTGGGCCCTCAGCTGCTCGGCGAGGGTGGCGCCGGCCGCGGGCAGATCGTGCACGGCGCCGAAGTGGGTGAGCCAGGCGGCGTGGGCCCCCGTGGCCACCAGGCGCTCGACGCTGGCCACAGCCAGGTCGGCGTCGAAGTCGGTGGGCGACGTGGACGGAAAGATCGTGCCCCCCAGCAACGGATAGCGGATGCCGAAGCTGTCGCCCGTGAACAGGGCCGACAGCGTCTCGTCGAGCACGCAGAAGTGGTGGTTGGCGTGGCCCCGGGTGTGCAGGAAGCGCACCGCGTGGCCGCCGATGGTGAGCACCTCGTCGTCGTCGACGGTCTGCACCCGCTCGGCCGCGATGGGGGCGATGGTGCCGTAGAGGGCGGCGAACGGCTCCTCGCCGTACACGCCCTTGGCGCTCGCCACGAGCCGGCTGGGGTCGATGGCGTGGGGGGCAGCGCGCGGATGGGCGAGCAGGCGGGCGTTCGGGCAGGCCGCGAGCAGGGCTCCGGCGCCGCCGGCATGGTCGAGGTGGATGTGGGTGACGATCACGTCGGTCACGTCTTCGGGGCGAAGCTCGAGGCCACCGAGGGCCGCGAGGATGGTGGGCACCGACTTGCTGGTGTTCGTCTCGACGATCATCGCGCCGTCGTCGTGGGGCACGATGTAGGCCGCGGCGCAGCCGGGAACACCGGTGTAGCCGGTGTCGACGAGATGGACGGGCATGAGGGACTCCTGCGTGGCGGCGTCGGGGGTCAGCGCTCGGTCTGACGCGCCTGGGACAGCGCGCCCCGGTGCCGTACCTCGGCCTCGGACAGCTCGCCTCCCTGGGCCGCCGCGATGGCCAGCTGGCCTCGGCCGGCCCCGGCCACTCGGGCCTGGATCGCCCGCACCGCCTTCTTCGCCGCCGTCTTGCGGGCGCTCGGTAGGAAGCCGTCGGCATGCTCCAGCAGCGCGGGCACCGCGGCCACGCTGCCCACCTTCTCGAGGCCCCGGATGCCACGGTCGATCCACGGCTCGTGCTCGACCGCGTAGGTGAACACCTGCTCGACGGCCGCCCGGTCGACGCGCGGGTCGTCGAGGTCGGCCAGCATCTCCGCGGCCGACATCTTCACGCCCGGCGGGTCGCCCTCCTTCATCGCGACGTGCAGGTGCTCCACGGCCTCGTCGGTGCCCAGGGCGCGGGCCGCCACCAGGCCCAGCCAGCTCGGGTCGCGGGCGAGCGCGTGGAGCTCGGCGTCGGCGATGGGCGGCTTGACGTTGAGCCGCTCCTTCAGCGCGTTC
>Ga0213841_1001611_pt1 | contig 10482 bp, 10 predicted proteins | sample SWPATP23_FD_160125 | JGI IMG/M metagenome (GOLD analysis project Ga0213841, IMG submission 160125) | Coastal seawater microbial communities from Marineland, Florida, United States - SWPA TP2 #3 | ecosystem: Environmental > Aquatic > Marine > Coastal | place: USA: Florida | collected 2016-08-14 | reverse complement strand
CCGCCATAGGGGCGCACGCCGCCATGCAGCGCCATGCCATTCATCGCAGCAGCCATGCCGTGTTCGCGGATACCGTAATAGACATAGCGACCCTTGCGGTTCTCTACGTCGAAGACACCCATATCGCCGGTCTTGGTGTTGTTGGACCCGGTCAGGTCTGCGGACCCGCCCATGGTCTCGCCCACCACCGGGTTGATCACCTCAAGCGCCATTTCGCTGGCTTTGCGGGTGGCAACCTTGGGCTGGGTCTCGGACACCTGCTTTTTCAGCGCCTTGATGGTGGCCGACAGCTTCTTGGGCATGTCACCGGCGAAGGAGCGGGCGAATTCCGCCTGCTTCTGGTTCGACAGCATCGCGACGCGGGTTTCCCATTCGCTGCGCTCTGCGGCCCCACGGGCACCGATGGCTTCCCAGGCGGATTTCAGATCGGCAGGGATCTCGAAGGGGCCGTATTCCCAGCCATAAGCCTCTTTCGCGGCTTGCAACTGGCCCGCATCGGTCAGCGCGCCGTGCCCCTTGGAGGTGTCCTGCGCCGCATGGCCGAGGGCGATATGGGTCTTGCAGGCGATCATGGCGGGGCGGGGCGATGCCTTGGCCGCTGTAATGGCCGCGTCGATGGCGGCGGGATCGTGCCCGTCGCATTCAAACACGTCCCAACCCGATGCCTTGAACCGCGCCACCTGGTCGGTGCGGTCCGACAGGCTGACCTTGCCGTCGATGGTGATGTCGTTGTTGTCCCAGAACACAATCAGGCGCGACAGTTCGTGCCGACCGGCCAGACCGATGGCTTCCTGGCTGATGCCTTCCATCAGGCAACCGTCACCGGCGATGCAATAGGTGTAGTGATCCAACACCTTGGCGCCCCACCGGGCGCGCAGGTTTTCTTCGGCCATGGCGAAACCCACGGCGTTGGAAATGCCTTGCCCGAGCGGGCCGGTGGTGGTCTCCACGCCCTCCACATGGCCGTATTCCGGGTGGCCTGCGGTGATCGCGCCCAACTGGCGGAAGTTTTTCACCTGCTCCAGCGTCATGTCGGCATAGCCGGTGAGGTGCAGCAGCGAATAGATCAGCATCGAGCCATGGCCAGCGGACAGGATGAAGCGGTCACGGTCAGGCCAGCGTGGGGCGCTTGCGTCGAACTTCAGATGCTTTTCAAAAAGCACGGTGGCGACATCGGCCATCCCCATGGGCATCCCGGAATGGCCGGAATTTGCAGCGGCAACCGCATCCAGCGTCAGCGCGCGGATGCAGGCGGCTTTGCGCCAGTGATCGGGGTTCCGGGCGGCAAGAGCAGAAAGGTCCAAAGGGCGCGTCCTTCATGTTTCATGTTAGCGGGCTCGCGCGCGGTCTTAGCAGAGGCGGGACAGAGTGCAAGCACGGGCAGCGGCGGAGGACTGCCAAAAACCGCGTAAAATCGGCCCGACCCGTGGATTTTCGCCCGGAAACGGTTGCAAAACCTGCCCGGATGCGATTCGCTGTATGTAGGGGCCCGGCGGGCAGACCGGCCCCGAACTGGCGCGTAAAAACAACAGCCCGGGGCACGCGCACGGGCAGCAGTATAGAAGAGGCGTGGCAAGAGGATGAACGAGACCACGGATCTGGACCAGATCGCGGCGTTGGAACACCGTATCACATCGGCACTTGACCGGATCGCTCGCGGGGCGGCCGCACGGGCCGTGTCCCCGGCGCCGACCGAAGACATGACCGAGATGGAGGAGCGGCTGGCGGCGATGTCCGCCGCGCTGGAGGAAACCCAGGCCGCGCTGCAATCGGAGCAAAGCGCCAATGCGGATCTGACCGAACGGCTGCGCGCGCTGGAAGCGGCGCGTCAGGCGGATGCCGATCAGGCCAGCCGTGATCTGGCGGCGATGCAGGAACAGCTGGACGCCGCGCAAAGCGCCACACCGGAACCCGACGCCGGGGCAAGCCTAGCCGATCTGCAAGCGGAACTGGACCGTCACCGCGAAGTGGAAAGCGTGCTGCGCCGCCGGATCGCCCGGCTGCGCGATGAACGCAAAGCGTCGCGGTCTGAAACCAACCAGGTGCGCGAGCAACTGGAAGAGGTGGAAGGCAAGCTCGACCAGCTTCAGGCCCTGACGGATGCCAGCGCCCCCTCGGCTTCGGGCGAACTGGCGCGGCTGCGCGAAAGCAACCGGACCTTGCGCGACACGGTGGATGAATTGCGCGAAGCGCTGGCCGGGGACGGTGCACCGGACGCAGACCTTGTAACCAGCGCATTGGCCGCCGAACTGGAAAGCCTGAAAGCCGACCGCGCCGCCGAGGCCGCCGAGGCCCGCGCCATCCTGTCCGAGATCCGCCCCGTCCTGCAAGGAGGCGCCGCAGATGCCTGAGATCGTGATTCATATCGGGGGCCGGGATTTCACCGTTGCCTGCCAGGAAGGCGAACAGCCGTTTCTGCAGGCTGCGGCCCAGATGCTCGATACCGAGGCCAGCGTGGTTCTGGGACAGATCGGCCGGATGCCGTCGGAACGGATGTTGCTGATGGCGGGGCTGATGCTGGCGGACAAGACCGCCGGGCTGGAAGAGGACCTGCAGCGCGCCGAGGACACCCTGCGCGCCCGCGACCGGGCTTTGGCCGATGCCGAGGAACGGCTGGCGGACCGGGCCCGCCGCATCACCGCGCTGGAAGCGGCACCGCCGCCCGATCCAGAACAGGTGGAGGTGCCGGTGATCCCCGCAGACGTGACCGATAGCCTGGCCGAGATTGCCGCCCGCGCCGAGGCGCTGGCGCTGGAACTGGAAGAGGGCGGGGCCGGGATAGCCAGCTGATCCCTGACACGTGGCCCTGATTTGGACGCCCCCCTAGTCGGGGGGCGTTTCATGTTCGTCTTTGCGCAACCATATTGCGGCCGACAGCCCGATCAGACAGGCGGCCAGCAGAACGGCCAACCAGGTCTCAGTCGCGCGGGCCGGGGTCATCAAGGCACCGGTCAGCCAGCTTAACCCGCCCCCCGCCGCCACCGTCAGCGACCCGGTGATTCCAGCAATACTGCCTGCCAGGTCGGGCGCGACCGACATCGCCCCGGCATGGCTGTTGGGCATGGTCAAACCATTGCCAAACCCCACGAACAACGTCGCCACGAACACCACCGGCAGGACCGGCCCAAGGATAAGCGTTAGCACCAACCCCGCCGCCACCCCGACCACAGCCGCGATGCGGCCCGCCAGGATCATCGCCGTCACCCCGGCGCGCACCGACAGGCGCGAGGACAGGAAACTGCCGACCAGAAACCCGGCCGTGACAGATCCGACAGCCACCCCGACCATGGCAGGCGTCAGGCCAAAGACCTGCCCCGCGACCAGCGGCGCCCCGGCCAGGAACACAAAGAAGGTGCCGGTGGAAAACATCATCGTCACCGCATAGCCCCAGAAGCGCGGCAGGCGCAGCAAGTGCCGGAACGCCGCCGCCATGGCGCGAAACCCACCGTTGCTGCGGGCGGCGGTTTCCCCCAGATCGTGCCAGCACCACAGCCACAGCGCCGCGCCGGCCAGCGCATAGCCCAGAAAGATCGCCCGCCAGCCAAACACCGTCTCCACCGCGCCGCCCGCCAAAGGCCCCAGCATCGGCGCAATGGCCATGGACATGCCCAACAGCCCGATCCGGGCCGCGGCCTGTTCCCGGTCATGGGTGTCGCGGGTGATGGCCAGCGCCATCGCAAAGCAGGAAATCACCGCGCCCTGCATCAGGCGCGCGGCCAGGAACAGCGGAAAGCTGGTGGCGAGATAGCACAAGGTAGAGGCCAGCGTGAACGCAGCCAGTGCCGCCAGCACGACCGGGCGGCGCCCGAACCGATCCGACAGCGGCCCGGCAACGATCTGGATCAGGGCGGTCAGCCCCAGATAACCCGCCAGCGCCAGATTGGCGGTGGCATAGCTGACCTGCAGTTCCGCCGCGATGGCGGGCAGCGACGGCAGGATCATGTTCAGCGTCAGCGGCGCCAGCGCCGTCAGGCCCACCAGCGTCCAGAAGCCCGGCGGGCGGGTAGCGGCGCGGCCCGGGGTCATCGCATCTGCCCCCGGCGCATCGGATCAGGCCCCGAAGATCGGGGACAGCAGCCGGGCGGCTTCATCCTTGGGACTGGCCAGCGTCTCGCGGTTTTCGCCGGGGTGAAAGCGGGCGCGGACAGCGGTCGGCATGGGCTTGGGTGTCAGCAGTTCGACGCGCGGCCCGTGCTTGGCGCTTTCCGCTTGCCAGCGGGTGACCAGCGCCCGCTGTGCGGCCTTGGACATGGCATAAGCGCCGCCATACATCGTCTCGCCTTCATCGTCGAAGAACACCGCGGTGGCGATGTCAGAGGGCGCGATCAGTGGCTCGACCATGGCCATCAGCCGCGCGGTGGCGCGGATATTGGTGGCGATATTGGCGTCGAGGTCTTTCTCGCGGATCTGCGCCGCAGGGGTCAGCGCGGTGGCGTGGATCGCGGCATGGACCCATATATCGGCCTTGCCCCACCGGTCATGGATCGACCGGCAGAGATGGGCCATGGCGGCTTCGGTGGTGATGTCCATCGGCGCAAGCGTGGTGCTGCCGCCTGCTGCCTGAATGCGATCGTCCAGCTCCTCCAGCCCGCCGGTGGTGCGCGCCACGGCCACCACATGGGCCCCGCGCGCGGCGAGCCATTCTGCACAGGCGGCCCCAAGGCCGCGCGAGGCGCCGGTGACAAGAGCGATCCGGCCGTCGAGCGATTTTTGTTCCATGATCCGCGTGATGGCCGGAATCCGGGGCCTTGGCAAGAGGGCGTGGCCCTTAGCTGCTTGACTTTGGACCGAGGGGCAGAGAGAAACGGCGCCTAGGGGAACTTGCTTTCAAAAGGAGACGCGCATGAGCCGCGAAATGACTCTGAGCCAGGCCGTGATCGGCAGCTCAAGCACTGCCCGCAAGGTAATGATGGTGCTGGCCGGATCGGCCTTTATCGCAGTTGCCGCCCAGATTTCCGTTCCGATGCTGCCGGTTCCCATGACCCTGCAGACCTTGGCCATTCTGATGGTGGGCTTCGCCTATGGGTCGCGCCTTGGGGCCGCCACGCTGCTGGTCTACCTGGCCGAAGGGGCGATGGGATTGCCGGTTTTCGCCAATGGGATGAATGGGTTGGCCTTCGCAGGTCCGACCGCGGGCTTCCTGCTTGGCTTCGTTGCTATGGCCTGGGCCGCAGGCTTTGCCGCTGAGCGTGGCCTGGCGCGTGGTGTGGTCGGCACGGCGCTGTCGGCGCTGCTGATCTCGGCTGCGCTTTACGTTCCGGGTGTGGCCTGGCCCGCGCTGATCGCTGGCGGTTTCGGGACCGAGGCCGGTTGGGTCGCGCAGGACGCAGGGTTCTACTGGACCTGGTTTGTCGCCCCCTTCCTTCTGGGCGACGCTGTCAAGGCCGCGATCGCGGCCCTGCTGGTCGCCGGTGGCTGGAAGGCGCTGTCGCGATGAGGTTTCTCGGAATTGAAGATTGGAAGCGCCGCCCTTCGGGGCGGCGTTTTCGTTTCGCCGCCTGACGGCGTCGACCGGCGAGCGGTCCTCCTCAAGCCCCTTCGGGGCCATCGTCGAACCGCGTTGCCACGGGATATTTGCGTGGTCTGTGGACCTGATCCAGCGTGGGGTTGGTTGAGAGGTTTGTGCCTGTCTGCTGAGAGGTCCTGTTGCCGGGATCTGTCCCGTCACAGGACCTGTTCAAGGCTATTGCGAGTCGCGCCCGCGTCAAGGGCAAGCGGCCTTCGGCCGTCGCTGGCGCGACCCTTGACCCGGCCCCGACTCGCGCGGGGGCTATTCGTTGGCGTTGTGCAGGTCTTGCAGGGCGGTTTCGCAGAGGCCCAGGTCGAGCCATTGGCAGCCAGCGCAGAGGGTAGAGAGGCTGCCGGGCGGGACATTGTCGAGGATGCGCTGCTGTGCCTGCCTCCAGGTGAGTTGTTCACGTGGCTTCAGGTTCAGTGCCGCCGCATGGGCGCGGTCGAGCGTGGCAATCGCCTGCTGATTTGTGCAGAGCCGTCCGCGCCGTTTGGGGCAGGGGGTGCAGATGTCATCTGTGTGGCCAGTGGTCTCGATCAGCACCTCATCACCGCCGGGTGCGCGCAGGCGGTCCACGACGATAGCGGTCATATTGGCGGTGAACGCATCCGAATAGCCCTTGCCCTGAAATCCGAGCGCACACAGGAAATGATGCGGGCGGAAGCGGATCGGTGGCGTGTTGTCAGGCATGTTCCTTGAGCGCGAGCTTGCCCGCGTTCACCACATCCGTGGGTTTCACCGGATAATCCCCCGAGAAACAAGCGTCGCAATATTGCGGACAGGCATTGTTGCGGCCCTCGGCCTCACCCACGGCGCGGTAGAGCCCGTCGAGCGAGATGAAGCGCAGGCTGTCCACTTGCAGATGTTGGCGCATTTCCTCTTCGCTCATCGTGGCGGCCAGCAGCTTTTCGCGCTGCGGGGTGTCGACGCCGTAGAAGCAGGGCCAGGCGGTCGGGGGCGACGCGATGCGGAAATGGACCTCGGCCGCGCCGGCATCGAGGATCATTTCCTTGATCTTGCGGCTGGTGGTGCCGCGCACGACGCTGTCATCGACAAGGATCACCCGTTTGCCTTCGATGAGGGCCCGGTTGACGTTCAGCTTTAGCCGCACACCCATGTTGCGGATGCTTTCCGTAGGTTCGATGAAGGTGCGGCCCATATATTGGTTGCGGATGATCCCCATTGCGTAGGGGATGCCCGATTCCAGCGAAAAGCCGATCGCCGCGGGGGTGCCGCTATCGGGCACCGGGCAGACCAGATCGGCCTCTACCGGGGCCTCCTTGGCCAGTTCGCGGCCGATGGCTTCGCGGGTTTCATAGACGGAGCGACCGCCCAGAATGCTGTCGGGGCGCGAGAAATAGACATGCTCAAAAATGCAGAAACGCGGTTTGCGCTGTTCGAACGGGTGGAAGCTTTCAACCCCGCTGTCGGTGATCACCACCATCTCGCCCGGTTTGATCTCGCGCACAAACTCCGCGCCGATGATGTCCAGCGCGCAGGTTTCCGACGACAGCGCCCATCCGTCGCCGACTTTGCCCAGAACCAGCGGACGCACGCCAAGCGGGTCGCGCACGCCCATCAGCTTTGTGCGGGTCATGGCGACGACCGAGAACGCGCCTTCGACGCGACGCAGCGCATCTTTCATCCGTTCGGGGATGTTCTTTTGATAACTGCGCGCCATCAGGTGGATGATGCATTCACTGTCAGAGGAGCTTTGGAAGATCGAGCCGCGACCGATCAGTTCGCGCCGCAATTCCTCGGCATTCACGATATTGCCGTTATGGGCAATCGCCGCACCACCCATGGCAAATTCGCCAAAGAAGGGCTGCACGTCGCGGATCGCGGTATTGCCCTTCGATCCGGTAGTGGAATAGCGCACATGACCGATGGCGATCGGGCCGGGGACCGTTTCCATCACCTTTTCAGAGGTGAAATTGTCGCGCACATAGCCAAAGCGGCGGGCCGAGTTGAAGCCCTGTTCGGGGTCGTGGCTGACGATGCCGCCTGCCTCTTGCCCGCGATGTTGCAGGGCATGAAGGCCCAAGGCCACGAAATTCGCCGCATCGGCAACGCCGATGACGCCGAAGACGCCGCACTCCTCCTTAAGCTTGTCGTCATCAAACGGGTGGCTCAGGAAGGGCTTGTCGAGGTCACGCATGGGGGGATGGCTCCGCGTCCGGTCGATTCCGCGTTCGTATAGACCCCCGGGGAGGTAAAGTCACCTGTGACAGATATGTGAATGCGTGTTTCCCTGGAAAAAACCCCGCCGGGGGCGGGGGCTGTCCGTGATCCCGGGGTGGGCGATCAGGTGCCGTCCACCGGGCCGCAGCTGTTCACCAGTTCTTCATAGCGCTGAACGATCCAGCCCGGCGCGTCCGAGGGGATTTGCTGTTCGATATTTGCCTGCATCGATTGGAAAATCTCGGCCGAGCGGCTGTCAGAGATCACCGCGATCGGTTCGTTGCCCACGATCCGGTCATAGGCAATCAGCGCCACCACAACCAGCAATACGCCGCGCAACACCCCGAACAAAAAGCCAAGCCCCGCATCCAATCCGCCAATGGCCGACCGCTGCACAGCGCTGGAAAAGAACGGGGTAAAGAGAGAGATGACCACAAGCGCGATGGCAAAGACGGCGGCAAAGGCTGCGATCACCGCCAGTTCGCAGGACCCGTTCAGGAAATCGCCCAGATAGGGGATCTCGAACATCAGTTCCTTGGCGCGGGGCGCAAAGAGGAAGGCGACAATGGCCGCCACGATCCAGCCCGCGATGGACAATGCCTCGCGCACGAAGCCACGGGAATAGGCGAGGATGGCAGAGATCACGATCACACCGGCCACGACCCCGTCAAAAATGGTAAAACCGTCCATTATGTCTCTTGTCTCCCTGCGGTGCTGGCCGTCAGCCTGCGCCAAAAATATCACCGGTGAACCGCGCAAGGTCCGGCATCAGTTTCAAATCCATATCAGCCCCGTCGGTGATTTTGCATCCCTCTGGTGCGATTGCGGACGAAAAACCAAGTTTCCGCGCCTCTTTCAACCTGTTTTCCGCCTGAGAGACGGGGCGTAATGCACCAGACAGGCTCAATTCACCGAAAACAACGCATGTTGCGGGCAGGGCTGAATCTTCTCGCGCCGATAAAAGTGCCGCGGCTACGGCCAGATCGGCGGCGGGTTCGGATATGCGCATACCGCCTGCGATGTTCAGATAAACATCCAGCCCCTGAAAGCTGATGCCGACGCGGGCCTCCAGCACTGCAAGGATCATCGACAGGCGCCCGCCGTCCCAGCCTACCACCGCGCGGCGGGGTTGGGACAGCGATGAAGGCGCAACCAGCGCCTGCACCTCGACCAGCACGGGCCGGGTGCCCTCTACCCCTGCAAACACCACCGATCCCGGCGCGCGTTCGTTGCGGTCGGACAGAAACAGCGCTGAGGGGTTGGGCACCTCGGCCAGCCCGCCGCCGGTCATCTCGAACACGCCGATCTCATCTGCCGGGCCAAAGCGGTTCTTGACGCTGCGCAGGATACGGAACTGATGGCCGCGTTCGCCCTCGAAATAGAGAACCGTATCGACCATATGTTCCACCACGCGCGGCCCGGCGATCTGGCCTTCCTTGGTGACGTGGCCGACCAGCATGACGCTGACGCCTTTGCGTTTGGCAAAGCTTACCAGCTCATGCGCGGCGGCGCGGACCTGGGCGACCGATCCTGGCGCGCTGTCGACCGTATCAAGCCACATGGTCTGGATGGAATCGATCACCACCAGATCGGGCAATTCCGTGTCCAGCGTCGTCAGGATATCGCGCAGATTGGTTTCTGCCGCGAGCTTGACCGGGCTGTCACCCAGCCCCAGCCGTTGTGCCCGCATTCGAACCTGTGCCGTGGCTTCCTCGCCCGAGACATAGATGACCTTCAGCCCGGATTTGGCAAAGCTGGCCGCCGCCTGCAACAAAAGCGTCGATTTGCCGATGCCAGGATCGCCGCCCACCAGCGTGGCACTGGCCGCGACCAGCCCGCCGCCAAGCACCCGGTCAAATTCCGCAATCCCAGATCCGTCGCGTTCCGGCGGGCGTTCCTCGGTCGCCAAATCGGTCAGGGCCATGCCCTTGCCCTTCATGCCGCCAAGCGCCTTGGCGCCGGGCCCCATAGACAGCGGCGTTTCCTCTAGAATGCAGTTCCACTCGCCACAGGCATCACAGCGGCCGGCCCATTTTTTGTGGGTGGCGCCGCAGGCGGAACAGACGAATTGGGTGACGGGTTTTGCCATGGGTTTGGCTTAGCCCAAGGCCCCGCGCTTGGCCAGTGCCGAGGTGGCAAGGCTGATCCCGAAGCTGGCCAGCACGCATCCCGTGAACAGCCACAGCCCCCAGGCCGTTTCCACGCGGCCCACGCCGACGCCCTTGGCCAGCGTGATGTAGATGGCAATCAGGAACACATCCGCCATGGCCAGTTTGCCAAGCGCGGTCAGTGGTGCCAGCAGGCGGTTGTCTGTCAGACGAAAGTGGATCATCGCCAGCCCTGCCGTCTTGAGGATGGGCGCCACGATGGCAAACAGCGCCACGGCCAGGGCCAGCAGCACATCCTCTTCCCACAGCGCCATGATGCCCGACAGAACCGAGATTTCGGTCAAGCCGAACAGCGGCAACAGCCCCGCCCGCATCAAGGGCGCGACCCAGGCCAGCGGGAACAGAAGCAGCAGCGACAGGTTCAGCGCGGTCAGAATTTTCCGTGTCATGTCAGCCAGATGGGGCAGGGGGCCGCAGGGCGCAAGGGCGGGCAGCAAAAAGGCCGCCCGGGTGGGGCGGCCTGTTCACAGCTTGGCATGACCCGATCAGCGGGTCTCGATATCGGCATAATCGCGGTAGGTCGCGCCGGTATACAGCTGGCGCGGGCGGCCGATCTTGCCTTTCGGGTCGGCGATCATTTCCTTCCACTGGGAAATCCAGCCGACGGTCCGCGACAGGGCG
>Ga0213841_1001608_pt1 | contig 10490 bp, 8 predicted proteins | sample SWPATP23_FD_160125 | JGI IMG/M metagenome (GOLD analysis project Ga0213841, IMG submission 160125) | Coastal seawater microbial communities from Marineland, Florida, United States - SWPA TP2 #3 | ecosystem: Environmental > Aquatic > Marine > Coastal | place: USA: Florida | collected 2016-08-14 | reverse complement strand
GGTTCATCCGCTCGAGGGAAAGCACCACGCAGCCCTCGCTCGCGTGGGCGCCTCCGGAGACGCCGGTGCCGGCCCCGCGCGCCACGAGCGCGACGCCGCCGGCGGCACAGGCACGCACGGTGGCCTGGACGTCGGCCACCGATTCGGCATGGACCACGGCCTGCGGCAGCTGATAGTCCAGGACGGGTGCCTGGTCCACGGCGTAGGCGGCCAGGGTGGCCTCGTCCACGGCAATTTTCGCCGGGCCCAGGGCTGAAATCAGCTCCTCGATGATGCTGCGCATGCGGTCTCCAGTTCGGTCGAATCCGGCTCCCAGTCTAAGGCCGCGGGCCCGGCACCCGGGTCCCGGGCAGCACCCACGCGGCGGCGGCCGGACCCCGGGTGCAGATCAGGGCGGTCCCGCCGGCCCCATCCGCCCTGACCTGCCCGGCAGGCGCTTCCGGCGCTGGCTCCGGCTCCGGCTCCGGCTCCGGCTCCGGGCTTAGCGCCACCGTGACCTCGCCCGTCACGTACGCGGGCCGCCCGGCCAGGGCAGCGAGCTGGGCCTCCGAGAGCACCCCGGCAGCCAGCTCCGCCTCGGCCCCCGCCCTGGCGACGACCACCAGCACGGCGCTCTGCGCGGTTTCTCGCACAAAAACCAGGACGTCCCCGCGGGCGTACAGCCAGCGGATGCCGCCGCCGGTCAGCGCGGGCTGTTCGCGGCGCAGCGCGGTGAGGGCAGCGTAGTCCGCCCGGAGGTCGGTGAGGATGCGGCCGGGATCGTTCCAGGGCATGGGCGTCCGGGAGAACTCCCCGTTGTCGCCCTTGAGTCCGAACTCGTCCCCGGCGAACAGCACGGGAACTCCCGGCAGGGTGAACATCAGCAGCGCGCCGAGCCGTTGGCCGCCGTCGATCATCACGGTGGCCGCCCGCGCGGTGTCGTGGCTGTTCAGGGTGTTCATGTTCTGCTGCCGGACATCCCAGCTGAACGCTGCGGCGAGGTCCAGGTGGGTGGCCAGGAAGTCCTCGGCGTCGGTCCGGTTGGGCCCCGGCAGCGGGGTTCCGAAGAAGTTGACGTGTGAAGCGTCGCCGGCCAGCCAGGACCACAGCGGCCGGGTGAAGTTGGAGTAGGTCATGGCGCCGTGCCAGTGCTCGCCGCTGAAGTCGGGGGCGGCATCATTCGTGGCCTCGGCGAGCAGCGCCGCCTCGGGGTTGATCGAGCGGACCCGGCCCGCGATCAGCCGGGCGACGTCGTGGTTGAGGTCGGTGCCGCCAAGCCGGCCGGTCATGTTGCCGACGTCGATCCGCCAGCCGTCCAGGTTGAACGGCGGCCGGAGCCAGCGCGCCACGGGAGAATCGTCGGCCAGGACGAACTTCTCGCGCAGGCCACGGGATGCCCAGTTGAGTTTTGGCAGCGAACGGACGCCGTACCAGGATTCGTAGGCCGTATGGTCGGCGTTGAAATAGTAGAACCCGGATTCCTCGGAGGCCGGGTCCGCGAGGGCGCGCTGGAACCATTCGTGGGCCTCCCCGGAGTGGTTGGCCGTGAGGTCGCCCATCACCCTCAGACCGCGGGCGTGGGCGGCTTCGACGAGTTCCACGAGGGCCTCGTCCCCGCCCAGCAGCGGATCCACGCATGTGAAGGTGGCGGCGTCGTAGCGGTGGTTGGAACGGGCCGGGAAGAACGGCGTCAGGTAGATGACGTCGGCCCCGAGCGCCTGGATGTGGTCCAGCCGCTCGGTGATGCCCCGGAGATCGCCGCCGTAGTACTGGTACGGGGTCTGCGGGCCGGAGCCCTCCACTTCGGTGCTGTCCCAGTTGCACGGCACGGCCCAGTCCGGGACCGGGTGCGCCTGGGCCCGGCTTTGGGCGGAAGCAGCCGAGCGGGCGAACCGGTCCGGGAAGATCTGGTACATCGTTCCCTGGCGCAGCCATGGCGGGGCGGCCGGGAAGGTCGTCAGCCGGAAGTCCGCGTAGTCGGAGACGTCCCGGCTGAAGAGGCCCTGCGCGTTGAGGCTCCAGTACCGCGGACCGGCCTCGATCAGGAAGCGGTAGCGGGCCACCGGGTTGGTGACCGTCATGGCCGCTTCCCACCACACCCAGCCGTCTGTCTCTCCGAGGTTCCGTGCGGGATCGTAGCGCGGTTCGCCGTCGTGGATGGACCGGAGCCAGACCCGGGTGGGCCGCCCCCACACGGCCGGCACGCGGAGCCGCAGGCGGGCCTCCGCCCCCGGATCCACCTGCTGTGGCGCGTGGAGGGCCGAGCCGTCGTGGTGCGGAAGCGGCCCCGCGCTGCCCGGGAGCGTCATGCCTAGCCCTTCACCGAGCCCGCTGTGAGGCCACTGACGATGTAGCGCTGCAGGTACAGGAACAGGGCCATCACGGGAACGGCGGACAGCACGGCCCCGGCGGCGAAGACGCCCCAGTTCTCCGAGCGCTGTTGGGCCACGAAGGAGTACAGCCCGACGGCGAGGGTCTGGCTGTCCGGGTCCGTGAGCACCACGCTGGCAATCACGAACTCGCCGGAGATGGCGATAAAGGTCAGGAGGCCCACCACCGCGAGGATCGGCGTCACAAGCCGCATGATGATGCCGAAGAAGATCTGCGCATGGCTGGCGCCGTCGATCTTGGCCGCCTCGTCCAGGGACTGCGGCACGGTGTTGAAGAACCCGTACATGAGATAGGTGTTTACGCCCAGGGCGCCGCCGAGGTACACCATGATGAGGCCCAGCTGGCTGCCCAGGCCGAGTGCCGGGATGACTTCGGAGATCCCGCTCAGGAGCAGGAAGATGGCGACGACGGCGAGCAGCTGCGGGAACATCTGGAGCAGCAGCAGGCTCAGCAGGCCGATCCGGCGGCCGGTGAAGCGCATCCGGGAGAATGCGTACGCCGCCATGGCACCCAGGAACACCGTGGCCGCCGAGGTTACGCCGCCCACCACCATGGTGTTGGCGAACCAGCGGGCGAAGGGACGCGACGGGTTGTTCATCAGCTCCGTGAAGTTGCCGAAATCGATCCGGCTGAACAGGGCGTTGGATCCCACCAGGGTGCCGGTGGAGTTGAAGGCCGCGGAGAGCACGTATAGCAGCGGGAAGATCGCAAAGATCGTGACGACGATCCCCACAACGTGCCGCCAGCCCTTGTCTTTGAACCAGGCACCGAAGGACTTGCGCCGCCGGAGCGCTGGCAGCTCGACGGTGCTCGCGCCTGATCTATTGCCTGATTCATCGCCTGCGGCAGCATGCTGCCGGTGGTCGGTCGTGGAGTCGACGCGCGGTGCGGGCCCGTTCATGAGTTCACTTCCTCAAGTGCCTTGGTCTGCTTGAAGCTGATGGCCGAGACAGTGGCCACGATGATGAAGATGATGATCGCCAGGGCGCTGGCGAGGCCGTAGTCCCGCCCGGTGCCCTGCCCGAAAGCCACCTTGTAGACCAAGGTGATCAGGATGTCCGTGGCCCCGATGTCCCGGTCCGTGTCGGCGAACCGCGGGCCGCCGCCGGTGAGCATGAAGATCACGTTGAAGTTGTTGAAGTTGAAGGCGAAAGAGGAGATCAGCAGCGGCGCGATGGAGACCAGCAGGAGCGGCAGCTTGATGGAGCGGAACACCCGCCACGGGCTGGCGCCATCCATCCGGGCCGCCTCGTCCAGTTCGGTGGGGAGGGACTGCAGCGCCCCGGTGCAGACGAGGAACATGTACGGGAACCCGAGCCAGAGGTTGACCACCAGCACGCTGATCTTGGCCAGGACCGGGTCCGTGAGCCAGCCGATCGTGGCGCCGCCGAGCAGGGTCTGGTTGAGCCAGCCGAACTGCGGGTTGAGGATGCCGGACCAGACCAGGCCGGAGAGGAATGCCGGGAACGCGTAGGGCAGGATCATGAGGATCCGGTAGATCTTCTTGCCGCGCAAGTCCTCGCGGTTGAAGGTGATCGCCAAAAACAGTCCCAGGGCGAAGGTCAGGGCTACGGACGCGACGGCGAAGGTGAAAGTCCAGAGGATGACGCCGAGCAGCGGACCGCGGAGGCTCGGATCGGTGAAGGCCCGCGCGAAGTTTTCCATGCCGACGTCGATCTTCCAGCCGGTGGCCAGGGTCTCGCCGCTGTCCGCGGCGAACGCGCCTTTGCCGTTGTCCCGGTAGACGGCGCCGGTGTCCGTGTCCGTAAAGGTGCCGGCGGCGGCGTCGTACTTCAAGGCCGGCTTGAACTGGTAGGCGGAGCTGCCGTCGGCGGTGCGCAGGGTGCCGTCCGCGGGGTCGGCGGAGACCGGAACGGTGATGTCCAGGATCCGCTGCTGGTTGGCGACGATCTCCTGGAAGTTCAGGGTCCGGTAGCCGTCAAGGGCGTTGGCCTTCCCGGTGGAATCCTTCCCGGCGCCCGCGACCTGTTCCAGCGGCGCCCCGGTGCTGCCCAGCGAGACCTTGCCGTCCGGGTCCGTGAAGAGCAGGTAGAAGGAGTCGTCCTTCGACAATACGGCCGCCTTGTACGCCGGGGAGTCGGGGACGCGCTTCTGCGCGGTGAGTTGGATGGCCGCGATGGCGTCATCCTTGGTGCTGTTGTGCCCGTCGCCGTAGTTGGTGAAGGCGATGTAGCCGCTGAACAACACCACGAAGACCTGGAACACGAGCAGGAACAGCACGCCGGGGGCGAGATACTTCGCGGGCAGTCCGCCCTTGCGCAGGTAGATCCAGTTGATCACTGCCACGACGACGGCGGAGACGGCCAGCACGCCCCAGGACTGGCTGAGGAACAGCATCATGAGCACGTAGACGGCGACCGCGTCCACGAGGCCCAGCAGCACGATCTTGGCGACCGTTCCCTTGGTGGTGTCGGGGCCGAAAGTTCGGCGGCGGGGCCCGGCTGGTTTCCCTGCAGGTTTCCCGGCGGGGCCGCCGGCTGCTGCGGGGGCGGAATCGCCGGTCTGGCGGAGATCGGTGTCTGTCATGGCTGTCTTCGGTCCTCGGGAGAAAGCTGGGTGGTGCAGGAACGGGCCGGGCGGCATGGTGTGCCGCCCGGCCCGGTGCTGTGCGGTTCCGCAGGATCCCGAACGGGTCCGGCGGAACCGCGCGGGGGCTATCCGGCGATCTTGGCCTTGATGCTGGCGGCCATCTTGGCCCAGTCAGCGGCGGGATCGCCCTGGCCCTTGATGAGGGCGAGCTCGGTGGCTCCCCAGTCAGCCCAGACGGCGCTCATTTCCGGAATGGCCGGCATCGGGACGCCGTCGGCGCCGATCTTGCCGAAGGCCGCCACGATGGGATCGCTCGCGGCCTTGTCGAACGAGGCCTTCAGGGCCGGCGGACGGCCTCCGGCCTTGTACATGGAGTCCTGTGCCGCCTCGGTGGTGAGGTAGTTGGTGACGAACTCGTTCGTGGCGAGGGCGTTGGCGCTCTTGGCGCTGATGAAGAAGCCGTTGACGCCGATGAACGGCTGGGCGGGCTTGTCGCCGGCGGTGGGCAGCTCGTCGACGGCGAACTTGATGCCCTTCTTCTGCACGTCCGGCACGTTCCACGGCCCGGTCAGGTAGTACGGGGACTCGCCCGCCAGGAACTTCTCCTTGGCGATGTCACCGGTGATGTTGGAGTTGATGATCTTCTCTCCGGCGTCGCCCCAGGCGGCCAGCTTCTTGGCGAACTCGACGCCGGCGGCGTCGCCGATCAGGAGCTGCTTGGGATCGTAGCCGCCGTCGGCAGCCTTGCCGAAGACCTGCGAACCCATCGAGGCCTGCAGCGGGTAGAGGTGGTACGGGTCGCCCTGCTTCGGGTCCATGCCCACGAGGAACGGGAACTTCGCCTTGCCGTCGGCCACGGCCTTCTTGCCGTTCGCGATGACCTCATCCAGGGTCTTGGCGCTCTGGGGCACGAGGTCCGTGTTGCGCAGCAGGGCGATGTTCTCGATCGCGTACGGGACACCGTAGACGGAACCGTTGTAGGTCATGGCCTTGATGGAGGAGTCCTGGAACGCGGACTTCTTGTCACCGAGCTCCACGGGTGCGATCACGCCGTTCTGGACGAACTTGCCGACCCAGTCGTGCGGGCCGACGATCAGGTCCGGGCCCTTGCCGGTCGGGACCTGCGTGATGAAGTCGTCGCGGACTGCGGCGAAGTCCTTGACCACGAGCTTGACCTCGATGCCGGTGTCGGCCTGGAACTTGGCCGTGATGTCCTTCAGCGCGGGCGAGCGTTCGGCATCGACCCACATGGTGATCGTGCTGGCGCCGGAGGCCTTCAGGTCAGGCTTGGCCGTCGCGGTGGCGGGTGCGGTGGCTGCGGCGCCGCCGCACGCGCTGAGGGCCAGCGCGGCCACTACGGAGATCGCGCCGGCCGTGAATACGCGGCGGCTCGTCCCGTTCGTGAGGGTGTTCTGCACCTTCATTGGTGTCCCTTTCATAAAATCCTGCATCCACGCATAAGGCCCTGGAAGTCCATTCCAGAGCCCCGTGGCATCGTCGGTGATGTGGCTCACAGCTGCAAGCGCTTCCAAAGTACACGCTAAGTGCTGCTTTGAAAAGTCAGCCTACCGACCAGTAGCGGGAGCTCATTTTCCGGCAGTGGCTTCTCTCGTCGCAGCCTTCATGCGCGGGTTGGCAGCCCTTCCGTGCAAGCGCGGGGGAGGCTGCCTCGGGGAACGGGCGGGGATCGTCCAATCGCTGGCCGAAACCGCCGGGCCGAATATGACTGGAAGCGTTTTCATTTTCCGTGTCCGGGACTTACGATTACCGACATGTCCGTTGATTCAGTTCTCTTCTCCCCCACCGCGCAGGCCGATATTCGGGCTGGCATTCCGGCCGGCCCCCTGACGGGTCCGTTGACGGGTCCGTTGACGCCGGTGCACGCCGCAGACCAGATCCCCGGGTGGTGGCGCTCGGCGGTCATCTACCAGGTCTATCCGCGCTCGTTCCGGGACTTGAACGGCGACGGCATCGGCGATCTCGCCGGAATCACCGCGGAGCTGCCGCGGCTTGCCGAACTCGACATCGACGCCGTCTGGCTTTCCCCGTTCTACCGGTCGCCGCAGCGGGACGCCGGCTACGACGTCAGTGACTACTGCGACGTCGACCCCCTGTTCGGCACGCTGGACGATTTCGACGCCATGATGGCCGAGGCAACCCGGCTCGGGCTGCGGCTGATCGTGGACCTCGTTCCCAACCATTGCTCGGACCAGCACCCGGCGTTCCAGGGCGCCCTGACCGCGCCTGCCGGCAGCCCGGAGCGGGACATGTTCATCTTCCGCGACGGCCGCGGCGCGTTCGGCGAAGAGCCGCCGAACAACTGGCAGTCCCACTTCGGCGGTTCGGCCTGGACCCGGATCACCGAACCCGACGGCGCCCCGGGCCAGTGGTACCTGCACCTCTTCGATTCCTCCCAGCCGGACTTCAACTGGGACAACAACGCCGTCCACGAGGAATTCGAGCGCGTCCTGCGCTTCTGGCTGGACCGCGGCGTCTCCGGCTTCCGCGTGGACGTGGCGCACGCCCTCGTGAAGGCCCCCGGCCTTCCCGAGTGGGGCGGCCGCGCCGACGGCAACAGCTGCGACGGCTTCCCCGGCCACGACGCTCCGATGTTCGGCCAGCCGGCCCTGCACGACATCTACCGCCAGTGGCGCCGGATTCTGGCCGAGTACGGCCCGGACCGGATCCTCTGCGCCGAGGCCAATGTGGACCCGCTCCCCCGGCTGGCCGACTGGGTCCGCCCGGACGAAATGCACCAGGCCTTCAACTTCCCCTACCTCCACGCCGGTCTCGACGTGCACCGGATGCGCAACGTCATCACCGAGTCACTGACGGCGCTGGACGCCGTCGCCGCCCCCAGCACCTGGGTGCTGTCCAACCACGACGTCGTCCGCCACGCCACCCGATTCGGGTACAACGGCCAGGCGCCGCGCGACGGTGACGGAATCGGCGCCGGAGACCCGCAGCCGGACGAGGACCTCGGCCGGTTCCGCGCAGCCGCGGCGTCCATGTTCATGCTGGGGCTGCCCGGCGGGGCTTACCTCTACCAGGGCGAAGAACTCGGTCTCCCGGACGGGATCGACATCCCGGACACCCGGCGCCAGGATCCCACCTTCGCCCGCACCGGCGGCGAGCGGCTGGGCCGCGACGGCTGCCGCGTCCCGCTGCCTTGGCGGGCCGGGGAACTCCACGCGGGTTTCGGCGACGGGCAGGACCCCTGGCTGCCGCAGCCGGAAAGCTTCGCCCGCCTGGCGCGGGACGTGCAGGCCGCTTCGCCGTCGTCGCACCTGAGCCTCTACAAGCGCATGCTGGACCTGCGCCGCGGGCTGGAACTCGGCCGCGGATCGCTGTCCTGGTACGAGGACCTGTGCACGGACACGAGCCTGGCCTTCCTCAACGGCACCACGCTGGTGCTGCTGAACGCGGGGTCCGAACCCATGTCGATGCCTGCCGGGCGGGTGCTGCTGCGCAGCTCAACGGCCGCGGATGCAGGTTACGCCGACGGGGACATGACCAGTGCCGGAGATCAGTTAAGCTCAGGTGAAACTGTTTGGCTGGAAATCTACATCGAGGACACGGAGGGGTAGGAATGCCCGGCATTAAGGACGTCGCGGAACGGGCCGGCCTCTCCATCGCCACCGTTTCGCGCGCCTTGAGCGGGAAGGGCAACGTCTCTCCGCGCAGCCGGGAACGTGCCAGGGCAGCCGCCGCCGAACTCGGCTTCGTCCTGTCCTACCACGCCTCCAGCCTGGCCTCCGGGCGTAACCACAATGTCGGCGTCGTGGTCCCTTCGGTCCACCGGTGGTTCTTTTCCTCGGTCGTCGAGGGCGTCTCGGCAACGCTGCTGGACGCCGGCTACGACCTCACGCTGTACAACGTCAGCGAGGGGCAGGAGCGCCGGCACAGTGTGCTGAACGACTTCCTGCTCCGCAAACGCGTGGATGCCGTGATCGCGGTCTCCTTGGAGCTCTCTGAGGCCGAAATCGATCAGCTGCTCGCCATCCACCGCCCGATCGTGGGGATCGGCGGCCCGTTGCCCGGGGCGTCGACCATCCGCATCAATGACTCCGGCATCGCCGAGGCCGCGGCCCGGCACCTGATCCAGCTCGGGCACAGCAGGATCGCCCACATGACCGGCGACGCCGCCTACGAGCAGGACTTCCGCTTGCCAGGGACCCGTCAGGCGGGGTTCAAGAAAGCCATGCGCGACGCGGGGCTGGCCATCCGGCCCGAGTGGCAGGTCTCCGCCGATTTCACGATTCAGGGCGCCTATGCCAGTGCCCGGCAACTGCTCGGCAGCTCGCCGGAACGTCCCACGGCGGTCTTTGCCGCCTCCGACGAGATGGCCATCGGCACCATCCTCGCGGCCCGGGACTTCGGCCTGAGCGTGCCGCACGACCTCTCCGTCATCGGCATCGACGGCCATGAGCTGGGCGAGGTCTTCGGGCTGACCACGATCGACCAGGACGCGCGGGGCCAGGGCGCGCTGGCAGTGCGGCGCCTGTTGGCAGGGCTCGACGGCGGTGCCGACTTCGCGGCGGCGGACACCGAATACCCCACCCGCTTTGTGATCCGGTCCAGCACTGCTGTTCCGCCGGTCAACCAGAGTCCCCTGCGGGACTAGGCTTCCGTGGGCAGCACGCGTTCCATGATGATTTCGGATTGATCGGTATCGAGTGGGTATGGTTCGCGGGCACCCGTGTCCTGGAATCCATGACGCAGGTAGAACCTCTGAGCCCTTCCGTTGTCCTCGTGCACGCCAAGCTGGAGCACTCCGGCGCCAAGTTCGGTTCTTGCAGCCTCAATGGCCTGCCGGAGCATACGATCGGCCAGGCCTGAGCCGCGGTGCTCAGGAGCGACGTAGACGCTGATCAGCATGGCCTGCCGCGGGCGGGTCCCGCGCAGCTTCTTCCACTCGCGGGCCTCCAACCGACGGATCCTGGTCTGCGGACCGTCAGCCATCGGCCCCGCCCATGAACCGAACGAAGCGGTCCAGGACCACGGGCCAGCCGGCCGCGTAGTCGGCTCGCGTTGTCGCGGGGTCTTCGGCGCCTTCCCAGCCACTGTGCACCAGCCGGATCTCTGTTCCGTCGCCGACCGTCTTGAAGGCCACCCGGAGCTCGGTGGACCACATGGCCGTGGTTCCAGGGTGCCAGCTGGCGTGGAATGACAGCGGCGGCTGCCAGTCGTCAATCGACCCCCAGACGGCCGTCCTGCCATCATCGGAGGTCTCCATGATCAGGCTCTCCTCGAACTCCACATAGGAGCCGGCGCCATAGACACTGTGATCCTCGAGCGGCCACCAAAGGTGCGTGTGTTCGGTGAAGCCCATGAATGCCCGGGCGACGGCGCCGGGCACCACGACGGTGACGACAACGGGATCAAGTTCGTCCGAAGCGTCGGGTTCCGGCGTGCCGGACGGGGCATGGCTGAAGAGGTTGTCCATGGGCAACAACTCTACCGGCGCAAGCACTGCGCGACGTTCCCTCCCATCCCGCGGGTGCGGGACTGGGTGCTGTTGGTGTCTGTCCTGGACATTGGGGGTTAAATGCGGGAGGACCCCCGACCTG
>Ga0213841_1001606_pt1 | contig 10499 bp, 5 predicted proteins | sample SWPATP23_FD_160125 | JGI IMG/M metagenome (GOLD analysis project Ga0213841, IMG submission 160125) | Coastal seawater microbial communities from Marineland, Florida, United States - SWPA TP2 #3 | ecosystem: Environmental > Aquatic > Marine > Coastal | place: USA: Florida | collected 2016-08-14 | reverse complement strand
GAGCTGGCTCGATGCCTTCCCCTGGCTGCGGAACTTCGCCGGCCAGGACGACGACCGAGAGATGTGGTGGCAGACTCCGTTAGTTGGTCTGGGGGCTGGCGATCGCCACCAGAGAATTGCCCAAGTCTCCGATATCGCCCTGGACCGGCTAGGGCGGTGGACCTTGGGCCAGATCTTCACGACGTTGCCCCCGGACATAGCTCTCGACGCGCTCCCGTTGCCAACGCGTGCGCGCAATATGTCGAAAAGGCTCGGCCTTTCGAAAACAGGCGACTTGATGAATCAAGAGCTGGGCGACATACTTCTTTGGCCCGGTATCGGCATCGGGACAGTGGATTCGCTCCTTCAGGTTTTGGCAGCAACGTCCCTCGATTCTGGCAATATCCATTTTCGTGATGATCTGTTCCGCGTCGTCGTACCATCAGATGACGAGCCTCAGCTAAGCCAGGGGCAGCTCTCAAATCCCGCGCTCAACAAGGACCTCGTGCAAGTTGCGAGCTGGTGTATCGCAATTGGCATGCCGGACTATCCGTTCCTTGCCGTGGACCCAGCGCCCTGGACACCGCTGCAAGTGACCGAGGCCATCCGCCGCCTTCAGGGATTGTCCGCTGTCGAAGTGCTCGCCGGAGAGCATCTCGAAATTACGGCGGCGCGGTTGCTCGATCAGTGCCTAGAGCACTTCGATGACCGCACCCTAGAAATACTCCGAAATAGATTCCTCGCCGACAGTCCAGCGACACTGGACGAACTTGGACGCGACCTTGGCGTCACTCGGGAACGAGTCCGCCAGATTGAAAGCAAGGCGCGCGCCGAAATGGTCAGCTATATCGGCCCCGGAGGTGCGCTGGAGCAGGTCGCCCTATCGACGCGTGGCCTCATTGGCCAGCTGCTGCCCCTGGAAGAGCTCATCACGCAGATGCCAGCACTAAAACAAATGGTCCCGGCGGTTCAATATCCCGTTTGGCGCGTTCTCGATCGTTTAGACGACTCCTACGAAATCGCAGATGGGTGGTGCGGCTCCCCAACGATCCAGGGGGCAAAAGCCGCCACCCAAACTAAATTGCAGGAGCTTGCGAATACTCACGGCGTCGTGAGGATCGATGACGTCGACGGGCTCAACTCGATACAAGAGTCCGCGGTCGGACGCCGCTCCCTTCTCCGCTGGCTGGAATACTGTGGATACGAAATGGACGCCCGACATGTCTTACTTCGAACCCAGTCTGTTGGAGATCGGGCAGCCGCCGCTCTCTCAATAGCGGGTGCGCCCATGACGTCCGCGGAGATCCTCAGTACATTCGCTATCGAACGAAGCCTTGGGGCACTGAAGAACGCCATGGGAGTCGACGACAGGTTTAAGCGCGTGGACAGGGATACGTGGGCGCTCTCTGAGTGGGGACTAGAGTCCTACACAGGGGTCCGAGGTCTTATTCGGGACGAGTTGGCCAGAAACGACGGACTTGTCGATTTGGACGGGCTGGTCGAGCGCTTGACCAGCAAGTACAGTGTCACGGCGAGTAGCGTCATCGCTTACGCGAGTGCCCCTCCATTCGCCGCGACTGGCGGCGTCGTCCGGATCGCTTCGGAACGAGAGCCAGGCAAGAGTCCGGAAAGAACGAGACGACTCTATCGGCGAGGAGACGAGTGGCTCTATCGGATAAGAGTCACCAAGGAACACCTGCGAGGCAGCGGAACACCTGCGCCGGCAGCCATCACCCGCGTTCTAGGACTTGGCTACGGAGAAGTTCGGAAACTCGAATCTGTGCTTGGTCCACAATCAGTCAGCTGGATCGCCTTGCAGCCAACTTTCAGCACTATTCGACGCTTCCTTATTGAGGAAGACATCGAGATAGACAGCGAGATATTTCTGGTCGTTCGCGATGACGGATACTTCCACATCGAAAAGGTAGAACAGCCCGCCCCAAACGATCTGCATCATGCGCTGGCGCTCGTTGGGTTGCTACACCGGGACCGCGCGGACGCCAGGCAGGACTTGGCGATGGCGATAGGTTTGCCGGAAGACTCCCCCACTAGCAGCGTCATCGGGGGCTTCCGTGAACGGGGTGACATCGACGTCGCCGATTTATTGACGTCCTCAAGTGCCGAAATCGGCGGTCCGATCAGTTCCGGATACCTCCCGGCCACGGAAGTGACTGAAATTCTGGACCTGCTTTGACTGGGCAGTTCGACGGAATGCGTTCGCTCAGCCTGAACGCACGGTACAGAAGCGACCGAGACGACGTGGTGAAGGAGTTCTATGTCCCGACACTTTCCGTCGCCACTAGTTACAGTCGGGCGGTAGGCTACTTCACTTCGACCAGCATGGCGCTGTTCGCCCGGGGACTGAAGGACTTTGCAGTTCGTGGAGGAAGCATGCGCCTCATCGCTTCGCCCCATCTTGATGCTGATGACATTGTCGACATCGATCGCGGTTACGACCTGCGTGAAGTCCTGGAGAGGGCCACCCTTCGTGAAATCCACCGCGAGGACGACGACCAACTCCTCCGGGGACTTGGCCTCGTCGGAAGGCTTATCGCCGACGGACGGCTGGACATCAAGCTCGCCTTTGTAGAGCGCCAGGGTCGCATAGGGATCTACCACGAGAAAGTCGGCGTCTTCCGGGACGATTTCGGAGATCTCGTAGCATTCACTGGCAGCGCCAACGAAACGCTAGGAGGACTTCTCGCGAATTTCGAGTCTGTAGAGGTCTACCGTGGTTGGGTGCCTGGCGATGGCGAACGGGCCCTAAGGCTTGAATCGGATTTTGAGGACCTCTGGAACAATCGCACGGAGAACCTAAGTGTCGAACCCTTCCCCAGCGTCTCTCGAAATAGGCTGATCGAGCTGGGAAGCAACTATGACTTTGAACCCGAAGCTCCCGATACTCCGGTAGAGGCTCTGCCCGTCACCGACAGCGGATTGCCTGTTCTTTCACTCCCATCCACCCTGACCGTCAGAGGCTACCAGCGGGATGCAGTGGAGTCTTGGCTGCGCAACCGCGGCCGCGGAATGTTCAAAATGGCGACCGGCACTGGCAAGACGAAGACCGCTTTAATAGCGGCGACGCAACTTGGCCAGGTCCTGCGAGACCGCGAGCAGCCCCTCATTGTGGCAATTGTCGCGCCGCTACAGCATCTGGTTGATCAATGGATCGAAGAGGTGGAGTTATTCGGTGTCCGCCCTATAGCGGTGTACGAGTCTTCTCAGCGGTGGATCGCGACTGTTGAGGAACAACTCGCCGAGGCTAGATTGGGACACCGCCCTGTCGTGGTAATGGTTGCCACAAACTCTTCATTCGCTGGACAGCGCTTCCAATCGATCTTGTCCAGAATCGTCCACCCGATTCTCATAATCGGCGACGAGGCGCACAACTTGGGATCCCCCACCTATCTCAGAGCCTTGCCTAGCCACGCTACTTACCGTCTCGCGCTCTCCGCGACTCCAGAACGTTGGTTCGACGAGGACGGCACTCAAGCCCTGAACGAATATTTCGGCAAGGTCGTTTACGAGCTTGGACTCGAGGATGCCATCCGTATGGGTGCCCTCTCGCCTTACAAATATGTGCCTCGTATCGTTGAACTCACCGAATATGAAAGCGTTTTATACGCAAACCTGACTAGTCAAATCGCCAGATGCCTCGCACAAGGTCAGTCCTTAGGTGACAACGATGCATCATCCCCGATGGGCAATTTGCTGCGCAAGCGTGCCGGAGTTCTGGGGCATGCAGAAAGGAAGCTGGTGTTCCTGAGAAGTGACATTCGTATGCGCTCTGACCAATGGCATCAGCTGGTCTATTGCGCGGAGGGAGACAGACCTACTGACGCCGGAGACGTGCCTGGACCAAATCAGTTAGCAGAGGTCATGAACATGGTCGGCAACGACCTCGAGCTTTCCGCGCACTCATATGTCTACGAGACATCCCGAACGGACCGTCGGAACCTCCTCAGCCGATTCAGCACAGGCGATGATCTCCGTGTACTCGTTGCGATGCGGTGCCTCGACGAAGGCGTGGATATTCCGGACGCACGTGTGGGTTACCTGCTTGCCAGCAGCAGCAATCCAAGACAGTTCATCCAACGCCGGGGGCGGCTTCTGCGTCCCGCAGATGGCAAAGAGAGGGCGGAAATAGTTGATTATGTCGCTGTTCCTGCCCAGAACAGCCCAATCAACTTTGAGGTTGAGCGAAGCCTGCTATCCCGCGAGCTGGAGCGTGTCCACGAATTTGGCAGACTCGCCCAAAACTACGGATCAACTCTGGAAACCCTTCGCCCTTTGAAGGAAAAATATCATCTGATGCACTTGTAATGACCACATAAGACGGCCACTAAGGAGCGTAATTGACTTCGTCAAGACGTGAAGAAGATGTTGTGCAGGAACTCAGTCCTGCGGAACGAGCACTTTTGAAACGCATACTGGAAATCGAAAGGGCGAGACTCCACGTTACCGCCGCCGACCCTACAGACGAAATACTTAAAGCCGTGAAAGAAGTCGTTCCATGAAAATTCATCGTCTCAGTCTTCAGAATTTTCGTCAGTTCCGAGGGGAACAGACCTTCGATTTCCACTCAGACGAGCTCAGCCCGGTCTCTGTCGTGTTTGGTGCCAACGGTGCGGGAAAGACAACCCTTCTCAACGCCTTCACTTGGGCGCTCTATGGCTCCATGTCTGACGATGTGGAGGAACAAGAAAGAATGGTGACCGACGGCGTCTGGAGAGCGCTTCCTTATGGCGAATCCGCAGAAGTATCAGTCGAGGTATCTTTTGACCACGAGGGACATTACTTCCGCCTCCGTCGGCGCGCTGAGATGCGAAAAGAGTCTGACGCACAACCGCGCATCGCGCCAAACCTGCAACTCTGGGAGACCAAGAAAGACGGATCCTCCGAAGAAGTCGGGGCACCCCAAGAGAAGATCTACAGCATTCTCCCCAAAGGCGTGAGCCGTTTCTTCTTCTTCAACGGTGAACGCATAGAAAAACTGGTGCAGAAGGGCGCCTACAGCGAAGTGCAACAGGACATCAAGGCACTCTTGAATCTCGAGCAAGTGGAGCGCGCCATCGACCATTTGCCTAAAGTCGACCGCCGCCTCACGGCTGATCTCCGGAAGCACGGCGGTGAACAAGCGGGTGCGATTCAGAGCGCCATCGACGATCTTCGCGAGCGCGAAGTTTCTCATCAAGATGAGCTGAAGGTTCTGGAGGGCGAAATAGCAGCCCTCACGGAAGAACGTGACAGTGTAACTGAGCTCCTGCGACAGCATGCCGGAGCCGCACCAGTTCAGAAGCAACGAGACGAGACGGTTCAGGAACTGTCAGAGGCGAAGAAGGCCCTCGATTCGGCAAAGGCGGACCGTTCTTCGTTGATCGCGGGCAAAGGATTCATCGCGTTCACGATCTCTCTGGGCGATAGAACGCAGGAAATTGCCAACACGCTCTATGAGAAGGGGTCCCTGCCGGCGCCACTCAAACGGGAGTTCGTCGATCAGCTCCTGGAGAAAGGTGAGTGCATCTGCGGCGCTGTGCTGACGGAACACTCAACTCCTTGGACTCACGTGACCGAGTGGCGCCAGCGTGCGGGTCTTCAAGCTGTCGAAACAGCATGGCAGCGGCTCAGCGGCCAAATTGCGCCAATCGCCGCAGGACGTCTCGAGCTTCGCGAGAGCCTCCTCGCCGTTATCCAGCGGATCAATTCCGAGCGTGACCGGGTTAACCGGTTGGAAGAACGACAGTCTGAACTCGACGGACTGCTAAAAGACAGCCGGTTGGAGGATGTTCAGAAGCTAGAGACGAAACGCCTGGACCTAGAACGGCGGATCGGCGACCGGCAGCGGCAAGTCGGATCATCAAGGGATGCGCTTCATAGGATCCAAACAGAGATCACGCAGAGAATCGCCGATCGCAATCGAGCCGATGTAACGGACGAGTTGGCCGCCAAGGCGCGTACCCGCTCGGACATGGTGCAAACCGTACGTGACGCGCTCAAAGAGATTCTCGCAATCCGGTCCGAGGATATGCGTAATCGCCTGGACGCTGAACTCAAGGCCGTCTTTGCCAAGATCTCAATCAAGCCTTACGTCCCTCAACTAAGTCCAACTTTTGAGCTGACGCTGACCCAAAACGTGGATGGAGTGGAACTCCCTGTTCCGAAGTCGACAGGAGAGAATCAGATTCTGAGTCTCTCCTTCGTGGCCGCCGTCTCAAAGCTTGCGCGGGAGATCCGTGTGGAGCGACAGTCCGCAGAAACCCAGGGCGACGATTCGGGTACTTTTCCGATAGTCATGGACGCCGCCTTCGGCTCGCTCGATAGCAACTATCAGCGAGAGGTTGCGAAAGCGCTTGCGGAAATGGCTCCGCAGCTGATCGTCCTGGTTAGCAAGAGTCAGGGGCTAGGCAACGTCGTGGGTCAGCTGATGCCCTATGTGGGGCACCTGGGTGTCATAGTGACTCACTCGAGCGCGCGAACCTCCGTAGCCGAAAACATAGAGATTGAAGGAATATCCCACTCATACATCGTTTCAGATGAAGAGTCCGACTACGCCGAGTTGAGAGCAATCAAATGACAACTACAGGAATAGACGTTCGCGTCCGTCGTCCACAGCAGTATGAAGTGCTTCTAACAGAGCTTCGGACGGATGCTGTATTTCCCACATATAGGGATGCTCTCCTGTTTGCAGCGGCTCTTGGAAGCCAATTCCAACGCCGTGTTCCGTTTGAAGCCGCTGCGGGCGACCCCATCCGATATGAGACTCTTGTCGGCCCGTCGTTTTCTGAGGCACTCGTCGGCATGATTGCAGTCAATGAAGTCCCGGATGACGCAGAGATCATGGACTCTGCTCGCCTAGACGAGCGTGTTCGGATTTTCGAGGAATACGCCAATGGCGGCCTGGAATACCTACAGGAGCAAGTCAACGTTCGGCATCAACCTGCCGAAGTAGTTGTTGTGTCTCTGGTCCTCGAAGCGCTGGAGAGCAGCGGGCGGCCTGAGCCGGCATCGGTTGAGGAACTTCTGAACGGCATCAGCTGGTAAGAGCAGCCTCTGGTGCGGGGCGATTTGCCGTGGCGGCTACTCGCCCTGCACCAGCAGCGATCCGTCGGCGCAAAGGTCAAAACCGCACGGATTGGACGGTTTCGACGACTACCGCCGGCGGACCAATCGATGACCCCTCACCGCCACTCCCGCGTCTTCCAGCGAGGCCTGCCAACCCTGGAGATTCCCGATTTTCTCGGGATGCTTGTACAGCCCGGCACGCATCTCTGACCGGGTTAACCGCGAGTAGAGGTCCCTGCGTCCGTCTTCTGCGCCAAGAAACTCCTCTTTACGATGCAGGAGCGGCGGGTTGCCCGACCTTCTGTAGTCACGGAATCCAACAGTAAGGCTGCGCAGGCTGACTGTCGTTGATGACTCAAGAGTCGGATGCGCATCTCGATCGAATCGAGGATATGACAGGTACGACACCTGCGGTTCCACCACCGACAACTTGATAAGGTTTGCGTCCGGGACACTTCCCGAAAGAATTCGTGCGCATGCTTCGTACACCTGCAGTAGCGGCGGCAGCTCCCCTAGCGCCGAAACGTGAACGTACAAGGCCGTCGGCGTTTGTTTTCCCACGTCGGACCCCCGGGCGGCCAAATATACCGAGACGGGGTTCCCGGCTGCCAGCAGCAGCTTGTCTGCACGCCGGCATGCCTCCCGATAGGTTCCGAATAGGGTCCGGATGTCCGCAGCGAGGCCTGCGCCGAGCTGCGTGAACTTTGGCCTGGAAGTGAAGCGGGACAGGGCGACGTAGATCAGAAGCTCGTCCTTTCGTCGCCTAATCAGATCCTCCCATTGCGCGTCCTCGATCACCTGCCGGATGAGACCGGCGGCAGCCCGTAGCGATCCCATAGCGCGGCAGACTTGAGTCTCGTCGGACGGGAGCAGTTCCCCTGGCCGCGGCGGACGAGCATGGTCCGTTAGGAACGCTAGCAACGGAGCGAGATCTTCGGCATGTTGCTCGTATCTGACGCGAGGATCGAGTCGAATCCTGGGCCGATAGCTATAGATTCGGTTGTTCAAGAAGTCCTGTTCGGTGGCCGAGTCCCGGAACACGTAGAAGATTCCGGGCGCGGCAGCCAGAGGGCGAACGCCAAGAGTTGAAGATATCCACTCGGCCAGTTCCGCTTGATCGAAGAACTTCTGAAAAGTGCCTATCCGGGTCCTAATCCCATCGCCGAACGAGCTACCAGCCAGATCTCGTGCCTCCCACTTTAGGCGGCCCGAGACGACAAGGACTCTCGTGGCTAGCTCCCACGCATGTTGCAGAGTGCTGGCTCGCTCTGAAGGATCTTCGATGACATTGACCACGTATCCCAAATTGACGACATCGGCGGCTATCAAAGTGGAGTCAGGCTGGAAATGAGGGTCCCAGCCGTCTGCCGTGTAACCAAGTTCTCGCAAGGTTCGGAGATCATGTCCGCGCCCGCAACCGAAATCGAACACTGTCCAAGAGGGCTTCAATACTCCGTCGCCTATCGCGGACGATACCGGCCGTGACAAGCCGACCCGGGTCATCGCAGTCCGGCCACGGTCAATTGGCGGGATCACGACGGCGCCGATCGGCAATTAGCCCTGCAAAGCCGCAATTCGCTCGTGGAGTTGGTCCAGATCGACAGAGGGGGCGCCCCACCAGGAGAAACGGATTGAACCATCGACTTTCTCCCTGTCGACCGACATGGCTTCCAGAACATGGCTGGGTGCATAGCTGGCGCTAGTGCAAGCGGATCCTGTAGATATTCCTACTGCGTCTTGAAGAGTCAACACAAGGGCTTCACTGTCGACCCCCGGAAACGAGACGTTCAGGATGTGGGGCGCGGTGTTCGCTGCAGCCCCATTGACTGATCCGTTGAGGTCGCGGACCAAGGCGCTGAGGAGCTCACGGAACCGAAGGGTTTCACGAGTCCAAACCTCGCCATCTTCCAGACGTTCTCGGAGCGCTTCGCAAAGTCCCATGACGAGTGGTACGGGAAGAGTGCCCGGTCGGAGCTTTCGTTCCTGCCCTCCCCCGAACATGAGGGGTTGCAACGGAACTGGCTTCCATCCGCGCCGGCGGATGATGAGTCCCCCGATTCCTTTCGGTCCACCGATCTTGTGGCCGCTGAAGCTCACCATGTCGACGGGAGCAGCCAACTCGTTGTGTCGAACCTTTCCAAAGCTCTGCGCAGCGTCGACGTGGAAATAGGTGGCCGTACTCGACAGTTGTTTCGCCAGCTTTTCCACAGGCTGGATCACGCCCGTTTCGTTGTTGACGTGCATGAGCGAAACTAGAAGTGTGTTCTCCCGTACTGCAGCCATAACTTGGTCCACTGAGTGGCTCCCGTCGGCCTGAGGCTTCAAGAAGTCCACGTCGAACCCGTTCTTGGCCAGATGCTCCAGAGGCTCCAGGACGGCCTTGTGCTCTGTAGCGGAAGACACTATGTGAGTTCGTCCAGTGGAGCGACCATGCGCCGCCAATCCGAGGAGCGCGATGTTGTTGGATTCCGTAGCCCCCGAGGTGAAGATGAGCTGGTCGGGACCGACCCCAACCGACTGTGCGATGTAGGACCGTGCTTCGGCAACTGCTTTCTTGGCTGCATTGCCCCAAGTGTGAGTTCGGGAGCCGGCGTTCCCGAACTCCTCCCGCATGTAGTGGCTGACGACAGCCTCCACACGAGGCGACACAGGAGTTGTAGCCGCGTAATCAAGGTATGCTGTCATACTTGGATCATACTCCGGGTGACGCGCTGTATGTTATTTTTTTCGTCTTGTACGTTATCACTTTAACGTACTAGACTCATGACATGCCCTCCCCCAAACGAACCGTCTCATCCCGCACCGGCGGCGGATTCTCAATTTCGTTTCCGGCCATGAGGGGCATCCAGGCGGGCCGAGAATTCTACGTGATCATGTGTCCACTACGGCACCTTCCGAAGCTCTTCCTGTTTGACGAGGAACCAGTACCGGCGGAGCTGCGCGCTCAGCGGGCCCTAAATCGGAACCGAGTTCCCGCCCTAACCAAATACATCGTTGACAACCGGCACGACTACGTTTTTAGCGCACTGACGGCCAGTATCGACGGAGAAATGACGTTCGAGGCAGTCCAAGACGACGCCGGTCATACGAATCGTCTCGGCGTTCTAAGTATTGCCATGGATGCGCGCTTCCTGATCAACGACGGACAGCACCGGCGTGCTGCGATAGAAGACGCGATGGCGATCGATCCGACGCTGATGGAGGAGACCATTCCGATCGTCATCTTCGGGGACGAGGGCCTCAGCAGATCACAGCAGATGTTTGCGGACTTGAACAGGCACGCCATTCGGCCAGCCAAGAGCATCGGCGTTCTCTACGACCACCGAGATGACGAGTCTGCCGTGGTTCGCCTCGTGGTTTTGAAGTCCCCCTTCTTCCGTGGAGTCGTCGAGACCGAAAAGAGCAATTTGTCCCAGCGCTCGGGCAAACTGTTCACCTTGTCGGCGCTGTACAACGCC
>Ga0213841_1001602_pt1 | contig 10511 bp, 7 predicted proteins | sample SWPATP23_FD_160125 | JGI IMG/M metagenome (GOLD analysis project Ga0213841, IMG submission 160125) | Coastal seawater microbial communities from Marineland, Florida, United States - SWPA TP2 #3 | ecosystem: Environmental > Aquatic > Marine > Coastal | place: USA: Florida | collected 2016-08-14 | reverse complement strand
CAACAGAACCCTAGGAGTACCGTGAGCGTTCTTGCCCGGAGTGTAGGCAACGCCTTTCGAAACAAGGTCAGGACCGCCGCTGTGGTGGCCGTGCTGGCCGTAGCAATCGGACTTGCCCTTGCCATGCTCGTCGCCAACCAGGCCGTGACCGGCAAGGTCGCCGAGCTGAACGCCTCGGTGGGCACGGTCCTGACCGTGAACCCGGCCGGCGGCCAGGGATTCGAAGGCGGCGGCGAGCCGCTGACCTCGGCGCAGGCGACCACCGCGGCGGCCGTCCCCAACGTCAGCAGCGTGGTCGGCACCAAGGCACTGCGCCTGCGCAACGCCGCTGAAATTGCGGCCGAGGCGGCGTCCGGACGGACGGCCCAGGGCGGCCCCGGCGGACAGTCGGCCACCACCGTCACCACGAGCCTCACGGCCGCCGTCGACGCCGGGACGCTCGGCAACCGTAACCAAGCTACTTCCGGCACCTCCGGAAACGGCACCACCCAGGCCGCGCCGGCGTTCTCGCTGCCTGTCACCGCCACGGGCATCGGCGCCGAGGTGGACTCCACCGGCAAGGCCCTGCAGCTGACGCAGGGCACCGGACTGGGCGACTACACCGCGGCGTCCACCGGCGCCCTGCTGGGCACCACCCTGGCCGAGAAGAACGGCCTCAGCGTGGGCTCGACGTTTACCATCCAGGACCAGACCTTCACCGTCAAGGGACTGTTCGACGCCGGCACCGCCTTCGGCAACAACGCACTCTATGTGACCCTTCCGACCGCCCAGACCCTCGCCGCGCTCCCGGACGAACTCTCCACCATGATCGTCACGGTCAACAGCATGGAAAACGTCGACGCCGCCAAGACCGCCCTGCAGGCGGCGCTCGGCTCCGACAAGGCAGACGTCACCCAGGGCCAGCGGAACCTTCAGACCGCCGTCAGCTCGCTGGACAGCGTCAAGAATATTTCCTTCATCGCTTTCGTCGCGGCCCTGGGGACCGCCGGCCTGATCATCCTCCTGATCATGGTCATGCTGGTCCGCGAACGCCGCCGGGAGATCGGCGTCCTGAAAGCCATCGGTGCCCCCAACCGCACCATCGGCCTGCAGTTCGTGCTGGAGGCCCTCGTGCTGGTGGCCCTGGGCAGCGTGGTGGGCGCCGCCGTCGCCTCCTTCGCCAGCGGCGGCATCGCCAGCGCCCTCATCAGCTCATCCAGCACGACGACGGCGGCGACCGGCCAGCGCGGCGGGCCCGGCGGCTTCCCGGGTGGCCAGGGCGGTCCCTTCGGCGGAGCCAGCCAGCTGCTGACCTCCGTGACGGCGAGCGCCTCCCCCGGCGTCATTGCCGCGGGCATCGCCGCGGTCTTCGGCGTCGCCATCATCGGCGCCCTCGTCCCGGCGCTGCTCACCGCACGCATCCGTCCCATCGAAGTCCTCCGAGGAGAATAGCCATGATCGAAGTCAAGAACCTGGTCCGCACGTTCAAGTCCGGCGACCGGACCATCAAGCCGGTCAATGATGTCAGCTTCGAGCTCGAACAGGGCACGCTCGCCTCGATCGTGGGCAAGAGCGGCAGCGGCAAGAGCACCCTGCTGTCCCTGCTCGGCGCACTGGACAAGCCCACCAGCGGCGATGTGGTGGTCAACGGCGTGAGCCTGGCCAGCATGCCGGATGGAAAGCTGACCAACTACCGGCGCCGGGACATCGGCTTCGTGTTCCAGCAGTTCAACCTGATTCCGAACCTCTCGGCCGTGGACAACGTGATGCTGCCGATGGAGTTTGCCGGGGTGCGCAAAGCCGCCCGGCTGGAGCGCGCCCGGCAGCTGCTCGAACAGGTCCAGCTCGATCCGGACAAGCATGTGCGCCGCATCAACCGGCTCTCCGGCGGAGAGCAGCAGCGGGTGGCGATCGCCCGGGCCCTGGCGAACGAACCCAAGCTGATCCTCGCCGATGAACCCACCGGCAACCTGGACGAGCAGACCGGCGAGCACATCATCGAACTGCTCAGCGCGCTCAGCCGTGACCACAACACCACCATCCTTGTGGTCACGCACGACCGCTCCCTGGCCAACAAGACGGACCGGCGGTTCCGGCTCCAGCAGGGCCGGCTTACGGAGGAAACGGCCAAGACCCGTGCGTCGGCGTCCGTAACCGGTTAATAGCGGAGTTGCGGGCGGATCCCTTCCGGTCCTCCCGCAGCTCTTGCCCCGTTCACCGCCCAAAGAACGGATCCCTCCCCCAGGCGGGTGAGAAGATGGCACCATGTCTGCCCTCATCGCGAAGCCGTGGCTGTTCACCCAGCCGGACCAGGATCCCCGCACAGCCACCGGTGCCAGGCTGCGCTGGGGCATCATCGCCACCGGCGGGATCGCCGCCGCGGTTACCCGCGACCTCGAACTCCTGGCGGACGCGGAGCTGTACGCCGTCAGCTCCCGCACCCAGGCGGCGGCCGACGCGTTCGCGGCCGACTACGGCTTCGTCCGCGCGTACGGTGACCAGGACGGTGTGAGCGGTTATGACCGCCTGCTGGGCGATGACGCCGTCGACGTCGTCTACGTCGCCACGCCGCACGCCCGCCACCACGAAATCGCCCTCGCCGCCCTCAACGCCGGCAAGCATGTGCTGTGCGAGAAGGCCCTCACCATCAACGCCCGGGAGGCCGCCGAGCTGATCGCGGTGGCCCGGGCCAACGGGTTGTTCCTGATGGAGGCGGTGTGGAGCCGGTTCCTGCCAAGCATGCAGCGGGCGTTCGAGATCGCTGCTTCGGGCGAGATCGGTGAGGTCAAGTGGGTGGGCGCGGACCTCGGCTTCCCGGCGCCGTACTCGCCCGGTTCCCGGCTCTGGGCGCCCAAGGACGGCGGCGGCGCCCTGCTGGACCTCACTGTCTATCCGCTGCTGTGGGCTCTCGGCACCCTGGGATTCCCGCAGACGGTCAGCGCCACCGGCTGGCTCAATGACGACGGCGTCGATGCCCAGAACGCCCTGACGCTCGGCTACCACTATGGCGCCCAGGCGCAGCTGACGTCGTCATTGCTGGCGCACGGACCCCGCACCGCCACGGTCGCCGGCAGCGAGGGCTTCCTGCAGACCACCGGCTCCATCAACAACCCGAAAGAACTGCTGGTCAGGATCGGTTTCGATGATCCCCGCACGGAGCAGTTCTTTGTGGTGGGGCGTGGCTACACCTACGAGCTCCGCGAGGTCACGCGGTGCATCCAGCAGGGGCTTACCGAGAGCCCGGTCATGCCGCTCGAGGACTCCCTGAACACCATGCGGCTCTTCGACGGCGTACGCGCGCAACTCGGCGTGAGCTACCCGAATGACGCCCACTGACGGCGTCCACTGACGGCGTTCGCTGACGGCGTCCGGGGGCACCGAACCCGGCAACCAGCGAGTGTCTCGGTATGCGTACAGTTTCTGCTCCGCTCTGGACTCGTCCGCCGGGGCCGACTTACCCTGTAGGCATTCGTCCGGTCGTCCTGAAGCGGGGGTGTGCGCATGGCTCCAGCAGCAGCGACCTCCCGCACTGGCCGAACCCTCCGTCCCCTGCGCCGCGTCCTCTTGGCCGCCGTTGCCGGCGCCGCGTGGCTGACGCTCTCCGCAACTGCCGCGCAGGCCGATGACCCCTGTTCGCTCTACGGGGCCGCCGGCGACTCCGGTGAGAGCGTGGTGACGGCCGCTTGCGCGGACGCCGACGACTTCCCGGTTCCCGTCCTCGATGGAGCCCAGGTATCCCTCGACGCCAATCCGGTCCCGGCGGGCACGTGGGCGGCGGGCGCCGTTCCGGGTCCGAGGGTGCCGACGGCGGACATTGAACCGGATCTTTCGCCGGATGTGGCGCCGGATCTTTCGCCGGATGTGGCGCCGGCCGCTACCCACGTGGCTGCTCTCCAGCCCGCTGCCGCTGCCCCCGAGCCCGCGGCAGCGGTTCCAGACGCGACGCTACCGGCCAACGATCCGGCGGCAACCGGATCCACACTCCCCGCGCCAGTGATCACGCCGCCCGCAACTGTGCCCGCGGTGGACCCTGCCGCCCCCGTACCCGTCCCGGTGGTCCCGGATCCCGCCGTGCCGGACCCCGGCGTTGTATCGCCGCTTCCGGACCCCGCGGCTCCGGTTCCCGATCCGGCCGGCCCGCTGCCCGGCGACCCAGCGGCGGTGCCGCCGGGCGGCATCGTTCCGGGCGACGTCCCAGCGGAGGCGCCGGCGGAAGTCCCGGTGACAACCCCGGCGGCCGCGGACGGCGCATCCCCGACGGCGGGCACCCCTATCGCGGGCACCGCAACGTCAGACACAGCAACCTCAGACACAGTAAAGCCGGGCACCGCAACCTCAGACACAGCAAAGCCGGACACCGCCACGTCAGGCACTGCCAAAGCGGGCACGGCAAAGCCGCGCACCGCCAAGGCACCAAGACCGGAACCACCGGCTCCTGCCCCCGTTGGTCCCGAGGCGGCCGTCCCGCGCGCGGCATACCGTCCGCAGATCGCCCCGCTGGCCAATGCCCTGTGGCTCCAGCCCGAATCCCCTGCGGCGTCCCCTGTCCGGGCCGGCGCGGCCCCTCCGGTGGAACCCCCTGCCCGGACAGGGGAACCGCCGGCTCCCGCCGGCGACCCGGGTCCGGGTCCATGGCATGGCGGCACTGGCCTGCCCGCGCCTGACGCGCTCCCGCCTGCACCGGGCTCGGGGTCCGGCAACGGGAACTCTGCCAATGGGCCTGCCGGAACGGCTGCCTGGATGCCCAGCCTGTGCTTCTACCTGCCCACAACAGGGGCCGACCCCATCGGCGGCCCGCTCCAGCACGAGTACGCCGCCGTTTGCGCCGATCCCGGTTCTTCTCCTGACTAGTCGGGCCGTCTCTGCCTCCACAGAGCACGGCCCGTCGGGCTGCCTTGGCCGCCCGCTAACAGTCACCCAGGAGAACTCCCCATGGACTCGACCGTCCACCGCCGGGCTTCCGGCACCCCACCTCGCAACCGGCTAATCCCGTCAGCGCCGCCGCTGTCAGCGGCAGGGTCACCCTCTGCGGCGTACCTGTCAGCGCCCTCGAAATTCATGTCCCGGCCGGCACAGGAAGTACCGCGCACCCCCGCGCCGCCGGAGCGCTCCGGTCCGCATCCGCGCCCGGGGTGCATGCCCCGCCCGCCGTAACGCACTCACCGCTCCCGCCGAGGTCCTGAAACCGCCGGAGCGATGTCGTTGGGTCCGCTGGGGGACCGAACGGCATTCACCGGCTCCGGCGGCAGGACTTCTGCGGATGAGCAACAGGCCAAGCAATGAGGGCAGTTGCGGGCTCGTTGCGGGCTGCCAGGCCGCGCGGCACGGTACCGGATACCCGTCCCCGTATTATTCTTTAGGAGCGCCGCCGGGGCGCACACGGAAGGTATGGGGACATCGTGGACAGTTCGCCCAACAGCGTCGCGGCGGAGCCCTTGGGCGGCCGCTATCAGCTGGGGGACGTGATCGGCCGGGGCGGCATGGCATCGGTCTACACTGCCAAGGACCTGAACCTGGGCCGGGACGTGGCCCTGAAACTCTTCGCACCGCAGTCGGCCGATCCTGACGAGCTTCGCCGCCAGGAGGCCGAGATCGAGCTCTTGGCGACTCTGAACCATCCAAGCCTGGTGACGCTGTTCGACGCCGGGACGGACACCCGGATTCCCGATGAGCCCCGGCCCTTCCTGACCATGGAGCTCGTGGACGGCCAGGACCTGCGGGCCCGAATCCGCCACAGTCCGCTGCCGCTTAACGAGTTGGCCGTGGTCGGTGCCGGGATCGCCGACGCCCTCGCCTACGTCCACGGCCTCGGCATCGTGCACCGCGACATCAAGCCCGCCAACATCCTCCTGGTCCCGGTCCGGCCGGGAGAGCCTTTGCGGCCGAAGCTCACAGACTTTGGCATCGCGCGCATCATTGACGGCACCAGGCTTACGGCCACTGGAACCATGGTGGGAACAGCCGCGTATCTCAGTCCGGAACAGGCCCGCGGCGCCGACCTCGGACCGGCGAGCGACATCTACTCCCTGGGACTGGTTCTGCTCGAATGCCTCAAAGGCGAAGTGGAGTACCCGGGCAGCGCTGTCGAGTCCGCCGTCGCGCGGCTGCACCGTTCCCCCCTCATTCCGGACGCGGTCCCCGCCGAGTGGGCCAGGCTTATCCGTTCCATGACCGCCGTCGACCCGTTGGACCGCCCCTCGGCTGCCGAACTTGAGGCGGCCCTGCGCTTTGCCCTCGTTTCCCCTGGGTCTTTGCCCGGGCCCGTCAAAGAGGAACCCACCCGCGTGCTGCCGGCCCCGCCATCGAGGCCACGCCAGCCACCCCGGCGCGGAACCGCTGCGGCTGCGGCTGCGGCTGCGGCTGCGGCTGCGGGAACACTACCCCTGAACGTGCCTGATCCGGATGCTCTGCCACGGCGGCCGCGCCGCCGCCCCTCCGTTTCCCGCCGTTCCCGTTTTTCCCGCGGAACCGCGTGGTTCTCCCGCGCACGGCTCCGCACGCGCCTGGCCCTGGTGCTTGCCGTGATGGCCGTCCTCGCGGCGGGGGCAGCGATCACGGTCACTCTCTCCACCCCTGACACTCCAGACGTCGTCCCTTACCCCACCGTCACAGGGCCGCTCGGCGATCACCTGAAAGAGCTGCAGAAGAGCGTGGAACCATGAGCCGTTCGCGAGCCACCCGCCGGGACCGCCGCGGTTCCAACTACCGGACGCCAGCAGGATTCCTCACAGGAGCGCTACTGGCAGCGGCCCTGGCCGGCTGCGGCTCGCCTGCGCCCGAGCTGGATCGCGACGCCGCCAGGCAACTGCAATCCCAGGTGCTGTCTGTCAGCCAGGCTGCTGCGGCCAACGACCCCGCCGGCTCCCTGAAGCTCCTTGACGGGCTGATGACCCGGCTGGATGCCGCCGCTGCCAGCGGCGAGGTGTCCTTCAAACGTCACCAGAGCATCAAGTCAGCGATCGACGCCGTCCGGGCGGACCTTGCCGCGCAGCAGGCCGCCGCCCAACGCGCGGCGGCCGAACAAGCGGCCGCGGCACAGGCGGCTCAAGAAAAGGCCGCTGCGGAAAAGGCGGCGGCTGAACAAGCCGCAGCGGCACAGGCGGTAGCCCCGGCTCCGGCACCTGCGGGTAACGGCAACGGCAAAAACAAGCCGAAGGGGAAGGGCAAAGGCTGATCCGGCACCCCGTCTCAACAGCGCTCGGTCCCAGCGGCCCGCCCCAACAGCCGTCCCGGCAGCCTGTCCCGGCGGCCCGTCCCGGCGGCCCGCCGGGCGGACAGCAGAACGCCCCGCCTCCCTTCCGGGAGGCGGGGCGTTCTTCGCGACCGCTGCCTCAGCGCTGCCGCAATGCTGCTTCGGAGGCTACTTGGTCAGCGTCGCGAGGACTTCGCTGAACTTCGCCGAGGGGCGCATGACGGCGGAGACCTTGGCCTCGTCCGGGCGGTAGTAGCCGCCGATGTCCACCGGGGATCCCTGCACGGCCAGGAGTTCGCCGGTGATGGTCTCCTCATTCGAGTCCAGCGCGCCGGAAACGGCGGCGAAGGCGGCGGCGAGCTCGGCGTCGTCGGTCTGGCGGGCCAGTTCCTGGGCCCAGAACTTGGCCAGGTAGAAGTGGCTGCCGCGGTTGTCCAGCTCGCCGGCCTTGCGCTTCGGGGACTTGTCCTCCAGCAGGAACGTGCCGGTGGCGCGGTCCAAGGTGTCGGCCAGGACCTGGGCGCGGGCGTTGCCGGTGCTCGTGGCGAGGTGCTCGAAGCTCACGGCCAGGGCGAGGAATTCACCCAGGCTGTCCCAGCGCAGGTGGTTTTCCTTCAGGAGCTGCTGGACGTGCTTCGGGGCAGATCCGCCGGCGCCGGTCTCGAACAGGCCGCCGCCGTTGATGAGCGGAACCACCGAGAGCATCTTGGCGCTCGTGCCGAGTTCCAGGATCGGGAAGAGGTCCGTGAGGTAGTCGCGGAGCACGTTGCCGGTCACGGAGATGGTGTCCTGGCCCTTGCGGAGGCGTTCGAGCGTGAAGGCCGTGGCCTCGTCCGGGGACATGATGGCGAGCTCAAGACCCTCGGTGTCTTGGTCCTTGAGGTACTCCTCCACCTTGGCGATCATCTGGGCGTCGTGGGCGCGGCCCTTGTCCAGCCAGAAAACGGCGGGCGTGGCGGAGGCACGGGCACGCGTGACGGCCAGCTTGACCCAGTCGCGGATCGGCACGTCCTTGGTCTGGCAGGCGCGCCAGATGTCGCCCGGGGCGACCTGGTGCTCGACCAGGACGGTGCCGGCGTCGTCGACGATCTGGACGGTGCCGGCGGACTGGATCTCGAAGGTCTTGTCGTGGCTGCCGTATTCCTCGGCGGCCTGGGCCATGAGGCCGACGTTCGGGACGGTGCCCATGGTGGTGGGGTCGAAGGCTCCGTGGGCGCGGCAGTCGTCGATGACAACCTGGTAGATGCCGGCGTAGCTGCTGTCCGGGAGGACGGCAAGCGTGTCGGCTTCCTGGCCGTCGCGGCCCCACATGTGGCCGGAGCTGCGGATCATGGCAGGCATCGAGGCGTCGACAATCACGTCGGAGGGCACGTGCAGGTTGGTGATGCCCTTGTCGGAATCGACCATGGCAAGTTCCGGACCGTCGTTGAGGCCCTTTTCGATGGCTGCCTGGACGTCGCCGCGGATCTCCTCCGGGAGGTCCTCGAGGCCGTTGAGGATCGAGGCGAGGCCGTTGTTCGGGCTCAGGCCGGCGGCGGCGATCTGCTCGCCGTAGGCGGCGAAGAGGTCGGCGAAGTAGGCCTTGACGACGTGGCCAAAGATGATGGGGTCCGAAACCTTCATCATGGTGGCCTTCAGGTGGGCGGAGAACAGCACTCCCTCCTCCTTGGCCCGGGCAACCTGGGCGGCCAGGAACGCGTCCAGAGCGGCGGCGCGCATCACGGTGCCGTCGATGACCTCGCCGGCCAGGACCGGGAAGGCACGCTTGAGGACCTTGACCGTGCCGTCTTCCTTCACGAGCTGGATCTTGATGTTCGTGTCCGCCTCGATGACCACGGACTTCTCATTTGAACGGAAGTCGTCGGCCTCCATGTGGGCCACGTTAGTCTTCGACTCCGGAGACCACGCGCCCATGCTGTGCGGGTTCTGCCGGGCGTAGTTCTTGACCGAGAGCGGGGCGCGGCGGTCCGAGTTGCCTTCGCGCAGGACCGGGTTCACGGCGGAGCCCTTGATCTTGTCGTAGCGGGACCGGATGTCCGTTTCCTCATCCGAGGAGGGGTTGTCCGGGTAGTCCGGCAGCGCGTAGCCCTTGCCCTGGAGTTCGGCGATTGCAGCCTTCAACTGCGGCACCGAGGCGCTGATGTTGGGCAGCTTGATGATGTTGGCTTCCGGCGTCTTGGCAAGGGCGCCAAGCTCGGCCAGGGCGTCGCTGACGCGCTGCTCTTCGGTGAGGTAGTCGCCGAATGCGGCGATGATGCGGCCGGCCAGCGAGATGTCGCGGGTCTCCACTTCCACACCGGCCGTTGAGGCGAACGCCTCAATGATCGGCAAGAACGAATAGGTTGCCAGCATCGGCGCTTCGTCGGTGTGGGTATAGATAATCTTTGCCATTGCTCGGGCGTCTCCCTGAAGGTCTGGGTATTTCCGGAATCTTGTGTTATCTCAACACCCCTAACTTACCCGAGGTGCCCCCGTTGGCGCCTACCGGCGTCGTGCGCGGGCGGGTGCATGACACCCCAACACGGCATAACAAGAATTGACAAACGACTTTACAGATTAGTCAAACTGCCGTAGTTTCGTTCCCATCCAGCGGCCGCCACCGGCGTCCGCCTCGCTTTCCACCGGTTAGGACACCATGAGAACACCCAAGACTCTGGCCACCAGCCTGCTGACTTTTTCGGCCGCCGCCCTGCTGGCCCTGAGTGCCGCGGGGGCGGCCACCGCCTCCCCCGCGCCGGCCAAGGCACCGGCTTCCGCCGCCGACGTCTCGAGCCATACAGTCACGGAATCGGGCACGGCGGACTATTGGACCGCGGAGCGCATGCGCAGCGCCGTCCCCGGTGACGTACTGGCGGACAAGGCCATGAAACGAGCCAAGTCCGCGAAGTCCGCGGCGGCACTGCTGGAGGGTGCCGCCCCGAGCACGGTCGAGGCGACCGCACCGAGCCATCAGTCGCAGTCCCAGACGCAGACCCTGCAGACCAAGGCCAACGCGAGCGAGTCCCCGGTCCCGCACATCGGCAAAGTCTTCTTCACCCTTGGCGGGACCAACTACGTGTGCTCCGGCAATTCGGTCTCCTCCGGCAACAAGAGCACCGTCTCCACGGCCGGGCACTGCGTCAATGAGGGCCCGGGCGCCTTCGCCACCAAGTTCACGTTCGTCCCGGCGTACCTCAACGGCGCCGCCCCGTACGGCAAGTGGACGGCCAAGGCGCTCTACGCCCCCACCCAGTGGAGCTCTTCGGGCGACATGACCTACGACACCGGCTTCGCAGTGATGTCAACGCTCAACGGCCAGTACCTGACCGATGTGGTCGGCGGCTCCGGGCTGCAGTTCAAC
>Ga0213841_1001596_pt1 | contig 10564 bp, 7 predicted proteins | sample SWPATP23_FD_160125 | JGI IMG/M metagenome (GOLD analysis project Ga0213841, IMG submission 160125) | Coastal seawater microbial communities from Marineland, Florida, United States - SWPA TP2 #3 | ecosystem: Environmental > Aquatic > Marine > Coastal | place: USA: Florida | collected 2016-08-14 | reverse complement strand
GGTGGGGGTGGCGGTGGAGACCACATCGGGGATCCTCGTCGAGCAGCGACGGGCCGCCAACCGCCTCGACGTCGGCAGCGCGCGCGCCACGCTGTTCGTCGGTCGCGCCTTCGGGGAGTACTGATGCGCCCCGTCCGCCACGTCGTCCCCGTCGCCGCCCTCCTGGCCATGATTCCCGGCAGCGCGCTGGCGCAGGACATCTGCCCGAAGGGCTGTCCCTTCCCCACGATACAGGCGGCGGTCGACAGCGTGAAGGTCGGCGACACCCAGCGCTTCGACGTGGCCGGCGTCACCCTCCGGGAGAACGTGGTGGTGGCCGACCGCACCGTGCGTCTGTTCGGCGAAGCGGCCGCGACCCCCACCTACGCCCCCGCCGACCCCGACCAGCCCGTGTTCACGGTGACCAACGGCAAGCTCGTGCTGAACACCTTCGTGCTCGACGCCGACTTCACCCGCGGGATCGACGCGACCGACAGCGAGATCGACCTGACCACCGGGGCCTTGTTCGGGCGAGGCCTGGCCGGGCCGGGCGCCATCGTGCGCGTGAGCGGCGGCGAGCTGGCGCTGCTCGAGGTCACCGCCCGAGACGGCACCGCCTCGGGCCGCGGGGGCATCGTCTACGCCGAGAACGCCGAGGTGAGCATCATCGCGTCGAACTTCGACGGCGGCAGCGCCCTCGACGGCGGCTGCCTCGCCGTGCGCGCCGACCAGCCCCACACCCTGTCGCTGCTGGGGGTGGTCTTCCGCCAGTGCACCGCCACCTTCGACGGCGGCGCGATGCGGGTGGAGGGGCCCGTCACGGTCGACGGCGCCGGGGTGAGCATGCAGGCCGGCACCGCGCGGCGGGGGGGCGGCCTGGCGGCCCTCGGCGGGGCCACGCTCACCCTCGCGACCTCCGAGCTCACCGGCAACAGCGCGTTCCAAGGAGGCGGGGCCGCCTACGTCGACGGCAGCTCCCTCACCCTCAGCGGCGCGGCACTGGCCAGCAACACCGCCCCCACCGGCGGCGCGGTGCAGGTCGCCGGCGGCACGCTGGCGCTCGACGTGGTGGGCTTCGCGGGCAACGAGGCGTTCGACAACGGCGGGGCCGTGTTCCTGCAGGGCAGCACCATCGACAGCATCGACGCGGCCTACCTCCGCAACGGCGCCCTCGGCGGGCGCGGAGGCGGCCTCTACCTCGGCAGCGGCAGCACGGTCGTGCGCCAGGTGCGCAGCACCTTCTGCCGCAACCAGGCGGGGCTGGGGGGCGGCGCCTACACCGCGCTCGACGACGACAGCACCTGGTCGAACGTCCGGTTCATCGACAACGACGCGCTGCTCGAGGGCGGCGGGCTGTCCCACTTCGGCGACGGCACCCTCACCCTGTCGTTCGCCAACTTCCTCGGCAACTCGGCCGGCCAGGGATCCGGCGCGGCCCTGCTCGCCGAGGGGGCGGTCCACCTCGACGACACCCTGGTCGCCTGGAGCACGGGCGCCACGGCGGCGGTGGCGCGGGACGGCGGCTCGGTCAGCCGCGGACGCACCGCCTGGTTCGCCAACGACGAGGGCGACCTGGCCGGCCTGCCCCCCAACGACCCCGACGCCCTGTTCGGCGACCCCCTCCTCGACCGCTACACCCCGGGCACCCCGTGCGAGGTGGTGCAGGACTGGCCCGGCATCAGCTCGGCGCTCCGCGATGCGGGGCGCAGCGACGAGGTCTTCGAAGACCTCGACGGCACCCGCGCCGATCTGGGGGCCTACGGCGGCCCCGACGCGCCGGCCGACGTGTGGGAGATCGACCGCGACGACGACGGCTTCGCCCAGATCGACGATTGTGACGACGGCAACGACCAAGTCTACCCCGGCGCCGCGGACAGTCCCTACGACGGCCTCGACGCCGACTGCCGCCGCGACGACGACTACGACGCCGATGGCGACGGCTTCCAGGCCATCGACTACGGCGGCGTGGACTGCGACGACGCCGACCCGGCCATCTACCCCGACGCCCCCGAAGATCCTGCCATCGACGTCGACATGAACTGCGACGACGTGCTCGACGCCGACCTCGACGGGGTGCTCCGCGAGGAGGACTGCGACGACGGCGACCCCAGCGTCTACCCCGGCGCCCCCGAGGACGACGGCCCGGTCGACCGCGACTGTGACGGCTTCTCCGACGGCCCCCGCATCTTCCAGCTCACCACCTGCGCCACCGGTCCCGCCGTGCCCGGTGCGGGCTGGCTCGCGGGGCTGGTCGCGCTGATCGCCCGGCGGCGGGCCGAGCCGTAGCGCGTCCTACTCGGAGAGCACGTCGTACAGCGTGCGCAGGCCTACGTCGTCGACCACCCGCATCCGCACGTCGTGGGTGCCCACCAGCGGCACCAGGGCGTCGATCTCGCGACGGCTGGCGTGGGGTCGCACCAGCAGCACGATGCCCACCTCGCCGGCGGTGATGTCGGACACCAGGTGGGGCAGCTCCGCGGTGCCGGCGCCCAGCCAGCGCACCTCCCCCAGCTCGAAGGCCGCCTCGATCCGATCGGGGGCCCCGGGCGGGGCGTCGCCCCCCACCACCACCATCGTCTCGCCGCGGGTGAGGTCGAGCACGGCCTCGTCGGGGAGCTCGTACTCGGCATCGGCCACCGCCAGCACCCCGTCGTCTTCCTTGGCCTGCTCTTCCATCACCTCACAGAACAGGTCCATGCCAGGCTGGCCCTCGAGCAGCGTTCGGTGCGGCGTCATGGTGTTGAGCAGCAGCACGCTGATCTCGCGCTCGAGATCGTGGTCGTCGACCAGGCGCCGAACCCGCTTCACGAGCTCGTCGAGGTCGTCGGGGCCCACCCCCTGCTGCAGCGCGGTGCGGATCTCCTCCAGGTCGGACCTCGACGTGCCCGGCAGCCCCTTGAGCTCGGTCTCCAGCCGCACCCACCACTTCTGCGCCGTGTTCAGCCAGGTGCCCTCTTCGGGGTCGTTGTGCCGCGACAGGCCCGAGACGTAGCCCGGACGATTCTCCCGTGACCAGGTGACCAGCACGGAGAATGTGGGACGGAGCCGGTCGGACACCTCGAGCGGGCCCTGCTGGATCATCTGCCCGATGGAGCTGTGCAGCCCCATGAGCATCTGCTGCGTGCCCCGCGGCAGGAGCAACCACCCGTCGATGTGCTGCACGGCGGCCTCGAGGCGCTCCACGGCCTCGCGGTAGTCGCGCATGGTCTGCAGGGCCTTGGGCTTGCCGATGCGGGCGACGGCCTCGGAGAGCACCTGCTGCTCGGCCCGAGCCCCCGTGGCCGGCGGGAAGGCCGGCCCGATGCGGCGCCGCGCCTCCTTCAGCAGCTTCAGCAGCGCCGCCTTGTGGCCCCTGGGATCGTCGGGATCGACCGGGTAGCTCACCTCGATGGTCGCCCCGGCGGCCACCAGCTTGTAGACCTCGAGACCGAGCCTCAACGCCAGCTTGTCGCGCTTCTCTCCCTGTTTCTCGATGCGCTGCTCCCGATGGACCGAGGCTCCTCCGGCCCGAGCCATTCCGAGGTAGCTCTCGACCGTCTTGTCGAGGAGTTGCTGCATGTCGTCGAGCAGCCGACCGATCCGCTCTTCCGGCGTGGACACGGGGAGACCTCCGAGGGGTCGTCCATCCTACAGCAGGAGCGTCAGGATGTGCCGGTGCGGTCACCGAGCATCGACAGCCGCAGCAGGTGGGCACGTCGCGCCTCGGGGGTGTCGTCGAGGCGACGCAGGGCCACGTTGCGGAACAGGCGCGTCCATGGCCAGTGCGCATCGAGGGAGTCGACCGCCTCCCGGGTCTCGCCGAGGAGGTAGCGCAGCGCCCAGGCGCGACGGGTGCTGTCGTAGCGCGCCACGCTGTCGGCCACGTCGCTGCCCGAAACGTCGTGGGTGAGTGCCCACGACAGGTGGTGGGCGTCCATGATGCCGGCGTTCATCGCCGTGCCACCCACCGGGTAGGCCGCGTGGGCGGCGTCGCCGAGCAGCACCACCCGCCCCTTCACCAGCTGCGACGCGAGCCTCAGCTGCACGTGGTAGAGCCCCAGCGCGTGCAGGTGGCGGTGCGCGTCGCCCAGCAGCTCGAGGCTCCGCTCCTCCATCGCCTGACGCCCCACCTCCTCGTCGCCGTCGCCGCTGGCGCGGAACAGCAGACGCACGTGGTCGGGCATGTCCATCACCATGGCCCAGTCGTCGCGCAGGAACAGGTAGCTCACCCCCGCGAGGCGCTCGCCGCCGGCCACTGCCAGGTCGCGCAGGGCCTCCCGATCGAGGCGGGCGGTGAGGAAGGTCTCCCGCCGCGAGGGCCCCTCCCAGCCGATGCCGAGCTGGCGGCGGGTCCAGCTGTGGTTGCCGTCGGCGCCACACAACCAGCGCCCCCGGAGCACGGCCACGTGCTCGTCGCGGCTGCCGGGCACGCGGGCCGAGGTGGTGAGCTGCACGTGATCGTCGTGCACCTCGAGCCCCACCGCCTTGTGCCCCCAGCGCACGGTGCCGGGGGCCGCCGCCTCGATCGCCTCGAGCAGCACCTGGCAGATGCCCGCCTGGTCGAGGTGGACCCGGTAGGGACAGGGCGTGTCGGCCTCGAGGGCCCCGTAGTCGAAGGCCGCGAGCCGGGTGTGGCTCGTCCAGTCCCAGTACTGCAGGTCGCCGATCACCCGACCGTCGCGCTGGATCGCCCGGAGCACGCCCCAGTCGGCGAAGGCCTCGAGCACCGGCGGCTGCAGCGTGGTGGCCCGCGGGTCGCGGGGAATGCCCGGCCGCTGGTCGACGACCACCACCTCCACCCCCTGGCGCACGAGGCCCAGCGCGAGAGACAGGCCCACCGGGCCGGCACCGACGACGAGGATGGGGTCCATGGCCACCTCCTGTCCTCAACGTAGGGACGAGACACGGCGAAGGGAATGCAGCCGACCGTGGCGGTGGCGACCACGCCCGGCCCGTGCTCAGGGGACGGTGAACAGCATCAGCTGGTCGGGCAGCATCTCCTCGATCACCGGAGCCCGCCCCGTGGCCGGCTCGAGGTAGGCCCGAATGGTGATCTGCATGTTCTCCAGCGGCTCGACGCCGGGGCAGCCGTAGGGCACCTCGACGCAGGGCACGTCGTGGGGGCTGCAGTCGCGGGAGACCACGTAGGCGTACAGGTCGTCGACCTGGGGATGGTCGGGCAGGAAGGCGCGGGCGCTGCCGATCATCTCGGCGCTGTCGACGCCGACGACCCCCATGCCGTGGATGTCGGAGACCACCGCGAAGTTGCTGTACGACGCCTTGCCGGTAATCTCGTGGTTGACCCCGAAGACCACGGCGTAGCCCACGTCGGCCGGCGGCAGCACGAACTGTGGACTCACGACGGCGTAGCGATCGGGCAGGAACCCGGCACAGCCCCGCGGGGCGTACAGACAGTCGAGCCCCTCCAGATCTTGGCGGGGAGCAATGCTCACGGTGCTCAGCAGGTTGTCGGCGCCGTGATGCTCCACGAGGGCCTGGCCCAGCTCGACGCCCGCGTCGAACCAGGCCGACTCGTCGGTGCCCGAGCCCTCGGGGGGCAGCGGCTCTTCGTCGTGGGGATCGGTGAGCGTCTCGGCGCCCGACGGGGTGAGCCGCAGCAGCGTGGCCCCCGGGGACGCACGATAGGCCTCGCCGGCGGCGGGGTCGGCGTCGACGGCGACGCGCAGCGACACGTGGAAGGTGTCGGCCACCGGCTCGAGCCCCGGCTTCACCAGCGCCGGAGGGAGCCGGTCGTGGTGGATGATGCCGGCGTCGAAGCCCGCCTCGACGAGCAGCTGCTCCACCTGCCGCTCGATGGCGGCGTCGAGGGTGGTGATCACCACGATGGGCTCGCCCCAGATCTCGGCGGGCGTCACCCCCCGCTGCTCGGCGATCACCAGGTGGTTGAGCGAGGGCCCCACGGCCCCCATCGGGAGCGTGAGCTGCCCCTGGTCGTTGACCGAGGTGATGAGGTAGCCGCGCAGCGAGAAGTACTTCGCCTCGGGGGGCAGGGTGCCGATCCACACCAGCGCCTCGTCGGACCGCATCCGGTAGCTACGGGCGAGCCCGGGATCGGTGGGGCCCCACGGCTCGAAGATGTCGATGGGCGGGGGCAGCGCATCGCCGGGAGGCGCCGGCAGGGCGTAGCTGCCGTAGGGCGTGGCCGGGTTGTTGCCCAGGCACTTGGCCCCGTCGTCGCAGCAGCCCTCGTAGGTCGCGAAGTCGAGCACCCCTTCCTGCACGACGAAGCCGGCGTCGGCGAAGGCCCGCCGCGCGCCCTCGGTGGGATCGCCCGGGGAGGTGGAGTCGACGACGGAGTCGGCCGTGGGCATGAGCGTGTCGGGCGTGTCGGAGGTGCCCGGACCGTCGGCCGGATCTCCGCCCTGACGGCAGGCGAGGGTGAGCGCGAGGAGAAGCGTCATGGCGTGCTCTCCGGCACCTTGCCCTTGTAGATGAAGATGGCGTCGTCCTGGATCATGTGGGACAGCTCGGCGTGGGTGCCCGTGGCGGGGTCGAGGTAGGTGCGCCATCCGAGCAGCGGGCGCTCGTCGGCCTCGAGGCCGGGGCAGCCCTGCACCACCTCGGAGCAGTAGGGGTCGCTGCCGCAGCTGCGGCTGAACCGCCACACGTAGAGCTTGTCGACATCGGGATGGCCCGGGAGGTAGTCGTCGGCGCTGCCCGGCATCATCGTGGTGTCGACGAAGGCGGCGGGGTCTTCGTTGGATGTGCCGAGCACGAACGCGTTGGCGTACGACACCATGCCGGAGGCGGCGTGGTTGACCCCGAACACGATGACGTCGATGGTGTCTTCGAGGGGCATCACCAGCGCAGGCGCCCCGCCGTAGGTGGAGTCGCGGTTGCAGCCCGGCCAGCAGGGCTCGTCGTGGGGGGGCTGGTTGCTGCTCGCGTCGGCGTCGAGGATCGGGTAGTCGCCCCAGCGCTCGAGCACGGCCTCGCGCAGCTCGTCGACCGCCGGCTGCAGGGGCAGCTCGGTGGTGAGGCCGCCGGCCGGCCGGGGCGTGGGCTCGATGATCGGCTCGGGCGTGGGCGGCACCGGGGGGCGCATCCGCAGCACCACGCCCTGAGGCTCCTCGAGCCAGGCCTCGCCAGCGACGGGGTCGTCGAACTTCGACACCCGCAGGTTCATGCGCAGCAGGTCGCCGGTCTCGTCGAGGCCGAACTGCACCCGCGCGGTGGGGATCCAGTCGGTGTTGAGCACGTCGGCCGGGAAGCCCGCGTCTTCGAAGAAGCCGCGCACGGTGCGCTCGATCCCTGCGTCGGCCGTGCTGATCACCACGGTGGTGGCGCCGAAGGGAGCCGTGGGCGAGTCGCCCCAGTGGCGCAGCACCACCTGGTTCAGCGAGTCGCCGAGGTTGAGGTAGGACGGCTCGGGCTGCCCGGTGGTGGGGCTGTAGCGTCGGTGCACGTAGGTTCGGAAGCTGCTGTAGCGGGCCGGGGGCGGCATGCGCCCGACGAACACGACCGCCTCGTCGGCGGTGGTTCGGTAGGTGATGGCGTCGTCGACGACACGCTCGGCCTCGCCCTCGGCCAGCGGCAGGTCGAGCATCACGTAGTGGGCGGTGGGGTTGCGGGAGTGGCAGCTCTCGAACAGACAGCAGTCGTCGAGGTTCACCGCCCGGGGAACCCCCTCCTGGAGCGTCCAGCCCTCGGCGGCGAGGCGCTCGCGCAGGGCCTGCAGCGGAGCCTCGGCCACCCAGCCGTCGAGGGGCACGCTGTCGGTGGTGCCCGTGGGGGTGGTGTCGACCGTGGCGGTGGGGGTGGTGTCGACCACGGTAGAGGTGTCGACCGTGTCGGGCCCGTCGACGACCGCGTCGCCGTCGCCATCGGACCCGGACGTGCCGCGACAGGCGACGAGCAGGGACAACGCCAGCAAGGGGACGGTCACGGTGGCCTCGGTTCCTCGGGATCCGCCCAGAGTCTATCCGACGCACCCGCCATCGGCAGGTATGCTGAGCTGCCGAGGAGCAGGACGAGATGGTCATCCACACCCTGGCCGCGCTGGCCCTCGCCGGCCCGTCGGTGATGCAGCGCGACGACAAGAGCGTGCTGTCAGTGGGCGTCGAGGGCCACATCGGTGCCTCCGTCGCCGACCTCGACGAAGACGGCGCTTGGGACGTGGTCTACCCCCACGACCAGACGACGATCGGCGTGTGGCTGTCGACGGCGGGCGCAGGCGCCCCCGCCTCCGATCCGTCCACCGAGCCCCTGGTGGCGGCCCTTCCCTACGACATCGACGCCGACGGGCGCGTCGATCTGGTGGTGGTGCACCGCGACCTGCTGGTCTGGTACCTCAACGCGGGCGGAGGGACCCTCGGCGCCACCCGCTCCCAGTCGGCGACGCAGCTCGGCGTGGGCGCCACGGCGCTTCGGGGAGCGGCCGTGATCGACCTCGACGACGACGGAACGCTCGACCTGCTGCTGGCCCACACCGACGGGTTCCGCGGGCTGCGATGGGACGACAAGCTGGAGGCGTTCGAGGCCCTCGCGGTCCCCGGGCTCGCCACCGCCGGCCTGACCGACCTCGACGGATTGCTGGTCTCCGATCTCGACCACGACGGCCACGTCGACGTCGCCGGCCGCCACGACACCACGGGGGTCGGGCCAGTATGGCTCTGGAGCTCTGGTGGCTTCACCAACCAGCTCACGCCCGACGTACGGACCGGCGCCGACCACGGCGGCCTGGTGTCGTGTGCCTGGTCCGAGCCATGGGGGCAGCTGTTCTTCTCGGAGCCCGCGAGCGACGGCAACACATGGTGGACCCACACGGGCAGCAGCTTCGCCCTCGTCGAAGAGCTCGACCTCGAGAACGGCATCCGCGGCCTCGCCTGCGCCGACTTCGACCACGACGGCGACCTCGACCTGTTCCTCGCCGACGACGGTACCGATCGCCTCTGCTCCGCGCCGTGGACGGGCTCGTCGACCACGGGCTGCGACGGGGTGGGGCTCGGCTCGGTCCGCAGCATCAGCCCCACCACCGCCGATCTCGACGACGACGGCGACCTCGACGTGCTGGTGCCGGGCGACCAGGAGCCGCTGCAGGTGTTCGTCACCACCGCACCCACCGACGACTACCTGCAGGTGCGGGTGCTGACGCCCACGGGCACCTGCGAGGAGCCCAGCTGGCGCGACGACATCGGCGCGCAGGTCGAGGTGGCCGAGGCGAGTCCCCCGTGGCGCGAGGTGTCGGGCGGAGAGCAGCGTGGGCAGCTGCCGTGGCCGGTGCTGCACTTCGGCGGCATCGACGGGAGTCAGCCCACGAAGATCCGGGTGGTGCCGTCCGACCAGCCCGAGTTCCGGATATGGGTCACCCCCGACGACCTCGGCGACCCCAAGCGACGGGTGGTGAAGGTCGACGACCCCGACGACGACGGTCTGGTCGACGAGTCACGCACCGCCGACCTGGACGGCGACACGGTGCTCGACTTCCTCGACGACGACATCGACGGCGACGGGCTGCTCGATGTCGACGAGTTCACCGACCCGTGCGACCTGCCCGACACCGACGGCGACGGGATCACCGACCCCTACGACCCGACCGACGATCGGCCTACGGGCCTGACGGGCGGCACGGGACAGACGGGGCACACCGGTACCGCCCCCCCGACGGCCGACACCGTCGACACCGCGGGCGGCACGGCCACCGGCGACACCGACACATCGACCAACGGCACCACGTCGCCCACCGACCCGGGCGGAGCGGCCACCGCCGCCGACGGCAAGGCCGCGGCTGGGTGTGCTTGCGACAGCAGCGGGGGCGGGCTGTGGCTGGGCCTGCTGGGGCTGGGGCTGGCGCGCCGACGTTAGAGCTCGGCCCCCGAGCAGTGCACCGCCACGTACACGATGGGCGTGGCTTGGCCGTCGTCACCCACGGTCACGCCGAACGTCGGCACCGCCCGGACACCCGGCGGAACCGGTACGGGGTCGAAGAGGGTGCCCTCCGAACCGGTGAGGGGTCGAAGGGGGCGTCCGAGCCTGATTCCGGGGCGCGGCCACTCCATTGTGGTGCTTCGCTCGTTGCGGTCTCGGCGGAACGGTCGCCGAACACCCTCTTCGATGTCTTACCGGTCTGCGACGCACCCTCTTCAGCCCCTCACCGGTCCCTGGCGTCGGTCGTCGCATCCGCCCCGAGCGGCCACGCGACCTCCCACGGCTCGCGGATGCGCCCGCTGAGCGCGTGGTCATGGACTACGCCGCCGGTCACGTCTTCTGGGCGGCCCCGCTGAGCGCGTGGTCATGGACTACGCCGCCGGTCACGTCTTCTGGGCGGCCCCATCGGCAGCGCGACCGACCCACACCTCGGAATCGACGGCCAGCGGCGGCGGCCCGTGGGTGGTGAGCACGATCACCCGGTCGGCGCGGAGCCCCTCCACCATGTCGACCACCCGCGCCCGATGGTCGGGGTCGAGGTTGGCGAAGGGCTCGTCGAGCAAGAGCACGTCGGGGTCGCCGGCCAGCGCCGCGAGCAGCTCCCCGAGCTTCCGCTGCCCCGCCGAGCAGTGCCCCAAGGGCAGCCCGCCGGGCACGTCGAGCCGCCGCCGCACGCGCTCTCCGTCCCACCCGGGCGCGCCCCGGAGGGCCGCGAGCT
>Ga0213841_1001588_pt1 | contig 10620 bp, 11 predicted proteins | sample SWPATP23_FD_160125 | JGI IMG/M metagenome (GOLD analysis project Ga0213841, IMG submission 160125) | Coastal seawater microbial communities from Marineland, Florida, United States - SWPA TP2 #3 | ecosystem: Environmental > Aquatic > Marine > Coastal | place: USA: Florida | collected 2016-08-14 | reverse complement strand
GAGCTGATACGCAAGGGAAGACTGGACGAAATTTTCTTTGTCGACCTGCCCGATGCAGAAGTCAGAAGAGAGATATTCCAGATTCACCTGCAGAAGCGGGAAGCGGATACTGCCGGGCTGGACCTGGACAAATTATCGGGGCTCACCAATGGGTTTTCTGGTGCGGAGATCGAGCAGGTCGTTGTGTCCGGGCTGTACCATGCGCTGGCCAGGAAAGAACCACTGTCCCAGGCGATGCTTGTTGAAGCCATCGAAAACACCCGGCCGCTTTCTGTAGTGATGGCCGAAAAGATCGCCCATCTGCAGGCATGGGCCAGTGAGCGCACCGTACTGGCTAACTAGGGTTGAATGACCCAACCGAATCTCTGGCTTGGCTTGGCACACATTATTCGCCAGAATAGAAAGACAGATAGCCTGTTGCTTCCCTGCCCGGGAGAATCATCCATGAAAACACTGTCTAAAGTTTATTTATTGGTCACCTTGCTCTGTGCACCTATTCAAGCACTGCAAGCAAATGACGTGACCGAGCAAGACTTTGCCTTCCTCGCTGGTATGTGGAGTGGCGAAGGCTTTGGTGGCCAGTCGGAAGAGATGTGGATGCCGCCCTCTAATGGCCGGGTGTTCGGTATCTTCACCCAGACCAATGATGGCGATCTCGTGTTTACGGAGTATATGGAGATCACCGAGGAGGATTCCGGTTGGGTGTTGAGACTGAAACATTTCAATCCCGACTTCAGCGGCTGGGAAGAGAAAGACGACTACGTGACTTTCCGACTTGAATCGGTATCGGAAAACAAGGCAGTATTCGGCGGGCTCAGTTACGAGGTCAGCGGTGACAAGCTTACGATTTTGTTAAGGTTACGTCAGGACGATGGCTCAGTTACCACTGAGCAGTTCAATTTCAATCGGATCGCGATTTAGGCGAGTAACTCCGACGAGAGTAAAGGGAGAGCAGCATGAGTGAACAACGACTCAAGGAACTGATGTCGGCATTGATAGCCGAGCTACGGGACACGGATGGTGTAGATCCGGACACACTAGAGCTTGCCAATAAGCTTGGCGTGGACATAGAGGAACTCACCGATCCCGACGTGGAGAGCGATAGTGCCTCCATGCTGGATGACGCCATCGCCCTCGAAGCGCGCTTTGCCGCGACGCATCCGGTCGCAGAGAAGACGATCCGGGAACTGATCAACAGTCTAAGCAAAATCGGAATCTAGCCAACTGATTTTGAACTGGCTGTATTGATTGTGATCGCAGCGCTAGATCGGATGCAGTTCGATAGGTAAAGAGCCTTCCCTGCTGCCAAGCATGGTACCAATGAAAGAATCTCCCCAGGTGTATTTATCCTGCATTAGCGCGTTGATTCGTTCGCTCTTGTCCGGCCGCAGTTCCACGGTGTAAGTCGAAGTCTGACCATCGCGGGTTAACTCAATGCTGTCGCTACTTTCGATACGACTCAACCAGCCCGACCCGTCTGCGCCAACCCTCAGATACTGGTAGCCGTCATCGTCTACAATCCACAGTCTGGTGGTGACCGCTTCGCCGCTCTCATCCAGAGTGTGTAGCTCTACCACTTCGACTCTTTCGGCTGCGAGCCTTTCGATCCCGAGTAACACGATTACCAGGACTATGAGTGAGGCAAATCCCCAACGTAGGTATTTCATAGATTACACCCCCTTTATGTATGGGATACAGGTTCGATCCGTCACATTATTTACTTTAACGTTAAATAGTTTAACTTTAAAGTATTTGAGAATACAATAGCGTAACTATAAAAAAGCGACGATGCCATGAAACAAAAGAAGCAGACTACACAAGCCACTGAGAGCAGCGCCGCCCTCTTCAGCTACTTCAATGAGATTGGAATCATCTCCCAACTGGCAGGGAACCTGTTCGAGCGCAACCTGCCAGAAGGGCTTACCAGCTCCCAGTTCAGTGTCCTGAACTGGTTTATCCGGGTCGACGACGAGGCGACTCCCGGTCGTCTGGCGGCCGCCTTTCAGGTTACCGCCGGCGCCATGACCAACACCCTGAAGAAACTGGAAGGCAAAGGCCTGATCAAGGTGGAGCCGGATGGCAATAGCGGTCGCCAGAAACGGGTAACTATCACCGCGAAAGGACGGCGCATGCGAGACCGGGCCATCAACTCGGCGGCACCCATGTTTGCGGAATTTGCAGACCAGTTTTCCGCCACATTCATTGAGAAGCAGACCAAGGAACTTCAGAAAGTGAGGAAATACCTGGATGAGTACAGGTATCGCTGAATTCACCGGAGCCGAGGACTGGGCAACAGGGACCCACTGTGATCGGGACAATCCCTGCTCAAGCCGACCATAAGCCTTTAGCTTTAAATAGCCTGATAGTACTCTACTCACCAACGACAAATTGCAGAGAATGGCCATCTTGAACGACGCATCCGAAATCATCCGTATCTTCACCGTGGGCGGCACCATCGACAAAATCTATTTCGACGCCAAGAGCGCCTACGAAGTAGGACCGCCCAACATCGGCGAGATCCTGGGTGGCTTGAAGCTGAATCCAGCGTTCGCCGTGACACCATTGATGCAGAAAGACAGCCTGGACATGGACGATGCGGACCGCACCCTCATTAAAGAGGCGGTTGGAAATTCCGTGGACAAGCGAATCATCATCACCCATGGCACCGATACCATGGTGCAGACCGCCGAGAGACTGGGCGAACTTGCAGTGGCGAATGGACAGACAATCGTGCTGACCGGCGCCCTGGAACCCGCGCGTTTCAAGACTTCCGATGCCATGTTCAATATTGGCGCCGCCATCACCGCGGTACAAATCCTGCCGCCGGGTGTCTATATCACCATGAACGGGCAGGTCTTCGACTACGACAAGGTGGTTAAGGATGTAGAGCAGGGACGATTCGTGTCATTATAGTCCGCAACTCAGGGGTTTCCGAATCAGGAGTATTCCAGCATGTCAGCACTCAAAAACAGAACAATAACAATTGCCCGGGCCGTCCTCCTCCTGGGTTTTAGTGTCTACCTCGTCGGCTGTGGTGAATCTGAAGCTCCGACTCCTGCTCCAGCACCGGAGCCGGAACTCAGCTTCGAGGAACAACTGCAGCTACAACTGATACAAGCCGAGCCCGGGGACATAATCGAAATTCCCGAAGGCACTCACGCGATCAGTCGCAGTCTTTCCCTCACCGTACCGGGTGTCACAATACGCGGCGCTGGCATGAACGATTCGGTGCTGTCCTTTGCAAACCAGGTGCAGGGGGCGGAAGGCCTGTTAGTCACCGCAGACAATTTCACTATCGAGGATCTGGGCATTGAGGACACCGTGGGTGATGCCCTGAAGATAAACGAAAGCAATAACGTCACTATTCGCCGTGTCCGTACCGAATGGACAAATGGTCCCGACTCTGAGAACGGGGCCTATGGCATCTACCCTGTGCAGTCCCGGAACATACTTATTGAAGGGTCAGTGGCTATCGGTGCCGCCGACGCTGGCATCTATGTAGGCCAGTCCAGCCAGATCATCGTGCGCAATTCCCACGCCGAATATAACGTGGCCGGTATCGAGATCGAGAACTCGACCTATGCCGACGTCTATGACAATGTTGCCATCAATAACACCGGTGGCATTCTCGTTTTTGACCTTCCCAACCTTGAAGTACAGGGCGGGCAAGCGACCCGGGTATTCAATAATCGCATTCTGGAAAACAACACCGAAAACTTCGCTCCCGAAGGCGCCATCGTGGGCAATGTGCCGCCAGGAACCGGTTTGCTGGTGCTGGCCAATGACAATATTGAGGTATTCGGCAACGAGTTTGCCGACAACGACAGCGTACACATCATGGTGTACAGCTTTGTGCTTGGAGGTCGCGTTATCGACGACCCTAATTACGACCCCTACCCCGAACAGATTTATATCCATGACAATGAATATATTCGCGGTGGCACCGTGCCAGCCCATGCCCTGCTGGCCAAGTGGCACGGGGAAACCGGTGAAAACTCTCCCAGTATCGTGTGGGGCGGCCTGGTCAGGGAAGGCAGCAGCAGCGACAACATAATCTGCCTCGGCGATGAACCCCAGACTACATTCATGAACCTGAATGGAACCGGTGCCGCGGCCGATGTGTCATTCGACACTTCTCCCCATGCCTGCACCCTGCCCCGTCTCGAACCGGTGACACTGGATAGCCCCGGCGACGATTGATGCCATCCCATTGTGTTGGCTGCGTACTTAAATCGCTCGCCTTGGCGGCAAGCCTGGTTGCTTTGGGAGTTGCGGCGCAGTCCGCTGAAGAGCAAGTAAGCTTCCTGAGCGCACTGCAGAACGACGACGACTGGACCTTGCTGGAACGCACACCACTGCAGTTTCCTGTCTATCACCCTCAGGGAATGACACGGGTGGGAGAGCATTTCTTTATGAGTTCGGTAGAAGTACTCCAAGCCCCGCAGCGGCTGGAAAATCCGGATTCCGACTTCGACCGCACTAGCGGTCGTGGTATAGGACACCTGTTCAAATTCAATGCCCACGGTGAATTACTGGCCCACACTACCCTCGGTGAAGGCACTCTGTATCACCCAGGCGGCATGGATTTCGATGGTGAGCAGCTCTGGATTCCGGTGGCAGAGTACCGCCCCAACAGCCACTCAGTCATTTATCGGGTTGATCCCGACACACTCGACGCAACAGAAGCCTTACGAATAGAAGATCATCTGGGAGCAGTTGTGCACAACCCCATCGATCGGAACCTGTATGCAGCTAGTTGGGGGTCGCGTCATCTCTACCAGATTGATCCATTTGGTGACAGATACGAGGCGGCCTTCGTGAGCAAGAGTGAGAAACGAGGTTCGGACGTGGACTACCAGGATTGCCAGTTACTCAGTTCCGATCATTTACTATGCAGTGGCATCGCCAGTGTCGTGGTTGAAGAAAACAGTCGACGTACAATCGGTGGTATTGAGATTCTGAATATTCCCGGTCTCTTTGTGCAGCACAAGATCAGGGTGAACGGAACGAGTCCCGGCGGTGAATTCCTGACCCGAAACCCCTTTTATTTTGAGATGACGCTCGAGGGCCGCGGACTCTTCTACTTTGTGCCTGAAGACGACACCGCGGCGCTGTATCAATTTAGTCCCGCGGCGCAGTGAGCTATTCGAAGACTGATAGATTCTCTTCTGCAATCTCCATGTATTCTTCCTTAAAACCGGGCAGCAGGAAGCCGTCCGCGATGAGCTGGTCGGTGGCGGCTTCGTATTTTTGCAGGTAGTCCTCCGGACCCCGGTATAACCCCTCAATGGAATCACGCTGATCCCTGTTGGCCAAGGCATCGAAGGTGTTTTTAGCCAGCGGTATATAGCCGCCAGCGAGGCGGGCCAGCGCGCGCTCCGCGCCGGTGGCGGGATTGCGCAGATTCCAGGACACAAAAGTGGCAAGTGGCACCTTGGTCAGGGGCGGCAGAATGGTTGCTGAATCGAGGTCGTTATTGTTGTTGTCCACAGCAGGCACCAGCGCCCCGTAGAAGTGGTCTGAGTAGTCGGGATGGCTGTCGATGATGCGCTCGCCTTCCCAGCGAGCACCGTAATTGGCATGTGCAGGCCTGTACATACCTGACGGATGGTTATAGCCGTTAACCGGATTCCAGGCGTCGCGGTTGATGCGCCCATCGTTGTGAGATGCGACCAGCGATCCATCGGCAATCTTCGGATATACCGATGCCGGGGGTTCTACATCGTCTGTCACCCAGTCGGACATGGCGACAACCATGGACATACCTATCGGATTCCACATGTTCGGATTACGGGGAAGCTGCCCGGAAGTCGCCTCATCCGGTATGCGGCCGTTGCCCGATCCGTGTTGCGAACCACCGATGGTATAGAAGCGAACTTCCTCTGGAATCACGGCGTCTTCCGTTCCTTCCGGATTGGTATGGGGAAGCGATCCCGCGCGTAACCAGTATTCGTTAGTGGTCTGGATATGCATGATCCTGGGTACGGTGTCGCTTGCCCGCGCCCTGGCTAGCAAGCTGTCGCTTTTGCCGGTATAGGGATCGGTGCTCTCGCCATAGGTAAATGGAAACAGGTCATTGGGGTACAGGTAGTTTGAATGGTGTCCGTTGGTACGGGTCGGCATGGCAAAACGCAGGTTGAACATGCCATAACCCCCTCCCGCGATGAACGGTACGATGCCGTCGAATACCCTGCGACCTGCCTTGTCGGCATTGAAACCATCGTACACATACTGTCGCAGTAGGCGGCCACTCTGGGAGAAACCATAAGCGATAGCATGATCGATAGGTGGCAGGTCAAACTGTGCCAGCTGCTCACTACCCTCCCCGCCATAGCGTATCAGGGACACAAGATCGCGAATGGCCGCCATGCCGGAACCCGATAGCACAGGGTCCTGCGCCTCGTAGATCAGTTCGTAAAGCACACCGGGCTCGAAGCCACCATCGAGTTCCAGCCAGACCCTGGGCTGGTTACTGTCGGCCACGGTTTCCACTTGCAGATCGAAACTCGATCGCTCGACGGGAATACGGACATCGGTCTGGTACTGACGTCGAGTTAGCGTTGCACCCTGCAGACCATTGTCGGTCGGCATATAGGCCAGGTGGTTGTTGCCGGCGATTTCGACACGGTTCGAGGCGCGACTTACGCTGACCTCGTAACGCACATCACCAGTGATGGGCGAGCCGCCACCAGAGACCACGGGCGCATGCAGGCGAATACGATTATCTCCCGGTGCCAGCTCATTGATCCAGCCAGTGACGAGGTAAGTGAACCCCTGCTCGGCCACAGGCATCTGGCGCTGCTCGGGTGGTGTGTTCATACCTCCCCTATTGTTGACCGCATAGGCCAGTACGCCGTTGGCAATATTTTCCGATGGCACCAGGAGTTTGAAATCGGTTGCATACTCAATCAGGCCATCAGCGTTCACTGGAGCATGTTCGATATCGGTGATTGTGGCATTGGCCGAAGACCGGGGGTCGAGTGTGAGATAGACGACACCGGTGTAGCGCTGGTAGCTGAAGGGGTCGAGGGTGCGAGTCGCTGTACTCTCGCGGATTACTTCGATGCGACTGACATCGGCCTGCAGAAACGCGGGCAGCAGACAGAAGACTGCTATTGAAAGAGAAGCGGCTGCGGTACTGCGCAGGGAATTGGAGATCATGGGACTGCTCCCTTGGGTAACTTATTATTTTTTTGCTGATAATCAGGTTGGTATTGCCAACGATATTGCTGTCCTGGCGCTTGCCAGGAAACCTCATATTTTCAGTGTTCCCGATAAGGCTTCCGGTGTCAACGCAACTGCCTAGTTGGCATTGACCCGGGCCGATTCATCCTGCCGGGCACGGCGGTTGGAGAGCACAGGCATCAATGCGGTGAGCGCAGAGCCCGCGATCAGGAACAAGGCTCCCAGAATAGAAAGCCAGGATAGCCGATCGGAAAAGGCGTAGTCGGGATTCAACAAGACAATGATTTTTAGCGTGCCTATGGTAAACAGTGGCGCCAATGCCAGCATGGCGCTGACCTTGGATGCATCCCAAACATTGAGCGCCTCGGCAAAACTGCCGTAGGCCACGATGGTATTGAGGCAACAGAAAGCGAGCAAACCGACCTGAAACGAAGTGAGCTGCAAGACCTGCTGGGGCGAGATAATGGGCAGCAGAACAATGATGGAAACGCAGTAGATCACAAAGAGAATCTGTACAGACGTAAAGTCCTTCAACAAGCGCTTCTGCAACAAGGCATAGACCGTCCAGGTGACGGCTGCCGCGACAACGATAATGACCCCTATGGTTTCTTCATTATCCAGCGATGTGAACTCACCCAACCTGTCATTGAAGAACAGCAGCAGTCCCAACACGATGAGCCCCGTTCCCAGTTTCTGAATACCGATAAAAGGTTCCTTGTAAAACACCACACCACCCAGTATCAGGAACAGCGTTGTGAGCTGGATGACCGCTTCGCTGGTTTCAGCGTTGACATAATTGAGGCTGAGGGAGAAGTAATAATAGTTGCCACAGAGACCCAGGGCGGCGATCAGCAACAGCGCTCGCAGCTTGTTGCTGGTACTTAACAGCGGTGGCAGATTACCGCGCCATGCCAACCAGCCGAACAGCGCCAGTCCCGCCACCAGAAAGCGGTACCAGACCACCGTGCTCGCCTCCATGCCTGTCAGTAATTCCTTGAGGGCAATCGGTAGCACACCCCAAAGGGCGGCGGCAACGAGGGAAAGGAAAAATCCCAAAACGGGATTTTGCTGAGAATGGTTCATGGGCTTTCTGATCTGCAACTCAACTACTATACAACTCAACTACTGAGTAGCGCGGTTTAGTGGTACAGGAGTTGGTATCGGTATCTGTGCTTGATTCTGCGTCAGTGTCAGGTGGCTGCATGCTACCACGAAACCCTGTTCTGCACTCAGCCTGGGCGGTCGATAGACCGAACGTGAACAGAACTCTGCAAACAGCTTTAGCTTAGTTTGATGTGCCGTGAGAAACGAGCGCTGAGAAACTCCATCTGGTCTGCCAGTACCGCGTGGTTGGACAGGTACAGAAACTCATACTGGTTGGGCACAAAGGGAATCGCAAGCAACTCCATGCTGGATTCTTCGGGAGTACGATCCGCCTTACGGTTATTGCAGCGGCGACAGGAGGTGACGACATTGGTCCAGATGTCGGCGCCACCACGGGAGATGGGAATGACGTGGTCGCGGGAGAGTTCACTCACTCCGAACTCGTTCCCGCAATAGAGGCAGATATTCTTGTCGCGGCGGAACAGGAATTTGTTTTCCAGAGGCGGATCAAAGCTGTCCTTATGCACCTTGCCATCGCAGGCCACGATGCTGGGCAGCTTGAGTATTGACTGCACTCCGTCCCGGTTAAAACCGCCGCGAATTTCCATCACGGTGTCACCCATGCTCCAGATGACGAGGTCTTTTACGAGGAGGGTTGCAGTCTCTTCCCGAGTTAGCCAACTAACAGGAATACCGGCTTTGTTCAATCGCAGAATCTTGGCGTTCACGCTCAATAACCTGGTTCGACTGCATGCTCGGTGAGAGTGTACACGTCAGGCTGTGCGCTTGCACGTCACTTTGTCTGACATGTGGTGTGACAGGTTTTGCGAATCACATCGTGCCGGGCAATTCCTGACAACTCCCGACTCTATTATCGGCCCAAATTAGCCGGGCTAAATATTCCGAGAGCGAATTTCCTGCTGGTCAGTCGTGAAATAACGACAGGCAACCGGGTTACTACAGAACTGAAACACAAACCGGTGGTTTATGACTGAAATGTCATTAACTTTACTTGCTGATCCGTGTCTGGTTTTCCTGCCAACGCTGGTAACCCCCGGTGCTAACCCAGTAGCCCAGCTGCAGTATTACGGCCAGCGCGATAAACAGGGGAATGGTGCCCCAGTCCCTGCCTCCGACCCGGAAATAGAACACGGCATTGTAGTAGCGATCTTCTTCGGGTAATTCGGCGGTCACCACGCCGATATAGGTGCCCTTTTCAGTAAAGTCATAACTTGTACTGTAGAAACCGCTTTCTTCGATGCGAGGCTGCTCGTAGAACACGGTCACCGCTTCCAGGTCTTCGATAGCCTGGATGTCATCCCAGTCGGCGAAGCGGCCCAGGTTGTTTACGTCTCGCACGATGCGAAAGTCGATGCTCATGTCTGTTAACAGGTCATGAAGATACTCCATAACAAACACCGATCGGGTCACGTCCGGAATGTCTTCACAGAATTCCTCAGTCTCCCGGGTGTCTGGCTGGAATACCGTGAAGTGTGCCTGCATGAAATCGATATTGATGACGCAGAGATCGTCTTCGAAGGCAACACCACCATGGGAGTGGGCCTGGGACGACATCAACAACAGCCATAACACATGCCATGGCGCAAATGCCCTGAAGAAAAGTTTGATCATCGAGTGTACTTCTTGAATCCGCGGAATTGACTGATTACCAGGCGATAGGCTGGCCATCGTAATTAAAGAATTGTCCGGTGTTGGCCTGGTTCAGATTGTCGATCACGCCAAGCATGCCATTGACGCTGGTCAGGGTATCGATCAACGCGTTAGGCCCACCCATGTCTGTTTGCACCCAGCCCGGATGCAGAAGCGCAACACTGAAGCCTTCATCACGCAGGTCCACGGACAGGCTGCGAACCACGGAATTGAGCGCCGTCTTGGAGCTTCTATAGATATAGCTGCCGCCACCACTGTTGTCATCGATGGAACCCATCTTCGAGGTGATGTAGACCAGCTTCTTGTCACTACCCTTGCGCAAGCTTTCAATGATCTCCTGGGTTAGCAGCAATGGCGCGATTGAATTCACGTAGAACACTTCTTCCCATTCCTCTGCAGCAACGTTGCCGAAACTGGCATCCCGGGGACCATAAACACCGGCGTTGTTGATGAACACATCCACTGCCGTATCCGCTAGCGCGCTGGCAAAGCTGGTCCGTGATTCGTCTTTGCTCACATCCAGCGCCATCAGGGTCAGTTTGTCGTTGCTGGCTGCCAATTCAGCCAATTCGCCAGCAGAGTCGGGATTACGACAAGTTGCCAACACGGTGTCACCCCTGCCCAGGTATTGTTTGACGAATTCCAGTCCGATGCCGCGAT
>Ga0213841_1001583_pt1 | contig 10675 bp, 9 predicted proteins | sample SWPATP23_FD_160125 | JGI IMG/M metagenome (GOLD analysis project Ga0213841, IMG submission 160125) | Coastal seawater microbial communities from Marineland, Florida, United States - SWPA TP2 #3 | ecosystem: Environmental > Aquatic > Marine > Coastal | place: USA: Florida | collected 2016-08-14 | reverse complement strand
ACTTCGGGATGCCGTCCGTCGCGCCGACGCGCAGGTCGCCCGGGGTGTCGGCGTCCGCCTCGATGGACCGCTGCATCTCCTGGGCGAGGCGGAAGATGTCGGCGGCGTACTCCTTGGCGATCTGCCCCTCCCGGGTGAGGACGAGACCCCGCCCCTCCCGGTCGAAGAGCTTGACGCCGAGGACGGACTCCAGCGCCCGGACCTGGGTGCTGATCGTCGGCTGGCTCACCCGCATGGACCGGGACGCGGCGACGATGCTGCCGCGACGCGCGACCTCGAAGAAATAGCGGAGGTGGTTGTAGTTGATGGGATCGGACATGGTCCACTGTTAGCCACTCGCTAATCGTTCAGCCACTTTTTCGTAGTCAACACCTTCGATTCTGGAGACTACGTTCTCTGTGCGAGGGAAGCGGCGGCCCGGAGTTGCCGGACCGTCAGCCTTCCCTCCATCAGGAGATGACCATGAACCGACTTGTCCTTGCTTGTGTCTTGTCGCTCGCCATCGGCGGCGTGGGTCCCACGACCGCGTTCGCCACGCAGCTGCCCGCCTTCTCGTTCTCGCCGGGCAACCCGGACCCCATCCCCGGGCCCGGGATGCCGGACATGCCCTCGCCGGAGCTCCCGGAGCCGGGGCCCGACCGCGATGAGCGGGAGGCGAAGAAGGAGGAGAGGAAGAAGGAGCGCCAGGAGCGTCGCGAGCAGCGTCAGCAGGAGCGGCGGGAGCGGGCGAAGCAGCGCGACGCCGACCGGAAGAAGGATGCGGCGAGCAAGCCCGTCTTCGAGGCGCCGATCAGCCTCGCCGAGGGGCTGCAGGTCTGACGGAGCGGTGGCGAACGCCTCCGCTCAGATGACGAGCTTGATGCCGACGACCACCTGCCAGGACTGAAGCCCGATCTCCTCTTCGACGAGGGAGCCGTTCTCGAACTTGCGCTGCAAGCCGTTGTAGCGGCCCTCGATGGTGAAGAAGGCGTCGTTGATGCCAGCCTTGCTGTCGACCTCGGAGGCGCGGCCCATCTCGATCCAGTCGAGGAGGATCGCGGCTCCGAAGAAGGGGGACGGCCCGAAGCGGTAGCCATTCCAGACCTGGCCGCCTCCGACCTCGTTCTCACGGAAGATGGTCCAGTTCAGGCCGATGCCGCCGTAGGGGACGACCGGCTGCTCGTCGATGATGTCGACGCCGAAGCTGAAGTCGAGCCCCACCGGGAACACCGTGAACATGATCCCGTCCGCCGAGGCCGCACCCGTGGAGACCACGAGCTGGTCCTCGCGGAACTGGCTGAATCCGAAGGTGCCGTTGATCTCCACGTGGACGTACTTCGACCAGGGGACGAACCCCACCTGAAGCTTCGTCAGGAAGCGCCCCTTGTTCGTGTAGACGCTCTGGAACTCGGTGTCCTGGAAGAAGTTCCAGCCGAACCCGAGGCCCATGTTCATGACCTTCGGGCTCTCGATCCGCGCGGTCGCGTCCGCGGCCTGCGCGGAGGCGGGCGCCAGGAGCAGCGCGAGGGCGGTGGCGAGGGCGGTGGTCAGCAGGCGCAGGCTCATCAAAGGACTCCAGGGCGGCGCCGGCGGACCAGCGCGAGCAGCAGGAAGGACAGCGGCAGCAAGGCGGCGCGCCCCGACCCGGGCTCGCGCGCAGCATAGGCGCACGTGCAGCCGGGGTCGCCACTGAGGGCGGCGATCCCGCCGGTGACGTTGGGGGTCGCCGCAACGACCGTCGAGTAGGGGCCGCGGGTTCCGTCACCGTCGACGGCGGCGACCGCGAAGTAGTAGGTGGTGCCGTTCACGAGGTTGGCGACCTCGTGGGTGATGGTCGCCTCGCCGATCGAGTCGGTGGGAGCATCCACGGAGATGGGCGAGGTCACGGTGCCGTCGGCGTTCGTGCCGCCGGGGTCGTCCCCGTCTTCGAACGCGACGGTTCCGAAGAGGAGGTCGTAGGTGATGACGCTCTCGTCGTCGTTGTCGGTCCAGGAGGCGATGGCCGTGCCCTCGCCCACCGAGACGGTGAAGCCTTGCGGCGCCTCGAGCTCACCGAGGTAGTACGTGAGGCTCGCACGCCCGACCTCGGCGCCGCTGCCGCAGAAGAGATGCAGGCGATGGGTGCCGGACTCGAGGGAGTCGGCCGGGATCGAGACGGTCGTGGTGGCTCCGAGTAGGACCTCGTCCTCGTCGAGTGAGACCGCAGTGCCGTCGCCCGCGATGGTGCCGTCGATGGTCGCGGAGAGGGTGCAGCTTCCGCCGTCGCCGGGGCTCGGGTCTGCGTCCAGCGTGATGTCGAGGGCGCCGGATGCGGCGACCGCGGTGTCGGCGGCCGTGATCGTGAGGAACGGTCCGTCGTCGAGGATGGCGACGGACTCGCTGCCGTCGAGGGTGGCGTAGAGGTAGCCGTCGGCGGAGGACGCGGCGGCGAGGGCGACGGGGGACGCGTCCAGGTCGATCGTGTCGGTGGTCGTTCCCGTGCTGTCGATGACGATCAGGCGGTCCGCGACGGCGACGTAGACAACCCCGTCGCGGGCGATCATGTCGACAGCGCCCTCGTCCGTGCTCAAGAGCTGGACTCCCCAGTCGCCCGGGGCGCGGGCGGAGGCCGAGTCGTCGTCGTCGCCCGCGCTGTCGTCGTCGTCGCCCGCGCTGTCGTCGTCGTCGCCCGCGCTGTCGTCGTCGTCGCCCGCGCTGTCGTCGTCGTCGCCCGCGCTGTCGTCGTCGTCGCCGGTGGCGTCGTCGTCATCGCCGTCGGCGAGGTTCGCGACCACGATCAGGTCGCCTCCGCTCGTGACGGCGAATCCGAAGCCGTCGTCGCTCCCGACACCGGTGATGGGACCGGTGACGCCGTCGATTCCCAGAGGCACCTCCGACGGGGTGCCCCCGTCGAGCTCGACGACGGACAGCCGCGCCTCCCCTTCGAACTCACCTGCCACCAGGAGCGCCTCTGCGTCCAGCGTGGCGAGGTGGGTGGGGTGGAACGGCAGCGACAGCGGCCAGCCGGACTCGCTGTCCACCGCGCCCGACGCACCGGTGACGGGGATCCAGTGGAGGAGGTCGCCGGTGGAGTTCGCGCCGTAGGCGACCCCACGGGCGTCGTCCCAGGCGAGGGCGTCGATCGCGTCATCACCGGACGGCAGGGAGATGATCGGCTCGGGGGTGAGGATGGCCGGCGAGTCGGAGTCGTCGACGGAGACGACCACGACGCCCTCGGCGCCGCCGACGAGGAAGAGGGGCGCGTCGGCGTCGCCCGCGGCGAGGATGGCCCGGGCGTCGCTCAGGCCGTCGAGGGCGGTCTGGACGGCGTCGTCGCGCCAGTCCTCGGTGTCGAACCAGCCCAGGACGGGCGGATCGGTGGCCTGAAGGACCCCGACGACTCGGTCGCCGGCGCTGACGGCGAGCTGGGTCGTGGAGGCGCCAACGTTCTTCGTGGTGGCGCCGAAGGAGACGACGCCAGCGTCGGCGAGCCCCCCGGCGAGGGCGAGCATCAGACCGGCAGAGCCGGCGGCGAGGAGAGAGAGACGTCGCATCGGGCAAGCAGAGAGCAAGAAGCGGGCCAGGGATCGGGCGCGGCGGGTCGAGGAGGACTCGGACGAGCCACAGACGGCGCCCGTCTCGGGATCGGGGCCGACGAGCGGGCGCCGCTGGGGGCGCGGACCTCCGGTGCGCGGAGGGCGTCCAGCCCGACAGGTTGTCAAGCCCGCGACGACCGACGAAGGGGCCACTGACAAATTGACAACGGTAGGGGCTGGCGGGCCGGGGTCCGCCCGCGTGCTGATCCCCAAAACGAGCACGGCCGGCAGCTCCCCCATGGAGCTACCGGCCGGCTGGCCCGAATCAGGTGAACGTTGCCGTCCCGGCCGCCCGAAGGCGACCGCAGCAGAGACGTGGCGTCTCCCTCGGAGTCTCGACAGCTGCGAAGCCCGGACTGGCGGTCACCCGCCGACCCAGCTCCCATGGAGTCACCGTGTCCTTCAGGGTCTGCACTGCGTTCGGTAGCGGCCTATTGGTTCACCGCTCCGGCGTCGACCTTTCACCTCTCGGTGTGGCCCCTGCCGTCTTCCCGGGCGCAGCTTCCGGAGCCTGAAACCAGACCCCATCACTCCCCTCGTGGACTTCGACTCTCCTTCGGAGCGCTCTTCGCGCCGTGCTCGCCTCGCGACGCTCTCTTCGAGAGCGAACGTCGCGGCTCGAGCTCCTCCCACGGAGTTCATGTGCCCTTCAGCGCTTCAAGATCGGGAGCATCCACTTCCATCACCGGCTCGCGCCAGCTCTGGCCACGGCCTTGCCTCAACCGCTGCGTTCCGCCTTCGCCGTTTTGACGACCTTCGACGGTTTCCGCCGCTCCCGCCCGTCCCCGGGTTTCCCCGGAGAACACTCATGGGCTTTCGTCCTTCAGGGCTCTTCCCGGTCCGCTGGGAGCCGCGCCGTTTCCGACCCGACTTCCCCTCCTGACGTTTCCCTCTGTCACTCCCGCTCTCAACGGGGGCTTGCGCCGTGCGACAGAGCCGCGCCTCCAGGGGCTTGCTCCAGCAGTCCGACCATCGCCGCCCGGTGTCCGGTTTCCCTTCGCCGGGGGCCAGTGGCCCTCATGGACTTTCTTCGGGGCCGCGCACCGCGAACCGCCTCACCCGAAGGGAGGCGACAGGCGGCCGGACGGCCCCACCACGTTCCTGACTGTGAAAGAACGACAACGTTCGAGAGGGAACCTATGCGCCGATTCGAAGGGGCTCAAGGACTGATTTTCCGGCGCGGATCACGCGCACGAATCACCCGTGATTTCAGCAGCCTGCAGCGGATCTGGGTTTGACTTTCTGGCGGGATCCGCGAGCGAGAAAACTCTGGAGATCAGGATCAAGCCGGATCGGCCCGAACGCCGTAGGGAGAGGCGGTGGTTGAGTGATCGCAGACGCTCCGGCCTCAGCGGCCGAACCGGGTTTCACCCATGCATTTGCAATTACTGGGTTTCTGGCGTTGAAATCTTCGATTTCAAAAGGAAGGAGCGCGGACGGCGGCCTGCTCAGCGAGACGCCGGCCCGTCGCCGCTCAGCGCCGCCGGATCACCGACCAGAGCTTGGGAAGGAAGCGATCGACGTCGTTGGAGTGGATCGCGCCGGCGCCCCGGCGCCCTGTCCAGCTGAAGTCGCTCGTGAACTGACCGAACGTCTCCGCCACGGGCACCCAGAGGTTCTCACGCCGCGCCGGGAGCACCACCCACGCCTTCGTGAACCCCCGCTCCGACTCCTCGATGAGCCCCACGGGGGACTTGCGCCGCCAGCCGGCCGCCGCGAGCGCCTTGCCGTGCACGCCGCGCTTGATCGACCCCCTCGGCATGACCCAGAGCGCCGGACCGCCGGAGACCGCCCCGTGTTCCGGCGGCGTGTCCAGCAGGGCAGTGCGCCCCGCGCGGATCAGTCCCTCCCCGGTGTCCGCGAGCTCGAGCAGCCGCTCCACCTCGTTCCAGTCCGCCACCGGCGCATCCCCGAGGGCGCGCACCAGCGGGGGACCGTGCCCTTCGTGGTTGCGGACGGCCACCGAGGCCGCGTGGAGCTTGTTCGCCAGGGCCAGCTCACGCCGCGTGGGCCGCCACCCCGGATAGCGCCCGATGATGTAGCCGAGCCGCTCGGAGGCGTGGTCGTCAGGCGTCCAGCGCCCGCGCCGGTCCCGCAACACGAGGTTCACGAGCGACCCGCCGGGCATCGACTCGAGCTTGACCCCCGCGAGCTCCGAGGCGACCAGCTTCAGCCGACCGGTCGTCGTGGAGAACCAGCGGACTGGTCGGTGGGTGACATGGGCCTCGAGCGCCGAGCTGACGAGCGCGTTCCCGGTGCCGGAGTAGCCGAGGCACCAGATGGCGACGGCGCCCTCGGTGACGGGCTTCTCGAGGAGGTGCGGGAGTCGGTGCTCACGACCGACGGTGAGCCAGACGGGCCAGGGCGCGGTCGCGGCGAGGCGCGCCGCCGCGAGGAGGGAGTCCGCGCTCCCGGGGATGAAGACGTGTCCCGCCCCGGTCGCTGGATGGTCGATGTCGATCGGCCGCGCCATCCCCCACTTATACGGACGGCGGCTGGCCGTCGCCACACTCCGGCCCGCGACCTCCCCGCGAGGGCGACCTGTCCGGGGGACTCAGTCGAGGAGGGTCTTGCTGTAGTCCACGAGGGCGCGGAGCGTGGCCGGACCGACGTGCGGGCGGCCCGAGACCTCGGCGACGTGGGCGTAGGGGCGACCGGTCACGATCGCCTCGGCCGCGCGGGCGTCGAGGTCGGCCGCGTCGTCCAGCTCCTCGAGGGGCGCGGAGTTGATGAGCAGCAGGACGGCCTCGGCCTCGCCGTGGGTGAACACGACGCCCTCGATCATCGCCGCGGGCACGTAGTCGAGCTCCCAGGCGGCCTCGGCCAGCGCGAGCAGGGCGGCGTCCCCGACGTAGGGGATCTCCTCGAGCTCGAGGACCGAGTGGAAGAGGTCGTCGTCCACGGTGCCGTCGAGGCCGTCGGGGCCCTGGCGGTGGCCGACGATGCGCTCGGCGGCGCGGACGTCGAGGCCGACGCCCTCATCGAGGAAGGTCAGGTCGGCGATGGCCGCGTCGTTCACGAGGGCGAGGACGCCGAGGGCGGTGGGGTGGTCGAGCAGCTGGTCGGCGTCGATCTCGGTGGTGATGTGCCGGTCCATCGGATCCGTCCCGACGAAGCTCTCGCAACCGGTGACGACGATCAGGGCGGACAGGACAAGCGCGACTCGGGCGATGGCAGCGAGGCGGTTCATGGCGGTCTCCTTCAGAGAAGGACCTGCCGATCGTCTCGATCGTCTCCGGCTTTCAGCGCTCGCGTCCCCTCGTACGAGCCACGGCCGGGGGGACCGAGGCGATCTGCAGGTCGGTACAACAAATCGACCTGTCGCAAGCCGCTCGGGGAGGGGGTGCCCGCTCGGCTGTTCAATGCGCGACGGGGAGGACCCTAGATCCGGGGTCATGGGGTGTCGTTCTTTGCTTTGACTTTCTTTTGAAGCGGGTCTGCCTGCCGAGACGTCCACCGATTGACTCCCAGGGTTTCGCGCGCTGGCCCCGGGTTTCGGTACCTTGCGCCGATGGACGAACGCCACCAGCCCACCCGCCTCATCCAGCCCATGGGCATGCGCATCCTCGTGCGTGTCCTCCCCGCCGACGCCCGCACGCCCGCGGGGCTCTACGTCCCCGCGACTGCGGTGAAGGACGAGGCCACCGAGGCCATGTACGGCGAGGTGATCGAGGTCGCACGGGCCGAGCCTGAGGGCGAGGAGGAGCTCGCGGGAGCCAACGTCTCGGGGATCCCCGAGAACGCGCGGGTCCTCTTCCTGCCGAAGGCGGGGATCCGGGTGCCCTGGGACGAGACGCTCCGACTCGTGGAGACGAAGAACGTCCTCGCCGTGATCGAGGAGATCGCCCCCGACGCGGCCCACTGATCCGACCGCGCTCACGCGGGCGCTCACGCGCGCGGCACACTGAGGGTTCTCCACTGCGACCTGTGTGCTATGTAGCGCCGCTGTCGAGCCGCCACGCGAGGCGTGTGCCGGGCTCCCACCCTCTCAAGGAGATCCTTCGATGACCCAGCCTCTGACCGTCCTGTCCGAAGAGGAGGTCGCCTTCCGCGACGCCTTCCGCAACTTCTTCAAGGAGGCCGTCGGGCCCCTGGTCCACAAGATGGACCACGAGCAGAAGCTCGATCCGGACATGATCAAGTCCTTCTTCGAGATGGGCCTCATGGGCATCGAGATCCCCGAGGAGTTCGGCGGCGCCGGTGGCAGCTTCTTCCTCGCCTGCCTCGCCGTGGAGGAGGCCGCGCGGGTCGATCCCAGCGTCTCCGTGTTCATCGACGTGCAGAACACCCTCGTGCTCAACGCGATCAAGAAGTGGGGCAGCGACGCCCAGAAGACCGAGTGGCTGCCGCGCCTCGCGAAGGACACGGTCGGCGCCTACGCACTCTCCGAGTCGAGCTCCGGCTCCGACGCCTTCGCGCTGCGCTGCAAGGCGAGCCAGGACGGCAACGACTGGGTCCTGAGCGGCAACAAGCTCTGGATCACGAACGCGAACGAGGCCGGCCTCTTCATCATCTTCGCGAACACCGACTTCGAGAAGGGCTACCGCGGCATCACCGCGTTCCTCGTCCCGCGGGACACCCCCGGATTCACGGTCGGCAAGAAGGAGGACAAGCTCGGCATCCGCGCCTCGTCCACCTGCGAGCTGATCCTCGACAACGTGCGCATCCCCGCCAGCCAGGTCCTTGGCCCGGTGGGCAAGGGATACAAGGTCGCGATCGAGACCCTGAACGAGGGCCGCATCGGCATCGGCGCCCAGATGGTGGGCCTCGCGGCCGGCGCCCTGGACGCGGGCGTGGCCTACGCCGCCGAGCGCGAGCAGTTCGGCAAGCCCATCGCGGACTTCCAGGCGATCCAGCACCAGCTGGCCCAGGCCGCGACGGAGGTCGAGGCCGCGCGCCTCATGGTCTACAACGCCGCGCGCCTCAAGGACGCGGGCAAGCCGTTCCTCAAGCAGGCGGCGATGGCGAAGCTCTTCTCGAGCCAGGTGGCCGAGCGCGTCGCGAGCAAGATGGTCGAGGTGCACGGCGGCAACGGCTTCACCACCGAGTACCCGGCGGAGAAGTTCTTCCGTGACAGCAAGATCGGACAGATCTACGAAGGCACCAGCAACATGCAGCTGAGCACCATCGCCAAGATGCTGCTCCGCTGAGCCCTGGAGTCTCCGTGCACCGCTCCCTCCTCGCCATCTCGCTGCTCGTCGCCGCCGCCGGTTGCACCAACACCGGCGCGGAGACGGACCCTCTGATCCCCAACGAGCTGGTCGTCCGCGGCGTGCAGATCACGTCGCTGTCGACGCTCGTGGGCACCGAGGTCGCGCGGGTGGCGTCCGAGCCCCCCGAGGGGTTCTCCACCTGCCCGGAGGTGGACGAGGAGGGGGACGTGTGGACCTTCGACTACGGCGCCGAGGGCTGCGTGCCCGACTCGGGCGTGACCGAGGACCTGGTCGTGGGCACCGTCGAGCTGACCATCGCAGGCGGCTCGGGGGCGTTCCTCGGAACGGTCACGGGCATGGGCGTGGGGACGTCGACGATGACGGCCGAGGTCTCCGGGTCCACGTCGTCGGCGGGGGACCTCCTCACGGCGGACATCGACTTCGGCACCGCCACCTGGACGCGGGACACGGTGGAGTTCAGCTGGGACGCGTTCGTGGAGATCACGGGCGACGCTGACGAGATCGGCCTCACGGTCGACCAGGGCGTGCTGACCGCGGTCAACGGCGGGGAGCCCCTGTACGTGGACATCGAGGAGGTCGCGACGCCACGGGACGGCGTGGCGGGCTGCGCGGTGCCGGGGGGCGGCTCGATCACGCTGGTGCGGGACCTGGGACGGTCGAACCTCGACTTCACCGAGGACACCCACACGTCGGGGAGCATCACGGCGACCCACAACGACCGGGATCCGGCGGCGGTCACGCCCTGCGAGTGAGGGCGCCTCTGGCCCGACCGCCAAGGAACGAGCGTCCCGTCTGACCCAGGCGCCTGTCAAGGTGTCAGCACCGCACGGTCAGCCGGACGGCCCATTGCATCGACCCTCCTCAGAAGGAGGAACCGAATGCGCACTTCCCTGATCCTGATCCTGTCTCTGGCCGCGGCGGGCTGTCCCCCCGTCGAACAGCCCGCGAACGACGACGACAGCACCGAGGCCGATCCCTGCGCGACCGCGGCGGGTGTCCTGAGCGTCACGCCGGAGTTCGACGCCGAGAACGTCTACACGGACACGGTCTCGGTCACGTTCGACGCCGTCCCGGCGAACGCCAACCTGACCGTCACGAGCGGTGGGGCGCCCCTCGACGGGACGATCAGCACGGACGACAACGACCGGACGATCATCTTCACTGCCGCGGAGATCTTCCCGGCGTCGAGCACCATCACCGCGAACGTGACGACGGACTGCATCGCGGAGGCGCCGTGGACCTTCGACACCGGGCCCCATGGGACGGATCTGGTGGACGAGATGGATCTGGTGGATCGCGTGTTCGAGATCGATCTCGGCTCCGCGAACATCGTGGAGCCGGAAGGGGTCGGAGCGCTCCTCCAGGGGTTCCTCACCGACGTGTACGTGCTCTTCCAGATCACGAACGAGAGCGACTTCGGCGCCGGTGAGCTGCACGTGATGGGGGCACTGGGCCAGAAGGACGAGGACGACGCCACGGTCCAGGACCTCTGTGAGGAGACGCTGCCGTTGACCTACGGACAGGACGGCGTGATCGACACGAAGGACGACGTGCTGGCTGGATGGGAGGACCCGTACCTGCGGGTGGGTCCCACGGACCTGACGCTTGAGGTGGAGGGCACCGAGGCGACGGTCCAGCAGCTGTTCCTCGAGATGCTGTTCCACCCCGACGCCGTGGACTTCGTGGCTGGGCGCCTCGAAGGGAGCATCGACACGCGGCCCCTCGTGGGTCTTCTCGACTCCGAGGATCCCGCCGCGATCTGCGACCTCGCGGAGGAGACGGTCGGCATCCAGTGCGAGGACTGCGGCGGCGGCGAGATGTTCTGCCTCAGCCTCGTGGCCGAGGACCTGCAGGGCGAGATGCTCTTCGACGGGGGTCTGACGCCGCGGTCGGAGCAGGACATCGCCGACGACCCGAACTGCGAGTGAGCGGCGCGGCGTGAGACGC
>Ga0213841_1001576_pt1 | contig 10739 bp, 7 predicted proteins | sample SWPATP23_FD_160125 | JGI IMG/M metagenome (GOLD analysis project Ga0213841, IMG submission 160125) | Coastal seawater microbial communities from Marineland, Florida, United States - SWPA TP2 #3 | ecosystem: Environmental > Aquatic > Marine > Coastal | place: USA: Florida | collected 2016-08-14 | reverse complement strand
GTGAGAATTTCCCGAAAGAACCTTTCCAAGAGCGGCACACCCGGAATGGCCGCCGGGTCCGAGGTGAAGCCGCTACGCCAGCAGCGTCCCTGGGAGAGCCGGTCGGTGGACGCCGCGCTGGCCTCCCTGTCGCAGTTCCGGTGACCCGGCGTCGGCCCTATAGCCGGGCGAGCAGCTGGGCGCGGACCTCTGCGGGGCGGTTGGTGGTGATCTCCTGGATGCCCAGCTCCCGGCAGAGGTCGACGTCGGCCGCCGAGTCGACCGTCCAGACCCGGAAGCGGCGGCCCGAGTCGAGCCAGCGCTGAACGGTCCGGGAGTGCTCGCGGACGTAGCTGATCCCCGGTCCGGCCAGGCCCACCTCGCAGTCGTCCAGGATGCGCTCCCCCTCGGTCTGCGCCGCCTTCATGACGTTGGCGAGGGCGCCGCCGGTGACGGGGCCCAGGCCGAGCTCCTCCCGGATTTCCTCGACGTTCACGTCATCCACCAGCTGGCAGATGGCCGCGGCTGGCACGGACCGGAGCAGGTGCTTCACCGAGTCCGGGCTGAAGCTCATGAACGAGATCCGGATGTTGCCCAGCATCGAGGTGGCGCGGTCCCAGCCCTCGGCCTCGAGGATTTCCAGGACACGGTCCTCGAGCTTGAGCTGGTAGGGGCTGGGGTGTTTGAGTTCGATCGCCAGCCCAATCTCGCGGCCGGCCAGGCGCAGGATGTCCAGCAGTTCAGTGAGGGTAAGGAACTGCTCGGAGGGGGCACCGTACTCCTCGGGAATGCGGGCGCCCTTCCAGGAGCAGAAGTCCAGCAGTCTCAGCTCGTCCAGCGTCCGGTCCGCCACCGGCCCGGTGCCGTTGGACGTACGGTCAAGGTTCGCGTCGTGGAGCAGCACGGCATGCTGGTCGCGCGTGAGGTGGACGTCGCATTCGACGCCGTCGGCGCCGTCGGCGATCGCCTGCAGATAGGCGGCGCGGGTGTGCTCGGCGAAGGCGCCGCTGGCGCCGCGATGGGCGTAGACCAGCGGGCGGGCGGCGGCGGACTCCTCGGTAGTCATGCTGACACGTTAGCGGACGGCGGTAACGGATGCGCGGCTAGGCTGGGCACATGCAGGTGAACTCTGAACGACCAGCCCGTGCCGCCGTACCCCCGGCCGGCAGCGAACACCGGCTCTCTCCCGCGGACGCCGAAAAGGCCGCGGCGCTGCGGAAGATGAAGCTGCTGGCCGTGTCGCTGCTGATCGGCATGGCCGTCATCTTCGTCGTCGCCTTCGCCCTGCAGAAGCAGTACCCCTGGCTGGAGTACGTCCGGGCCGCGGCCGAGGGTGGAATGGTGGGCGCGCTGGCGGACTGGTTCGCCGTCACGGCTCTGTTCAAGTACCCGCTGGGCCTGAAGATCCCGCACACCGCGATCATCCCGCGGCGCAAGGACCAGATCGGGGCGTCGCTGGGCGAGTTCGTGGAGACCAACTTCCTCTCCGAGCAGGTGGTGAAGGAGAAACTGGCCAGCGTGGACGTCGCCCGGAAGGTCGGCGGCTGGTTGTCCGGCCCCGGCGGCCCCGAACGGGTCGCCAAAGAGGGCGCGGCCGTGATCCGCGGCGCGTTCAAGGTTCTCAACGACGACGACGTCCAGGCCGTCATCGAGGCCATGGTCCGGAAGCATCTGCTGGCTCCGCCGTGGGGCCCCCCGGTGGGCCGGCTCGCCCAGCGCGTGTTCGACGACGGCCACCACCATGCTCTCGTGGATCTGCTCGTGGACCGGACCGTGGACTGGGTGCGGGACAACCACGAGACGGTCAACCGGCTGGTCACGGACCGCTCCCCCGCGTGGGTGCCGACCTTCGTGGACGGCCTGGTGGGCGACAAGGTCTACGTCGAGATCCTGAAGTTCACCCGGGCCGTGCAGTCCGATCCGCAGCACCAGGTCCGACTCTCCATCGATACCTATCTGAAGTCGCTGGCGCAGGACCTGCAGCACGATCCGGTCATGATTGCCCGGGCCGAGGGCGTCAAGGCCCAGGTGCTGGGCGACCCGGAGGTCCGCGAGCTGGCCTCGCGCACCTGGGGCACGATCAAGGCCGCGCTGCTGACCGCCGTCGACGATCCGCACAGCGAACTGACGGTGAAGTTCAAGGCCGCCGTGCACGACTTCGGCACCCGGCTGGTGGTGGACCCCGAACTGGCCGGCAAGGTGAACGCCTGGATCGGCGACGCCGCGGGGTACCTGGTGAACAATTACCGTTCCGATATCGCGGGCGTGATCACCGACACTGTGGCCCGCTGGGACGCAGAGGAGACCTCGCAGAAAATCGAACTCCAGGTCGGCAAGGACCTGCAGTTCATCAGGATCAACGGCACCGTGGTCGGCGCGCTGGCCGGGCTCGCCATCTTCACCGCGGCCAACCTGGTCTTCGGCTGACCTCTCCCCTACAAGAGCGCGAACGGACACTTCGTGCCCTGCGCTAAGGGCCGATACGCGAGCACCTCGCCCATCTGCATGATTCACGCCTCCACTAGAACCACGCGACGAAGGCTCCAGGCAACCGCCGAACCGGAACTCTGATGCTATTTGGGCCGGCTGCACTGTAGCGTCCTTCCCGTGGGCTACTTCGTACGAGCGTTCTGCATCCGGGGCGAACTCCCGACTCTTCGGTCAGTTCTGGCATCTGCGGCTGCCCGTGGCACGAGACTTGCCCTCGATCCTACAATCAGCAGTCCGGCCGCTCTCGAAGGCAGCGACTGGACTCACGTGGGTATCGCCTACAAGGACAACAAGGCGCCTATCCTTCTTGAGGTCAACCGCGATACCGGAGAACCTGATTCTTCCGTGCGGGAAGAGATCGAGGAGTTCCCGGAATTCCTTGAAGATGCGCCGAGAAATAGGCATAGAAGACGTATAGCGAAGCATCTAAAGAACACCCGATTCATCCTTGCCGCCCGGTTGCCAACGACGGACATTGACGAGGCTGGCTACGTTGCCCTGGGCCATGTCCTGGACTACTTCGTCGACCATAACGGAGCGATCATCCAGGCGGATGGTGAGGGATTTTACGAGGGCAGGAAACTGGTCGTTGAGCTCGACTAGCAGGTCCTGAAGGCCGCCCGATCATCGGGCAGCTTCTGGCACCCGCACGGCAGGCCCCAGAGGTCGGCGGGCTGCCCCCACACAAGAGCGCGAACGGACACTTCGCGCCCTGCGCTGAGGGCCCCAAGTGTCCGTTCGCGCCCAAGGGTGGGCCCCAAGTGTCCGTTCGCGCCTCTAGGGCTGGGCCCCTCAGGCAGGCGCGACCGTGGCCCGTGGCCGGCCGCGCATGGCGAAGACCGTGAACGCCAGCGCCACGAGCGCGGTGACCACCAGAAGCATGAGCCCGATCGAGTAGCTGCGGGACGCGGCGTCGTAGGTGGCGCCCATGATCAGGGGCGGGAAATAGCCGCCCAGGCCGCCGGCGGCGCTGACCACCCCGGACACGCTGCCCACCTTCCCATGCGGGGCCAGCACACCGACCCAGGCAAACACGCCGCCGGTGCCCAGGCCCAGGGCCGCAGCCATCGCGACGAACGTCAGGCCGGCGGGGACATCGCCGTCGGGCTGCAGGTTCACCACCCAGGCGAGCACCGCGACGCCGGCGAGTGAGACCATCACGACGGGCTTGGGTCCGAAACGGTCCGCGAGCACTCCCCCGACAGGCCGGGCCAGCACGGCGGCCAGGGCGAAGCCGGCGGTGCGCGCCCCGGCGGCGCTCGGGTCGAAGCTATAGATGTCGCGCAGGTACGTCGGCAGGTAGGTCGCGAAGGACACGAAGCCGCCGAAGACGACGGCGTAGAGGAAGCACATCTTCCACGTCACCGGGGTCTTGGCGGCGTCGACCAGCTTGGGCAGCACCGGCGCGGTCTGGCGGTGCCAGGCCGGGGATTCCTTCATCAGGAACCAGACCAGGGCGGCCATGACCACCAGGACCGCGGCGATCAGCAGGTGCGTCGGGAAATAGCCGATCCAGGCCACCAGCCGCGGGTTCAGGAACGCGGCGAGCGCGGTGCCGCCCATCCCGGCGCCGAACACCCCGGTGGCGAAGCCGCGCCGCGACGGGTCGTACCAAGCGCTGACGAAGGGGATGCCGACGGCGAACACGGTGCCGGCTACCCCGAGCAGCAACCCGGCGCCGAGCACCAGCGGGAAGGACCGGATGCTGCCGCCGACGGCCACCAGCAGGATCGGCACGACGGCGGCGAGCAGGACGAAAGTGAAGAGGGCCCGGCCGCCGTACTTGTCCGTCAGGGCGCCGACGACGATCCGGCCCAGCGAGCCGACGAAGACCGGCATGGCGACGAGGATCCCCGTGGTGGCGGGGGTGAGCTGGAGGTTCTGCGTGTAGAACGCCCCGAGCGTGGCCACCGAATTCCAGGCCCAGAACCCCGCCACCGAGGCCGCGGTGGCGAGCACGAGGTTGAGCGTCTGTCCTGCGGGTGCGCTGGCCGCCGTCGCGGGCGGGGTCACTTCGGCCATGGCGGCCTCCTCTCGGTGCGGCGGCGCGGTCCCGGCGCCGCGGGCGGGTCAGCGGTTTCGGGTGTCACGGTCGCGGGTTCCGACGGCGGACCAGCCGGGCCGCGCGGCGGTGGAGGGCGTGCGGGTGGCCGCCCCCGGCTGGACCCCGCGCCGTTTGCCGTTCCGGTCCCGGTCGCGGGAGCGGTACACGATGTACGGCCGGAAGAGGTAGTGGAACGGCGCCGTGAAGGCGTGGACCAGCCGGGTGAACGGCCAAATCACGAACAGCGCCATGCCCACCAGGGTGTGCAGGTGGAAGGAGAACGGGGCTTCCGCCATTGCCGCGATGTCGGGCTGGAGGATGAACAGCGAGCGGAACCACGGGGACACGGTCTCGCGGTAGTTGTGCCCGTGCTCGCCCTCGAACACACTCACCAGGGTGGTCCACAGCCCGAACACGATTGCGGCGGTAAGGACGACGTACATGGTTTTGTCATTCCTGGTGGTGGCCATGAAGACCGGCCCGGTGGTGCGCCGCCGGTAGATCAGCAGGATGATCCCGCCGAGCGTCCCGACCCCGGCAATCCCGCCGACCAGCAGGGCGTTGAAGTGGTAGAACTCCTGGCTCATCCCCACGGCCTCGGTCCACGCCATCGGAATGACCAGGCCGAAGAAGTGCCCGGCGATCACGGCGAGCAGGCCGAAGTGGAACAGCGGCGACGCGATCCGCAGCAGCCGGGATTCGTAGAGCTGGGAGGACCGGGTGGTCCAGCCGAACTGGTCGTACTTGTAGCGCCAAACGAGGCCGCCGACCAGGACCACCACCATGACGTAGGGCAGAACCCCCCAGAGCACGATATCGAGCACCGACAGCTCCATGGTCAGACCCCTTTCACGGGCAGCAGGCGCGGGTCGTACGGGTCCAGCCCCACGGCCTCGGTGGGCGGCCCGTACCCGGCCATCCGCATGACGGCCTGCTCGTCGGCGGGCGATTTCCCCGGCAGCGTCGCGCAGACGGCCTGCAGGATCCGGGCGTGCGGCAGCCCGTCCCGGAGCAGCCCGAAGCGCAGCATCTCCAGGCTGGCCCGGTACCGGCCCAGCAGCCCGCGGCCTGCCTCAAGGTCCACCCGGGCGGCGTATTCCAGCACCATCGGCAGATAGTCCGGCAGCTCCCCCTGGGTGTCGACCAGCACATCGCTTTGCCGGTACGCCGCCTTGAAGCTGCCGAGCACCTCGCCGCGGCGCCGGGTGTCCCCGTCCGTCCAGTACGACAGGTGCAGGGCGTGGCGCTTGCCCAGGTCGAACTCGCGGACGTAGCTGGCCTGGCTTTCCATCAGCGGCGTGGTCTCCAGGGCCTCCAGCACCTCGTCGAAGTCCGCCCCCGCACCCGGGAACTCGGCGAGCGCGGCCCGCATCAGCGGCACCTTGCCCAGCAGGTCCTCGTCCGGGTAGGACAGGCACCACGCCGCCGCGAGGTAGAGCACCTGGTCGCGGCGGCTCATGGCTGGTCCTCCGCCGCCGCCAGGGTGCCCGGTTCCGGCCCCCTGTCGGGGAAGAGCCCGGGCGGGGCGCCGCGGCCGTCCCAGTTCAGCAGGTTCACCCGGCCGCGCAGCCCGGACCCCTCTTCGAGACCGCCGGAGGTCTGCCGGTCCCGGAGCGCGTTGAAGGTTTCCACCGCCACCGGCACCGGCCTGCCGCTGGCCTCGCCGAACGGTGAGGTGTCCTGCATGCCGGGGCCGCCGTCGAAGTCCAGGGAGCAGCCCATTTCCTCGAGGTCGTGGGCCTGTTCGACGTGGGCCTTGGGGATGACGTAGCGCTCCTCGTACTTCGCGATCGCCATCAGCCGGTACATCTCGTACATCGTTTGGCTGTCCATCCCCACCGACTCCGGGATGGAGTCGTCCGGGTCGTTACCCAGGCTGATGCCCCGCATGAACGAGCGCATGGCCGCGAGCTTCCGCAGCACCGCGGTGACCCGCTCCGTGTCACCGGCGGTGAACAGTTCGGCGAGGTATTCCACCGGGATGCGCAGGGCATCGATGGCGCCGAAGAGGTTGCCGGCGTCCTCGCCGTCGTGCCCCTGGTCGCGCAACAGGTCCACCACCGGGGAAAGCGGCGGAACGTACCAGACCATCGGCATGGTCCGGTATTCGGGGTGCAGCGGCAGTGCCACCTTGTAGACCTTGGCCAGGGCGTAGACCGGCGAGCGCCGCGCCGCGTCGATCCAGTCCTCCGGGATGCCCTGGGCCCGCGCCTCGGCCTGAACGGCGGGGTCGTTCGGGTCCAGCAGCACGTCCATCTGGGCGTCGTAGAGCTCCTGCGGGTCGGTGACGGCGGCCGCGGCGGTGACCGCGTCGGCGTCGTACAGGAACAACCCCAGGTACCGCAGCCGGCCCACGCAGGTCTCCGAGCAGACGGTGGGCAGCCCCACCTCCACGCGGGGGTAGCAGAAGGTGCACTTCTCGGCCTTGCCGGTCTTGTGGTTGAAGTAGATCTTCTTGTACGGGCAGCCGGTGACGCACTGCCGCCAGCCGCGGCACCGGTCCTGGTCCACCAGCACGATCCCGTCCTCGACCCGCTTGTAGATCGCCCCGGACGGGCAGGACGCCATGCAGGAGGGGTTCAGGCAGTGCTCGCAGATCCGCGGCAGGTAGAACATGAAGGTCTGCTCGTAGGCGAACTTGATCTTGTCCTCGGACTCGCGCCTGACCTTCTCCACGATCGGGTCCAGGTGCCCGTGCTCGGCGGAACCGCCCAGGTCGTCATCCCAGTTCGCGGACCAGGTGATCTTGGTGTCCTCGCCGGTGATCAGGGACTTGGGCCGGGCCACCGGGAAGTCCTCGCCCAGCGGGGCGTCCACCAGGGTCTTGTAGTCGTAAGTCCACGGCTCGTAGTAGTCCTTGAGCTCGGGCTGGACCGGGCTGGCGAAGATTCCGAACATCTTCTTGACCCGTCCGCCGGCCTTGAGCACCAGTTTGCCGCGCTTGTTCAACACCCAGCCGCCATGCCAGCGTTCCTGGTCCTCGTAGCGGCGCGGGTAGCCCTGCCCGGGACGGGTTTCGACGTTGTTGAACCAGACGTATTCGGTGCCCGCACGGTTGGTCCAGGCCTGTTTGCAGGTCACGGAGCAGGTGTGGCAGCCGATGCATTTGTCCAGGTTCATGACCATGCCCATTTGGGCCATGACACGCATCAGTACTGCACCTCCTGGGAACGACGGCGGACGGTGGCCACCATGTCACGCTGGTTTCCGGTGGGGCCAAGGTAGTTGAACGCGTAGGCCAGCTGGGCGTAGCCGCCGATCAGGTGCGAGGGTTTGACCAGCAGCCGGGTCACCGAGTTGTGGATGCCGCCGCGCCGTCCGGTCGCCTCGGACTTGGGGACGTCGATGGTGCGCTCCTGGGCGTGGTGGACGTACACGACGCCGGCGGGCATCCGGTGGCTGACGATCGCGCGGGCCACGAGGACACCGTTGATATTCGTGCACTCCACCCAGTCGTTGTCCCGGACCTTGATGGACTCCGCGTCGGCGGGACTCATCCAGACCGTCGGGCCGCCGCGGGAGAGCGAGAGCATCAGCAGGTTGTCCTGGTATTCGGAGTGGATGGACCATTTGGAGTGCGGGGTCAGGTAGCGGACCACGACCTCCAGGGCGCCGTCCCGGCCGAGTTTGGGTTCGCCAAAGAGCCGGTGCATGTCCAGCGGCGGCCGGTAAATGGGCAGCGCCTCGCCGATGTCCCGGATCCAGTCGTGGTCGAGAAAGAAGTGCATCCGGCCGGTGAGGGTGTGGAAGGGTTTGAGCCGCTCGATGTTGATCGTGAACGGCGCGTACCGCCGGCCGCCGGTCTCCGAGCCGGACCATTCGGGCGAAGTGATCACCGGGACCGGACCGGCCTGGGTCTGGGCGAAGGTGATGAACTTTTCCTCCGACCCCTCGGACAGGTCCGCCAGCTTACGGCCGGTGCGGACCTCCAGGTCCTTGAAACCCTGGACGGACAGCGCGCCGTTGGTAGTGCCGGAGAAGGCGAGGATCGCCTCGGCCAGCTTGGCGTCGGTGTCGATCGCGGGGCGTCCGTCGGCGGCTCCGCCGAGCATGACGCCGTTGGACTGGCCGAGCCGCTTGAGCGGGCCGGCCAGGTTGTAGGTGACGTTCTTGACCGTGAAGCCCAGTTTGTCGGCCAGCGGCCCGACGGCGGCGAGCTTGTCCGCGATGGCCGTGTAGTCGCGCTCCACCACCGAAAAGACCGGCATGTTCTTCCCCGGGACGGCGGGAATGCCGGACTCCCGCCAGTCGCGGACCACCCCGCCCGGCTGCGCGAGCTGGCCGGGGGTGTCGTGCTGCAGCGGGACGCTGACCAGGTCCCGGCGGACACCCAGGTGGGTCTTGGCCTGCCGGGAGAACTCCCGGGCCAGCAGGTGGAAGGTGTCAAAGTCCGTCTTCGTCTCCCACGGCGGGTCGATGGCCGGGGTGAAGGCGTGCACGAAGGGGTGCATGTCGGTGGAGGACAGGTCGTGCTTCTCGTACCAGGTGGCGGCCGGGAACACGACGTCGGAGAGCAAAGTGGTAGAGGTCATCCGGAAGTCCGCGGAGACCAGCAGGTCCAGCTTTCCCTCCGGCGCCTGTTCATGCCACTTCACGTCCCGGGGCTTCAGGCCCTCGGCGTGGTCCTTGCCCAGGACGTTGTTGTGGGTGCCGAGCAGGTTGCGGAGGAAGTACTCATTGCCCTTGGCCGAGGACCCGAACAAGTTGGAGCGCCACAGCACGAGCGTCCGCGGCCAGTTTTCCGGGGCGTCGACGTCCTCGATGGCCGGGTTGAGGGTGCGGTCCTTCAGCGCGTCGGCGATGTAGCCGGGGGTGTCCTTCGCGTTGCCGGCGGCGACGGCAGCCTCCGCCTCGTCCGCGAGGTCCAGCGGGTTTCGGTCGAACTGCGGGTAGAACGGCATCCAGCCCAGCCGCGCGGACTGGGCCATCGCGTCCGCGGTGTGCATGCCGTCGAGGGAGCCGGTGGACAGGGGCGATTTCAGCGCGTCCGCGGAGTAGCCGTCCTGCCGCCACTGGTCGGTGTGCATGTACCAGTACCCGGTGCCGATCATGGTCCGCGGCGGCCGGCCCCAGTCCAGGGCGTTGGCCAGGGAGACCCAGCCGGTCATGGGCCGGGTCTTTTCCTGGCCGACGTAGTGCGCCCAGCCGCCGCCGTTGCGGCCCATGCAGCCGGTCAGCATCACCAGGGCCAGCACCGCCCGGTAGGTGGCGTCCCCGTGGAACCACTGGCAGATGCCGGCGCCCATGATGATCATGGACCGGCCCTTGGACTCTTCGGCATTGCGGGCGAATTCGCGGGCCACCCGGATGCAGGCCTGCGCCGGGACGGAGGTGATGCCTTCCTGCCAGGCCGGGGTGTAAGGCGTTGCAGCGTCGTCGTAGCCGGCCGCCCAGTCCCCCGGCAGGCCTTCGCGGCCGACGCCGTACTGGGCGAGCATCAGGTCGAACACGGTGGTGACCAGCCGGCCCTCCAGCTCGACGACCGGCACGCCGCGGCGCAGCACGCTGCCGGCGCCGTCGGCGTCCTCAAAGCACGGCAGCAGGATCTCGGCACTGTCGCCGGAGACCTCACGCAGCGACAGCGCCGGGTCGACCCCCTCGAGGTCCAGGTTCCACTTTCCCTCACCGCTGCCGGAGTAGCGGAACCCGAGGGAGCCGTTGGGGACCGCCGGCCGACTGGCGGCCTTGTCAAAAACGACGGTCCGGAACGCGGCGTCGTCGGCGCCGCCCTCGGCGGGGAGGTCAGCGGCGGTGAGGAACTTCGCCGGGGTGAGGGTGCCGTCGTCGCGCCGTTCCAGGGTGACCAGGAAGGGCAGGTCGGTGTATTGCCGGACGTAGTCAGCGAAGAACGGGACCTCGCGCTCGACGAAGAATTCCTTGAGCATGACGTGGCCCATCGCCATCGCCAGGGCGGCGTCGGTGCCGGCCTGCGCGGGCAACCATTCGTCGGCGAATTTCGTGTTGTCCGCATAGTCCGGGCTGACCGTGACCACCTTGGTGCCGCGGTAGCGCACCTCGGCCATCCAGTGCGCGTCCGGGGTGCGGGTCACGGGCACGTTGGAGCCCCACATCATCAGGTAGCGGGCATCCCACCAGTCGCCGGATTCCGGGACGTCGGTCTGGTCGCCGAAGACCTGGGGGCTGGCCACCGGAAGGTCCGCATACCAGTCGTAGAACGAGGTCATCACCCCGCCGATCAGCTGGATGAAGCGGGTGCCTACGGCGT
>Ga0213841_1001575_pt1 | contig 10741 bp, 10 predicted proteins | sample SWPATP23_FD_160125 | JGI IMG/M metagenome (GOLD analysis project Ga0213841, IMG submission 160125) | Coastal seawater microbial communities from Marineland, Florida, United States - SWPA TP2 #3 | ecosystem: Environmental > Aquatic > Marine > Coastal | place: USA: Florida | collected 2016-08-14 | reverse complement strand
TGGCGGGCAGGGAATAGAAACCGGAAATGGGCAGTAGCGTGCCCTGAAAAATAGCCATTTGTTGTGAATCCCCCTTGGATGGCGGCGGGCTCTGAGTAGCTTCGCTGCGACTCTCAAAACATATTGGCGACCTAGGCGACGGCACCCGAGTAGGGAACACTGCAATTGGCCGGCGCCTTCACAAGTGATTCCCCTTGGTGTTTCCGCAGAATCACTGGTCTGGCGACGGGAGGCCCACTTGTTTCTTGAGGCGGCTACTTGGGCGTTGTCCCTGCGCCAGCAACGCTCCCGGCGGCCCTCCGTCGTCGAAGGTTCGGTGGTCACGAGTGCGGTGGCCAAGAGCGCGGTGCAGAACCGGGCTCCCGGGGGACCTTCGGCCGTACCGCGGCCCGGCCGGGCGCCGACACTATGGAACATGGCCAGGATCTATATCCCTTACGGGACCGTTGAAGGACAGACTGCCCAGATTGTCGATTACATCGCCGAGCTGATCCGGGCGCACGGGCACGAGGCAGACACGGCGGACCTGAAACATTCCGGCGACACCCTTCCGGGCGGCTACGACGGCGTGATCGTGGCTGCCTCGGTTCATATGGGCAAGCACGAGGGCCACGTCAAGGACTTCGTGAAGAAGAACCGCGGCGAGCTCGAGCGTTTGCCCTCCGCCTTGGTGTCGGTGAGCATGGCGGCCCACGGCGACGAGGAGACCGCGGAGGGCTACGTGACGAAGTTTGAGGAGGACACAGGGTGGCGGCCCACGCACGTCGGGTTGTTCGCCGGTGCGCTGCTCTACTCGCACTACGGGTTCATCAAGAAGCACGTGATGAAGAAGATCGCGGCCGACAAAGGGTCCCTGGACACGGACACCACCCGTGACTACGTCTACACCGAGTGGGACGGCGTCCAGCGCTTCACGGAGGACTACCTGGCGTGGTTGGCCAAGCCGGCCGGCGGGAAGTAGGTCTCAGAAGCAGGGCTCAGGCGCGGTCGTAGGCGTGGGTGTGAGGCTCAGGACCGGGCGTAGGGCGGAACTGTGTCGCCGGGGGCGAAGGGTTTGAACCACTGTTCGAAGCCCAGACTTGCGGCGTCGTCCTCGAGCACGTCGAGGTGGTCGGAGTACAGCGCTTCACTGTCGGCATCCTCAAGCAGGACTTCCTCGACGTCGGCCCGCCAGTCCTCCGGCAGGTCCAGTTCGTAGATGTCCTCCGTGATTTCCGCCTGATCGAGCAGGCAGCGGACGGCGAGTTCCGCGGCGAGGCATCCGGGGGCGGTCCAGCCCCGGACCAGGGACGCGGTGACGTCCGCTGCGACCACGATGAACTTCTGGGCGAATTTCGCGTCGTAGCTGGCCGCGAACTGCGGGGGCAGCGAGGACAGGACCGAGGTCCCTGCGATGTCGGCCGGGGTGACGACATCCATGGTGCTGAGCGTTCCGAGATCGCGGAACAGCTGGTCAATGAGGATGCTCGACGAATTCCACAGGAGCCCGGCCAGCAGGCGGGTCTGGCTCACGGCCTTGTGACGGTCTTCCGGTGCGACGGCGGCCATTTCGTCCAGGTCTTCAGGATCAAACTGGAGCCGCTGTTCGGCCGTCATGTCATCCGGATGCGGGTCGAGGCCCAGCAGTTCAAGGCTCAGCCCGGTGAGTTTCCCGGCGTCGGCCAGCAGTTCTTCGGTGATGTCGTCGTCGTCGGCGCTCATGCCCCGATGCTACCTGCCGTTTGTGTGCGGCCCGATTCGCGTTACGTGCCTTGGGCAACGGGTGGCTTTCAGGCGGCAGCCGCCCGTTGCTTCCCGGAGGCGGGGCTGCCGTGGGCCATCCGGGCGGCGACGACGTAGCTGATTCCCGCGATCAGGGGCACCACGCTTGCCGCGGTGAGCGATCCAACCGGGCCGGACCGTGCGATCAGCGTGATGACGAGCGGCAACACGCCCAAAGCCACGAGCAGCCAGCCGGCCAGGGCGGTGCGTTTCAGGCCGAGCACGGCGGCCGGGAACGCCAGCGCGACGACGCTGACGGCGATGACGGGTCCGTTGTCACTGACGAAGCTGCGCAATGCCGCCGGGTCAAAGGCCAGCCAGACGCAGGCCGCGATGAAGGCGGAGAACAGGGCGAGCAACAGGGGAGCGGTGGGGGCCGGCCAGAACCAGGCCGCAGCCGCGAGGATGAGCATCGGCACCACCCATGCGAGCGTCATCACCAGGGCGGCTGTTCCGCCGGGGTCCTGCAGCGCGTTGCCGACGATGGCGATGCCCGCCAGGACCGTGAACACGGCCATGATGGCTGCGCCGGTGCGTAGCAGTATCGTGGCCCGCTGCTGCGGATCCTTGTCGCGCGTCATGATGATCACGATGGCGAAGACAAGGATCGCGCCGAGCACCAAAATAACCGGGACGTTCATGGGATGCCTCCTGTTGACGAACGGAGCCTACGTTCATTGCATCCCCGCCCCAGCGGCCGTGCCAAGGGGAGAAAGGCCCGCTTCGTGTTCGACGGCGTTGCTGATTGCCGTGAACTCCGGGCTTCCTGAGTTCTATTCGATCCACGCGAACTCGGCGCACCGTGGAGCGCGTTCCAGCAGCATGCATGCTGAGCACTCTTGTTGCCGGTGGTGTCTGTGTGGTTATACTCAGGGCTTGGGGGCGCCGTAGACGGTGTATGTCGGAAGCGTTCAGCAGCCAAAATTTATCTGCCAACCACCGACAGGAGGTGCGGGGAACCGTGCCAGCATTGAAACGATCGATCTTCCGTGAAGCGGCGGCAGCTGCCGTCCTTTCCGTTGCCCTGGGAGCCGGAGCGCTCACGGCGGCGGCCCCGGCGAGCGCCGCGACCTGTCCAACGGTATTCAATAGGTGCCCCTCGTCATGTGCCGACACTACCGCGAGTTGCACAGCCGGCGTGTCCACCGTGTACGTCACCCCAGGAACAATCTTGCGGGCGAACAAGTACGGCTGGCCCAAGGGCACGAAGCTGGAGTACCGCTGGTTCTTGAACGGCGAAGTCTTCGCGGGCGGCTGGGGCGAAACCACTAAGGTCTGGGGGACGGGCCCTTACGGCAAGGGCGATAAGTACGTTGTCCGCGTCAAGGGCACGTTGAATGGCCAGGTCAGCTATCGGTTCAGCAGGACGTACGTCGTCCGCTAACGACCACGCGCAAGAACCCCCGCTAGTGATCAAGACTGGCGGGGGTTCTTTGCGTTCAAACCAGACCGCGCCCTGCTCCACAAGAGCACGCTTGCAAGACTCACGGACGATGAGGACGCCGTTGACTTCTGTAGTGCGACGTTAGAGGCCCCTCTCCGGGGACGGAGACTTTTGCGAGCCGCGGCGGCCGTTGAACTGTGCCTGAGCAATGTTCGGCCTTCCCGATGATTGTCCAACCCAGGCGGCATGGAACGGCCGAACCGTATGTGGCAGCTTGGCCTGCACCGCAGTCCGGGGTGGCCGGACGCACAATACCGAGAGGGGAATGGGATGCACCTCGTCCGCAGGGTGACCCGTGCGTTCACGAATGCGCTTCACGGCATCCGCGCGGCTTTGATATTCCTCTTCGGGGGAATGGTGACTGCCAGCTCCAAGTAGGCCGGCCGGCTCTACGGACGGTTAAACTCCTGCTGCCACCGTGCCTTATCCCACCTCTCCTGCAGCCTTCGGTCCATGGTCCATTTTCTCTCCCATGTGTCAAAGTTGGCCTTGAAGGTGGGCACGTAGTAATTAGAGCCCTTGCGGCGGGTTCTCTTCTTGAATCTCAGCAGGAGGCCGAGCAGGATCCACGCTGCGATGAGAATTACGACCAGGAAGAATATCGTCTCCACGGGCAACCAGTCCTCGAAGGGGTCTAATGCCCCAAGTTTAATCCAACTAGCGCCGGATAACGAAGCGTGCCGCTTCCCACCGGCAGTACCACTGCCCGTACCGTTGTCGCACGAACAGGAGTTCTGCTCGCCGGTCCAAGTGTCGCAGGAGCGCGTCTGACTGACCATGGCCGGCGTTCGTGGCGGGAGATGTTTGTCTACGCCCTTCGAGGGCGTTCTGCCGCTCTTGGACGGACCGGCAGCGAACGCAGTTCTGCTCATCATCCGTAGCGTCGGGAAGACCAAACGGACGACAACTCCCGTGCAGGCGATCAGGGAAAAATACCACTATCTCCAGGTGTGTCGCATGTGCGATAGTGGCGCCATGTTCATTTTCGTGCTATTGGCGATCTTGCTACTGGTTTTGTTTTGGCAATACATCTTGGCTGGGCTCGCCCTCTGGGTGCTCGTGCTCATTATGCGCGCCGTGATCACCTGGACGGTGGCCGATGCGAAGCCGAGCTACCCCCGGAACCCCGTTCGGACCCGGCCTGCGGCCAAGCCCGTCCAGACCCGGCCTGCGGCGAAGCCCATCCAGACCCGGCCTGTGGCGAAGCCAAAGCCTGTCCGCGAACTGCCTGCGCCCGCCTATCTGCCCAGGTGGACTGCCAGCCGCCGGCTCGACGCCGGCCGCGAGCATGCCCAGTGGCAAAAGATGTTCGACAACGCAGCGCAGTGAAGTAGCGCAGTAAACCCGGACAAACCGGGGGTCCACGTAGGGGTAGCGCGGCCACCTCGCGGTGTCAGGCTACGGCCCCTTGAAAGTGGGCCTCGATGATTCCCTTGATGTCGTCGTGGCAGCCGCCGCAGCCGGTCCCGGCGCGGGTGGCCGCGGATACCTCGGGCACCGTCCCGCAGCCATCGGAGGCCGCGGCGGCAATGGCTGTCCCGCTGACTCCGGCGCACCGGCAGACGGTCCGCGACGGGTCCGCCGCCCCCGCGGCAGCGGCCTGGTCCGGGCCGTCCAGGCGCAGCAGGAGCGACCGGTCCGCGGGGAGCTCGGCGCCGCGTTCGAACAGCTGCACGAGCTCGGCCGAGGTGCGCGGCATGCCGACGGCGACCAGTCCCTCCAAAACCCCGGCGCGGGTGGTCATCTTGACGTAGCGGCCGTGCTCGGGATCGGCCCACTGGGCAATCTGCAGCCGGGCCCGGCCGTTCACAGCCCCGGCGGTCAGGGCTTCCTCGTCCCACGGCTCGGCGGAAACGTCGCCGGCCACGGCCATGTTCATGCCGCGGGCCTTGAGCACGATCACGCCCGGCAGTTCCGCCGCAAGCGCCGGCAATGCTTCCGCCTCGGCAGGAGTCCCGGACGCCAGCAGGGTCAGGTAGTCGGCGAGCCATTCGGCCTGCCGCCAGCCCGGACCCACCAGACCGGACGGACCCCGCGCGGTCCGGCACTGAACGCACTCGGGGTCCGGGCAGCGGACCTCGGCGCAGTCGCCGATGGCAAAGATGTGGGGCTCGTGGTGGGCGCGGAGCTTGTGGTCCACCAGGATGCCGGCGCCGGTGGAGAGTCCGCAGCCTTCGGCCAGTTCGGTCCGCGGCCGGACACCGCAGGAGAGGACCAGGAGGTCGCCGTCGATCGCGGAGCCGTCATCGAGCAGCAGGGCGGAGAAGCCGCCGTCGGGCGCATTGTGCTCCACGCCGACGGAACGGGCGTTGCCGGCGACCCGCACGCCGCAGTTCCGCAGCGACGCAGCGAGCACGGCGCCGCCGCCGCGGTCGATGTTCCGGCCCAGGGGATGCGGGCCGTTGTGCACCACGGTCACGGTGGCGCCTTCCTCGGCCGCGGCGAGGGCGGTCTCGAGGCCCAGTACGCCGCCGCCCAGGACCACGACGCGCTTGCCGCCGGCCACCGCGGAGTGAAGCACGGACGCGTCGCGGAGATCTCGCAGGGCGGTCACCCCAGGCGGCAGAACCGGCGCGGCAGGGTCCGGGTTGAGACCGGTGAGGTTGGGGATTACCGGGCGGGAGCCGGTGGCGAAGACGAGGCGGTCGTAGCCCGGCGTGGTTCCGTCGGTGAGGACAACTTGCTGCCGGGCGCGGTCCACGCGACGGACGCGGACGCCCAGCCGGACGTCGACGCCGTCGGCCACGAGTGCCGCGGCGTCGGCGAGGGCCAGGGCGGCCGCCGACGTGCGGCCGACGCCAAGATCGGCCACAAGGACACGGTTGTACGCCGCCTCGGACTCTTCGCCGATCACCGTCAGGTGCGCGATGCCGCTGCGCACGGCGGGCAGCAGCTCGTCGATCAGCCTCGCGGCGACGGGCCCGAAGCCCACCACCACAATCCGCTCAGTCATGAGGTCTCCTCTGCTTGAAGAACGCGGGCTTGAACACCGCTGTGACTGCCTGCCAGGGCATCCAGGCAAGCTGCCGGGCGGATCCACACTTTGCTGGTCTTGAACTCGGGCATCCCCGAAATGGGGTCCGTGGCCGCCTCGGTGAGCCGGTTGGCGCTTTCGAGTTCCGGGAAGTGGAACGGCAGGAACACCGTCTCCGGGCGGATGTCCGTGCTGAGCTCGGCCCTGCAACTGACCTCGCCGCGCTCGTTGGAAATACAGACGTAGTCGCCGTCGGCGATGCCCTGGACGGCGGCCGCGGCGGGATGCAGCTGCAGCCGCGCCTCCGGCTGGGCTTCGGCCAGCGCGGCCACCCGGCGGGTCTGCGCGCCGGACTGGTAGTGCTCCATGAGGCGGCCGGTAATGAGGGTCATCGCCGTACCGGACTCACGGGCGCCGGCACGGCCAGCGCCGCCGCGATTCGCCGCGGGGGCGGCGCCCGAAGAAGCAGACCGACGCCGGGGCGTCACGGGCGTGAACACGGCCCGGCCGTCCGCGTGGGCGAAGGCGTCCAGGAAGAGCCGCGGGGTACCCGCGCTTCCGGCCGGGTAGGGCCAGTAGGCGGCCTCGCCGCGGTCCAGCATGGCGTAGTCGATACCGGAGTAGTCGGCCAGGCCGCCGGAGGACGCGAGCCGGAGCTCCTCGAACACGGTTTCCGGATCCTCGCTGAAGGTCGAAGGCGCGTGCAGGAGCTCTGCCAGCCGGGTCATGATCCACAGCTCGCTGCGCACACCGGGCGGGGGAGTGAGGGCCCGGCGGCGGCGCAGAACGCGGCCCTCGAGGTTGGTGAGGGTTCCTTCCTCCTCGGCCCACTGGGTGACCGGCAGGATCAGATCCGCCTCGGCGGCGGTTTCGGAGAGGAAGAAGTCGCACACCACGAGAAAGTCCAGGCTGCGCAGGCCCGCGATCACGGCGTTCGCATCCGGGGCGGACACCGCCACGTTGGCGCCGTGCACGAAGAGGCACCGGACGCCGTCGGGCTGTCCCAGCGACTTCAGCAGCTGAACGGCGGGGAGGCCGGGGCCGGGGATCAGGGTTTCGGGGACGCCCCACACCTTGGCCATGTAGGCGCGGGCGGCGGGATCGGTGATCTTCCGGTAGCCGGGGAGCTGATCCGCCTTTTGGCCATGCTCGCGGCCGCCCTGGCCGTTGCCCTGGCCGGTGAGCGTGCCGTAGCCGCTGCGCGCGGAACCCGGCAGGCCCAGCAGCAGGGAAAGATTGATGGCGGCAGTGGCGGTGTCGGTGCCGTCGACATGCTGTTCGACGCCGCGGCCGGTGAGGATGTAGCTGCCTCCCTTGCGGGCGCCGTCGGCCAGCCGCCGGGCGGTGTCGCGGATCAGTCCGGCGGGGACGCCGGTGATCGACTGGACCCGTTCGGGCCAGAAGCTTCCGACGCTGCGGACCACGGCGTCGTAGCCGGTGGTCCGGTCCGCGATGTACCCGGCGTCGGCGAGGCCCTCGTGGATCACCGCGTGCGAGATGCCCAGGAGCAGGGCGAGGTCGGTGCCCGGCAGCGGCTGCAGGTGCAGGCCGCCGCCGTCGGAGGTGAACGCGGCGGTGGCGGAGCGCCGGGGGTCGACGACGATCAGCCCGCCGGCGTCGCGCGCACCCTGGAGGTGCTGGACGAAGGGCGGCATGGTCTCGGCCACGTTGGAGCCGAGCATCAGGATGGTGCTGGCGGCGTCGAGGTCCGCCAGCGGGAACGGGAGACCGCGGTCCATGCCGAAGGCGCGCATGCCGGCCGCGGCGGCCGAGGACATGCAGAACCGTCCGTTGTAATCGATCCGCGAGGTGCCGAGCGCCAGCCTGGCGAACTTGCCCAGCTGGTAGGCCTTCTCATTGGTGAGGCCGCCGCCGCCGAACACGCCGACGGCGTCCGCCCCGTGCTCGGCGCGGGCCTGCTTCACGGCGGAGACGATCCGCATGAGGGCCTCGTCCCAGCTGACCGGGCGGTGGACGCCGTCGGCGCCCTTAAGCAGGGGTTCCGTGACGCGGCCCGGGTGGTCCAGGAGCGAGGCGGAGGTCCAGCCCTTGCGGCACAGGCCGCCGCGGTTGGTGGGGAAATCCCGGCCGGCGACGGTGAGGATGGGCGGGTTCAGGGGCGGCACGCCGGCGGCGGGGGCCGGTGCGGCGTCTACGGGGTCTGACCCCGGCTGGTTAGCCGGGGTCAGAGCCGCTGGAGAGGTGAGCGTCATGGCGCACTGCAGGGCGCAGTAGGGGCAGTGCGTGTCGGCGCCGGTGGTCATGTTAGACGTGTCCCATCGCGTTTCGGTTGGCGTTGCGGATGTAGAAGAACCAGCAGACCGCCAGCATCAGGACGTAGGCCCCGATGAATCCGTAGAAGGCCGAGGTGTAGGAGCCGCTGGCGGTGTTGGAGGCGTTGAGCACCTGGGGGATGATGAATCCGCCGTAGGCGCCGATGGCGGAGATCAGGCCGAGGGCCGAGGACGCGAGCCGCTGGGTGGTGTGCGTGCTGGCCCCGGAGCGGGCGGCCCGGCTGGAGGTGGCGAAGATGATCGGGATCATGCGGTACGTGGCGCCGTTCCCGAAGCCGCTGGCGGTGAAGAGGAGCAGGAACAGGAACAGGAAGAGCCAGAAGTTCTTCACCGGCAGCGTCCAGAGCATGGTGAGGGTGATGACGGCCATGGCGGCGAAGGCTGCAACGGTCATGCGGGCGCCGCCCATCCGGTCTGCCATGCGTCCGCCGTAGGGGCGGGCCAGGGATCCGACCAGCGGGCCGAGGAAGGCCAGGGACAGGGCCACGGTGCCGACGGAGATGGAGGAGAATGCCGGGAAGTAGTCCTTGATGAGCTTGGGGAAGACGCCAGCGAAGCCGATGAAGGAGCCGAAGGTGCCGATGTACAGCAGCGCCATGATCCACAGGTGCGGCTCTTTGAGCGCGGCCAGCGAACCTGCGACGTCGCCCTTGGCGCTGGTGAGGTTGTTCATGTACTTCCAGGCGCCGAAGGCGGCCAGCAGGATCAGCGGAACCCACATGAACCCTGCGACGGGCAGGTTCACGGTGCCGGCTGCCAGCAGGGTGATGGCGATCGGCACGGCCAGCTGTGCGACGGCGGCACCGAGGTTTCCGCCGGCGGCGTTCAGGCCCAGGGCCCAGCCCTTTTCCCGTGCGGGGTAGAAGAAGGTGATGTTCGCCATGGAGCTGGCGAAGTTGCCGCCGCCGAATCCGGCCAGCGCGGCGACGAACAGCATGACGCCGAACGGGGTGGCCGGGTTGGCGACGCACAGGCCCAGGCCGATCGTCGGGATCAGCAGCAGCAGGGCGGAGACGATGGTCCAGTTGCGGCCGCCGAAGCGGGGAACCATGAACGTGTAGGGGATCCGGAGCGTGGCGCCGACGAGGCTTGGCATGGAGATCAGCCAGAAGATCTCGTTCGTGGAGAACTTGAAGCCGGCGGAGGGAAGCTGGACCACCACAATGGACCAGAGCTGCCAGACCACGAAGCCCAGGAACTCGGCGAAGATCGACCAGTTCAGGTTGCGACGGGCAATCGCGCGGCCGGCGGAGTCCCACTGCTCTTTGTTTTCTGCGTCCCAGTTGGCGATCCAGCGGCCGGGCCGGTGGTCGAGGGTAAGGGTGTCGGCAGTGCGGGCGGCGCCGGCATCTGCGGTGCCGATTTCGGCGGTGCGTTCAGCAGTCACTTAGGAGACCTCCTTGGGGGGTGTTGTCCTTCAAAGGTAGGGATCTCGCGTTTCAGGGACGGACGCGGTTTATTAACGCGCTGTGACGTTTGCCTATCGGGGCTTTTGTGACGGTGTGAGAATTGCTGTGACGACCACCACGTGAGACGACGACCCGGTGTCCAAATGGCGGACCATTTGTCCATTGATTGGACGGTGGGAACTATTATCAGACATATACGAATCCTTACCGGGCGGCCCGGGCAACGGGCTCTTGGGGAACATCCGTCCGGTCCTCATGAAAGCGTTACTACATGTCATCCACTGCAACCTCCGCGGAGCATGGGTCCGCCAAGCAGGTGAATTCGCGCGGCCGCGTGATTGTCGCCAGCCTGATCGGCACCACCGTCGAGTTCTATGACTTCTACGTGTACGCCACCGCTGCCGTGCTGGTCTTCCCTAAGCTGTTCTTCCCCGGGCAGAACGAGACCACCCAGCTGCTGGCATCTTTCGCGGTATTCGGCGTCGCGTTCATCGCCCGCCCGCTCGGCTCGGTCGTCTTCGGCCACTTCGGTGACAAGTTCGGCCGCAAGGGCACGCTGGTGGCCTCGCTGCTGACGATGGGCATTGCCACCTTCCTGATCGGCTGCCTGCCGACGGCGACCGTTCCCGGCTGGACCTTCTGGGCCCCGGCGCTCCTCGTGGTCTTGCGTTTCGCCCAGGGCCTCGCCCTCGGCGGCGAATGGAGCGGCGCGGCACTGCTCGCCACCGAGAACGCCCCGGCGAACAAGCGCGCCATCTACGGCACGTTCCCGCAGCTCGGCGCGCCGATCGGCTTCATCATCGCCAACGTGATCTTCCTGGTCTTCAGCTACACCCTGACGCCGGAGGCCTTCATGGAC
>Ga0213841_1001574_pt1 | contig 10747 bp, 9 predicted proteins | sample SWPATP23_FD_160125 | JGI IMG/M metagenome (GOLD analysis project Ga0213841, IMG submission 160125) | Coastal seawater microbial communities from Marineland, Florida, United States - SWPA TP2 #3 | ecosystem: Environmental > Aquatic > Marine > Coastal | place: USA: Florida | collected 2016-08-14 | reverse complement strand
TGATCGACGCCGTAAGGCGGCGAAACTCCCAAGGTCAAAGGCTTGCGGCCAGCCGTGCGCCTTGATTGATTGCCCGCTTGGCATCCAATTCAGCCGCCACATCCGCACCGCCGATCACATGCACGGTCTTTCCCATGGCCTCCAGGCGATCCGCCAAAGACCGTTCCGACAGCTGCCCGGCGCATAGAACAATGGTATCCGCCTCGATCAGCGTCGGGTTTTCCCGCGCCTCGCCATGGCTCACATGCAGGCCGTCCGCGTCGATGCGTTCATAGTTCACGCCGCCCACCATCTCGACCGCCTTCATCTTCAGCGCCGCACGGTGGATCCAGCCTGTGGTCTTGCCCAACCGCTTGCCAAGCCGCTCGTTCTTGCGTTGCAGCAGGGTTACCTGCCGGGCGGGGGCCTCGGGCCGGGGACCCGCAGGGGCCAACCCGCCACGATCGGTTGCAGGGTCACCCACGCCCCATTCCCGCTTCCACAGGTCGAGGTTTTCGGTCGGGCTCTCGCCCTCGTGCACCAGGTATTCCGCCACATCAAAGCCGATGCCGCCCGCGCCGATAATGGCGACCTTTTCGCCAACCGGGGCCTTCTTCGACAGCACGTCGATATAAGACAGCACATTCGGACCGTCCTGACCGGGAATGCCCGGATCGCGCGGCACGATGCCGGTGGCGATGATCACCTCATCAAAACCATCCAGTTCCTCTGGCCCGGCCTCCGCGCCAAGCCGCAGGTCCACGCCTGCCCGCGCCAGCATGGTTTCGAACCAATCCACAAGGCCGAAGAATTCCTCTTTCCCCGGAATCTGCTTGGCCATGTTCAGCTGCCCGCCCACCTTGTCGGCCTTTTCAAACAGCGTCACGAAATGCCCACGCTCAGCGGCAATCACCGCCGTCATCACCCCCGCCGCGCCCGCGCCCACGATGGCCACCCGTTTGGGCGCATCGGTCGGGTCATAGCGCAGTTCGGTTTCATGACAGGCGCGCGGGTTCACAAGACAAGATGTCAGCTTGCCACCGAATGTATGATCCAGACAGGCCTGATTGCAGGCGATACAGGGTGCGATTTCATCGGCACGCCCCGCGGCGGCCTTGGCCACGAAATGCGCATCAGCCAGAAAGGGGCGCGCCATCGACACCATGTCGGCGCAACCGTCTGCCAGCACCTCTTCGCCCACATCGGGCATGTTGATCCGGTTCGAGGTGATGACGGGGATGCCCACCTGGCCCATCAGTTTCTTGGTGACCCAGGCAAAGGCCTTGCGCGGCACGCTGGTGGCAATCGTCGGAATACGCGCCTCGTGCCAGCCGATGCCGGTATTGATGATCGTCGCCCCCGCCTTCTCAATCTCCTGCGCCAGCTGCACCACCTCTTCAAAGGTGGACCCGTCCGGCACAAGGTCGATCATCGACAGGCGATAGATCACGATGAAGTCGGGGCCCACGGCCTCTCGCACGCGCCGCACCACCTCAATCGGCAGCCGAATGCGGTTCTCATAGCTGCCGCCCCAACGGTCGGTCCGCTTGTTGGTGTGCTTGATGATGAACTGGTTGAGAAAATAGCCCTCGGACCCCATCACCTCAACGCCATCATATCCCGCCTCACGCGCGCGCGCGGCTGCCGTCACAATATCGCTGATCTGCTTCTCGATCCCCTCTTCGTCCAGCTCTTTCGGCGGGAAGGGGGAAATGGGCGATTTGACAGGAGAGGCCGAGACACAATCGGGCGAATAGGCATAGCGCCCCGCATGAAGGATCTGCATGGCGATCTTACCACCCGCCGCGTGCACCGCATCCGTCACCACCTGGTGATTGGCAATGTCCTGATCGTTGAACAGCCCCGCCGCACCGGGGAAAACGCCGCCTTCCTTGTTAGGCGCCATACCGCCCGTCACGATCAGCGCCGCACCACCGCGTGCCCGTTCGGCATAGAACTCTGCCACGCGGGGCCAGTCCTTGGTTTCCTCCAGCCCCGTATGCATGGAACCCATGAGCACCCGGTTTTTCAACGTAGTGAAGCCTAGGTCCAGCGGTGCCAGAAGATGGGGGTAGTGCGCATGTGTCATGATAGAGTCCTCCAATGCGCAAAGATGACGCAGCACGGGCAGACTGTCACGCTCAACGCCGCGTCATGTGCGGTGTTGAGGTCTCCGGTCTAGGCAGGAAGGGCCGCAGGGGCTCGGGTTGCGGGACAGCGCGCGGAGATACGGTGGGCTGGCGAAGCCAGAAATCCGCCGCACCGGGACAGGTGCGGCGGATAGGGTATGGGCTTACCGAAGCAGGCTGTAGGCGCCGTCCAGCGCCATGGATCACGCTTGTATCAATCGGCGCCGGTTTCCACGCAATGGCGGCGGAAGGCACGTTTTAGCAGGTCTACTTCCTCGCGCAGAAATTCCACCTCGGCGCGGATGTCGTCTTCCAGCGGTTCGCCGGTCAGAATGGTGATGCGGTCCAGCACCTCGCCATCCTCGGTGCTGCGCATCTGGATGGTTTGTACCCCGTCGCACAGAACCTCGGGCGGAATGTCGAATCCCAGCAGGAAATGGCCCGGATGCCCCTCCATCGGGGTAATCTCTGGCATACCGATCACGCGGTCGTTGTGCACGGCCTCGACCACGGGCGATGTTCCGGCAGAATTCAGCAACCCTTCGTAGCGGCCTGCCTTGAGGCGGGTCTTGACCAGGCTCGATTCGGACATTCGCGGGGTTCCTTCACAAATCGGCGCGTGGGGCGCGGGTCAACGTCAGGTCGGTCAGGTGGACCTGGTTCATCGCGGGGTTGTCGAAGATCAGATCGATCCAGGCTTTCTCGACCCGTTTTTCATTGATGTTGGAATAGGCCAGGTCGAACTCGGCCAGACCGACGTCATCGGTCAGGTCCAGCTGCCGCACCATCTGTTCGGTATTCGGCCCGTGCTGAACGTTCAGCCGTGCATAGATCTCGATCGGGTTTTCGCGGATCATGCGGGCGCGCAAACTGAAATAGTGATTGCGTGTGATGCCGGATATCGCCGCATCGGGCAGCGACAGGACCAGCGACAGGAACGATCCGTCGAACCGGTAGACATCCATCAGCAGCCCAAAGGCCGCCGATACCGTTGGGTCGGTGGTATGGGTCTGGCGCAGAGTGATTTCCGACCGGGCGCAGTCATGGAACAGCGTTACGCTGTCGGACAGCTTGTGCGGCGATGGCACCTGCACAACACCGGCAGGCGCACGCGGATCGGTCCAGGGTTCTGGCCGCCAGGCCCAATCGCACTGATCGGGGCGCAGGATCTCGGACTGGCCATCGGGGATCAGCTCTGCCTCGGACGAGGCAACGAAAATGTCCAGCTTGCGGCGCAGGCGGCGGGCGGTGCGTTGCAGACCCTGCAATTCGCGCGCGGGCATAGAATGGGCCCGATCCGTCAGCGCCTCCCAGCGTTCTGCCGATTTCTTCAGCATCCGTTTTTCCAGAAAACCGCTCATCTCACCTGCCCGACTCTCCCACGCGCTCCGTGTCTCGCCAAGGGTATAGCCCCTGATCCGTTACCGACCCATTATTCTCCGAAACAGCCCAACATTCCAGAGCGTTCCGCGCGGCTGAGCCGGGGGCGGCGCGGCAGCAGGCGGGGCGGGCGCAGCAACAGGCGCCGGAGCCGGGGCCGCACCGCTGGCATTCGCATCCAGTACGGCCTGGGTGAAGTCACGCAAAGTTTGCAGGCTTGTATCCGCCGGAATCGGGCTGTCCTCTCGGCCCAGAACGGTCAGCGTGGCAATCCGGTCGTCCACATCCAGATAGGACCGCCAATAATCGGAGGAGACATTCTGGATTTCACTGGCGCTGCTGTCGCGGGCACGCAGGTAGAACACGTCACCCTGATGGAAGCTGTCCAGCACTTCGACCGTTTCTGCCTCACCCGCGCGGCTTAGCAACTGACGGCCTTCTTCCGACGTAAAGAACGTACCAAGATCGGGGATCGCACCGCGCAGAGTCTGACTGGGGTCGGCTTCGGACAGCGACGCGGTCAGGATCGCCTGAACCGCCGGCTGCCCCGCACTGCGCCGGTCGGAAATTACCGCGCAGTTGCCCATCAACACAAAGGCGGTATCGCCACTGTCACGGGTGGATTCCGGATCAACACAGAAGCCTTCCGGCCCGGTCACGGTCACCATGTCGGATGTTACGGACACAGCGCGCACCGGAGGAGAGCCGGACGGTCCGCCACCACCTATCCGCCCACAGGCGGCCACCAGTACGAATGTCAGGACAAGTGCCCTAGAGGTCCATATAGACATGCCGTTCCTCTTTTCCGCCGGGATGGGTGACCGCGCCGTACTTGGCCGATCCCACAAGCCGCGCGTATTTCCATAGCGCGCCAGAGGCGTAGATGGTTTCCCTTGGCCCCGCCCACGCCGCCTTGCGCGCGGCAAGATCCTCGTCGCTCAGCGCGACCGAAAGCTCGCCAGTCACCGCGTTGATGGTGATCATGTCGCCGTCTTCCAGCAGGGCAATCGGCCCGCCATGTGCCGCCTCTGGCCCCACATGACCCACACAAAAGCCGCGCGTTGCCCCGGAAAAGCGCCCGTCAGTGATCAGCGCCACGGATTTCCCCATGCCCTGACCCGACAGCGCCGCAGTCGTCGCCAGCATTTCCCGCATTCCCGGCCCACCTGCGGGGCCTTCGTTGCGGATGACGATGACGTCGCCTTTCATGTAGGATCGCGCCTTGACCGCCTCGAACGCATCTTCTTCGCACTCGAACACGCGGGCGGGGCCAGTGAACACCTGTTCCTCGGCGCTCATCCCCGCGACCTTCACGATGGCCCCATCAGGCGCAAGGTTGCCTTGCAAGCCAACCACACCGCCGGTCGCGGTCAGCGGCGTTTCAATCGGGTGGATCACCTTGCCATCGGCCTCTCGCTCGATCAGGTCCAGCTCCTCACCGATGCTGCGGCCGCTGGCGGTCATGCAATCTTCGTGCAACAGGCCCGCCTTGCGCAGTTCTTTCATCACCACCGGCACGCCGCCCGCTTCATAAAGATCCTTGGCCACATAGTCGCCGCCCGGTTTCAGGTTCACGAAATAAGGCGTATCGTGGAAAATCTCGCATACATCCTGAAGGTCAAAGTCGATCCCCGCCTCATGCGCAATCGCGGGCAGATGCAGCCCCGCATTGGTACTGCCCCCGGTACAGGCCACCACGCGGGCGGCGTTCTGCAACGCCTTCAACGTCACGATATCGCGCGCGCGGATATTCCGTTCCAACAGGTTCATCACCGCATCGCCCGACGCCGTGCCATAGGCATCGCGGCTTTCATAAGGGGCGGGCGCACCCGAGGAATTCATCAGCGCCAGCCCGATCGCCTCGGACACGCAGGCCATGGTGTTGGCGGTGAACTGTCCGCCACAGGCCCCGGCGCTTGGGCAGGCGACCTTTTCCAGTGCCCGCAGCTCCTCGTCCGAATTCGCGCCCGCCTGATGCCGGCCCACGGCCTCAAACACGTCCTGCACGGTCACGTCCTTGCCCTTGAAACGCCCCGGCAGGATCGAGCCGCCATAGATAAAGACAGAGGGCACATTCAGCCGAACCATCGCCATCATCATCCCTGGCAGGCTCTTGTCACAACCCGCCAGCCCAACCAGCGCGTCATAGCAATGGCCGCGCATCGTCAGTTCCACCGTATCGGTGATCGCATCGCGACTGGCGAGGGATGCGCGCATCCCCTCATGCCCCATGGCGATGCCATCGGTCACGGTGATGGTGGTGAACTCTCGTGGGGTGCCGCCCGAATGCTTGACCCCCATCTTCACCGCCTGCGCTTGACGGGAAAGCGCGATATTGCAGGGCGCGGCCTCGTTCCAGCAGGTGGCGACACCGACGAAAGGTTGGTTCACCTCCTCCTCGCTCAGCCCCATCGCGTAAAGAAAAGACCGGTGCGGCGCGCGGGCCGGGCCAATGGTGGTGTGCCGACTGGGAAGATGAGACTTGTCCTTCGGACCCATGGTCATGCTGGTGTTCCCTGTTCCAAGGCGCTTTCCATCAGGAATAGTGCGCGCGACTCCCTCGCACAAGCGCGATTGCCGCTGGCTGCCGGTCAGGCTACGATCACAAGAAAAGAGCAGGCAGACCGACCAATGACCTACAAAGCCCATAGCGCCTATGTGGCACCCGCACGTGCACAGCCCCAGATCGCCTGGCTTGTGATCGGTTTTGTGCTGGCCTGCGCAATCTGCGTGCTTTGGGTCATCGCCCTCTTTGGAACCGTGTTCCTGATAGCTGGTGTGGAGGGCGGGCAAGCCTGGATCGACCGGATGACGCGGGCCGACACCCCCACCTCAACCCTGCTGGTCATCGCCACGCTCTGGGGCCTGGCGTTCGGCGTCATGGCCGTGGCCCCCGTGATCCACGGCCGCAGTGCCTGGACGCTCTTTGGTCCCTGGCGGCGAATGCGGCGGCATTTCATGATTGCCACGCTGGTCTGTGCGGTGGTTTTGGTGGCCTCTGCCATCATCCCCTTCGGCTACGATCCCGTGCCGGGGCTGGACCTGCCCCTGTGGCTGAACTTCCTGCCCTTGTCGCTGCTGGTCATCCTCGGCCAGACCGGCGCGGAAGAACTGTTCTTTCGTGGCTATCTGCAACAACAGCTTGCCGCCCGGTTCAACACACCGCTGGTCTGGATGGGCCTGCCCTCGATCCTCTTCGGTCTCGCGCATCTGGACCCATCCAATGGCCCTGTCCTTGCCTGGCTGGTTGTGGCGGCAACCGGGCTTTTTGGTCTCTGCGCCGCTGATCTGACCGCCCGCACCGGAACCATTGGCGCGGCCTGGGGCTTTCACTTCGCTAACAATGTCGCCGCGATCCTGATCGTGTCGCTTAGCGGGACGCTCTCCGGCCTCGCGCTTTATGTCACGCCCTTCGGTGCTGCTGACACCGAAACCCTCGTCCCCCTGCTGCTGCGCGATATGGCCACCACCGTCGCAATCTGGGCCGCCATCCGCTTTGCCCTTGCAAAGACCGCCCGCTAGGGCAGGCTGCAATTGCATTTCCCGCCCGCGCATCATATCTGGGCGCAGACGGTCGCAGAAACGGACAGCTCATGAACTGGATCACCAATTACGTCCGCCCCCGGATCAACTCGCTCTTTTCCCGCCGCGAGGTGCCCGAGAACCTTTGGACCAAATGCCCCGAATGCGGAACCATGCTGTTCCACCGGGAACTGTCGGATAATCTGAACGTCTGCACCAGCTGCGACCACCACATGCCGATCACCCCCCGCGCCCGGTTCGAGGCGCTGTTTGACGGGGCCGTGTTTTCGGAAGTGCAGGTGCCGGTTCCGGTCCCCGACCCGCTGCATTTCCGCGACCAGAAAAGATACCCCGACCGCATGAAGGCCGCCCAGAAGGGCACTGGTGAGTTCGAGGCAATGCTGGTGGCCGAGGGCGAAGTTGGGCGGACCCGCATCGTCGCCGCCGGGCAGGACTTTACCTTTATGGGCGGGTCCATGGGAATGTATGTGGGCAACGCCATTATCGCCGCCGCCGAACGCGCTGTGGAACGCCAGTTGCCGCTGGTGTTGTTTTCCGCCGCCGGGGGCGCGCGTATGCAGGAAGGCATCCTCAGCCTCATGCAGATGCCCCGCACCACCGTCGCCGTTCAGATGCTGAAAGAGGCGGGCCTGCCCTATATCGTCGTCCTGACCCATCCGACCACGGGCGGCGTCACCGCATCCTATGCCATGCTTGGCGACGTGCAGATCGCAGAGCCCAATGCGCTCATTTGCTTTGCCGGTCCCCGGGTGATCGAACAAACCATCCGCGAAACCCTGCCCGAAGGTTTTCAGCGGTCGGAATACCTGCTGGATCACGGGATGCTGGACCGTGTGACGCACCGCATGGATATGAAGGATGAACTGATCACCATCCTGCGGATGCTGACCGGCCAGCCGCCCGCCGTCAAAGGCGACCTACCCGCGCCAGAGCCCGATACCGAAGAGACAGGCGCCGCCCTTGAGGCCCCCGCCGAAGAGGCTGCCGACAAGAATGGCTGAGGCCCGTTCCGACATCCTCCTTGACCGGATGATGTCGCTGCACCCAAAGATCATCGACCTCACGCTCGACCGGATGCACCGGCTTCTGGCCGCGCTTGGCCATCCGCCGGCGGCGCTGCCCCCGGTCATCCATGTCGCGGGCACCAATGGCAAAGGGTCCACCCTCGCCATGCTGCGCGCAGGGATCGAGGCCGCCGGGCAAACCGCCCATGTCTACACCTCGCCGCATCTGGCGCGTTTTCACGAACGCATCCGGCTGGCCGGCGATTTGATCGACGAGGACCTGCTCAGCGACATTCTCGACGAATGCCTTGCCGCCAACGGCCCTGACGCGATCACCTATTTCGAGATCACCACCGCCGCCGCCCTGCTGGCCTTCACCCGTGTGCCCGCCGACTGGACGCTGCTGGAAACCGGCCTTGGCGGGTGGCTCGATGCGACCAATGTGGTGGACCAGCCCCGGCTGACGATCATCACGCCGGTCGATCTCGACCATCAGCAATATCTGGGCGAGACCCTGGCCGAAATCGCCGGTGAAAAGGCCGGGATCATCAAGCGCGGCGTGCCTTGCGTGGTCGGCCCACAACAGGACGAAGCGCTGGAGGTGATCGAGGCCCGCGCCGCCCGCCTCGGTGCGCCTCTGTTGGTTCATGGCCAGCACTGGCATGTCTGGGAAGAACGCGGTCGGCTGATCTTCCAGGATGAAACCGGCCTGCTTGATCTGCCACTGCCCAACCTCGTCGGCGCCCACCAGGTCATGAACGCAGGCGCGGTTCTGGCCGCTCTGCGCCATCTCGGTTTCGGAGAGGATGCGTGCGAGGCCGCCGTCACCCGCGCCGAATGGCCCGCCCGGATGCAGCGGCTCAAGACCGGTCCGCTGGTCGACATGGCGAATGCTGCTGGCAGCGACCTCTGGCTCGATGGTGGCCACAACCCCGCCGCCGCGCAGGCCATCGTCGAATCGCTCTCGCGCCTGCCCGCCAAACCCACGCATCTGATCTGCGGTATGTTGAACACCAAGGATGTGGGCGGCTTCATGCGCCCGCTGGCTGGTGTTGCAGAAAGCCTCCAGGCTGTCTCTATTCCTGGTCAGGCAGCAACCCTTTCGGCAGAAGAAACCGTGACCAAGGCCCGCGCCGCCGGCCTCAGATCGGACGCCGCCGAAGATGCGCAGACCGCGCTCTCGACCATCCTTGCAGAGGCCCCCGGCGCCCGCGTCCTGATCTGCGGCTCGCTCTACCTCGCGGGCGTGATCCTTCAGACAAACGGTTAACACCCCCTTCTTCTTTGTCCAAATACCCCCACCGGAGGCTTTCCGCCCAAACAGCCCGCGCCTTCATCAAACCCATTGAACCGCCATTGCCACCTTCCCGTGGCAACGCGGCCCGACGATGCCCCCCGTGTCAACGGGGGGTTGAGGAGGGCCGCTCCCGGGTCGACGCCAAAGGCGGCGAACCCGATCCTCCATCAACACCGGCGGCCCAGGCATAACCGCTAGCCCTGCGCCCCACCGCGCGCGGGACCAAACAGCGCGGCCAGGCCCAGGATAATCCCCGATACGGTCGCGATCATCCCCGCCGCGCTGACCGAATCCCGCGCGCCCAGCCAAAGTGGCCCGTATCCTGCCAGCACATAGCCCAGAACGGCGGACAGGGCGGCGAACGCCACGCTCCACCCCACCTGCGCGCCCAGCCGGTTGGTCATCAGCCGCGCTGCAGCGGGTGGGCAGATGAACATGGCGATCACGATGATTGATCCCACCGCATCGAATGCCGCCACCGCCGCCAGGGCCGACACCCCGACTAGGGACAATCCAATCAGGTTCGTTGGCATCCCCATAACCCGGGCAAAACCTTCGTCGAAGGTTGAAATCTTCAAGGGCCGCCAGAGCAGCCAAACAAAGGCGATAACCCCCAGTAAGGTCAGGAAGATCCGCATCAGTTCTGGTGGCAGGCCGGCCAGTGCGACGGGGTCCAGCAGGGAATGCCATCCAAAGGCATCCAGCCAGATCAGGCTTTCCAGGTTACCCATCAGCGCGTGTTCCACGTCTAGATGAACCGAGGATGTATCAGAGCGTTCCAGCAACAGCACACCGCCCGCGAACATGGTGGTAAAGACCACGCCCATCGCGGCGCCGGGCTCGATCCCGCCCAGGCGGCGAATGGCCTCGATCAGCGCCACCGCCAACAGCGCCGCAACTGCCGCGCCGATCATCATCGGCCAGGCGGCAACGGTGCCGGTGATCAGGAAGGCCACCACGATGCCCGGCAGAACGACATGAGAAATGGCATCGCCGATCAGCGCCTGCCGCCTGAGCACAAGGAAATTCCCCGGCAGCGCACAGGCGATTGCGGCGCAGACACCAATCAGGATCGGTGTCAGGCTGAGGGGAACGAATTCTGATCCGCTCATGCCGAAACCTCCTGCGGAGACGCCAGATAAGTGTCTATTTCGGCCAATTGGTCGCTTGTCACCACTGTTTCAATCGGGCGAATTCCGTCATAGAGCGCGGCAGCGGCCTCCTGATCGGGCATGGCGCGCAGGATTTCCCACCGTTTTTCATCCATCAGGGCCTTGGCGGAGCGGGCGCGCCCGGCCTCGGTCGCCACGCCGTCAGGGCGCGATAGACCGGCGCGATGCAGCAGGCGCACGGTGTAGCGTTCATAGATCGGCTGTCCCTGAGCGATTGCCAGCAACCCCTGGCGGATATGCACC
>Ga0213841_1001570_pt1 | contig 10772 bp, 9 predicted proteins | sample SWPATP23_FD_160125 | JGI IMG/M metagenome (GOLD analysis project Ga0213841, IMG submission 160125) | Coastal seawater microbial communities from Marineland, Florida, United States - SWPA TP2 #3 | ecosystem: Environmental > Aquatic > Marine > Coastal | place: USA: Florida | collected 2016-08-14 | reverse complement strand
TTACTATAACAAACTAGTAACACATATATATATTTGGATATGAACTCTCCCACTAGTCTCTCTCCAGATACTACTAGAATTTTGGCCGGGCCTTCGCACTTGGAGTTGGCCAAATCTATTGCCAATTATACTGGAATTCCGTTGATTAATACCAAACTAATTCAATTCGCAAATGGCGAAACAAATGTGCAAATTACTGAGAATATCCGCAATAAGCGCATTATTATCGTTCATGCATGCAGGACGGATTCTAAATATACCCTCAATGACAGGTTGGTAGAACTGATGCTTATGGTAGATACTTGTAAGCGCTCGGCGGCCAGGTGTGTTTATGTGATGTTGCCTTATTTCCCGTATAGCCGTAGTGATAAGAAGATGGCTTCCAGAGAACCTATTGCCGCCAAGTTGATGGTTGATACTTTGACTAATATGGGTATTAAGCGGGTTATGTGTGTCGATTTACATGCCTCGCAAATCCAAGGATTCACTGACAAACCATTTGACAATTTTTACGCCATCAATGTTTTGTGCCATTATTTTGCGAAACATTTTTTGATCGTCGAAGACGACGATGAAACACACCGGGACTACGTACTAGTATCTCCCGATCTAGGTGCGGTAAAGCGGATCGAAGCGTATTCCAAGAAATTAGCGCTACCTCACGCCATTATGCACAAGCAACGTGATTATACCAAGGAAAATGTCGTTCTCAAGTCCATTTTGATCGGTGAAAAGGATGCCGTAAAGGATAAGACCTGTATTGTGGTAGATGATATGGCCGATACTTGCGGTACTGTAATCGCCGCAGTGAATACCTTGGTGAACGAACACGGTGCCAAGGATGTCATTATTGCCGTTACCCACGGCATTTTGTCTGGTCCCGCAATTGACCGTATTAACGGGTGTGAAAATATCAAGGCTGTAGTTGTCACCAATTCCCTTCCTCTTCCCGAAGGTGCTCTTCAAAAGTGCCCCAAGCTCCAAGTCGCCGACCTTACACCGTTACTAGGCGAGGCCATTCTCCGCATTGGAGATGGTCGTTCCATTTCCGAATTATTCGAATAAAGAGATTTAAAAGTATATACTCTTCAGAGTATATACGCTACGTTGTTACTCGCACTCGCTTCGCTCGTATCGGATGGCCAGTGTTTTAGAGAGTTATTATACGCACCAACAAAACTTTCAAAAGCGGTATGGTCCTAAAACGATTGTGTTGTTGGAGGTGGGTCACTTTTATGAATTGTACGCTCTGAAAGAAGATGAGATTGAACATCTCAAAGAGATTTGTGAAAAGTTGAATCTCACGTTGACCTATAAAGACAAAAAGAAAAAGTTGTCCAAGTCCAACCCTAGAATGACCGGATTCCCATCTCAAGCCGTTAACCGTTATATCCAAATACTCCTAGATATGCAATATACCATCATAAAAATAGACCAAGTATACGATAATATCATCAATAAAAAAGGCAAATATGACGTCATTGAACGTAAAATATCCAATATTTATAGCCCAGGCACATTTGTAGAAGAAATGGCCACCGATAACGATACCAATTATATTATGTCCATATATTTCGAAATGGAGAACGCTGAAAAGAATATCATGACTGTCGGAATCAGTTTTATCGATCTGACCACCGGTAAAAGTGATATCTATGAATCGTTCAACACTACCGAAGATCCTAGCATAGCATATGATAATACTAATCGCCTATTTTATACCTATAATCCCAAAGAAGTCCTGATATATTCCAGAGGAGTTGAAGAAGCACCTGATACTTTTATGAAGCATTTAGACACTTTCAAGGACAAGATCAAAGTATACCTCAAGCTCAACGCAGTCGATCCCAAATTCTACAAAATCGCATATCAAAACGAATTCCTCAAAAAGGTTTTCGGCGAACCCCAAGGAATGCTTTCGCCGATCGAAGAACTCGACTTGGAATACAAGCAAACCGCGCTGATCAGTTATGTACTGTTGATGCAATTCGTATATGAACACGACAACAGCATCCTAAACAAAATACAGAAACCGGATGTCCTAGATGATAAATTCTACACTAGTCTACTAAACAATGCCATGTATCAGCTCAGTCTAATCAACAACTCTACAGAACGTGCCAATATGAAATACAACTCTATATACGGGATTATCAACAACACATCTACACCACTTGGCGGGCGGTTGTTGAAAAAACGGATGCTCAAACCCATATCCAATAAAGATATGCTGAATAAACGTTACGAATGTATCCAAGTGCTGGTGGATAATATTCCGAAAGGCCGATTCAAAGATCTAGATTATGTTGACATTGAAAAGAAAGACACTGCAATTAAAACATCTGTATCCTATAAATCAGTCGAATACTTTTTAACCGATGTGGTGGATATCGAGAGACTTCACCGTCGGTTAGACCTGAAAAAACTGCGATATTCCGAAATGGGTGTCCTCATACAATCGTATATGTCCATTAAAGACTTGTTGGATCACTTGTCTCACAATTCAGACCTAGTAGCACCGTTTTCCGCAGCAAAGTGGTATTTATCTAGATCGTCCGTCAAATCATTTACCGAATTTCTGGACAAACTTCAAACCACCTTTAATCTGGACCAACTGGAAAAAGGCCAAAACATATTCAACAAAGGTTTCAACACTCAACTAGATGAACTTTCTGGGATTATCAAAGAATGTAAATCATATTTCGATAAAACTTCCAGAGAAATGTCCGCCATTATTGAGGAAAATACCACCAGTGTGTACGGTAATAACAAGGATGCTGTCCGGGTTGAATACACTGATCGTGACGGATACTGTTATGTGACCACCAAAAAGCGGTTTGATGCTATGAGTCCAGTATATTCCAAGAAATTGCCAAAAGGTGATTCGTTTAAAAAGACTGCTCTGACGAATGCCTGTAAATTTTATACCACTGAATCCTCCAAGAAATCTGATTTATGGGTCCGGACATCCACTAAAATCGAAAACATCTCCAAAGATTTATATAACAAATTTCTAGACGAGATTGTGACTAAATACGGGGATATTATGTGGAATTTGGTGAAATTTGTGGAAAATATCGATTTCGTCAAGAGTTGTGCCAAAACGTCTATATTGAATAATTATGTCCGGCCTACTTTTAGTTCGACACCTCCAAAACATGGGGCTTATATCAAAGCTACCTCAGTACGCCACCCTATTATCGAAAAAATTAACACGGAAGTCCAGTATATCCCTAATGATGTTAATTTGGGTGTAGTGTCGGAAGATAAACCAGTAAATGGTATGCTATTATTCGGGATTAATGCGGCTGGTAAAAGTTCTTATATGAAATCCGTCGGAGTGGCCGTGGTCCTAGCCCAGATGGGTATGTTTGTACCCGCCAAATCATTTGAATTCGAACCTTTCCACAATATTATTTCTAGAATCACTGGTGAAGATAACATGTTTAAATCTCAATCCACATTTGTTCTAGAGATGACGGAATTGCGGAATATTCTCAAACGTTCCGATGAATATACCCTAGTTCTAGGCGATGAGATTTGCCATGGCACCGAACAAATATCCGGGCTATCCATCGTATCCTCTTCGATTATCAAACTCGAAAAAACCAATTCCAAATTCATTTTTGCCACACATCTGCATGACCTCTTGCAAATCCCGCAAATTAACGAATTGGAACGTGTCAAACCCTTTAACTTACGGGTCAATTTCGATGATGAAACCAATAATCTTATCTATGAACGTACACTGGAGCCTGGATCAGGTAGTAAATTCTATGGTCTAGAAGTCTGTAAATATATCATTGACGATCCTGAATTTCACGAGGTAGCTAATCAAATCCGTAAGGCTTTGCTCGCTGCTAATGGCGATGCGGACGCTGGTGATGGGATTATCCTAGAAGGCGAGGCCAAACAATCCAAATATAACGCGAATGTATTTTTAGGCCGGTGCGCCATCAAAGATTGCCCTAGAATGGCCGAGGATACACATCATATCACTTGTCAATCCAAATTTGATGAAAATAGTGGGATGTGTGATCATATCCGCAAAAATGACAGCAGTAACCTGGTATGTTTATGTAAGGGATGCCACAATGCAGTCCACGCTGGAGATATAACTATTAATGGATATATCCAAACTGCCAAAGGGCGTATCTTGGATTATGCCATAAACTCCGCTAAACCTGCTAGACGCAGTTCTTCACGTATCCGGAATAATCTCACACAAGAACAAATAGATTTACTACGATCTCTAAAAGATACCGGCAAAACTCGAAAAGAAATCAGCAAAATGCGCGAATTTATTGGGAAAAATGGTAAACATGTATCAACCTATATTATTAATAAAATCTGGAATGATGTTGATTTATAACGGATATAAATTTAACCTATAAATTTATACCTAGGGTATCTTAAGATGAGTTTTGATCATCATTCGCGTGAATAACCCACTGATTACCCCGTGCCTGATATCCAACAATATTCATATCCTTTTTCAGAGCATTTAAGATACCCGACTTGGATTTACCTTCGTATGTGTAATTATAAAATTTTTTGATCACTGGGCCGCGTTTTTCTCTTCTTGAAGCAGGAGAATAATACGCCAAAAATCCATCAGTTGCATTACCTGTGATAGTGTATCTTACAAAGAAATCGCTTAAATTGGTCTTTTTAGGTTGGGTGTCGCTCATAATGTTTATAGTATGGTATATTATAGTATGGTATACTACTACTATACTAGTTAAGTGTTTTTATTAAAACTTAGTCATCGAAAAAACTGTTGAGACTCTTACGAAATGCCGCGTTTATTTTGAATTGTTTTACTTCGGGGTTATATGAGATTATTTTCAAACACTTTTCCAGATGTTGTACCTCAAGTCCATAAGATTGCATAAAATCAGAAGCTTTTTCAAAATCACCTTTGGAACACCATCCGTAAATCTTTTTGGCAATGTGAATCAAAGTGTCTTTGTCCTTGATACCGGTATTCCGATATACTTCGCGGAAACTATTACGGATTGCGGCCACTCCAGACATACTGCTCAAAATAACCGGAAATTTGTATTTTACTGTTTTAAGGCTGGTTTGATCGGATTTTATACACGGAATGGCGCAACAAATTACGTTGAATATCCCATATAAATCCCATCTATTTTGATTGAAAATATGTAAGGTCATTACATTACCTTGCGACAAGTTGTCAGCTGAATAGGCGATGTTGTGTATATCTTTGATATTTCGGATATAATTCTCTTGGATATGGAAATAGATCGTAGAATCACAACTGGCCAAATTGGCTAGGTAGTGTATATCTTTTTTATGAAACATTTCATTGACTGATTCCGACACGCTTAGTGTATAATCTTTGCGTTGTAGATTGGATTCCGCGGATGGAGTCCTAGGAATACTGTAATTGAGTGAAATGACTAGCTGTCGCAAATCACCTTTGCATACGTTAATCAAATCATCTTTAGTTTTTTGACTGAGTCTAAGGGATTCTGCATCTGCTATACGATTGATTAACTGCATTTGATCCATTTCTGTAGGACTCTTGAGGACGACGTGTTTACAATATTTACATATCAACGCGATTTTCTTTTTATATACCTGGTTGCACGTTAAAATAATTGGACTCTTTTTATATATACGCGCTCGCTTGTTTTTCCCATTAACAACTTCCAATATAGTCGGAATACCACCTTTATCATATACATTATCCATACAATCTATGTCATCAAAAATATAAGCGAGCTGTTTCCTTTTTGATGCATCGTCAAATAACCGGTTCAAACTTTTAATACTTCCACTTGAATTATTGAAAAACCGCAAGACATTATCCTTTGATCTGGATGTGGAAGTGCTCATCTCCTCCGGATCATACCCATATTCATTTAGCAGAAAATGCGCCAGGACCGTCTTTCCACACCCGATAGGCCCTTGTATAAGCAACGGCTGTTTATGTTTTTTATACGTTTTAATCCATTCTATACACTCCTGAAGTTGTGCCTTATTTCCCACAAAATCTTTTTCTTTGATCGGTTTATATTTATCTACCCATTGCATACTCTGGTTTTACGTTAAAAGTATTTGTGTATATACTATTAAACTATTATAATAGCCCTTAAATATGAAAGCCTTGATTGTAGCCGCTGATTTGAAGAATGGTATTGGATATGAAGGCAGTCTAGCCTGGGATATTAAAGCGGATTTGAAATATTTCCGAGAGATTACTAAAACACCACCAAAGGAAGGCCTGCAAAATGTAGTGATTATGGGCCGGAAAACTTATGAATCTATTGGCAGGGCTTTGCCTGGCCGGTTAAATGTAGTTATTAGCAGATCCGATCCAGTAGTAGCCGATGGTGTTTTGGTGTTTCAATCCATTGACGACGCTCTAGCCAAAGTAGATGGTCTAGAAGGTCTAGGGGATATTTATTTTATCGGGGGTCACGGCATTTACAAAGAAGTTATGGATCGCGGATTATGCGACAAATTACTAATTACCAAGGTGATGTGCGTTTATAGGTGTGATGTATTTTTCCCTGAAATCGACCTGGAACAATACCACCTACACCATGAAGACCGGACGTTCTGCGAAAATGGCATTTATTTCAAATTCCAGACGTATCTCAAGTCGAATAAGGAAGAGAATCAGTATTTGAATTTGCTAAAGCACGTTATCAACCTCCCGAATGTCCGCCAAACCCGCAATTCAACCACCAAATCGGATTTTCATCATACTTTGCGGTTTGACCTGCGTAGCGGTTTTCCGATTTTAACCACCAAACGCGTATATTGGAAAGGTGTGGTCGAAGAACTGTTGTGGTTTATCAAAGGATCCACCGATTCGTTGGAACTATCCTCCAAAGGTGTGCGGATTTGGGACGGCAATACTACCAGAGAATTCCTGGATTCCCGTGGACTCACTGATTATCGTGTCGGAACTACCGGACCGTTTTACGGATTTCAATGGCGGCACTATGGTGCCGAGTACCATGGGCCTGATGCCGATTATACTGGCAAAGGTGTCGATCAACTAGCCGAATGCATCCGGTTAATTAAAGAAGATCCCACTTCCAGACGTATTTGCATGACCGCCTGGAATCCTGAAGCTATTCCTAAATCCGTATTGCCGCCATGTCATTCCAGTTTTATTCAGTTTTATGTTGACACCGCCTCTGGCGTACTCCACCTAAGTATGTACCAACGCAGTGCCGATCTATTCCTTGGCGTTCCCTTTAATATTTCCAGCTATGCCTTGTTGCTTAGCATGGTCGCACGTCTGACCGGCCTAGTCCCTGGCGAGTTGATCATGAGTTTCGGCGATTGTCACATCTATACTGAACACTTTGATGCCGTCAAGACCCAAATCGCTAGAACCCCTACCAAATTCCCTATTCTAGCTATATCCGATGACGGTTCGATCAAAACCATTGACGATTTCCGACCAGAACACTTCAAACTAGTTGGTTATTCCCCGCAAGCTAGTATTAAAGCCCCGATGATTGTTTAAACTACTTTTTATAAAAAGTAGTTATTTATTTAGTCTTTTAAGTTTTTGACCTACTTTTTCTTAAAAAGTAGTCTTAATCTTATCTAGGTGCTCCATGAATTCAAAGAGTTTGAGTCGGATTTTATCGTTGTGTTCTTTTAATAGGAACAACAGTTCCGGTAAGAATTGATAGATTTCGCCAGATTCCAGTTTATCATCCGTTTTAAGTTTGATCTCATTCAACTCGCCATCCAAATCTTCGCTTTGATATTTATACATATATTCAAAGGTTTTTTCTATTTTGACCAAGAGATCCGCATGATCAAATGCTTCGTTATGAATCATTTGTTTTAGCAATTCAAAATCAAAATCCTGTTTCATTTCCTTGACACGTTCATCACGGTTATTAACGATAATGAAAGACATTTCTTCGACCAAACTTTCGAATAGTGAGACCAAAGCCGTATAATCAGGTGGAGTTGCATTCATCTTTTCTAGAATGGTGTCGATGCACGCTTTCTTGACTACATCCTTGATAGTCTGTTGGGCTTCATTGAAATCCATTTCTTGACTTTCCCGACGGTGTGTCTCGATTCTTTCTGTGACTGACGTCGGTGGTGTCGGCGATTCGTCCAAATCCACCCGACCATCTTCTTCAACATCGTTCGGCAATACAAAACTATCCAAATATTCCAGGCCATATTCTCCGGCCATTGCCTTGATACGTTTGCGGAATGATGCGATCATATTATCTACCATCCGCAGCTCTTCATCTCTAGAAGCATCATCGGAATACAGTATTATATTTCGTTTGTTTACTAGACCATAATAATCTTGGGCGAATTGATTGACAATGTTAATGCTATCTATTTTAGTCCATTCATTGAAATACATCATGTAATTTTCGACCGCTAAATAAAGTAGATGAATTTTCATCTCTAAAAGTTGGTTGGGTGTACGATGAGTGCATACATAAGTCATAGTTTCGTTGATCTGTTTGGCGAATTCGTACAACGTAGCTTCAAGTGTATCTTTTTGAAGCTCTTCTGCCGTCTTTTCCAGAACACTTTCTGGATTGTGGCATACCATGAACGCAGTTATAAAATGTTTGATTTGTTTTTGTTCTAAATTTTGGGGAGCCTTTTTGATATATGTGTATAGACTCTTTAATGTGGCATTCGCGTAATCATATACCGCTTTACTCATTAGACTTTGCTGGAAATTTCTCAATTCATCTTCTTTGGCAATATTCACAGTATTCAAAAACACTGTAGAATGATTTACCACTCGATTAATTTTCCAATATAATTGGATTTTTTGTGCTGATTGTTGTTTAACTTCGCTGGTCATACGTTAGTTTATATACGTTAGTGTAACGTCTACGATATAAATAATATATAAAATATAAAATATTTCGTTATTTTATACCAAGTATATTTTACTGGACCAGAGTATGAACGGTGATCCGCTTATAGAAGAATCCGAATATGTCGGTAAAATAACTTCCAAAGATGGACAAGAATGTATTGTTGCTCTTATAAAAGGAGAGGATAGGTATGATAATGAAGTCATAGATGAGGTTTATAATCAAATCAGCGATTTAATAGATGAAGGTGAGATTTGTGAAGGTATCCGTAAAGGTTATGTCGATGCATTGTATGAAGACTACACCAATCTATTCGTGGCTTATATTTTCACTGGCACTTATGAGGAACCCGAATACACCATTTGTGGATTAGCCTTTTTTGACAAATTCGAAATGGCTGATACTAAAAAGAAATCTACTCCAGCCAAATCTAGGAGTTTCGGCATGCCTTCTCTTCGTAGTTTTTACGACGACGATGACTCTGAGGACGACTCTTACGATGACTCGGAAGACGACTCTGAGGACGACTCTTACGACGACTCTTACGACGATTCTTACGACGACTCATACGAGTCGTACGAGTGGGTTAAAGAAGAAACGAATAAAACAATAAAAGCTAGAAATTTCATTAAAATGCATCACATGGCTTTGATTTGTGCCAATAAAGGACATGGCGGTAATTTGCTAAGACTTATTCACAACTATCTCAAAGAAAATACCGAATATACTGATGTGCTTATCGAGGCTGTAGGCGATCAACTAGGATTTTATGAACACATCGGATACAAATATCTCAGAGGTGACGACAGAATTCGATCGAAGGATGGAAATTACTATATGTCCTTTTCCTTGAAATAGGTTAAAATTACTAAAGTGTATGGCTATACTCAAAATATTCCCAACGCAAACACAAACGTAGTTATGACCGACGTAATTATTGAAATCCCCAAACATAGTCACATCAAGTATGAATACGATCATGATACAGGTATGATCAGATGTGACCGTATTTTAAACAATTCTATGATGTATCCAGCAAATTATGGCTATATTCCCAAGACTCTTTCTGGAGATGGAGATCCACTTGATGCCCTATTTATTTCGGATTACCAACTACATCCAGGTGTGATTATCAAGGGTCGGGTTGTAGGAGTGTTAAAGACTGTTGATGAATGTGGTAAGGATGACAAGTTACTGATGGTGCCTAGTTGCGAGGTTGACAAAACCTATTCCAATGTAAATAATTATACGGATCTAGGCCAAAGCACTCTTACCAAAATCAAGACCTTTTTCGAAAACTACAAAAACATTGATTCCGGAAAATGGGTCAAGGTCGAAGGTTACGGTTCCAATGAAGAAGGTTTAGAGATCCTCCGACAAAGTTATGTTAATTATTCTGAAACTAATGTACAATAATATATTAGTTACTAGTAACGTGGTCGTAACACAGTCGTACTCGTATGCAAAACTTTAAAGCATTTATTATCGGATCATCGATCCCTGTAGTAGTATTGCCGTTTTTATATCTAAATTCGGCATATACTCAACCTTATATTGCTCAAGATGCATTTAACCGGCAAGCCTACAAATGGATCCCTGTTATTATCCCTATTTTATATGGTATATTGAATGTAATCGCCGTGAATATCGGCAAAGATTGGGATAAATCCAAAACTACTAAAAAGATGTTTATTTTCGGCGCTGTTGCCGGACTGTTCCTTGCGCTATTAGGCAATTTCTTGTTTAAATTCTCTACCTATCTCAATTTCTTTAACTGGGGTGGGTCCAACCTCAAATACTTGACTATTTTGGTAGGTATTGCCATTTACACTGTCGTATTTGGCGTTATTGTGAATTATACTAACCGCGCGTTTGAGGTATCTCATTAGAAATAAAATTAAGGTATTATATTAT
>Ga0213841_1001568_pt1 | contig 10785 bp, 9 predicted proteins | sample SWPATP23_FD_160125 | JGI IMG/M metagenome (GOLD analysis project Ga0213841, IMG submission 160125) | Coastal seawater microbial communities from Marineland, Florida, United States - SWPA TP2 #3 | ecosystem: Environmental > Aquatic > Marine > Coastal | place: USA: Florida | collected 2016-08-14 | reverse complement strand
CAGCTGTAGATGACCCCCACTAGCAGGACGAAGGTGAGCCCGAGCAGCCCGGACTGGACCGGAACCGGCAACGCTGCGTCGGGGCTCACGAACTGCGGCACCAGGGCCACGAAGAACAGCAGGCCCTTGGGATTGATCCCGCTGATGCCCATGCCCTGGAAGAAAATCCGGAACTGGCTCGCGGAGGCGGCCGCCGGAGGACCCGCGGTGCCGGTACTGAAGCTCGCCCCGCGCCAGGAGCGGAGGGTGCTAAAGCCCAGCCACAGCAGGTAGAGGGCGCCAGCGGCGGTCAGCCAGCCGAGCACGCCGGGCATGCCTGCCAGCAGCGCCGCCAGGCCCAGCACCAGGAGCGCCGTGTGCAGGGCATAGCCGCCGCACAGCCCGGCGACGGCGGGAGCGAAGCTGCGCTGCCTCAGCCCGGCAGCAATCGAATAGGCCCAGTCGACGCCGGGCGTGCAGGCCAGGGCGACGGCGACAACCAGGAAGGCGAGGAAAAGCTGGGGGTTCACGGCGGGCTCCAGGGGTGTGGCACCTCTTTGCAGGTACAGGGAAAACTCTAGGCAAAATCGCCCCGGAAGTGTTCGCTTATTTACTGAACAATCGCGGCATTTGGGTAAGATAATTGCGTGATTGACAATATCGACAGAAGTATTTTGCGCCACCTTCAAACGGACGGGCGGATGACTGCCACGGCCCTGGCCGCGAAGGTCGGACTGACGGTGGCTCCATGCCATCGCCGGCTGCGGGATCTGGAGGCCGCCGGGATTATCCGCGGCTACCGGGCGGACATTGATCCGGCCGCCGTAGGGCTCGGGTTCGAGGCGATCGTGTTCGTGACGCTGCGCCAGGTGGACCGTTCCACGATGGAGATCTTCGAGAACCGGGTGGCTGACAATCCCAACATCGTGGAGGCCCAGCGGCTCTTTGGTTCGCCGGACTACCTGCTCAAGGTCATCGCCGAGGACCTTCCGTCCTACCAGCGCTTCTACGACAGCGAACTGACCTCACTGCCCGGCGTCGAACGCCTGACGTCCACGCTGGTCATGAAGAACCTGAAGGCCAACGCCGGGCCGCCGGTCTGAGCGGGGAACCTGGGGCTCAGGCGCCCAGCAGTCCCGTGGTCCGGTAAGGAATGACCTCGCGCAGGAACATGCTGGTTGAGGTCCGGACGATGCCCGGGCACAGCCGGATTTCCTCGGACACACGGTAGAGGTCATCCGGGCTCGTGGCCACCACCCGGATCAGGAGGTCGGTGTCGCCGGCCGGGGCATGGCATTCGAGCACTTCCGGGATGTTGCGCAGGGCCGCGATCGCCTCGTTGAGGTGGCTCTGGTCCAGTTCCGCGCTCACGGCGGCCGCCACTCCGCGGCCCAGGGCGGAAGGCAGGACCCGGCTGCTGTTCGGGCGGAGCGCGCCCGACGCAGACATCCGCTCCAGGCGGGACTGGACGGTGCCGCGGGCCAGGCCCAGCTTCTGTGCCAGCACCATGACCGGCACCCGGGGATCGTCGTCCAGGGCGGCGAGGATCCGCCGGTCCGTGGCATCCAGCTCCTGCAAAATGATCACTTCCTGTTCGCCGCCCCGGCTGCAGTTGATCAGATTGACTACTCCACTTCGGGTCCGTTGCACCAACTGTAGGTCTTCTGCTCAAATAGTGACAACAAAGGGACAAGGCCACCGCCGCGGCCCCGAAGGCTACAGGAACCCCGGCACACCACCCGGACCCTGAATGAGGCTCCCGCAAGGAACCCGCCGCCGATTGACTCTTGTTCACGCATCGTCATTCCGCACACCGCACCACAACACGGCAAGAGCCCCTGAGCCACCGACGTCGGATGTCCCGAAGTCATCGGTAGCTGAGGGGCTCTTGTCCTGCTCCGCATAGGCTGGTCCCATGACGTCAGCCGGCCGCTTCGCCCCCAGCCCCTCCGGTGAACTGCATGTGGGGAACCTCCGGACGGCCATCCTGGCGTGGCTCTTTGCCCGGTCCACGGGCCGGCGGTTCCTGATGCGGGTCGAAGACCTGGACCGTGCCCGGGCCGGAGCCGAGGCCGAGCAGCTCCGCGATCTGACGGCGATCGGCGTGGACTGGGACGGCGGCGTCGTGCGCCAGACGGACCGTGAGCACCTGTACGCCGAGGCGATCGCGCAGCTGACGGCGGCGGGCCTGACCTATGAGTGCTTCTGTACCCGCCGCGAAATCCAGGACGCCCCCTCCGCGCCGCATGCTCCGCTGGGCGCCTACCCCGGGACCTGCCGGAACCTCGGCGGCGCCGAGCGCGAGGCCAGACGGGCCGTCCGGCCTGCGGCGATCCGGCTCCGTTCCGGCGTGGCAGAGGCGACGGTGCGGGACGTGCTCCACGGCAGCTACACCGGGGTGGTGGACGACTTCGTCCTCCGGCGCAACGACGGCGTGACCGCCTACAACCTGGCCGTCGTGGTGGACGATGCCGCCCAGGGCATCGACCAGGTGGTCCGCGGCGACGACCTCCTGCCATCCACGCCGCGGCAGGCCTACCTGGCATCCCTGCTGAATATGCCAGTTCCGGAATATGCTCATGTGCCGCTCGTTCTGAACGCTGACGGCGCCCGGCTGGCCAAGCGCGACGGCGCCGTCACGCTCGCTGACCTGGCCCTGGCCGGCGCCACCACGGACCGGGTCCGGGACGTGCTGCTGGCATCCCTCGGGCTTCCCGCCGGACCCCTCGACCACGCACTGGCGGTCTTCGACCCCGCCGCTCTGCCGCGCGAGCCCTGGGTGTGGCCCGGCATCCCGGACGCGCAGCCGGGAACCGCCAGCCGGCCCCGATCGGGAAGCCGCGGCGCGTAGGCTGGATTCATGACCGAGCCCGCACACCCCCAGCCCCGCTTCACCGTCGAGACAGCCAAGGTCCTGGCCGAGGTGGCCCACAACCGGCAGAAGGACAAACTCAAGCGGCCGTACCGGGAGCACGTGCTCGCCGTCGGGGATGCGCTGGCAGACTTCGACGACGACATTCAGATCGCCGGATACCTCCACGACATCGCCGAGGACACCCCGATGACGCGCCAGGCGCTGCTGGAGATGGGAGTCTCGGAGCGGGCCGCCGACATCATTGAGCGCGTCACGAAACGCCTCCACGAAAATCCGGACGACTATCAGGCAGGCATCCGCTACATCGCCGAAGACCACGACGCCACCCTGGTCAAGATTGCCGACAATGCGCACAATTCGCTGCCCGAACGCGTCAAGGCGCTTGCGGAGAAATGGCCGGACAAGCCGCCGGTCACCCGCTACGACGAGGCCCGGCCCGTGCTGTACGCGGCTGTCCCTGTCGAGGAGACCCGCAAGATCCTGGCCCGGATCAACCCGTGGCTGCTGGAGGAACTGGACGACTTGCTCGACGAGGCGGACGACACCGACTACGAGAACCTCTCTTACGACGCCGGGCTCACCGGCGACGCACCCCAGGGCGCGGCCGGCGACGCACCCCAGGGCGCGGCCGGCTAGCGGATGCCCTCCCACTGGGCGCGTTCCCAGGACCGGGGGTCATTCACCACGTCCTGGGTCACATCGAAGCGCATGGTGGCCCTGCTGGCGGGTTCGTATCCCGGCCAGCCCGGGTCTCCGGTGGTGGCGAAGGATACCCAGGCTGCGTGCATGGCGTTGGCCAGTTCCTGCGGGGGATTTTCGCCCAGGAGCGGCCCGAACAGCCGGGCATTCGTGTCCAGGGTGTCAAAGACGAACGGCACCTCCAGGGCATGGACCGCGCCGAGCCCGGGCGCGGCCCAGGCGAACTCGTACATGTAGGTTCCCGCGCCGGTGGTCCGCGCCGCGTTCGAGTGAGCCTCCGCCAGGCGGATCGCCGGGATCCGCACCCACCAGTCAGTCTGCACCGCGGCCAGAAGGTCGCCGGGCGTGGCGCCGGGGTAGTGGGCGCGATACGCCTCAAGCGCGGCCCGGACCGGGAGTCCATAGGACGCCGGCGGGGGGAACCCCTCAATGCTGTCGGTCCCGCTCAGGCCCTCCTCGGTGACCCTGGCGAGCACGCCGGTGATGGCCAGGAAGAGTTTCCAGTCCTCGGTGTTCGTTCCTACGATCACGTTAACGTGCGCGCCGGCCCCGGCGGCGATCCGGTCGATCGGACGGCGCGGAATGACGTCGCCGTCGATCACCGGCTGCCAGGGCATCAGGCTTGCCACCACGTCGTGCCCCCAATGCTCGGGGTCCGGGTGCGCCAGCAGTTCAGTCTTCAGCTCCGTCTGGGCCGTCAGGAGCCGTTTGACCGGGACGGCGGCAATAGCCTCGCGGGTCTGCGGAACCCCCAGCTTCTCGGCGAGGGACCGTCCGATCCGTTCGGCGGCGAGGGCCGGGAGGACATGGTGGGCTGCCCCGCTCTGCAGGATGGCCCGCCGGAACAGCCCCTCGGCCCGGGGAATGGAGAGAAGGACGCCGATGCTCATCGCCCCGGCTGACTCGCCAAAGACGGTGACGTTTCCGGGGTCGCCGCCGAAGTCCGCGATGTTGTCCCGCACCCACTCAAGGGCCGCGACCTGATCGAGCAGGCCAACGTTGGCGTGACCGTCGTCGAGGAAGAGGAACCCGTCGGCGCCCACGCGCCAGTTGATCACGACGCACACGACGCCGTCCCGGGCGAAGTTCCGGCCGTCGTAAGCCGCCGTTGAGCCGACTTCGAACGCACCGCCCTGGATCCAGACCATTACGGGGAGTCCGGCCGTGCCTGGCCCGCCGGCCCCTGCCGCCGCCGCACTGGGGGTCCAGATGTTCAGGTTCAGGCAGTCGCCTCCGCTGAGGCCGGTGTCCCAGTCGAAGCCCGCGCTGACTGGCGGGGCAACCTGGGGAGGCGAATCACCGTAGTCCGTGGCATCGCGGATACCGGGCCACGGTTGTACCGGCTGCGGCGGGAGGAGCCTGTTCGCCCCGGTCGGCGGGGCCGCGAAGGGAACGCCGAGAAAGGTGCGGATGCCGTCGGCCTCCGTACCGCGCAGCGTGCCGCACCGGGTGTTGACGACAGCGTCCATGGCCATAACCGCCACTCTGGCAGGCCCCGGGGGCGCCGGAAAGGGCCGAAGGTCACCGCATGGATATTTGTGGCCATGTCTGCTGCACGGGACGCCGGGCCCGCCAGAGCAGACCGATGTACGCCAGATCAAAGATGCTGCAGAGGCCGCCAAGGCCCAGGATCAGCGGCGAGTTCTCCAACCAGCCGAACGCCACCGTGGGAGCCAGCGTGCCGATCCACTTGGCCACGCCGATCAGCAGGGACTGCCCGCGGAGTCCGGCGCGCGCTGCGAACATGGCGATGAACAAACCTGACATGAGCAGGTTCTGCAGGAACGCCGAGTAGGAGGGAGCGTCCGTCCAGCCGAATTCCACCACGAACAGCCACTGCACCACGCAAGCCGTCAGGGCCAGCAGCAGCGCCCAGCCGGCGAACAGCCTGCGCGTCACCCAAGGCGGCAGTTCCGCCCGCCCGAACTTCAGGAAGGTGACGACGATGGCGACGTCGGCGAGCCCCCATACGATGTTGAAGACACCCTGGGCCGATATCCCGGTGGCGACGGCGCGGGACGCGTACAGGACCTCCCAGGCGAAATTCAGCGCCAGCGCGGCGGCGGGAATGGCGTAACTGCGGTCGCGGAAGCCGATCCGGATGGCATCGATGTACACCGCGGTCCAGGCCACGCCGCTGACGATCGTCAGAAACAGGATCACGCTCGCCTCCCTCCGCAACGACTGCCCCGCAAATGACGGCAACGCGGGGTCACTTCGCGCCCATCCGGGCCGCTTCCATGGGCCGTAGGTGACCCCGTGTTGGTTTGGCTACACCCGGCCCAGGGCGTCGATGTCCTCGAGGAACTCCTGGTGCACCTCGTCGCTGACCGTCGTCCGGGTGTCCCGGATGGCGTCGAGGTAGTCCTGGGTCGAGGGGCCCTTCCGGACAGCCGCGCGGGTGGCGAGGTCGCCCCCCGACGCGGCGCCGCCGTCGTCGTACACCGCCTTTTCCAGCGCCCGCTGGGAGGCGCTGCGGGCCGCGTATTCGATGTCCGCGGGGGAGAAGCCCTCGGTGCGGTCCACCAGGAGCTCGACGTCGACGTCGTCCACCACGGCGGCGGGGATGAAGCGCTGCCACATGGCCTCGCGCGCCTGCCGGTCCGGCAGGCCGATCGGGATGACGTAATCGAACCGGCCGTGCCGCAGGAAGGCCGAATCCAGGGCGCGGATGAAGTTGGTGGCGCAGACCAGGATCCGGCCGGGCTGTTCCCGGAAAGCCGGGATGATCTTGAGGAGCTCGTTGGTGACGCCCTGCAGGGGAGACGGCGGTTCGCCCGAGCGCTGCGAGGCGATTTCCTCGACCTCGTCGATGAAGACCACCGCGTGTTCCAGTTCGGCGATCTCCAGGAACGTCTCGCGCAGCGCCCCGGCCAGGCCCTGCGGGTCGGCGGCCAGCCGGGAGGGGAAGACCTCCACGAACGGCCACTCCAGCCGGGACGCGATCGCCTTGGCAAACGTCGTCTTGCCGGTACCGGGCGGTCCAAAGAGGACGACGGCGCGCGGGGGCACCACACCGTACTCGTCGGCGAGATCGGCCTCGGCGAGCGGCAGGACCAGCCGGCGTTCCAGCAGTTCCTTTTCGCGGCGCATGCCCGCCACGTTCTCCCACAGGTCGCGGGCCAGGATGCGGCCGCCCAGCAGGCTAAGCGGCTCCAGCTCCTGGCGCTGGACCGGGATCTTCCGCTCGAAGTAGCGCAGGTTCTTCTTCAGCACGAAGCCGCGGCCCAGGAACGCCTCCACGCGGGTCTCGGATTCCGGCATCAGCGCGGAGAGCTTGTTGAGCCCGTGCGGCGCCATCCGGTTCTCGACGGAGGCCAGCAGCGAGGTGCCGATCCCGCGGCCCCGGAACTCGGGCAGCGTGGCCAGGAAAACGATCCAGCCCTGGTCGTGGGCGGCGCGTCCGACGGCGGCGCCCACCACCTGCTCGCCCTGCACGGCCACCACGGCGTGGTCCTTTTCGCACGAGGCCAGGACCTCGGAGAGCGCGTAGACGGGCTCCACGTTCGATTCCTTGAGGGATTCCCAGAGGTGCAGGATGCCGTCAAGGTCGGCCGAATGGAAATCCCTGATCCGCCAGTTGGTCATGAGCTATCTCCCGGGTGGTTCGTCGCTGAGCCATGTTGAGTCTTCCGCTGAGCATATGCGAACCGGGTGCGCGAGAGGTTGCGGGGACGTTGCGTTACGCGGACGCGGACCGCCGGGGTGTCACTCCGAATTCCCATCCGCGCCCCGCATGGGGCGGGCGGCCACGAGCGGGTACGGTCCAGTGAAGCCGTCGCGGACGGCGGCGATTTCCAGGATGCGGTGCCGGCAGAGGCGCCAGCCGAGCATCAGCAGCGGAATGATGACCACGAGGGAGGCGATGGTCCACGTTCCCACGGGCGAGTCGAAGGCCATGAGGACCAGCACCGCCAGGAGGAATGCCAGGGTGATCCAGCCCGTCACGGGTGCGCCGGGCATCCGGAACGAGGGCCGGAGCAGTTCCCCGCGGGCCGCGAGCCGGGCAAGCTGCATCTGGCACAGGACGATCATGGCCCACGTGCTGATGATGCCCAGCGATGCGACGTTCAGGACGATCTCGAAGGCCTCGGCCGGGACCACGGCGTTCAGGATGACGCCCAGGACGGCCACGCCGGCGGTGAGCGCGATGCCGCCGTAGGGGACACCGGACTTGTTCATCCGGGCGGCGAATTTCGGCGCGGAACCCGACACGGACATGGAGCGCATGATCCGGCCGGTGGAGTAGAGGCCGGCGTTGAGCGAGGACAGGGCCGCAGTCAGGACCACGAGGTTCATGATGGCGTCCACGCCGTCCACCCCGATGGAGCCGAAGAAGGTCACGAACGGGCTTTCGCCGGCCTTGTAGGAGGTGTAGGGCAGCAGCAGGGAGAGCAGCACGAGCGAGCCGACGTAGAACACCGCGATGCGCACGATCACCGTGTTGATGGCCCGCGGCATGATCTTCTCCGGGTTTTCCGTCTCGCCGGCGGCGGTGCCGATCAGCTCGATCGAGGCGTAGGCGAACACGACGCCCTGCATCACCACGATTGCCGGCAGCAGGCCGTTGGGGAACAGGCCGCCGTTGTCCGCGATGAGGCTGAAACCGACCTCCTGGCCGGCAACGGGGGTGCCGAAGATGACGAAATAGATGCCGACGAGCAGGAAGGACACGAGCGCCACCACCTTGATGAGCGCGAACCAGAACTCCAGCTCGCCGAACACCTTGACGCTGATGAGGTTCAGGCCCAGGACCAGGATCAGGGCGGCCAGGGCCCAGGCCCACTGCGGCACGTCCGCGATGGGCGCCCAGTACTTCTTGAAGAAGTTCATGTACAGCGCGACGGCGGTGATGTCCACGATCGCGGTCATGGCCCAGTTCAGCCAGTAGAGCCAGCCGGTGACGAACGCGGCCTTCTCGCCGAAGAATTCGCGGGCGTAGGAAACGAACGATCCCGACGACGGCCGGTGCATGACGAGTTCGCCGAGGGCGCGCAGGATCATGAAGGCGAAGAACCCGCAGACGGCATAGCTGATGATCAGGGCCGGACCGGCGGTGGCGAGACGGCCGCCGGCGCCCATGAACAGGCCGGTGCCGATGGCGCCGCCGATCGCGATCATCTGGACCTGCCGGGGTTTCAGGCCCTTGTGGTAGCCCTGGTCCTCGGCATGGAGTGCTGCCTCGGAGGCATGGGCATGCGCTGGAATGGTGTGGTCGGTGACTGTCTGCTGTTGGGCCTGTTTTTGGGCGCGGGCAGTTTCGGGATGAGTCATGGGGGTCCTTCGGGGTTCGGAAGTACGCTACTTGCTCAGGTTGGCCAGGCGCTGCGGGCTAAGGAGCTCGGTGAGCTGCTCGGCAGTGAGCAGCCCGTGTTCGAGCACGAGCTCCGCGACGCCCTTGCCGGTGGCGAGGGCTTCCTGCGCGATGGCTGTGGCCGTGGCGTAGCCCAGATGCGGGTTGAGGGCGGTGACGAGGCCGATTGACTGTTCCACCGTGAGGCGGAGCCGTTCGGTGTTGGCGGTGATGCCCCGGACGCAGCGGGCCGTGAGGGTGCGGCAGGCGGCTTCCAGATGGGAGATGCTCTTGTGGAGGCTGTGGACAATGATCGGTTCGAAGGCGTTGAGCTGCAGCTGGCCGGCCTCGGCGGCCATGGTGATGGTGACGTCGTTGCCGATCACCTCGTAGGCCACCTGGCTGACCACTTCCGGGATGACCGGGTTGATCTTGCCTGGCATGATCGAGGAGCCGGACTGCACGGCGGGAAGGTTGATTTCGCCGAGGCCGGCGCGCGGGCCGGAGGAGAGCAGCCGGAGGTCGTTGCAGATCTTGGACAGTTTCACGGCGACCCGCTTGAGCACGCCGGAGAGGTGCACAAACGCGCCGACGTCCTGGGTGGCCTCGATCAGGTCCACGGCCGTGACGAGTGGCAGGCCCGTGATCTCGGCGAGGTGCCGGCAGGCGGCCTCGGCGTACCCGGCCGGGGCGTTCAGGCCGGTGCCGATCGCCGTGGCGCCGAGGTTGATTTCGTGGATCAGCAGGTCGGCTTCGGCCAGGCGGAGCCGGTCCTCCCCGATCGTGACGGCGTAGGTGCCGAATTCCTGGCCGAGCGTCATGGGGACGGCGTCCTGCAGCTGCGTGCGGCCCATCTTCACCACCGTGCGGAATTCGAGGGCTTTGGCGGCGAAGGCGTCTTCCAGCTCGGTGAGCGCTTCCAGCAGCTCCCGGGCGGCGAAGATCGTGCCGAGCTTGACCGCGGTGGGGTAGACGTCGTTGGTGGACTGGCTGAGGTTGACGTGGTCGTTGGGGTGCAGCCGGGCGTAGTCGCCCTTCGGGTGTCCGAGGATTTCCAGCGCCCGGTTGGCGATCACCTCGTTGGCGTTCATGTTCGACGACGTCCCGGCGCCGCCCTGGATGACGTCCACCACGAACTGCTCGCTGAGCTTGCCGTTCATGACGTCGGCGCAGGCGTCCTCGATGGCCCGGGCGCGCTCGGCATCGAGCAGCCCGAGCTCGTGGTTGGTGCGGGCGGCGGCCAGTTTCACGGCGGCCAGTCCGCGGACCAGGTACATGTTGGAGGAGAGCGGCTGGCCGGTGATGGGGAAGTTCTCTACGGCCCGGAGGGTGTGGACGCCCCAGTAGGCGTCGGCGGGAACGTCCCGGTCGCCCAGGAGGTCGTGTTCGGAGCGGAACTCTGCGCGTGCGTCGGTCGGGGTCATGGCTGTCCTTACAGGGCTTCGGAGGCGGCGGAGGCGCCGGGGTAGGCGGGGCTTTCGGAGGCGGCGAGGAAATCAGTCGCCTGCAGCAGGCCGACGGGCCGGCCGCCGCCCAGCACCGGGGCCGCGGCGATGCGCGCCAGGGGCGAGGTGTCGACGTCGAGCGCGGCCAGGACGCGCACGGTGACCGGCATCCGGGCGCGGTCCCCGCCGTCGGAGATCTTCACGGCGACGGCGCGGCCGTCCGGGAGGCCCACGAGCTGGACGCCCTCGAAACCGTCCTTGGCCACGAGGCCGGGGACGAGGCGCATCAGCGCGGTGACATCCCGGCCCTCGCCCGCAACCATCTGCGGGTGGCGGCGCATGGCGCGCGCGACGCCGGCTTCCGCGCTGCCGCCGGCTTCGGCTGCCGCGGCCAGCCTGCCGAAGGCGCGGGCCATGCCGCGCAGGGTGAGGGCGAAGAGCGGGGTGCCGCAGCCGTCAGTGGACGTGCGCTCCGGCTCCTCGCCGGTCAGATC
>Ga0213841_1001563_pt1 | contig 10803 bp, 9 predicted proteins | sample SWPATP23_FD_160125 | JGI IMG/M metagenome (GOLD analysis project Ga0213841, IMG submission 160125) | Coastal seawater microbial communities from Marineland, Florida, United States - SWPA TP2 #3 | ecosystem: Environmental > Aquatic > Marine > Coastal | place: USA: Florida | collected 2016-08-14 | reverse complement strand
GCACCACCCGCGCGGCCCGTGCACGGAGCTCGGCGTGATCCTGGCTGACTCCCAGAAGCAGCGCGGCGCCATCGCCTTCCAGAGGAAGAGCGCGGCCATGCCAGCGCCAGGACATTCCTTCGGCCAGTTCGTTGTTATTCTCTGCCGGTACGCCGTCGATCAGGGTTTGCGACCATGCGATCATGGTCAGGCCCCGATAGCCCGTGCTCATGGTGTTTTGCCTGTATTTATTGGTGCTTCTTGCCCTGTAAACCGAATCTAGCAGAGGCGAATCGCCTTGGGAAGGGGGTGATTCGCCTGTGATTCGAAAAAAAGCGAATCGGGGCGTTAGAATTCCAGCGCGATGGTCAGTGATCCGACCGTCTGGCCTTCGCTTTGGCCGACGAATTCCTCTGACAGATAGGTCAGCCCATAGAAGATGTTGGAATAGCCAAAGGCGTAGTTCATCCCGGCGCGCAGGCGATAGCGGGTGTCTTCGGGCATATAGCCCCGATCAGATGGCAAATAGCGGGAACTGTCGACCCAGGCATAGTCACCGCCAAGCATCAGCGACAATCCAAAATCCTGTTCGCTGTCGATGGCGCTGATCCGGTGGCCGGTGGTCACATCCCGCAGGCGCAGGCCACCAAGCCCATAGTTGCCCAAGGTGACGTCAAAACCGACGCGGGCCAATGTTTCGACCCCGGCTTGTAGTTCCACGAAGGGACGGACCCGACCGGGCCCGAAGGAAAACTCCCGCCCGATTTCCGCGGTGCCGTGCAGATAGATGCCGTTATCGACCTGAAAGCTCTCCACCCGGCTGGATTGCAGGCTGAACACGTCATGCACGACCTCTTGCAGGTGGCGCACACCGGTTTGTTCGCCCATGGCGACAATATCGGCCCCAAGCGCCACCTCGGCCCCGTTCCAGCCGAAATGGGTATGTGCGCCGACCGACAGAACCCCGGCATAAAGCCGGTCGCCGGGGGCGGGGTTGACGATGCTGGCCGGCGTGATCACTTCGCCGCGAAAGCGGTATTCCATGATCTCGCCCATACGCATGGGCAGATAGCCGTCCCATCCGGGGCCACGCACGGCGCTGACCCCATAGGCCCCAGACCGCCAGCGGTCACGTCCGTCACCGATCAGGTCATTGGTGAACAACCGTGCCTGGCCGAGCGTTTCGCGACCCTCTAAAAACCCCTGCGCATGAGCTGCGGGGGTGAAAAAACCGATTGCACACAGGATGACCCCTGCCCGGCATACTGCCTGCCACATACGAACTGCCTCTTGTCCTTGACCGTGTTTTGTCCCGGTCTATTCAGGAATTACGGCAATACTATCACAGCATCGCGGGCAGGGCCAGACTCAGGCACATTTTGAATGGCCGCAATTGGGGCAGGTCATGCAGCCCTCAACCATCCGCATCCCGTATTCGCCGCAGGACGGACAGGCCGCGCCGCGCGGGTTGGGGCCGCCCATGGCGGCGACTTTGGCGCGCGGATCATCCTTCAGACCCATGCCCTCGCCTTCGATAAAGCCGATGGCGATCAGGTGTTTTTCGATCACCCCACCGATGGCGGCCAGAATGGAGGGCACGTATTTGCCCTGCATCCAGGCCCCCCCGCGCGGGTCGAACACGGCTTTCAGTTCCTCGACCACGAAAGACACATCGCCGCCGCGCCGGAACACGGCCGAAATCATCCGGGTCAGGGCCACGGTCCAGGCGAAATGTTCCATGTTCTTGGAGTTGATAAAGATCTCGAACGGGCGACGGTGGCCCGCAATGACGATATCGTTGATGGTGATATAGATCGCGTGGTTCGAATCCGGCCATTTGAGCTTGTAGGTCTGGCCCTCCAGCTCCTGCGGGCGGTCCAGCGGTTCTGCGATGTAGACGACGTCGCCATCCGCATCGGGCCGGTCGGTGGCAGGCTTGGCGTCGGTCTCCGACACGCTCAGCACCGACCCCGTCACATCATTGGGCCGGTAGGTGGTGCAGCCCTTACAGCCCGTGTCCCAGGCCTGCATGTAGACGTCCTTGAACGCCTCGAAGCTGATATCTTCGGGGCAGTTGATCGTCTTGGAGATGCTGGAATCCACCCATTTCTGCGCGGCGGCCTGCATTTTGACGTGATCGGCGGGCGGCAGGGTCTGGGCGTTGACGAAATAGTCGGGCAGGGGGGCATCACCCTTCAGGTCGCGCCACAGCTTGACGGCGTAGTCCACGACCTCCTCTTCCGTGCGGCTGCCGTCGCGTTGCAGCACCTTGCGGGTATAGGCATAGGCGAAGACGGGTTCGATGCCGGAGCTGACATTGCCCGCGTATAGCGAGATCGTGCCCGTGGGGGCAATTGAGGTCAGCAGCGCGTTGCGGATGCCATGCGCCCGGATATCGTCGCGCAGGCCCTTATCCATGTTTTTCATGTTGCCGGAAGACAGGTAGGCATCAGCATCAAACAGCGGGAAGGCGCCGCGTTCCTTGGCCAGATCGACCGACGCGCGATAGGCGGCATGGGCGATCTGTTTCATCCATTCCTCTGTCTGTGCGGCGGCCTCGTCAGACCCATAGCGCAGCCCCAGCATCAGCAGCGCATCGGCCAGACCCGTCACACCAAGCCCGATCCGGCGTTTGGCGGCGGCTTCCTGTGCCTGCGCCTCCAGCGGGAAGCGGCTGGCATCGACCACGTTATCCATCATCCGGACGGCTGTGGTGACCAGCTCGGTCAGCTGCGTGTTGCACAGATGCGCCTTTTCCGCGTCGAACGGGTTGAAGATCAGTTTCGCCAGGTTGATCGAGCCAAGCAGGCAAGCGCCGTAAGGGGGCAGGGGCTGTTCGCCACACGGATTGGTGGCAGCGATGGTTTCGGCATAGCCCAGATTGTTGGCATCATTGATGCGGTCGATGAAGATCACGCCGGGTTCGGCATAATCATAGGTCGATTGCATGATCTTGTTCCAAAGATCGCGCGCTTGAACCGTCTGGAAGACCTTGTCGCCGAATGTCAGCTCCCACGGGCCGTCGGCCTTTACCGCCTCCATGAACGGGTCGGTCACCAGCACCGACATGTTGAACATGCGCAGGCGGGCGGGGTCGGATTTGGCGGTGATGAAAGCCTCGATATCCGGGTGATCACAACGCATCGTCGCCATCATCGCGCCCCGGCGACTGCCCGCGGACATGATGGTGCGGCACATGGCGTCCCAGACATCCATGAAGGACAGCGGACCAGAGGCATCGGCGGCAACCCCCATCACATCCGCGCCCTTGGGGCGAATGGTGGAGAAGTCATAGCCGATGCCGCCGCCCTGCTGCATGGTCAGCGCGGCCTCTTTCAGGCTTTCGAAGATGCCCGACAGGCTGTCGGGGATCGTGCCCATGACGAAACAGTTGAAAAGGGTGACGTTGCGCCCGGTGCCCGCGCCTGCGGTGATGCGGCCGGCGGGCAGGTATTTGAAGTCTTCCAAAGCGGCGTAGAATCGGTCTTCCCATTGGGCGGGGTCGGTCTCGACCTCTGCCAAGGCGCGGGCGATTCGGCGCCATGTATCTTCGACGGATTGGTCAATGGGCGTGCCATCAGCCTGTTTGAGCCGGTATTTCATGTCCCAGATGGCTTCGGCAATCGGGGCGGAGAAGCGGCTCATTGGTCATTATCCATATTGGTGGGGGGACGTAGGACAATACCTACAAGACCTGCCCGGGTCAATTGGCAGGCGTGTGCAACTGTCCTATGTTACGGACCAGCAAGGGGGACCGATGACGACCAAATTCACCCATCTCATCAAGCTTAGCGTCGGTACGGAAAGTGTCGAGGGGTTGGCCGCGTGGCAGTCCACCGCGCATGAACGCTGGCCGGACGGACAGCCGCGCCATGTCACCCGCATGTGGCCCAAGCGTGAGGCCGAGGTTCTGGCCGGTGGTTCGATCTATTGGGTGATCAAAGGGTTTATTCAGGCCCGTCAGCGCATTTTGCGGCTGGATGAGGTGATTGGGCAGGACGGTATCCGCCGCTGTGGGATCGTTTTGGACCAGGATCTGATCCGGGTCGACGCCACGCCGAAGCGCGCCTTTCAGGGCTGGCGCTACCTGGCCCCGCAGGACGCCCCCAGGGATCTGTCCGGCGCGCGTGCCACGGAAGAAACCCTGCCAGTTGATCTGCAAAACGCATTAGCTGAGATCGGGGTTTTATAGGCCACTTCTCATGCACCAAAGAAAAAGGCCGGGCGCTTGCGCACCCGGCCAATGTTTTCTGGTCGTGTCTGGCTGGGATCAGCGCAGAGCGGCGAGACCGCCAGAGATGGCCGAGCGGTACTGACCGCGGGCAATCTGGGTGGTGGAGTTCAGCGGGGTTGCCGAACCGTTGTTGCCAAGCGGGATCGTCAGGCCGAGGCTGAAGGTGTTCACGTCGGCGTCGAGGCCAGCCAGATCGAAGCTGGTGCGCGACATTTCCAGGCTGACGATCGCGGGGAAGCCGCCACCGGCCTGCGACAGGTCGTAAGAACCGCCGATCGAGAACATGGTCGCGTCAGCGCTGACCGGGATGAACGAGGGAAGACCAACGTCAAACCGGCCAACCGAACCGTAGAGCGACAGGCCGTTGCCGAAGTCATAGTCGGCACCCAGAGCGTAGAGCGACAGGTCGATGTCGAGCACGCCAGCGTCGATATTGGTGCGGGTGTAGCTACCGAATACATCAAGGTTGGGCATGACGGCGTAGGATGCCGCCAGACCGTAATCGGTGATGTCGATGGCGCCGATGCCGGGATCGGAGTCGGACGTGCCGTAGAAGGCTTCAACCCAGAGCGGTCCATTTTCGTAACCACCGAAGATACCCGACTGGCGGGTGTCGACACCAAGGGTGACCGGCAGGATCGACACGGACACGTCCAGGTCGCCCATGCGATAGTAGGCACCGACATAAGCACCGTTCGAGAAGTGGTAGGACGGCTCGAATGCGAAGCTCATCAGATCGACGTCGATGCCGATCGGCAGCGGAGTGTCAACTTCGGTCATCGCAATGCCGAAATCGAGGCCAACATTGACGTTCGGGCCGAAGGCGATGTCATTATCGATGTCCAGCGAGGTGGTGTTCAGGTCGATATCGGTGCCGAGAACGTCGAGCGTGCCGCTGGAGAAACCAAGCGTCACGGTGGAACTGATGGTCGGGGTCATCTGGGCCATGGCCATGCCGGGAAGCGCTACGGCGGCGGCTGTGATGAGCAGGGTTTTAATTTTCATCTGGGGCTCTCCTTAATAAATTTCTGAGCGCCGCTTGGTAGATGTTCTGCCGTTCGTTTCTGAGAGAACAATCCGACCGAACCCGCAGGGGGTTTTCGTAACGACGCTTGCCATTAATCATTTGTTAACTACAGGAGTCGGGGGGCCACCACCCCAAATGTTACCAAGGGTAAGTAAAGGGCGTTTTGTGTTGCAAACTTGTATCAATTGGGGCGCCATGCAGAATGGTCAACAGAACAAGGGAAAACACCAGAAAACACAGGGGCACTTGGGCCACCTGATACGGCTGTATTTCGCATGTTTCGTGGCGGGTTAAAGCAGCCGTTCCGACAGCTCATCCAGTATGTCTTTGTTTCCGTTCGACCAATCCGCCGCGCGCGACTTGAACAGCACCGCCTGGCTGCGATGGATCAGCCCCCCGGGCAGCACCGTCAGATGGTTTGCGCGCAGGGTTTCGCCCGTCGACGTGATGTCGGCAATCGCCTCGGCAGTCAGATTTTTGACGGTTCCTTCCGTCGCGCCCTGGCTGTCGACCAACTGGTAGTCCGCAACCCCGGCATCGCGCAGAAACTCCCGGACCAGCCGATGATACTTGGTTGCGATTCGCAGGCGGTGGCCGTGGCGGCGGCGGAAATCGGCGGCGGCGGCATCAAGATCATCGAGCGAGTTCACATCGACCCAGAAGGCTGGCACCGCGATGATCAGATCGGCAAAACCGAACCCCATGGGGTGCAGTTCTTTCACCACGTCCTGCCAAGAGGGGATACGCTCGCGCACAAGATCGCTGCCGGTCACGCCCAGATGGATGCGCCCGGCCTGCAGTTCGCGCGGAATCTCGCCCGCCGACAGCAGCACAAGATCGACATTCGCCCCTTCGACATGGGCGGCATATTCCCGGTCCGATCCTGTACGGCGCATCTCGATCCCCCGGTCGGCGAACCAGTCGAAGGTCTTGTCCATCAAGCGGCCCTTGGACGGCACCCCAAGCTTGAGCGTCATGCCAGACCCTCCCGCAGCAGTTGCACCAGTTCCGGGCGGATCACACCGCCCACGGCCGGAATTTCCTGCCCACGCCCCAACACCCGGGTCAGCGCGTCATAGCGCCCGCCCGTGGCGACCGGGGGCAGGTCGGGGCGGCCCTCGGCCATGAAGCCGAAGACGAAGCCGTCGTAATATTCCAGCGTGGTACGGCCAAAACTGGCCTCGAAGGGCAGATCCCCCACCACGATCCCGGCGGTTGACAGGGCGTCCATACGGCGGGCCATGCGCTCGACCGATGGGTTCAGGCCGGGCAGGTCCACGGTGATGTCGCGCAAATGCTGATGTGCATTGGGCAGGGTCTCGCGGATTGCCAGCACCTCGTCCAGAACCTCTGCCTCGCTCCGGCTGATCGGGGGTTCGGCCATATCGGCCTGCAAGGCCTCGATCCGCGCCAGCACGTCCGCCCGGCGGCGCAGGCCGATCTCGGGCCCGGCCTGGTCGATCACGGCTCCGGCGCCGTTCTGGGCCACCTTTTCCAGCAGGTCCAGCCGCGACGGATCAGGGGCCGCGCGCCCGGTAAAACGGTCCAGCAAGGCGCGGAAACGGCGGGGACGCCAGATATGGCGCAACAGGGCGTTCTTGCGCCGTTCGGTGGTGCGCAGCGTTTGCACGGCTGCGGTCAGGATGCCGATATCGCCCGTGGCCGGGCGCAGCCCGAGCGGCGACAGAACCTCGTCAAACAGCGCGAAAACCTCGGCATCGGCGCGTTCAGGATCTTCCCGGTCAAACAGCTCATAGCCCACCTGCAGATATTCCGTGGCCCGACCCGATCCGGCCTGCTGTTTGCGAAAGACCTCGCCCAGATAGCTGTAGCGCGCGGGCTGGCCGCCATGGGTCATATGCATCTGCACCACGGGCAGGGTGAAGTCGGGCCGCAGCATCATCTCGCCCCGGTCGGGATCCTGCGTGACATAGGCCCGCGCGCGGATGTCCTCTCCGTAGAGGTCCAGCAGCGTTTCGGCCGGTTGCAGCAGATCGGCATCGACGGGCCTTGCGCCCGCGGCCTTGAAAAAGGCAAAGAGCCGCTCTGCCTCGGCCCTGACGGTGATCTTGTCGGTCATTTGCCCCGGTCCAGAATGGCGCGAACCTCGGCGATCAGATCGGTCACCGGAACCTCGCGCTGCGCGGGTTGGGATTTCCATTCCTCAAGGCTGGCTTCCTGCGCAATCTGTGCGCCAAGGATCAGGTCCTTGATTTGCACGACGCCGCGCGCGGCCTCGTCGCTGCCTTGGATGATCGCAACCGGGCTTTCGCGCTTATCCGCGTATTTCAGCTGGTTGCCGAAATTCTTGGGGTTGCCCAGGTAAACCTCTGCCCGGATGCCCGCGTTGCGCAGGTCCGTGGCCATGCGCTGATAGTCGGCCATCCGGTCGCGGTCCATCACGGTCACGACCACGGGGCCCTGCGCGGTGCCGCCGATCCGGCCCTTTTCGCGCAACGCGGCCAGCAGCCGGTCCACCCCGATGGAGACGCCGGTTGCCGGCACCGCCTGCCCGGTGAAGCGCTTGACCAGGTCGTCATAGCGCCCGCCACCTGCCACGGACCCGAATTGACGCGGGCGGCCCTTTTCGTCGAGCACCTCGAAGGTCAGCTCGGCCTCGTAGACCGGGCCGGTGTAATAGCCGAGGCCACGCACGACCGAGGGGTCGATGACGATGCGGTCGGGGCCGTAGCCTTGGGCGTCGAGCAGTGAGGCGATGGTTTCGAGTTCAGAAATACCCTCTGCACCGATTCCACTATCGCCGATTGCAGCCCTTAGATTGTCCAGCGTATCTGCAGCTGTTTCGCCCTTGGCCGTTAGAAAACCGATTACTTTCTCGGCCTGAGAAGCCGAGAGCCCTACTCCTTCAATGAAGGCCCCAGAGGAGTCTTTTCGTCCTGTTGTAAGGAGTTCGTAAACGCCTTCAGGACCAACCTTGTCGAATTTGTCGATGGTACGAAGCATAGCGTCGTGTTTATCCATCGTAGTTGAAAGAGCACTCATTTTATCGTCAAGAGAGCCTGAGTTCCCAAATCCAAATACAGATACTAAGACCCCATTCAACACCTTCCGGTTGTTCACCCGAACGATGTAATCCCCGCGCGGGATGCCCACGGCCTCCAGCGTGTCGGCCAGCATCGCGCAGATCTCCGCATCGGCGGCGACAGACGGCGCGCCCACGGTATCCGCGTCGCATTGGTAGAACTGGCGGAAGCGGCCCGGCCCCGGCTTCTCATTCCGCCAGACCGGCCCCATGGTGAAACGGCGGTAAGGCGCGGGCAGGTCGTTGCGGAACTGGGCGGCGACGCGGGCCAAAGGCGCGGTCATGTCATAGCGCAGCGCCAGCCATTTGCCGTCGTCTTCCTCTTGCCACGCGAACACGCCCGCATTGGGCCGGTCCACGTCGGGCAGGAACTTGCCAAGCGCCTCGACCGTTTCCACGGCGGATGTTTCCAGCGGGTCGAAGCCATAGCGATGATAGACCTCGCCGATCCGGGTCAACATCTGGTTGCGCTCGGTCACGTCCGCGCCGAAATAGTCGCGGAACCCCTTGGGCGTCTCTGCCTTGGGGCGGGGCTGTTTCTTTTGCTTGGCCATGTCTGCCATCCGTTCGGATCCGGGTTCACCGGGCGTTTATCTTGGGGGGCGCTTGGGGGCAAGGCGGCGGGCTGGCCTTTCGGGCAAAACCCTGTAGGAAGAGCATATGAGCGACACAACGCATCTTGAGGAAACCCTTGCCCACCTGACCCGTCAGGTCGAGGAACTGTCCGATGTGATCGCCCGGCAGGACCGCGAGATCGCCCTTCTGACCCGCCGGGTTGAGATGCTGATGAACCGCGAGGCCGAGCGGGAGCTGGACCAGGGTGGCACGGTGCCACTGGCCGATCAGAAGCCGCCGCATTGGTGATCGTTCCGGGTCCCCGGCCTTGACGGGCAGCGAGGCGACTGCCTACCGTAAGTCAGAAAAATTTCCGCGCGTAGCGTTTTAACTGGCGGCAGGTGTGCCTATTTGACGGCAAAAGAGGCAAGAAGGCAAATACATGGGCGACCGCAAGATCAGGAACATGGAAGAATTCGCCTCTGTCAGCGGCATCTCGCGGCCGACCGTGTCGAAATATTTCAACGACCCTGACAGCGTGCGTCAAACCACGCGGGCACGGATCGAGGCGGCGTTGGACCAGTATGATTACCGCCCCAATGTCTATGCGATGAACCAGAACCGGCGGCTGACCAAGAATGTGGGTATCGTGGTGCCCTACCTCGCCGACCCGTTCTTTGCCGAGATCGCCCGCAATATCGAAACCCTGTGCATCGGTGCCGGGTTTCGGCCCATTCTGCTCAGCTCTCATGGCGAACGCGCGCAAGAGATCGATAATCTCGATAGCCTGCGGTCGCTCAAGCCGGCCGGGGTTTTGATGGCCCCGCTTGGCCGCGCCTCTGACCGGGATGCCATCGAAGAGTTCTGCGCCGAGGTGCCGACCGTTCTGTTCGACAGCAATCTGGACGGGGTGGGGGAGGCGTTTGTCGGGCTGGATAATTCACAAAGCATTGGTATGATTGTGGAATACCTGTGCAGATCAGGTGAGCCGCCTTGCTTTTTCGAGATGCGGTCACCCACAAATCCGAATGCCTTCAAGCGCCGACAGGCCTATGCGCGCACGATGGAAAGCCTGGGCTTGCCCACCCATTTCATTCAGGCTGAAGGGCAAGGGTGGGAGTTCGAGGAGATCGGCTATCGCGAGGGGCTGCGGGTCTTTGCGCAAGGCGGCATTCCGACAAATACGGTTCTATGCAGCAATGACCGACTGGCCATAGGGTTTCTGGCGGCGGCGTATGAATCGGGTTTTCGGGTGGGGCGTGGCACGGGATGCGCCTTGCGGGTCGCGGGGCATGATGACCATCCGTTTTCGCGTTTTACCTGCCCGACCCTGACCACCGTAGCGCAGGATTACGATTCGATTGCGTCGCATAGTGTCGAGACCCTGTTGGCCAGGATCGAGGCTGGACCGCGCACCGATGAGCGGGATACGATCCTGTTTGATGGCAGGCTGATCATGCGAGAATCCGCATAACACACTGATTTGGCCCGAGAGAATCTAAAAAATTATCGCGCGTAAAGAAATTATTGACGGCGCGTTGATGTTCGCACTACGGTTTGGGGACAACATCCAAATCTAGGGAGGAATACGGATGTACCTGAAAACCGCACTTCGCGCGGCGACGGCCCTGTCGCTGATCGCAGGCGCAGCCCAAGCAGAAACGATCACCATCGCCACCGTGAACAACGGCGATATGATCCGTATGCAGGGCCTGACCGAACATTTCAACGCCATGTATCCCGACATCACCGTCGAATGGGTGACGCTGGAAGAAAACGTTCTGCGCCAGAACGTCACCACTGACATCGCCCAAGGTGGCGGCCAGTATGACATCATCACCATCGGCACCTACGAAGTCCCGATCTGGGGCGAGCGCGGCTGGCTGCAATCGCTCAACGATCTGGGCGATGACTACAACATCGACGACCTTCTGCCCGCAATCCGTGGCGGCCTGACCGTTGATG
>Ga0213841_1001557_pt1 | contig 10822 bp, 4 predicted proteins | sample SWPATP23_FD_160125 | JGI IMG/M metagenome (GOLD analysis project Ga0213841, IMG submission 160125) | Coastal seawater microbial communities from Marineland, Florida, United States - SWPA TP2 #3 | ecosystem: Environmental > Aquatic > Marine > Coastal | place: USA: Florida | collected 2016-08-14 | reverse complement strand
TGAGCGACGGGGGAGGCTCTCGATGGCCATTGCCTGTGCGCGACGGGCCCGCGATGACGCCCGAGCGGCCGGCTCCTCGGTGATGGAGGTGGAGTCGCTGGCGTTGTTGGCTCGGCTGCTCGGGCGACAAGGCGAGCCCGGTCTGGCCCGAGCTGCCGGTCTGCAGGCTGTGCGGCTGGCGGAAGAGGCCGGTGTGAGCGAGCACCCGAGTGTGGTGAAGGCGCTGCTGCTGGTCGACGCTGTGACCTGAGGGACGGCGTCTTCGGAGAACGGGGCTCATTCGGTGGACGGGGCGGCGTGCGGGACGTGTCCGGATCGGTGGTGGGACAGTCCTGGCTCCTGGCCTCAGCCGGCAGGACGCCGGGCTGGCTGAGCTATGCTCCTGCAATGACCTCGCTGCTGTTCCTGTCGCTGTCCACCGCCCTCGCGGCCGACGCTGCCGTCCCTCAGGATGACCTCAAGCCGGTCATCATCGCGCATCGGGGAGCCAGTGGTCACCGTCCAGAGCACACCTTCGCCGCCTATGCGCTCGGCGTGCAGATGGGCGCGGACTACATCGAGCCGGACCTCGTGCCCACCGCCGATGGCAAGCTGGTCGCCCGGCATGATCTCGACCTGCAGCACTCCACCGACGCTGCCACGGTGTGGGCCGGGCGCTCCACCACCCGCGCGGTCGACGGTCAGACCCTGACCGGCTGGTTCACCGATGACTTCACCCTCGCCGAGGTCCAGCAGCTGAAGGCCCGCCAGCCGCGCGACGACCGTTCGAAGGAACACGACGGTCAGCACGCCGTTCCCACCTGGTCCGACATCCTGGCGTGGGCCGCCGCGCAGCCCCGTCCCATCGGACTGGCGCCGGAGCTGAAGCACCCCACCCACTTGCGGGCGCGGGGCCACGACCCGGTCGCTCCCTTCCTCGCCGACCTCGCGGCCTCCGGCTTCCCCCACGAGCGCGTGTGGGTGCAGTGCTTCGACGTAGGGCCGCTCAAGGAGCTCGACGCCGCCAGCGACCTGCGGCTGGTGCAGCTCATCGGTCATCCGCTGCACTCGCCCGCCGATGGGGGCCCCACCTACGGCGAGATGCTCACCCGGGACGGCCTCACCGCCATTGCCACCTACGCCGATGCCATCGGGGTCCACAAGATGCACCTGCTACCCGTGGTGGAAGGGGCCTACGCCGAACCGAGTACGGTCGTCGAGGATGCCCACGCTGTGGGGCTTGAGGTGCATGTATACACCTTCCGCGACGAGGCTTCCGAGCGTCCCCCCGAGGAGCCTTCCGCCACCTCGGAGCTCAAGCGCTTCTTCTCGCTCGGGGTGGACGCCATCTTCTCCGACCATCCAGACACCGCGGTGGCTGCCCGACGGTCCCCCTGAAACCGATCAGGATGGGCCGCAGCACGTCATCTTTGACTGCTCCGCGAAACCGCCACGAAACCACCCGACCCAGGGTGGTGCAGTACGATGACAACACCCCGAAGACCGCGTGGCTATCGACATGAAGCACACTGAAACGGCCCCGTCGACCCCCCATGGTGCCCTGCGCCAGATGCCCGGTGACCTCGGCGCTCTCGACCAGGAGGGCAACCGCCGGATCGATGGCACTGGTGCGTCCAGCACCCGGGTCGACTCCTCGGACCTCGACGCTGCGCGCAGCCCGGCCCGCGAAGCCCACGCCGCGCTCGCCGGCGATCTGCACTCGATGCTGGGCAACTCGATCGTGAGCGCGGCCCTCGATGGCATGGACACCGGTCCCGAAGCCCTCATCAAGAGCGCCCTCACCCTTGGTGCCGCGGGCATGCAGGTGGCCGACTCCACCTCGGGTCTGTTCTCCAACGGCTTCATGGGCCAGCAGCTGTCGACGTCGGGACCGGGAGCTGGCTTCGGGGTGCAGCGAAAGGTCCGGCGGCATGCGGCAGGCACCGACTTCGGCGCAGACGCCGGCAACAAGGTCGACATCGCCCTCAAGCGCGGCGGGCGCCCGCTGCCGACCGAGCTTCGGGCCCAGCTTGAAGCGGCCTTCGGGGGGGCCGACTTCTCGGGTGTGCGCATCCACACCGACGGCGCTGCGTCTGCCGCGGCGGAGGGAATCGACGCCCACGCCTTCGCGGTCGGCGAGAACATCTACTTCAACCGCGGAGGCTTCCGGCCCGACTCCCACGAAGGTCGGCGCCTCATCGCCCACGAGCTCACCCACGTCGTGCAGCACCAGGAAGGTCGGCTGCGCCCGGGCACCAGCACCGGTGGCGAGGCCGGTGGCATGGCCGTCAGCTCCCCCCACGACTCTCACGAGCGCGAAGCCGAACACATGGCCACACAGGTGGTGGGCCAGCTCGGCACGGTCGAGGCGGGCGTCGAGGTGGCTGCTCCCGAAGCTGCCCAGACCGTGGAAGCCGGCGCCGGTGCGGCCGCCGCGATGGACTCCCAGGCCGAGGGGGCCAGCCGGTCCGCCTTCGGGTCCTTCGCCAGCGCCATCAGCAGCGCCACCCAGGTCGACCCCAAGCAGGTGCTGGGCGGTGTGCCCGCTGGCCTCGGCGACCTGTCCCCCTTCCAGAAGTTCCAGGACGCCCTCGCCCTGCACCAGCAGGCCACCCAGCGCATCGCCGACGTACAGAGCGCCATCTCCGACTGCGAAAACGCTCTCGCCAACATCAATGTGATGGACGCCATCCAGGGCCTCGAGAGCCAGAGCGGCATCGACGGCATCCAGAAGGCGGCCACCGCGATGCAGCAGGTCGGTCAGGGCAACAACGCTTTGCAGGCGCTCACCGGGCTGCAGGAGCAGCTCGGCGTTCCGTTCGCTGCGGGGGCGGACGGCGGCGCGGCCCTCGACCCCGGCAGCCTGCTCCAGTCCGCCCAGGACCAGGGCCAGCAGCTCGTCTCCGGTGCCCTGTCCGGTCTGGGTGTCGATCCCGGCCAGCTCATGGGCGGCGACGGCGCCTTCGACCTGTCGAAGCTCACCGACCTCCGCAGCCTGCTCGGCAGCAACCCCGCCGACCTCCAGAAGGCCGCCCAGCAGCTCACCGGTCAGCTCGAGAGCTGGAAGGGCATGCTCACCCAGTGGAAGGGTGGCCTCGGCGAGCTCGAAGGCCAGCTGTCCAACCTGCAGGAGCAGCTCGGCGGCCTGCCCGGCTTCTCCGACAACGACGACGACCGCATCGGAAAGAGCCACTACTACCGCAAGGCCAACGGCCTCACCGACCGCGATGCCCGCGCGGCCATCCCCGGCACCTCCGGCAAGGCACTGCCCTCGCAGACCGCCGCCGCCCTGCGCGCCCGCCTCGGCACTGCTGTCGACAAGGTGCGCGTGCATGACGGTCCCGAGGCTGCGACCTTCGCCCGCCAGCTCAACGCGCGGGCCGTCACCGTCGGCCAGGACATCTACTTCGACCGTGGGCAGCTGCGACCCGGCACCCACTCTGGCGACCAGCTCATCGGACACGAGGTCCACCACGCTGTTCTCGGCGGCGGCGCGCCCGGTGTCTCCCAGCCTGGCGACGCCCACGAGCGGGCCGCGGATGCCTTCGGCGATGCCTTCGTGGCCGACGGCGGTAGCCAGGCCCTCACGCGCGTTGGCCTCGCCGCGCCCGTGTCTTCCCTGAGCACCCAGGTGGACGACCGCCTGGAGTCTCAGCCCCGATCCACGCCCAGCGTCGTCGAGATGTTCCCCGACCTCGCCGACTTCCTCGGTGAGGCCGCCCCTTCCATGGCGGCACCGGCCCTGGATGCAGCCCCGGCCCTCGACTTCGCCACCACCGCTCCGGTGGCCGACGTGGGTGCGGTGGACCACGCCGCCGATGTGGGCACCGAAGCCGTCGGCCCCGTTTCCACGCCGATGGGCAGTGCCGAGACCATGTCCCGCGACCTGTCGGTGCTGCCCACCAACGCTCAGGCCACCGCGGCCGGTGCGAGTGACACCACCTCCGGCACGAGCGAGACCCAGGCCGACACCCATGCCGAGCTGATGATCGCCGGCAAGAAATACCGGGTGAAGGTGCCTCCGAGCGAGGGCCAGACCGCCACCGCCAACACCGATCTCGATGCGCGTCCGTGTGAGGGGCTGCACCTCACCGGCGCGACCATCAACATCGACGCCGAGGGCATCATCTCCGGCGGCACCGTCCGCGGCACGCTGACGGTCGAGGGTCTCATCGAAGAGACGCCCGTGGCGCTCGGCATCCTGCCCGGCGGACAGATCGCGCCGGCCATCGAGAACCTTCCGATCAAGGTGGGCCCTGCCACGGGCACCGTGAGCGCGTCGGTCACCGAAGCGGGGCTGGAGGGCTCCGGCAAGATTGCGGCGGCAGAGCTCGGCCTCCCCGAGTGGGTCGGCCTGCGTTCCGGCGAGCTCGAGATCGCCTTCAGCAACGGGGATGTCAGCGGCGGCGGTTCTCTCACGGGCACCACCACGGCCACCGGCACGGCCAGCCTCGAAGCCACCCTGGCCGACAACACCCTCACCTCGAACATCACCTACACCGTCACGCCGGGGCTGAGCCCCACGCCGGGTGTGGTCATCAACAATGCGGTGCTCACCGGCACCCTCGTCACGCCGCTCCAGGGCGAAGGCGAAGGGGAGGGCGAGCAGTCCGCCCAAGGTCCCGCCGGCGCAGGTCCGTCCACCGACTCTCCGGCCGCAGCACCGCCGGCACCGTCGCAAGACGCGGGTCCGTCCCTCCGCGAACAGACCGCTGCCAAGACCGGCGCTTCGGATGCCGGGGCAGGCACTGGCGGCGATGCCCAGGGAGCCATGCAGCAGGGCCTCGCCAACGCACAGGGCGGCGACCAGGCCCAGGGCGGTGGTCAAGACACCGCGCAGGGCGGTGATCAGGCCGCCGGTGGCGCGGGCGGCGACCAAGGGCAGGCCCAGGGGCGCGACCCCAACGCCTTCATGCTCCGGGGCACCGGCTCGGTCACGGTGAAGGACTGGGTGCAGGGCGACCTCGAGCTCGCCATGGACCCCGCGGGCGGCACCTACGACGCCTCGGGCACCCTGTCGGCGACCAAGGAGATGCAGTTCGGCGACCTGCTCGCGGTCAGCGCCCAGATGAGCCTCACCATCCAGAGCAACACGCCCACGGAGGCCAAGGCCAACGTCCAGTTCAAGGGCCCGAAGTTCGAAGGCGAGATCGACGCCGACTACGACATCCAGCAGAACAAGCTCGACGGCACGGCCAAGGCCAGCCTCACCCACAACTGGCCCATCGAGGGCGAGTGGGGCCAGATCCGCATGCTCCGGGGCGGCAGCCTCGATGCCAAGGTCGAGGACAACAAGCTCATCGACGTCAACGGCCGCGTGCGCTTCGACGGAGAGATCAAAGGCACCGGCGAGGCGCCGCTCACCTTCGAGGGCATGCTCGAGGGCACCTTCGACGCCGAAGAAGAAAAGGTCGACGGCCAGGCGACCGCCAACACCACCGGCGACTACGTGCTGCCCTCCCTCGGCGGAGAAGGCGGCGCAGAGCAGCAGTTCACCCTGCTGTCGGGCAGTGCCATCCGGGCCACGGTCGCCGAGAGTGCGCTGTCCCAGGTGCAGATGGATGCCCAGCTGCGCTACGACCGCGACGGCGAGGAGTTCCTGCTCGGCCAGCTCGAGGCCGCCACCTACGACTTCGAGGCGGGCGAGCTCTCCGGCAGCGGCCAGTTCACCCTGAAGAAGGACATCGAGCGGGCCACCTCCAACGGCAAGTGGACGCTGCGGATCAAGAAGGGCGCGAACGTCGAGGCCACGGTCGACAAGAACGACCTCAAGGAGATCGGCGGCGACATCACCATCCAGGTCGACGACGAGCAGGGTCCCCTCGCCAACGGCCAGCTCAGCGGCGCCAAGATCAAGGTTGCCACCTGGGAGACCAGCGGCACCCTCAAGCTCACCACCGCCCGCAAGTTCTTCCACCCGGCCGAAGGCCAGCTGATGGACAACGGCTTCGGCCTTGCCGTCATGCCGGGCTCGGGCATCAACGCGAAGATCGCCAACGACGAGCTCACCGACGTCGGCGCCGATCTGCGGTGCATGATCATCGACGAGGAGGGTGCGCTCGCTCGCCTGCGCCTGCAGGCCCAGTGGGACATCGAAAAGGAAGAGCTCGACGGAAAGGGCACCCTCGCGCTGGCCCGCCAGTTCGTGGTGGCCGAAAACCTCGCGGGTCAGGGCTGGACCGCCAAGGCGCTGCGCGGCACGAAGGCCGAGGGCCACATCGAGAAGAACGAGTTCACCAAGGTCACCGGTGAGCTCAAGGCCGCGGTCGACGACGACCAGGGCAAGTTCCTCGAGGTGAAGGGCAACGGCGAATGGACCACCGCCGACGACCTCTTCGACATCGTGGGCACCATCACCGTGGCCCGCGAAAAGGAGCTGGCAGGCGGCGAGACCGGCTGGTCACTGTCGCTGCTCCCCGAGGCGTCCACCGCCACCGCCACCATCGAAGACGACGTCTTCAAGGGCATCAACGGCAACATCGCCACCATGGTGCGCAAGGCCGGCGAGGACTTCGCCAAGCTGTCTCTCGGTGGGTCGTGGAATGAGACCGATGGCTTCACCGGCGAAGGTGCCGCCGAGCTGCTGGTCGACCACGACGTCGCGGCCATCGGCGACTACCACTTGTGGGTCACCAAGGGCACGGGGGCGAGCCTCGAGGTCAAGCAGAACCAGATCGACAAGATCGGCGGCGAAGTGCCGATGCGGCTCGACGACCAGGGTGCCGAGTTCATCAAGGGCAACGTGGCCGGCGAGTACAAGCTGCAGGAGAAGAAGCTCAGCGGCTCGGGCTCCGCTCAGGTGCTCGTCGAAAAGCACCTCGGCACCCTCGGAGACGACCAGCTCTGGCTGATTCCGTCCACCAACGCCACCGTCACGGTTGCCGAAAACGAGCTCACCCAGGTGGGCGGCGAGATGAACCTGTCGGTGCGCAACGGCGAAGGCGAGTACGCCAAGGTTGCGCTGCAGGGCACCTTCGACGCCAAGGGCGGCACCGGCTTCACGGGCACCGGCGGCGTGACCGTGGTGCGCGACAACAAGCTGTTCGAGGTCGACAACTACTCCTTCTGGCTCAAGGAAGGCACCGGCGCCACCGCCCACATCAAGGAAGACACGCTCGAGAAGATCGACGGCAGCGTGCCCTTCATGGTGAAGGACGGCGCTCCCAACGCGCTCATCCAAGGCCAGGTCACCGGTGTCTACGACCCCAAGACCGGCCAGATCACCGGCACCGGCGCGGTCTACCTGGGCCGCACCCTCGAGTACGACCTCGGTGCGGGCATTCAGCTCAAGCTGCTCGAAGGCAGCGGCGGCGACGCCGATGTGAAGGACAGCAAGCTCGAGCGCCTGGGCGGCAGCCTCACCGCCGAGATCTGGAAGGATGGCGAGGGCATCGTCCGCGTCACCGCAGACGGCGAGTACAACGTCGTCACCAACGAGCTCACCCGACTGCAGGGCACGGCCACGCTGCTCAAGCCGCTGTCGCTGCTCGGCGGCGCGGTCGAGGTCAGCAACGTCACCGGCACGGCCACCATCGAGAACAACGAGCTGGTGCAGGCCGGCGGCTCCGGTGAGATCGTCATCCACCCCCTCAACGACATGAAGGGCACCTTCGAGGTGGAGTGGAGCAAGCAGGGCGGCACCGAGGAATACGAAGGCCGCGGCTGGCTCGACTTCACGCTCATCGACCACGACCCCCAGACGGGCCGCGGCATGAGCGGACGCGTCTTCGCCGAGGTGAAGTCCGACGACACCTTCCAGGCCATCGGCGAGATCGACTACACCATCAACGACATCATCGGCGGCAAGCTGCAGGTGCAGGTCGACCAGAAGTGGGACCCCCTGCTCTACGGCACCATCGAGGTCGACACCGATCTCGTCGAGGCCCGCGACCTGTTCGCGATGGAAAACGACATCGTCCCCGAGCAGACGGTGCGCCTGCCCTACGGTCTCGCGCTGTTCTACGGCATGCGCGGCGGCATGAAGATGGGGCTCGACGCGCTCCACCTCACGTCGAACATCACGGTGGGCAACTGGCGCCCGCTCAACGACGGCAACGTGCCGCAGTTCGAGGCCGGCCTCGACCTCACCTGGGGCATGAACTTCCAGGCCATGGTCGCGCCCTACCTCGCGCTCGGCGGCGACATCGGCTTCGCCTACGCCCAGATGGGTGTGCGCGGCGAGCTCACCCTCGATGCGCCGGTCGAAGTGGCGGCGGGCGGCAAGCTCAAGGGCGACACCCAGGGCTTCTTCGGCGAGCTGTCGGTTGGTGTCTCCCTTGCGCCCACCCTCGATCTCGACATCATTCCCTACATCAAGGGCGGCATCCCCGACCTGCTGGAGTTCGAGGAGGACCTCGACCGCTTCAACCAGCCCCTCGGCACCCTCTTCAAGTTCGAGTGGGGCGGCAAGTACCACTTCGGCGACACCTCCTACAAGGAGCAGGCGCCGCTCACCGCACTCGACATTCCGGCGCCCAAGTCGAGCACCTCCAACAAGACGGAAGGCAAGCCCGACCTCGGCATCGGCAACGGGGGCGGCAGCCCCTCGAACAAGAAGGGCGCGCCCCAGATCGAGAGCGGCAGCGAGATTGCCGGCCAGCAGGAGCAGGGCGACGGCGACATGGCGCAGGTGATGCAGACGTTGAACGACGTCATCGCGGTCATCGAGGGCCTGGGTGCCGCCGGCGAGCTGTTTGGCATGTTGGCGAGCGCACTCACCGCGCTGGCCACCTTCGGTCCGGCCGGTCTCATCGTGCACATCGTGTGGGGCATCTTCACGGGCGACCTGTCGTGGGACCGCATCAAGAACGCAGTGGTGAAGGTCGTGGAGGCCATCCAGGCCGCCGGTCGCCTGCTCCGGGCCCACTTCCCGGGTTGGTGGAACAGCATCTGCGACGTGTTCAACGGCGAAAAGCCCGGCTTGCTCGACGCCCTGTTCGGCGCAGACGACCGGATGCGCGAAGCCGTCGGCCGCGGCGACCACCGCTACGCGCCGTACGACATGCACAAGGAGATGGTCAACACCATGAAGGGTGGCTGGCTGTCGACCGACGATGCCAACTGCATCGCCCAGGTCTTCGAGGTCGCCGCACAGCGTGGCTGGCTCAGCCGCCTGGTCTCCGACTGCGGTGGCGCCGACGAGTTCATCGACGGCTGGTCCACCGGCTTCGACGACTCCCGCATCAAGCGCGTGTTCCGCCGCAACGGCATCGACTGGTAGGGGCCTCGGGCGCACGCACAGAGGATTCCAAAGACATGACCACCATCGAGCAGGACCTCGCCGCTGCCCGCGCAGTGGCCGAGGCCTTCGTGTCCGCCGCCACCTCGGGAGATGAGGCAGCTGCGGTTGCATTGTGTACCGACTCGGGTTGGCAAGGCGGCGACAGTCCCGTCCGCGGACTCTACATGCAGTCCCACAAGAAGGGACTCGTATTGGATCCGATGGGACAGCCACGCAAGCTTGGCGGACGTGCAGCCCAACGCATCGTGCTGTCCCATCCAAGCCGGCCCCGTCCCCTGGGCGACCTCTGGCTTCTGTTGGACAACGACGAAGGTTGGACCATCGTAGGGGCCACCAAGATTCGCCAGCACGCGGGACTGTTTTTGTGGAAGGCGCTTCGGGGTGATCTGTCGGTGGCCGACCTCGACCGTTCCGAGCGGGGAGATGCGCTGGCCGAGTCCATTGCCACCGAGCTTCGCAAAGGAGTGGTGCCCGAGCTGTCCTTGGGAAGCGACCTGCTCCGCGAGTACCTGGTCGACGACGCCACCGTCACTGTGTTGCGTTCGGTCGAGCTGCTCCAGCTGCAACGTGCGGCCATCGGCTTCCGCATCCAGGCGCCCGGCGACGACTTCGGCGACGAGGTCTGGCTTGTGTTGGACACCGGGCCGAGCATTCCCCGCGTGATCCATGCCGGAGGCTACCTTGGACAAGAGCCTCTGTTCACTGGAGTGGAAGTGGACTGGCCCCAGGAGGACCCCGAGCGTCCGGGCCGTGCATTGTCCGAGATCGAGAACCCGATGGACCCCCTCGGTGGTCGCATTGTGTTGGAAGAAACCGTCCGCCAGATCCTCGTAGCTTCCGGTGCCGACCCCGCCGGACTCTCCGAAGACGACCCCCGCGCCGCGATGATTGGTGAGCTGTTCGCGGCGATTCGACGGATGGCCCCCCAACCGGGAGAACGCCCTGGCGACACGAGTCTACAGGCGGTGGGCCGTGCAGCCGAGCCCACGCCAGAGGCGCCCATGCCCCTGTCGCTGCCCCCGGATGTGCAACAGAGTGTCGAGACGGCCATCAAGGTGCTGCAAGAAAAGAAGAAGCTCACCGGTGAGATCTCCAAGGAAGACGAGCGCAAGTTTGTGGAGCAACACGGCGCCGCCTTGGTGAGTGGGGTCTTCGAGGCCCTGTTCCAGACGACCAACCCAACGGGCACTCCGCTCACCGAGCTCACCGTCGACGAGACAGGCGCTCCGCGTGCCCGCATCGATCCCATGGTGTTGCTCGGAGATGTGCTGAAGGGACCGGTGGCGGAGGAGTAGGACCGGGGGTCAGAGCGTCGCCTTCGGGCGGCGTCTGGCAAGATCGGGTGCCGCCGCCACGGCCCCGGCACAGGTGGAGGTCCGAATGGCAAAGCGTGGGGCGATGGCCAGCATGCGCCGCGGCACGATGCTCGGATGTGGCCTGCAGGCGGTCGTTCTCGGGATGCTGCCGGTCGTGATGGGCGCTGCGACGGGGCTGGTGCTCGTGTTCGACATCTCCCGCAGCTGGTCACCGGTGGTGCTGGGCGGGGCCTTCGGGAGCTGGTTCCTGCTGTCGGGCCTGGTGGTGGGTGGGGTGATGGGCCGG
>Ga0213841_1001553_pt1 | contig 10847 bp, 6 predicted proteins | sample SWPATP23_FD_160125 | JGI IMG/M metagenome (GOLD analysis project Ga0213841, IMG submission 160125) | Coastal seawater microbial communities from Marineland, Florida, United States - SWPA TP2 #3 | ecosystem: Environmental > Aquatic > Marine > Coastal | place: USA: Florida | collected 2016-08-14 | reverse complement strand
ATCAGGTCGGCCTCATCACGCCCCTGCCGCTGCGCGCCGGGATCGACACCGCCATGACCGGGGTCAAGCGCGATCATAATCGGCCCCTCGGCCCGGCCCGCCGCGCTGCCGCTGGCAACCGGAACCGGCGGCAGCCGCACGCCCGGCGGGATATGGGCGGCCAGATCGGTGAAGGCTGCCTGCGAAACCGGCTCCAGACGCAGGCGCACCTGCGCGGTGCCATCGGTTTCGTCCGTTTCCATGCCCGCCTGATCGACAGCCATCGGCCCCGACAGGGTCAGCACCATGCGCGACCAGCCGGCATCGCCGCGTCCCGTGACCACCTGTGTGATCCGTTGGGAGCCATTGAAGCCGGGGGGCAGCCCGGTCCAGTTCACCTCGCGGAAATCGAGCACCACCCGCGCCGGATCGTCCAGCACAAACACCCGGTAAGGCACGGCCTGGGTCAGGCCCAGGTCAAGCACCACATCGCGCCCGTCATCCTGCATCTGGCTGCCTTCGGCAAGAACCCGCGCAAGGGCGCGCAGGTCCTGCGCCGTGGCAGGCAGGGTCATCACGAAAAAGGCCACGAAAACAAGGACTGCCCGGATCATCGGTCTTCCGCCGAAAATTGCTGTTCAGGGCAGAGTAGCAGGTCCTGTCCGCCACCCCAAGCAGCGCAATGCCTGACATTCCACGAAATGGTGCGGGGCTTGCCATATTCTTCCCGCAAACCGGCGGCAGGATCGGCTCAACCCTGAACGGATCGTTGCGCACATGACCATGAAGCCCACCCTTCTGCACCACGCCGCCTACCGGATTTATCGGCTGCGTCGCCTGATTTCCGTCTCGGTCCTGGTGGTTGTCCTGGGGGCGGCCCTGTCGCTGGCGATCTCGCCGGTGAACAACCTGTTTCACCAGCCGTTGAACCTGTTCCTGCTGATGCTGGTCTGGGGCGGGATCGTCTCGGCCGCTGTGGTGGCTTTTCCCGGCGGCTGGATCGACACGCTGACCGCCTCAGTCGCCTTCGCGCTGCTGTTGCTGGCGACGCCCTATCTGCAACTGGCAGTGATGGGCGCGCCGGTAGTCGCGGGCGGCATCAGTAACCATATGGCGATCCTTCTGATGACGCTGGCCTGGTTCATGGTCTGGCTGCTGGTCATGGCGGTGTTCATCTGGGCGGGGCAGAACCTGCCCATGGGCACGCGCACCCATCACAGCCGCGTTTACTGCCCGGCAACGCCCGATAAGGTCCGCCGGGCGCTGTGCCCTTTGCCCGACACCACCGTTGCGGGCCGGATTTGCGGACCCGAAGGGCCGGATGGGTTCTTTCCGGTGCGCTATGACGCGACGGCCCCCAGTGGCGAAAGCTTTGCCATCGCGCGCCAGTCGCACAGCTATCGCTACCGCATTCTGCACGAAGACCGCCTAACCCGCCAATCCGAGGCCACGGTCCGGCTGGACGGCCGCAAAAGCCGGTCCGAGATTTTCGAGCGGCTGGAACCGATCGAGGGCGGCACGCTCTACCACCTTGTCGAGAAGCACGACCATTTCAACCTGCTGACCGCCATCGGTTTCTGGATCAATGATTTCGGCGCCGACCATGCGCTGGCCTATCTGGATGCCGCCGAAGGTCACCCGTCGCTCGCGATCTTTAACCAGCGTCAGCGCAGCCCGCTATCCGTGCTGTCGCGCCTGTTCAAGACAACCGGGACGCCATGAAGCCCTGAAGCCGCGACAACCCCTCTTCGATATCCGCTGTTGACCGCGCATAGGAAAACCGCAGGGTCGTTGCGCCCCGAACCGGGTCGAAATCCAGCCCCGGCGTGACAGCCACCCCCGCTTCGCGCAGCATCTCAGCCGAAAAGGCCAGCGAGTCGCCGGTGTGGTCCGACACATCGGCATAGACATAGAAGGCCCCGTCAGCAGGCGCGACCTTGTCAAAGCCCGCCTTTGCCAGCCCGTCCAGCATCAACCGCCGATTGACCGTGTAAACCTCGCGATGCGCATCCAGTTCGGCCCGGCCCTCGGGGCTGAGCGCGCCGAGCGCCGCGACCTGCGCGGCATGGGGCGGGCAGATGAACATGTTCTGCGCCAGCCGTTCGACGATGCGCACATGATCCTCGGGCACCACCAGCCAGCCAAGCCGCCAACCTGTCATCGAGAAGTATTTAGAGAAGGAATTGACCACATAGAGGTCATCCGAACATTCCAGCGCGCTGATCGCCCGGCCCTCATATTGCAGCCCGTGATAAATCTCGTCCGAGATCATCGCCATGCCGCGATCTGCGCAGGCCTGCACCAGATCGCCAAGCGCGGGCTTGTCCAGCATGGTGCCGGACGGGTTGGCGGGCGAGGCCACGATCAGCCCGGCCATGTCATCCGTCAGGTCCGACGGCACTGGCTGATAGCGGTTGGTCTCGGTGGTCTGAAAACCCACTGGCTCCAGGCTCAACGCCTTCAGGATCTGGCGGTAGCTGGGATAGCCCGGTTCGCCCAGGCCCACCTTTTCGCCCGCGTCAAAGAGCGCCGTAAAGGCCAACAGAAACGCACCAGAGGCCCCGGCAGTCAGCACAATCCGGCCCGGGTCCAGATCGACCCCGTACCATTCATCATAAAGTGCTGCGATCCCGGCCCGCAGGTCAGGACGCCCCAAGGCGACCGTATATCCGAGCGGCCCGGCCTCCATCTCGGCGGAAAGACGCGCACGGGCGGCGGCGGGGGCACCGGACCCCGGCTGGCCCACTTCCATATGAATAATATGGCGCCCGGCCTCTTCCGCCGCACGCGCCTGTTCCATCACATCCATCACGATAAAGGGATCGACGCCGGAGCGCCTTGAATAACGCATCTGCCTCTCCTTAAGCTGTGCCCGGTTGAAGCAGCCCACGACTGGAAGGTCAATGTCACTTCTCGCCCGCCTTACGGCGCTTTTCCTGTTCCTGTCCACTGTCGCGGCTGGGGCGCAGAGTATCATCCGCGATGCCGAGATCGAGCATGGGCTGCAGGCCCTTGCCGCGCCCATCCTGCGGGCGGCCGGTCTGCCCAGTTCGGTGCGGATCATCGTGGTCGATGACGGGTCGCTAAACGCGTTCGTGGTCGATACCAACCACATTTTCATTCATTCCGGCCTGTTGATGCGGCTGGAAGATCCCGCGCAGGTGCAGGCGGTCATCGCCCATGAGGCCGCCCATATCGCCAATGGCCATTTCACCCGGCGCGCCGCCAATGTGGGCACCGCCAGCACCGTGGCCCGGATCGGGCTGCTGCTTGGGGTCGCGGCGGGGGTGGCCTCGGGCGATGCAGGGGCCGGGCTTGGGGTTGCAGCGGGCGCGGCATCATCGGCGCAGCGGGTGCTGTTTGCCCATACCCGCGCAGAAGAGGCCAGCGCCGATACCGCTGGCATCCGATACATGATTTCCGCAGGCGTCAATCCCGCGGCCATGCTGGACGTGCTGGACCTGTTTCGCGGGCAAGAGGCGCTGTCCGTGGGCCGCCAGGACCCCTATCTGCTGACCCACCCGCTGACACGCGAACGCCTGCGATCGGTCAGGGCGCTGATTGCCGGGTTGGACGCCCCCGCCCCGGACAATACCACGATGTACTGGTTCCAGCGGATGCAGGGCAAACTGACCGCCTTTCTGCGCGCCCCCAGTTGGACACTGCGCCGGGTGGGGCGTAACGACAATTCCGAGATTGCCCGCCTACGCCGCGCCATTGCCTATCACCGCCAACCCGATTCCGACCGCGCCCTGTCCGAGGTAGACGCGCTGGTCGCGATGCGCCCCAGTGACGCTTATTATCATGAGCTTCGGGGCCAGATCCTGTATGAATCGCGCCACTACCCCCATGCGGTCGCAGCTTATGCCCGCGCGGTGGAGCTTGCGCCGCGCGAACCGCTGATCCTGGCGGGCTATGGCCGGGCGCTGTTGGCCGCCGACACCGCGTCCGGCAACCGGCAGGCGCTTGACGTTCTTAACCGCGCCCGCGCCCGCGACCCGTTCAACCCGCGCCTGCTGCGTGACCTTGGCCTGGCCCATGCGCGGCTTGGCCAGAACGGCCTGGCCTCGGTCGCCACCGCCGAACGCTATGCGTTGCAGGGGCGCTTCGATGATGCCCAGATCCATGCCAACCGCGCCTCGGGCCTTCTGCCGCAGGGCAGCCCGGGGTGGCTGCGTGCACAGGATGTGCTAGGTGTAGCCCAAACCGTCTTGAACCGGAGATAAACATGAAGATATTTACCCCCGCCGCGCTGGCTTTTGCCGCAGCCCTGACCGCCGCGCCGTTGGCCGCAGACGGGATCACCGATATGAGCGATGCCGAGCGCGCCAGCTTCCGCGCCGAGATCCGCGATTATCTGCTACAAAACCCCGAAGTGCTGCTGGAAGCCATCGCCGTTCTGGAACAGCGCCAGGCGCAGGCGGAAACGGTGCAGGATCAGACCATGGTGCTGTCCAATGCCGAGGCGTTGTTCAACAGCGAACATGACTGGGAAGGCGGCAACCCCGATGGCGATATCGTTCTGGTGGAGTTCACCGATTACCGCTGTGGCTATTGCCGCCGCGCCCAACCCGATGTGGAACGCCTGATTTCAACCGACGGCAATATCCGCTTCATCGTCAAGGAATTCCCGATCCTGGGCGACGAATCTGTCATGGCCTCTCGCTTCGCCATCTCGACCCGGCAGAATATCGGCGACGATGCCTATGAACTGGTGCATGTGGCCCTGATGCAGATGCGCGGCGAGGTGACCGAGGACAGCCTGCGCCGTCTGGCCGAAAGCCTGGAACTGGAGGCCGATACCATCCTGGCCGGGATGAACGCGCCAGAAGTGGATGAGGTGATCGCCGCCAACCATGCGCTGGCCGGTATCCTGCAAATCTCTGGCACGCCCACATTCGTCATGAATGACCAGATGCTGCGGGGCTATATGCCCTATGAAGGCATGGCGGCCATGGCAGCCGAGATCCGGTCGCAGACCAACTGATCGCGCGCAGCCCGCCCCAGACAGAAAAGCGCCCCGGAGAGTGATCTCCGGGGCGCTTTTTATCTGTCTGCCGGGTGCCTGTTAGCCCATCGACCACCAGCCGCGTTTCTTCGGCTGATTATCGTCCGCTGTGTCCGTGGCCATTTCGGGCGCGGGCTGCGGGTCTTCCGCCGGGGTCTCGGGCACAGCAGGGGCCTCCTCTGCCGGGGCCTCGGGCGCAGGCGCTGTGTCCTCTGCCACAGCAGGTTCATCTGCCGGGGTCGGATCTGCCGCCTGGACATCCTCAACAGGGGCGGGGCTGTCCGTGGCCGGGGCTTCCGCCGTTTCGGGCGCCGGTTCTGCCACTTCAGGGGCAGCCTCGGCTTCCACCGAGGCAGGCTCTGCCGTTTCAGGAACAGCCTCGGCGTTCACCGCAGCGGGCTCTTCGACGGCGGGTTCCGGCGCGGCGTCCGCTGTTTCAGCCACCGGCTCTTCCACCTTCTTCTTGCGCCGGGTGCGGGGCTTGCGCTTGGGCTTTGCCTCGGCCTCAACCTCTGCCTCGGGGGCAGATGCATCCTCAGAAGGGGTTTCCACCGGCTGAGCTTCGGTAGCGGGCTCTGCCTTAGTGCCGTTATCCGCCTCGACCTCGGGGGATTGCCCCTCTTCGGTGGGCTGCCCGTTTTCCTCAGCCGCGTTCGCTTCCCCGTTCTCGGGCTTGCGGCGACCGCGGCCACCACGCCGGCGACGGCGCTTTTTCTTCGGTTGTTCGTCGGTCGCGTCCGGGGTTTCGGCCTCAGGCGCGGCTTCTGCGGCCTCCTCGGCGGCGACTTCCTCGGCGATGCTGTCCATCAGGGCGCTATCCATCGAGATGACCGGCGCGACAGCCGCAACCCGACGGGTGGCTGTCTTGAACTTCTCGATCTTGAAGTCGGGCGACACCAGCATCGGATCGGCCTCGATCCGGATCGACATGCCATAGCGGGCCTCGATTTCGGCCAGATATTCGCGCTTGGCATTCATGATGAAGTTGACGATGCCGACGGGGGCCGTCACCAGAACCTCCCGGCTGCGACGACGGGTGCCCTCTTCTTCCAACTGGCGCAGGATCGACAGTGCCAGGCTGTCATCCGAGCGTACAAGCCCGGTGCCGTGGCAGGCATGGCAAGGCTGGGTCGTCGCCTCCAACATGCCCGGACGCAAGCGCTGGCGCGACATTTCCATCAGACCAAAGCCCGAGATGCGGCCCACCTGAATGCGCGCCCGGTCGGTCTTGAGCTTGTCTTTCAGGCGCTTTTCGACGGCGGCGTTGTTGCGCCGTTCGTCCATGTCGATGAAGTCGATAACGATCAGACCGGCCAGATCGCGCAGGCGCAACTGGCGTGCGACCTCTTCTGCCGCTTCCAGGTTGGTCTTGGTCGCCGTGTCCTCGATCGACGCTTCCTTGGTGGCCCGGCCAGAGTTCACGTCGATGGCAACCAGCGCCTCGGTCACACCGATGACGATATAGCCGCCAGAGCGCAGCTGCACCACCGGGTTGAACATGTCGGCCAGATAGCCTTCGACCTGATGACGCGCAAACAGCGGCATCGGCTCGTTATAGTGTTTCACGTTCTTGGCGTGGGACGGCATGATCATCTTCATGAAGTCCTTGGCGTGGCGGTATCCTCGCTCGCCTTCGACCAGAACCTCATCGATATCGCGGTTATAGAGATCGCGGATCGACCGGTGGATCAGGTCGCCTTCCTGATAGATTGCTGCCGGTGCAATGGATTTCAGGGTCAGATCGCGAACCTGTTCCCACTGGCGTTGCAGATATTCATAATCGCGCTTGATCTCGGACTTGGTGCGCTTGGCGCCCGCCGTCCGCACGATCAGCCCGGCCCCCTGCGGCACGTCAAGCGACACCGCAATTTCCTTGAGCTTCTTGCGGTCCACCGCATTGGTGATCTTGCGGGAAATGCCGCCGCCGCGCGCGGTGTTGGGCATCAGAACGCAATAGCGGCCCGCCAGTGACAGGTAGGTGGTCAGCGCGGCACCCTTATTGCCACGCTCTTCCTTGACGACCTGCACCAGCAGAATCTGCCGGACCTTGACCACTTCCTGAATCTTGTAGCGGCGCGGGCGCGGCTTGCGCACCGGGCGGATATCTTCCTGGTCATCGTCATCGGCAACGGTCGAGATATTGGGGTCGGCTTCGGCGGCGTCTGCCCGGCCCTGCTCGGCCCCGTCGTCATCCTCGTCTTCGTCCGTGTCAGAGACGGCTTCTGCCGCAACCGGCGCCGCGTCGGCGGCAGGCTGCTCTGCCGCGCCATCCTCGGTAACAGCCTCTGCAACGGCCTCTGCGGGCGCGGCGGCGTCCTCTGACGGGCTGTCTGCCTCAACCGGGGCTTGTGCCTCAGCATCCGTGGCATCCGTGGCATCCGCAACAAGGATTGGCGTTTCGTCATCGGTGGTCAAATCAACCACATCCATGCCGGACGGCGCATTGCGCGTGTCCGCCTCGACATCGCCCGTGATCACCGCATCGTTGCGCGTCTCGGCGGCCTGGCTGTCCCCCCCGTTCGACGGTTTGCGGCGCCGGCGGCGCGACCGCTTGGGTTTGTTTTCCGCATCCGCCTCGGCCTCGGCCTGGGCGCGGGCATATTCCTGTTCTTCCGCGATCAGCGCTTCGCGATCGGCGGTCGGGATCTGGTAGTAATCGGGGTGAATTTCCGAAAAGGCGAGGAACCCATGGCGATTGCCGCCATAATCGACGAACGCAGCCTGCAACGAGGGTTCGACCCGCGTGACCTTCGCCAGATATATGTTTCCTGCCAGTTGCCGCTTGTTTAGCGACTCGAAGTCGAATTCCTCAACTTTGTTTCCATCAGCCACAACGACGCGGGTCTCTTCCGCATGCGTGGCGTCAATGAGCATTTTCTTTGCCATGTGATCCTTGCACATGAACCCCGGATCGGCGCACCCGGAGGCGCGCTTCCCGTGAATTCAAGCTGTCCTGAAAGGGCGAAGGCGGCGGCGCACCCGGACGGGGCGCGGGCATCTGCCCGGCCTTGCCGTCCCTCAACTCTGCGCACGCGTTGCATCGCGGTTTATCTCCGATGGCCGGTCTTCGCCCGCCACCCGTTCTTTCGCCCGAAGCCCGGGCAATTCCTGTAACAGGGCCATCCCGGCCCGGTGATCTTCCCGAAAACCGCGCCGCTTTTTCGCGCGCCGGTATCCGGTTAAAGAAACTTTTCGCGGTGTTCCGACTATTCCGAACCCACAATTGTGACATTAAGGGCACTTCCGGGGGGATTACAATGGCAATTCGTCACCCGACGGTTGCACCATGCGCGGTTTTTGCGGGTGCCGCGCGCATCGCGACCTGGCCTGTCGGGCCCTTGTTCACCTGCTTCATTGTTCCCCAAATATCCCCGCCGGAGGCATCCATCATCAGCCCCACACAAAGGCCATTGATACGATGCGCTCCGGGTGCAGCCGGACGCCCAAGCGCCGGGCGAGGCCGCCCCCCTTGCGGGGGTGGTTGAGACCGGCGCTCCCCCGGTCCGCCGGTCCGCCGGCGGAGCCCTAAAGGTAATCCGACCGGCTCAGCCCGTATTTGGCCATCTTCTCATTCAGCGTCCGGCGCGGCAGCGACAGTTCGTCCATCACGCTGGCGATGGACCCGCGATGACGGCGCATGGTGTTGTCGATCAGCATCCGCTCAAACGCTTCCACATATTCCTTCAGCGGTTTGCCCTCGCCCATCACCTGCCCGGCCGTCTCCTCGCCATCGCTCATCAGCAGCGAGGCAATGGACCCAGACCCCCGGCGCTGCTGAAGGATCGCGCGTTCGGCGATGTTGATCAGCTGGCGCACATTGCCCGGCCAGGGGGCCTGCAACAGCTGCGCCGCCTCCTGTGCCGTCACCTGTGGGGCGTCGGTGCCGTATTCCTCGGCAAACTGCTCGCCGAAGCGGTTGAACAGGGTCAGAATATCCTCCCCCCGGGCGCGCAGCGGCGGCAGGTCGATCCGCATGGCCGCAAGCCGGTAGAACAGGTCCGGACGCAACGCCTGTTCGCAGCCGGTCTCGGGGTCGCCCGCATTACAGATCGCCACGATCCGGGTCTCGGCGGGCGTCCCCATATCCTCAATGGTTTTCAGCAGCCGCGCCTGCAGGGCCTGCGGCAGCGCCTCGACCCCTTCCAACAGCAGCGAGCCACCGCGCGCCTGTTCCAGCAGCGGCAGGTCCTGCCCTTCGCCCACGGGGCCAAACAGCATCGCGCCAAGCGCCGCCTCGTCATGGGCCGCACAGGCGACCGAAACCAGCGGCTTGCCCGCACGCGGGCCCACGGCGTGCAGCGCGTGTGCCACCAGCGTCTTGCCGGTGCCGGTCTCGCCGGTGATCAGCACATGCCCATCGGCCTGGCCCAGATCGAGAATATCCTCGCGCAGCCGTTCCATGACGGGCGAGGAGCCAATGAGCTTGCGCATCAGCACGGTGCCATCCGACAGCTCTTTCCTCAGCGCCCGGTTGTCCAGCGTCAGGCGGCGGGTCTGTCCCGCCCGTTTGGCCAGTTCCGTCATGCGGTCGGGGTTGAACGGCTTTTCAAGGAAATCATAGGCACCAAGGCGCATCGCCTCGACCGCCATCGGCACATCGCCATGGCCTGTGATCATGATCACCGGCAGGCTGCTATCCATGCCCATCAGGCGTTTCAGGAAGGCCATGCCGTCCATGCCCGGCATCTTGATGTCGGTTACCACCACACCGGAAAAATCCGGGCCGATGCATTTCAACGCCTCTTCGGCACTGCCATAGGTCTCGGTCTGAAAGCCCGACAGCGCCAGCCACTGGCTGATCGACTGGCGCATGTCCTGTTCGTCATCGACGATCGCAATCCGCATGGCTCATCCTCTTTTTCGTTTACTCGGCAGCGGCGCTGCCCCGGTCGGCCCTTGGCAGGCGCACTTCGAACACGGCCCCGCCCTGATCCCCGTTGCGCGCGGTCAGCCGCCCGCCCAGGTCCTTGACGATGCCGGACGAAATGGCCAGCCCCAGGCCAACCCCGTCGCCGGGTTTCTTGGTTGTGTAGAATGGCTCGAACAAAGCGTCGAGATCGTCAATCCCCCGTCCGTTGTCGCGCACGGTCAGCACCACCTCGTCGCCCTCGGCGATAATCAGATCCAGTTCGCGCAGGTCTTCGCCCTTCATCGCGTCAAGCGCGTTCCTGAGCAGGTTGATGATCACCTGTTCCAGTCGCAGCCGGTCGGCCATGACAAGAACCGGCTGACGCGGGATGGATTGGGTAATCTCGACCGTCATCTGCCGCAGCTGCGGTTCCATCATCGTCAGGGCCGAGCTCAGCGCTTCGCGCATATCGACCACCTGAAACGCCTCTCCACCCTTTCTTGCATAGGATTTCAGCTGCCTGGTGATGGCCCCCATCCGGTCGATCAGATCGTCAATCCGCTGGAACGAGGACAGTGCCTCTTCGGACCTGCGCCGCTGCAGCAACAGCTTGGCCCCGGCAAGATAGGTTTTCATCGCCGCAAGCGGCTGGTTCAGCTCGTGGCTGACGGCGGCGGACATCTCACCAAGGGCCGCAAGTTTGGAACTTTGGGCAAGGCTTTGTTCGGCCTCTTCCAGGGTCTTTTCGACCTTCTGACGTTCGGCAATTTCCCGCTGTAGCCTGTCATTCAACCGGCGAAGCTCCGCCGATTCCCGTTGAAACACAACCGATTGCAGCCGCGCCCTTCGGCTTAGCACGTAGAACGCCGCCGCCAAAAGCAGCGCGAATCCCATGATCTCCAGCGCCAGAACGCCGTTCACCCGTTCCCGCACGGAATCGTAGGCGGTGAACGACACCAGCATCCAGCCACGAAACGGGATGCGCGATTCCAGCCGCAGGGTGGTGGAGCC
>Ga0213841_1001548_pt1 | contig 10863 bp, 10 predicted proteins | sample SWPATP23_FD_160125 | JGI IMG/M metagenome (GOLD analysis project Ga0213841, IMG submission 160125) | Coastal seawater microbial communities from Marineland, Florida, United States - SWPA TP2 #3 | ecosystem: Environmental > Aquatic > Marine > Coastal | place: USA: Florida | collected 2016-08-14 | reverse complement strand
CGACACGGTGGTGGCGTCCAAGTACGGACGCCTCGTCGTTCCAGCCCATCTGGAGGGTGTTCTGGCCTGGCTTGCGCCGGTCCATTCCAGGCTCTTCAAAGTGACTTCGCAGGTCGCTCCCGAGCTGCTGATCGGGGCTGGTGACCCGGCGCAGATGTCAGTTCAGCAAGGGACTGCTCTGCTCAGTGCCTTCGTTGATCGTTACCTCCACCGGCAGGACTGGCCGCACCGGTTCGACTGGGGGGCGCTGAAGAGATTTGGCACCCAGGTCCCTGCCGAGGCGGTCGCGGCTTCTCTGGAGGCCGCAAAGGGCTCGGAGTACGTTGCGGGGGTCTTGCTCCAGTTGATTCAGGCGGCCGAGGTCGGGGCAGCAGCAGTGACCGTCGTCGATTTGGCTCTCGACCGGTCAGTTCCGAAGAGGACCCGTCGGCACGCGATACGCGTGGCTCGGGAGGTCTGCGAGTCTGACCAGCTAGCACGCCTCTCCCAGGTGCTTTCGACCGGCGACGAACTACCCGAACTGAGAGCCGAAGCCGCTCGGGCGCTCTTTCCGAAGCATCTGGCAGCTCCTGACTTCGTCTCCATCGTGGCGAACGCCGAGGGAACGCGAGCCCCTCAACGGCTTGCCGAGTACTCACGCGTCCTGCGTTCCCACGACCAGTCGACGACCGAGTCGCTGTTGGCGGCGCTCAGTGATCACCCCTCCAATGAGACACGGTTGTTCTTTCTTGAAGCTCAGGCGGTTCTGCTGTTGGCTTTGTTCGAAGCCGAAGGTCGGCGGGGGTTTCAACGTCCTGCCCCGCGAAGGGCTCTCGGAGACATCGGAACTGCGATGAGTCGGCACTTCAGGCCGGACTCTGGCGGTGGGATCGCCTTCGGAAGACTGACTCGCCTTGCGGAAGCACGCCGGGAGATCTTCTGGTTGATGGTCGAGTCGGCTCAAGGCAAGCCCGCTTGGTCCCTCCGAGCTCTCGCTAACGATCAGATTCCCTTTTGGCCGAACAACGATGACTTCGAGTGGCTAGCTGAAGACGCTCAGTCCGGGTCGGAACTTCGACTCCGACTACTGGCGCTGGACGGAGCTCTGCAGGTCGGGACGTCCACGGAGCTCGAGGAGCTTGAGCTCTCTTTCGGGAAGACCACTCCGGAGTGGCGGCGTTGTCACCGCTTCCGCGAACGGACCCTCCACCCCTGGAGGAACCCTCGACAGGATCGGCTACGTGCCGCCCGAGGGCTTCGCTTGAGTCGACAGCGGGAGCGCGAGGCGACAATCCTGGCCGACTGCTTGCCCGCACTCAGGTCCGGTGAGGACTTCCACAATCTGCGGGTTCTCTACGGACGTCTTCAGCGGCGTGTCGACGGTCCCGACAACTGGGGTCTCGCCGACTGGAAGCAGCTTGAGCCAGAGCATGGGAGGGACGTTGCGCAGGCCTTCAGGGAGGGCTGTCTCTCCCTTGCAGCGTCGGTGGTCCCAGAACTCCCCCCACCCGGCCGAAGCCGATCGGTGCCAATGGCGAACATTCTTGCGCTTTGCGGAATGGCGATTCGGTACGAGGAGTCCGGGGAAGCGGAGATCTTGGCGGAGCGTGTGCAACCCCTCGCCACTCTTGCCCTTTGGGAGATGAACAAACTCCCCGAGTGGTTCGTTCCTCTACTTCGGGCCTACCCCGAACCGGTCTCGGCCGCGATCAGAACGATCATCAGGGCTGACCTTGAAGCTGAGCCCGCGGAGACCGGGACATGGACGCTCCTTCAGCGTCTGCACCTTGAAGCTGAGCCAGTGCGCCTCGCCGCTGTGCCTGCTCTGAGGGCGTGGCTGGAGGGCAAGCCGCCCGACGGTGCTCAGACGGACACTTGCCTTCGCCTTCTGTTCCGTCCCGACGAGGAGATCCCCAAGTGGTTGGCTGAAGTGGCCGCGGACCGTGTTCAAGGGATGTCTCTGACAGAAGAGAGCTTCGTCAGTTGGTGGACGTACTGGCTGAACACTGAGCCCGTTCTAGCGCTGGAGTACCTGTCGGGCGTTGTTGCGGATGGCGGCGCCGAAGGTGTGCATCTCCTCACCCGCGTCGCCAATTCCCCGTTGGTCTCGGTAGAGGAACTGCCGGTCGTCGCTCACGAGGCGCTGACGAGGATCCTTCTCGGAATAGATGGCGAAGCCCTGGGTAGGAACTTTGTTTCCGGCGAGGTCTGGCAGCACGATTGGAGGGATGAGCTTCGCAGATTCAGGCAGGCCCTCCCCGAGCGACTCGCGGCCCGCGGCGGATCTGAAGCGCACGACGCGCTTCTCAGACTCGCTGCAGGGTCGGCACTGTCCGCCTGGGAGCGCGACTACCTAGCGCATCTGGCGAACCGAGCTGCATCTCGTGATGCCGCAGATGCTCCGTGGAGCCCCGCACGCTTCCTCGAATTCGGTGCGGCCGGCGAGTTCACGCCGGCAAACGGGCTGCAGCTGTTCCAGATGGTGGGCGGCCGCCTCGACCGAATCCGGCGGGAACTCCGAGGCGGCGATCTAAGCCTGCGCGTGCTCTTCCACCCAGAGACTCCCGAGCTGGGTTATCAGCTGTGGCTTGGCAATCGACTCGACGCTCTCACAGGTGGTCGATACCACCTCGTCCGGGAACCAGAGGTCTTTGGTGGAAAGAAGCCGGACGTTCTGGTCGGTGTAACGGGGATTCGGGCTCAGGTGCCCATCGAGGTCAAGCCCGCGCATCGCTACTCGATTCGGCAGCTGGAGGAGTCGATCCAGGACCAGTTGATCGGTCGCTACCTTAGGGACCCAAACAGAGACTACGGCTGCTTCGTCCTCTGCAACGCACAGCCAGGAAGGCGGTGGCTACTTCCCAATGAAGAGGAGCTGGGGTTCAACGGACTCGTCAAACACCTTCAAGCGCATACGGCCGGTGTAGTACGGACCTCCGTTCTCGCAGAAGAGGTGACGGTCGTGGGGTTAGACTTCACAGGTTGAGGCTCGGTACCAGTGGAGTTCACTCCTGGTTGGGACGCGACCTTCGCCAACACCAACCCAGCTGGCGCGCGGGCGGAGCGTGCTCCAGGCCGCCCGCTTCCCGGCAGGCCGGGCTGCGGTGCTCCTCAAGGCAGTTGCGACAGGACAGACCTAACACTCGACATCCGCCATGCGGCTCCCCCTAGTTCTGCTAGGTGCCAGTTGACTCGTCGCCGCACGGCGGATGTCGGGGTCGTGTTGGACGAAACCGGCCCATCGTTCGAGAACGGCTACATCCGTGGGACGGTCCGCAAGAGCTCAGGAAAGGCCTCGGCCATGGTTCGCACGGCGTCCGCCGCTGCGGAGAAGCCCGCAGCGGTCGGCTCGACGAAGAAGATCGCGGGCGACTGGCGATGACCCACTCCCCGACCAGTGTGATGAGCCCACGCCGAGAGTCGCAGAGCCAGTCGGCGGTCCGCGGTCAAGAAGGCGGCCGAACTGAGCGCATAGTGACCGTGTATGGCATCCGCGACTCCTCCAGGGGCTCCCCGCCGGACATCGCGCTTCTTCTCCGACCAGAGCCCCAACTGGCCGAGCATCATGGGCATCACGGCGTCAGGATCGGCGGCAGTGGAATGCTCAAGCAGTACCTCGACGCTGAGCTCAGCACCTTTGCTGTTCAGCTCTTCGAACAGGGCCTCGACAGCGCCGTGGGGGTGGAGAGAAGTCAGCCTCCCGAGATCCACTCCAAGTTCGAGCCACATTGAGCGCATGTGAAGGGTCGCGTGCCGGCTCGTTCTCGCCGCGAGCCCGGTGCCGTCCGGGATCTCCGGTAGCCCCTGCTCGGCCATCGAGAGCAACTCATCCGTCATCGCGAGAGGTCCCGCGCAGCATCGGGCAGCTCTTTCACCACCTCAGCCATTTGCGATGCAGCCGTCAGGGCCTCGGTCCTCGCCGTCGCCGCCGCTTGCTCGAAGACCTCCGGGGCCTCAGCTTGCAGTTCGGTCATCCTCGAGTAGAAGCCAGCGGCTTCAACTGCTGCGGACAGGGAATTCGGCTTCAGAACAGTGAGCAGCGTGCCGTCTTCCGCACGCCTGAACTCCCACTGTGTGGACCGCGTAAGGCCATCGACGAAGACGAACTGCTGCACCCGCTCCGCGAGCTGCCCCGGATCGCTGAGGTGCATACCCGCTGTCGCGTCGAGCAGGTGTCCGCTGCACCAGGGAACAGCGAACGCATCCCGAACCTCCGTGTCCAGTAGGGCGCGTAGAAGGGGCGCCGAGTCGGCGCGAACCCGCATGTAGCGGCACAGGTTCCAGTCCACCAACAGCGTCGGCGTGTTTAGGACTTCGAGCGCGAGTAGCTGGCTGCGACCGGGGGTGATGGCTTCGACGTGTGTCATCTCTCGACGACCGTAGCGCCACCGGCAACGTCCAACACTGGACATCCCGCATTCCGGCCTCGCGCCTGGAAGATCGGCCTCCATCCAAGCGCCGGAACGCAGGATGTCCGGGTCGTGTTAGGTCACATCCTGTCCTTGCGTCGTGATGGCTGTTTGGTCATCTCTTCTGCCAGCCGTTCCGGGCAGGCCCGGCTCGTCTGGCTACTTAGCAATTGGCCGTACGGCGCCAGTTAACATCGTGAAAGCGACGGCGGTTCTAGCTTCGTCCGTGTCACTTCTTCCAGAAGGAGTTCCCGGACTTGCGCTTCTGAGCTAGGTAGTTCGCGTAGCCAATGGTCGAGCCGGCGATCTCGAGCTCCTCTTGAGAGCTGTCGGCCGTCGCAAGGTCAAGCGCCTGCAGGGCATCAATCGTCGAGGCCGCGGGTGCCCCGCGATATCCCGGGTCCGTGGATCCGATGCACTGTCGGACGAGCGTCCGCTCAAGGCGCTCGTAGTCTTCGGGCTGCAGCTCGCGGCGAGTAGACCCATCGAGTGCTCCATCAATCGCGACCTTGATGTGCATGGCACAAGCGCTAAGCACGGTCACGAGAGCCTTGAACTGTTTCCCCTCAGCCATCGGCCAGCTGCCGTCCATCGCCGCTCGTAGGAGAGGCCAATCCGAAACGGCCCCTCGAATCTCCCTGATGGAGAGACGCAGGCCGTCGGGAAGAGTTGAGGTGTACTGAAGCCTTCGCTGCAGGTCACGAACAAGCTCGATCACCTGGGGGGTGTACTGCTTGCGTCGGTCTCGGTTAGGAATGAGGGCGACCACCCGCTTCTCCATCCGCGAGTTCATGATCGCTGTCTCAACCACGAGTCCGGGTACGCCGAGTGACAACAGCACCTTCTTGAGCGAACTGGGATCTCGGGGAACCCGGCCTGAGACCCAGTCCGAGACCGTCGCCCGCTTGAGCCCTTCGGACGAGGCCACCTCAAGGAAGTCACGCTGGCTCAGCCCCGACTCCTTCAAGACTCGCTGGAGGAGTTCCTTGAGTGTGAGGCCATACTCACCCTCCGCAACTGAGGTCTTTGAACTCATGCGGAGAGTTCTCCTCTCCACTGCTGGGCCCAGCCAGCGATTGCCTCTGCGACCTCCTCCTGGGGGTTGTGGCCCTTGCCGAGAATCTCGACGACCTGGCGGTGTCCGATCCAGCCTGAGACTTCGACGAGACCGTCCTCGGGATCCACGATTATCAAGACGCGCTCGGAGGAAAGCACCTCCGGGCGCAGATCGCTCCCAAACGCAACCTCGGCCATGCGCGCGTCCTCCACAACGTGATGCACCTCGGCGATCAGTCGCTCGGGGCGCAAGCTACCGTCGAGCTGCGCACCCGCCCAGTAGGACCACCAGTACAGCCAGCGCGCAAACGGGTAGCTGGCGAACACCACCACAGGGGCGAAGATGGCGGAGGTCACGCTGAGCATGCGGAGAAGCAGGGGCTGAATGAACAGCGGCGTCGAGAGCACCGGGCGCGCCAGGGCGAGAAGCCGAAGCTGCCAGGGCACGGAGGACTCGGAGGGAACGCCCGACGCTACGCAACAGTGACGATCGGCCAGGTCGGGATGGGCCCCGAGGAGGTAGCGATGAGCTGTCGCCACGCGCAACCCGCCCCCACTGTTCCCGTAGCTACAAATCAGGGCGCCCGGATACCTGTCCGCCAGATACCGGATGGCATCGATGTGATCCATCTGTGCGGTCGCGAGGGCGAAGACTGACGGGGCGAGATCACCCTCAGCGATGTGCCGCCCTGCGATGTACACGGCACAATTCGTCGTGGAAGTGAGCTTCTCTGCCAAGGGCGCCATGGCACTCTCGAGCGACTGCGTAGGCGCTTCGAGGATGAAGACGAACTTTGGTCGCGAGCCGATCCCGCTCCACTTGTAGCGGTACAGCCTGGCGTGACAGGCGCTGGCGTATCCCGGGCCAGCTTCGTCTTTCTTCATCTCGGCGTAGGAGGGGTCCTCCTCCCAGGCCTCGATGTGCTGGCGATGGTGCTTCTCTCTGGTCACGTGCGCTCCTTTCCCCTCAGCAGCCACCCTAGGCGAACTGCCGAAAGCATGTCGGAAAATTCCGACTCGAAATCGGACAAGCGCTTCTACGAAACGACCTCTCGCCCCCGGCATGGGGAAGGAACTTGACCTCCGAGGCCTCTCTTGCGCCTATCAACCGCCCGCTTCCCGGCAGGCCGGGCTGCGGTGCTCCTCAAGGCAGTTGCGACAGGACATGACCTAACACTGGACCTGGCCCATATCCCGGCCGCCAGCAGTGATATGCGCCACTGAGCGCAGCCGGGATACGGGCAAGGTCCGGGTCGTGTTCTGTGTACAGAACGCCCTTGCGCCTAACTGCCATCGGACTCAATTCGGTTGAGCAGCGTCCCCTGCAGGCAGAGTCCGCCGCTTTCGACCGTTTCGCACAGACTCGACGCATCTCGGCCCCCACCAGGAGTCGTGACTCAAGACCCGAGAGGAAGCCACAATGCGTCGGTGACGTCCGTCCGCCCCCAGCAGCAGCCATGGTCTTCGGTCTCGTGGGAGTCAGCCCGGGAACTGCTCGGGCGCTACGCCGACCCGGATGTGGACTTCCTGCCAGACAGAATCGTGGAGGCGCTGCATCCCAGCTGCAGCGTCGACGAGTGGCTCCCCATTTCCGGCTTCAGCGAGGACGACGACGCCATCTGGGCTGCCATAGCGGCCCTGTTGCCCGCGCCTCCGCCGGAGCCCGTCATCCTCGTGACTGACTCATCGTTCGTCGAGGGCGAGGGTCCGCTCCGGCTGACACTGGCCGACATGCCTCTACTCGCACGGGAGTTCGTCTCGGAGTTCAACGACACGGTCTTCGGGGGCGACGCAATCATCCTTGGCCCGTCCTCGCTGATTCTTGTGCACCACGAGGGCCTGCTAGGGGTGGTAGCTGCGCCCGTCTGAGTAGCCGCAGCCCGACACTGTCATGGTTCTCGGCGTCCGTAGCCCACACCGTCGCCGGTCTCCCTAGCCTCTCCCCAGTGACTCTCGAGGAACTCAAGACTGAGGTGCGTGCGATTGAGCCCACCCTGGCTTCAGTGGCGTATGCCGAGGTCAGGACGTTCAGACGAGACGGCCGCGCCCTCCGGCTCTGCCTGACAGAGAGGCTGCGGCGGCGGTCGCGTCGAGGCAGGGTCTGGCTGTCCAAGCCCTTCCTCACGGCACTCAAGAACGCCGCGTACGGCTTCGACTCCTCAACGCCTCGCTCTCGGGGTGGCTCTGACGGAATCTTCCTGCTGGACCGGACCTTCTCGCCACCGAACTCGATGATGAAGAAGCTGTTCGCTGGCTACATCGACAAGCCGAACTCGGGGTTCACGGAGGTGGCTGCTGCTTTGCCGGCTGACCCAGCTGACCTGATCCCCGTCCGGCTCGTTTCCCACCATCTCCGGTTGCTGGGAGTTCTCCATCGCTCACCGGAAGCTGACTGTCTCATCCTCGTCGACTACGACGTCGGGTAGACGACGCTGCCTCAGTACCAATGAGGAGATGCCCCGGGTTGTAAATCCTCTCGGGGGGGAGATGCCGCTTCGCCGAGGAGCCCTTCCCACTCTTCAGAAGCCGATCCACCTTTCGAACCATGGGCGTCATGTCCTTGAGCTCGAGAACCCAGTCGTCAACGAACCGCTGGATGCGGTCGCGCCCCACGCCTACCTGGATGCTGTAGCCGTTCATCGGCGCACCCCTCAGCGTCCGCTCAGGGTCCCGCTGCACGTGCACCGGAGCACTCTCAAAGGCAGTGGCCCACTCGGTCTTGGCGCCGTGCGCTCTGCGGTCGTGTGACGTGAGTACTCCTTCTTCAAGAAGCGTCTCCCACCCGTCTCGCCTAATACGGACTGCCAGAACCCGCTCCTGCCCGCGCTTTTTGCCCCAATTCGAGCGATGCATCAGCACAGGAACGAGGGTTTCACCCACGTCATGCGCCGAAACGAGAAGGGCGTCACGAAGCGCTGAGCCTTGAGTGCAGGCTCAGCAATCGCGTCTGAGTACGCCTGGTACACCACGACCGAGGTCGCGTCGTAGTCCGCTCGAATCTCGTAGAGTTCGTTCACGCTCGGCCCCTCCAGCTAGGTGGCGAGACTGGCCCTTCTGCCTTGCCGTGCCTAGCCGATGCCGGGACAACGGTGACAGCAGCTGGTGATGCGGAGTGGCAGCTCGGCTTCCCGAGCGGGTCCGCTGTCGGTCACGTGGCACGCATCGATCCGCGCGGTCGCCGGCAGGCCGGCCTCCGCTGCTCGCGTACGAATCGCGGCGTTCCGTCCAAGAACACTGGACCTGGCCCATATCCCGGCCGCCAGCGGTGATATGAGCCACTGAGCGCCGCCGGGATACGGGCAAGGTCCGGGTCGTGTTGTGCGCAATTCCGCCAGCGACGCTGATCGGAGCCCGCTCGCGCCCTTGGGCCCGTCCAGGGCCCGGGCTGGGTGGTGACATCCCCCGTGCCGAGGAGCCAACTCACTTCTCTCTGCTCAGCCGGATCGGATACAAGTGAATCTTGCCCGCGCCACTCGAATACTCGGGGTTATAGCTCCGCGCTTGCGCGGTGATCACGGTTAGCCGCTGTGACCGCAGCGCGGCAAGCAACATCCCTAGCGCCATTGGCCTGGGTCCGAGGGGGCTACCGACCCATGAGACAGATTCCGGGAGCAGCTCAATCGCCGAGAGGATGGCGTCTCTCGTGGCGAAAGGATCCCAAGCGGGTGCGAACATGAAACGGTCCCTCACACGCGGCTGACTGGAGAGCGCGAGGAGTCGGCGGCCGTTGTCGAGCAACACGCGGTGGTAGAGACCTGGATCGAACCCAGGGAATCCAAGCAGTGGGAATATCCGCTGCTCAAGAGAACCGGCGGAGACCAAGGACTCGTGGATCATGCCCGCGAAGTACGAGCCGAATCCCAGGATCGGAATCCACGCAAGGTCAGGCCGGGTACCCGGCTCCAGACGATTGAGCCCGGCAAGGGAGGCCGGAGGGTGGATCGGGTCGACATGAAGCGCAGTCCTGCTGTACCCGCCAGGCTCGGTATATGCCACGAGGAGGTTGCCGATCTGCGGTGCACGAAGGAGCGCCCGGAGCAACGGGAACATGACCACCTTCGGCATCGTCGTCATGTCGACCACGAGCAAGTCCAGGGACTCGGTACTCATTTCGGCGGCCGCAGTCTCGGCCACGAGTTCACACTGAGCGTCCAGGTCCGGCGACATCACTCTCAGGTCGAAGATGCTCCGGACCGTGAGCAGTTGCCTGACTGTCTCGAGGTTGGTGTCACTCCTTGCGGCGCATGCAGCCGCCCACTCTCCGCCCGGATTGTGGAGTCGCAGAAGGAACGACAGTCGAGGGTGCGAGTGATTGGCGACCTCCTGGGCTACGGCGGTGGAACGGTCCTCAAAGCCGATACACCCAATCAGCGCGTACTTGCCCTCCGGCACCGCGTCGGGGAACCGTCGGCGGAAATCGAGAGGAATCACTCGAAGAGCCCGCGCTGACCTGCTCGAGTTCTGCTTGGTGCTCCCGCACGCTTCCTGAGCTCTTCTGGCGGCGTGCCACCCTCTGTCAGCAACGCGTCCATGAACGAGTCTAGGTCCTTCACGTAGATCGGGTCGCGCAGGCGCTTCTCCGTCAGCCCGAGGTATGGACAGAGTATCCGGTTGATGTAGAGCTTCCTCCGCTTCGGTCGGCCGCTCGTCTTGTCTTGGTGAAGCGCCTCTTCCAAGAGTCCCCAGTTGACTAGTGAGATAAGGAGCGCTGCAGCACTCTCATCAGGAGACAACTCCTCTGACGGCAGGGCCGCATCGACGATGGAGAACCCATTTGGTGCAGAAACCGGACTCCCGATGTCAAGCTGGATAGCCCTGAACGCACTTCCGAGGCTCCGCAGGAACCGAGTCTGGCGGTCGCCGAAGTCGTACTCGCGGGAGATCCGGCGAAACCAAGACTCTGAGACGGAATAGACGGCTCGACTCTGAAGACGCGGCGGGATCGCCTTGATGCGTCGAGTCCCCGGCTTGAGCATCACAAGGTCCCATGCCGTCTTCATGATCTCGATGAAGGCAAGCGCAACGTTCGATGAAATCGCGACCAGGCTCTCGAAACCTGCGTGGACCTTCCTCTGGTTCTTGTAGGACGAAGCGATGCGGAAGAGCGCTGTCTGTTCGTAGGCTCGAACGTGGTCATCGGCGGAGCGAGCGGTTCCCCCTGCCTTGCGCGCGGTGGTAGTGCCGGTTTTGTATCGAGTCGCTATCGCGTTCAGCACTCTCGGAGCGTAGGCGGAGATTTGCTCATCGAGTCGCCCCTCCACCTTCTCCATACCCCGAAGAGGGGGAGAGGTTCGGCGCCGCTTGCGAAGCCACTTCGTGATTGCGATACCAGTGAGAACCGCAACTAGCACATCGCAGTCGCTCATCCCGCTTTCGTCGAACACCCTCACCACTGCATCTTCGTGAATCCCATGTCGCT